>Ga0182024_10003145_pt1 | contig 39743 bp, 41 predicted proteins | sample P32metaG_FD_120480 | JGI IMG/M metagenome (GOLD analysis project Ga0182024, IMG submission 120480) | Permafrost microbial communities from Stordalen Mire, Sweden - P3-2 metaG (Illumina Assembly) | ecosystem: Environmental > Terrestrial > Soil > Wetlands > Permafrost | place: Sweden: Stordalen...
GCTGCTCGAGGCGCAGCGTTTGGAGCAGCGCACGACCTTCGATATCGAGATGATCGAGGCGACGGGGAGCTGCGCCGGCATCGAGAACTATTCGCGCTACCTGACCGGCCGCCTGCCCGGTCAGCCACCGCCGACGTTTTTCGAATACATGGCGCGCGATTCGCTGGTCATCGTCGACGAGTGCCACGTCACCGTGCCGCAATTGGGCGGCATGTTCGGCGGCGACTGGACGCGCAAGACGACGCTCGCCGAATACGGCTTCCGCCTGCCGTCCTGCACCGACAACCGGCCGCTCAAATTCGAGGAATGGGACGCCTATCGCGGCCAGACGATCTTTGTCTCGGCGACGCCGGGACGCTGGGAGATGGAGCGCTGTGGCGGCGTCTTCGTCGAGCAGATCGTGCGCCCCACGGGCCTGGTCGACCCGCCCTGCATCATCCGCCCGATCGAGAACCAGGTCGATGATCTGATGGCCGAATGCCGCGACGCCGCGGCTAAGGGACATCGGGTGCTCGTCACGACATTGACCAAGCGGATGGCCGAGGCGCTGACCGAGTACCTACACGAGGCCGGGCTGCGGGTCCGCTACCTTCACTCCGACGTCGACACGATCGAGCGCATCGAGATCATTCGCGATCTGCGGCTTGGCGTGTTCGACATCCTGATCGGCATCAACCTGCTGCGCGAAGGGCTTGATATTCCTGAATGCGCGCTGGTCGCGATCCTCGACGCCGATAAGGAAGGCTTTCTGCGCTCGCGCACCTCGCTGATCCAGACGGTCGGGCGGGCGGCGCGCCATCTCGACGGCCGCGCGATCCTCTATGCCGACCACATGACCGACAGCATGAAGGCGGCACTGGCGGAGACCAGCCGGCGCCGCGAGAAGCAGCAGGAATACAACGCGGCGAACGGCATCACCCCGGAAAGCATCCGGCGCGGCATCGCCGACATCCTCGACAGCGTCTACGAGCGCGACCATGTCACGGTGGGCCTCAGCGAGGGCGCGGCGGCGCACTACCAGGGCAAGGATTTGAAATCGGTCGTCGCCGATCTCGAAAAGCGCATGCGCGCCGCCGCCGCCGATCTCGAATTCGAGGAGGCCGCCCGGCTGCGCGACGAGATCAAGCGGCTGGAGCAAGCCGATCTCGGCCTCGCGGCGAGCACCGCGCCGGCGGGAACCGGGCGCACCGAGGGCGCGCGCGGACGCTCGATCGCCGGCCGCGCCGGCGTCTCGGCGCGCGACGTGATGCGCGCCAAGATGCGGGCGAAGAAAGAACGCCGTGCCCGGCGCTAGCGCTGACTTGACCCCCTCCGGCGCGTTCCCTGCCGCGCCGGTGCCGCGCGCGGCGCTCGTCACCGGCGGTGGCCAGCGCATCGGCCGCGCGCTGGCGCTGGCGCTCGGCGAATTGGGCTATGCGGTTGCCGTCCACTACCATCGCTCGGCCGAGGAGGCGGAAGATACCGCGGCCGCTATAAGCGGCGCGGGCGGCAAGGCCGTGACGCTCGCCGCCGATCTGGCGGACGAGAACGCGACCAAGGCGCTGCTGCCGCGCGCCGCCGCCGCGCTCGGGCCGATCGGCGTGCTCGTCAACAACGCCTCGGTGTTTGAGAACGACACCGTCGGCACCGTGACGCGCGACGGTTGGGATAACCACTTGACGATCAATCTGCGCGCGCCGTTCGTGCTGATCCAGGAATTCGCCCGCCATCTACCGACCAGCGCCAACGGCAGCATTGTCAATCTGTTGGATGAGCGGGTTTGGAGTCTGACGCCCTATTTCGTGTCCTATACAATTAGCAAGGCCGGATTGTGGACGCTGACCCAGACGATGGCGCTGGCGCTGGCGCCGCGCATCCGGGTCAACGGCATCGGCCCCGGACCGACCCTGCCGAGCCCGCGACAGAGCCATGAGCAATTCCTCCAGCAATGCCGCTCCATGCCCTTGCAGCGCGGCACGGCGCCCGAGGAGATCGCGGCGGCGCTACGCTTTATCCTCGCCGCGCCGGCGATGACCGGGCAGATGATCGCGCTCGACGGCGGGCAGCATCTCGGTTGGGCGCAGCCCCGGCAAAGCGATGTGATAGAATGACGCACCGTCTCGCGACCGTCCCTGGGGTGACACAATGTCTCAGTTAAGCCCCGGATTCGGCACGACTCTGCGCCTCCTCCTTAAAGTTGTTCACAAGCCGTATGACCTAAGTGTGACACAACGCTCTTCGCGCCAAAGGTTTGTTTCGTGACAGGCCGTTAACTGACCGAACGCAAAAAAACACGCAAATTCAATAGTTTATATATTTGCCTCTTTTTTAGGCAAGACAATGGAAGCTCTGGGTTTGGTTGGAGTCGGCCCGTTCCCGGCCGCGCTTTTCGACAGAGTTATCCCCAGGTTTGGTGGATATGCCCGACGGCGCCGAAAATAACCTCGAAGCTCCGCCGGTTCGGCGGACGCCGCGGCGCGCGCGTCAGCCGGCGCCCGAATCGTTCGATCCGCGACGCGGGCCGGGCGGGATCGACGTTTCGTTCCCTGAAGCGCCGGCGGACGCGACGCCGACGCCACAGCCGGGCCACAGCATGGCCAACGGCGCCGCGATCATTCGCGAGGCGCTGCGCACTGTGCCGGCCGCCCCTGGCGTCTATCGCATGCTCGACCGCAAGGGCGACGCTATCTATGTCGGCAAGGCGCGCAATCTGAAAGCCCGGGTGCAGAACTACGCGCACCCGCTCGGCCTGTCGAACCGGGGCCGTCGCATGGTGGCGGAAACGGCGGCGCTCGAGATCGTCGTGACCGCGACCGAGGCCGAGGCGCTGCTGCTCGAATGCAACATGATCAAGCGCTTGCTGCCGCGCTTCAATGTGCTGCTACGCGACGACAAGTCCTTCCCGTTGATCCACATCACCGCGGGCCACGAATTCGCGCAGCTCACCAAGCATCGCGGCGCGCGCGCCGATGACGGCATCTATTTCGGCCCGTTCGCCTCGGCCGGGGCGGTCAACCGCACGCTGATCACGCTGCAAAAGGCGTTTCTGCTGCGTTCGTGCAGCGACAGCATCTTCGCCAATCGCACACGGCCCTGCCTGCTCCACCAGATCAAGCGGTGCAGCGCGCCCTGCGTCGGCCGCATCGGCGGCGCGGATTACGCGGCGCTGATCGAGGAGGCGAAAGGCTTCCTCACGGGCCGCAGCGCCGACGTGCAGGCGCGCCTCGCGGTCGAGATGGAGGCGGCCTCCGCGGCGCTCGATTTCGAGGCGGCGGCGATGCTGCGGGACCGTATTCGGGCTCTGTCGATGGTCCAGGGGCACCAGGACATCTACACGCCGGGCATCCATGATGCCGACATCATCGCCGCCCATCAGGCCGGCGGGCAGACCTGCGTGCAGGTGTTCTTTTTCCGCGGCGGGCAGAACTGGGGCAACCGCGCCTATTTCCCAAGCCACGACCGCCAGCTCCCGGTCGAGGAGGTGCTGACCAGCTTTGTCGGCCAGTTCTACGATAACCGGCCGAAGCCGCCGCTGGTGCTGCTGAGCCACCCGCTCGTCGAACAAGCGCTGGTCGCGGAAGCGCTGTCGCTCGGCGGCGGCAAGGTCACGCTGGCGGTGCCACGGCGCGGCGACAAGAAGAAGCTGATCGAGCGGATCGTCGCAACCGCGCGCGAGGCGCTGGGCCGCCGCCTCGCCGAAAGCAGCAGCCAGCGCAAATTGCTCGACGGCGTCGCCGCGGCGCTCAATCTGCCAGGGCCACTCAACCGCATCGAGGTCTACGACAACAGCCATATCCAGGGCACGAACGCGGTCGGCGCGATGATCGTCGCCGGCCCCGAGGGGCTGATGAAGAACCAATACCGCAAATTCACGATTCGCGGCGAGCGGCCCAAGGGAGAAGAGGCCGATGAAGCTATAGGACAGGTTGGGGAACCGGAACGATTGGGCGGCGATGATTATGCGATGATGCGCGAGGTCCTCCGCCGCCGCTTCGCCCGGGCCCTCAAGGAGGATCCGGAGCGCGCGATTGGCGTGTGGCCCGATCTGGTGCTGATCGATGGCGGGCTGGGGCAGCTCGGCGTCGCGCAAGGGGTGCTCGACGAGCTCGGCATCGGCGATGTGCCGATCGCCGGCATCGCCAAGGGTCCCGACCGCAATGCCGGGCGGGAGCGCTTCTTTCTGCCGGGCCGGCCGTCGTTTTCGCTGGAGCCGCGCGACCCCGTCCTCTACTTCCTGCAGCGGCTGCGCGACGAGGCGCACCGCTTCGCGATCGGCACCCACCGCGCGCGGCGGACCAAGGCGCTGGGCCAATCGCCGCTCGACGAAATCGCCGGGATCGGCGCGCGCCGCAAGCAGGCCCTGCTGCACCATTTCGGCTCGGCGCGCACTGTCGCCCGCGCCGGGCTGGCCGAGATCGAGCGCGTCGGCGGCATCAGCAAAGCTGTCGCAAAAAAGGTTTATGACCATTTTCATGGGGTTGGATAAGATAATTTCCCGTCCGCCCGGTCCCCTGCGCCCGGAGGCTAGAGTGCCGCTGACCAGTCTTCCCAACCTGCTGACGCTGTCGCGGATCCTGGCGATCCCGGTGGTCATCGCGACGTTCTACCTCGACGGCGATTACGCGCGCTGGATGGGCTGCGCGCTGTTCGCGGCGGCGGGCTTCACCGACTGGCTCGACGGGCATTTCGCGCGGCGTTGGGAGCAGCAATCCGAGCTCGGCCGGTTTCTCGACCCGATCGCCGACAAGCTCTTGGTCTCGGCGACTTTATTCATGCTGACCGTGACCGGCAGGCTGTCGAGCCACGCCGTGCTGCCGGCGCTGGTCATTCTGTGCCGCGAGATCCTGGTGTCGGGCCTGCGCGAATACCTCGCCGGCTTGCGGGTCGGACTGCCGGTGTCGCGGCTGGCGAAGTGGAAGACCGCGATCCAGATGGTGGCGATCGGCGTGCTGATCGTCGGCAACGCGGGCTGGCACGCGCTGCCGATCGTCGCGATCGGCGAGACCCTGCTGTGGATCGCCGCGCTGCTGACCTTGGTGACCGGCTACGATTACCTGCGTGCCGGGCTGACGCATATCGCCCGACCGCGCGCGCCGGGCGGGAAGACCCAGCGTCTCGCGTGAGGCGATGGTCATCTTCGGGCTCGCCGGCTGGAGCGGCAGCGGCAAGACGACGCTGTTGACCCGGCTGATCCCCGAGCTCGTCGGGCGTGGCGTCACGGTCTCGACGGTGAAGCACGCGCATCACGAGTTCGACATCGACAAGCCCGGCAAGGATTCCTGGTTGCACCGCCAAGCCGGCGCCAGCGAGGTGATGGTCGCCTCATCGCGCCGCTTCGCGCTGATGCACGAGCTGCGCGAGGAACCGGAGCCTTCGCTCGACGAGCTGGCGGCGCGCATGGCGCCGGTGGATCTGCTGCTGGTCGAGGGCTTCAAGGCGCATGCCCACAAGAAGCTCGAAGTCCACCGGCCGTCGGTCGGAAAGCCATTCCTCTATCCCGACGATCCGCATATCGTCGCCATCGCCTCCGACGTGGCCTTGGTGGCGCCCTTGCCGGTACTGGCCCTTGCCGATGTCAAAGCGATCGCCGATCTCATACTCGGCGAGGATGGGTTTGGCGCATGGCGCAGTTGAGCGACGATTGCTTTGCCTTTGGCGGGACGCTGCTCGGCGTCGACGCGGCGCTGGCGCTGATCGCCGCGCGGGTGACGCCGGTCGTCGGCGAGGAGATCGTACCGCTCGCCGAGGCGGCGGGGCGCATCCTGGCGCACGATCTGCTCGCCGGGATGGATCTTCCGCCGCACGCCAACAGCGCGGTCGACGGCTATGCGATCGCCCATGCCGATTTGCTGCCCGACCGCGACACGGTGCTGCCGGTCGGCGGACGCGCCGCCGCCGGCCATCCCTTGGGCCGCGCGATCGAACGCGGCGAGGCGATCCGCATCTTCACCGGCGCGCCGATGCCCGAAGGCGCCGACACGGTGATGATGCAGGAGGACTGCACGCTCGCCGACGGCAAGGTGACGCTGCAACCTGGGATCAAGCAGGGCGCGAATCGTCGCCATGCCGGCGAGGACGTCGCGAGCGGCGCGATGGCGCAACATGCCGGACGACGGCTGGGCCCCGCCGATCTCGGCCTCGCCGCAGCGCTAGGCCACGACTGGCTGGCGGTACGACAGAGGCTGCGCGTCGCTCTGGTGTCGACCGGCGACGAGGTGCGCGAGCCCGGCACTGCGCTGCCGCCGGGCGCCATTTTTGACGCCAACCGGACCATGCTCGCCGCGCTGCTGCGCGGGCTCGGTTGTACGGTCAGCGATCTCGGCATCATTGCCGACCGCGAGACGGCGCTTACCGATATTCTGGCCAAGGCAGCAGCGGAGAATGATCTCATTGTCACCTCGGGCGGCGTCTCGACCGGGGAGGAGGACCATGTGAGGGCCGCGATCGAGCGGCTGGGCCGCCTCGATTTCTGGCGGCTGGCGATCAAGCCGGGGCGGCCGGTCGCGCTTGGCCAGGTCAAGGGCGTGCCGCTAGTAGGGTTGCCGGGAAACCCCGTCGCTGCGGCGCTGACCTTCGCGATCCTGGCGCGGCCGCTGATCCTGCAGCTCGCGGGTGCAGTCGAATTGGCGCCGCAGACCTTTCCGGTGGCTGCGGCGTTTGCCTACAAGAAGCGGGCCGGTCGCCGCGAATACGTTCGCGCGACGCTGGCTCGCGACGGCGGCGCCCTGACGGCGCGGAAATACCCAAAGGATGGCGCAGGCATCCTGTCGTCGGTGGTCAACGCCGATGGGTTCGCGATCATCGACGAGGCGGTCACGCAGCTCGCCCCCGGCACGACCGTGGAGTTCCTGCCGTTTACCGGCATCTTCGCGTGAGGCTGCTCTATTTCGCCTGGCTGCGCGCCAAGATCGGGATCGCCGAGGAGGAACTTGCCTTGCCGCCGCAAGTTCATGATGTCAACACCTTGCTGCAATGGCTGAAATCGCGCGGGCCGGGCTATGCCGAGGCGCTGAAGGACCTCAGCACGGTGCGGGTCGCGGTCAACCAGGATTATGTCGGGCCCGAGCATCGCGTGCGCGACGGCGACGAGGTCGCGATCTTCCCGCCGGTAACCGGAGGCTGACCATGATCCGTGTGCAGCGCGAGGATTTCGATGTCGGCCGTGAGCTGGAAAAGCTCAGCGCCGGCAATCCGCGCATCGGCGGCGTCGCCAGCTTTATCGGCCTGGTGCGCGATATGGGTGGGAGCGACGGCGTCACCGCACTGACCCTCGAGCATTATCCCGGCATGACCGAGAAGAAACTGGCCGAGATTGAGGCCGAGGCGAACCGCCGCTGGCCGCTCGACGCGAGCCTTATCATCCACCGCTACGGCAGGCTGGAGCCGGGCGATCGCATCGTGCTGGTGGCGACCGCCTCGCCGCATCGCGAAGCGGCGCTGGCGGCCTGTCATTTCCTCATCGACTGGCTGAAGACCGACGCGCCGTTCTGGAAGAGCGAGGAGACGCCGGCCGGCGAGCGCTGGGTCGCCGGGCGCCGCGAGGACGACGAGGCGACCGGACGCTGGAAGGCGACGAAGTGATGGTAGCGCCCTACTCCGCCGCCGCCTTGTCGACCTTCTTGCCGGTGGCGCGGTCGTAATCTTCCCACATCAGCCGGCAGATCGCGCCCGGGGTGAAGCGGTAGCGGCCGATCGCGCCGTCGATCTCGCCGACCGGGGTGATCTCGGCGGCCGAGCCGGTGAGGAACACCTCCTGCGCCTTGACGAGCTCCTCGGGCATGATCGCGCGCTCGATGACCTTGATGCCGCGCGATTTGGCGAGGCCGATCACGGTTTGCCGGGTGATGCCGTTGAGGAAGCAATCCGGGGTCGGGGTGTGAAGCTCGCCGTTGATGACGAGGAAGAGGTTGGCGCCGGTGCCCTCGGCGAGCTGGCCGCGCCAGTCGAGCATCAGCGCGTCGTCATAGCCGGCGGCGTTGGCCTCGTGCTTGGCCATCGTGCAGATCATATAGAGGCCCGACGCCTTCGAGTGGACGGGGGCGGTGTGCGGCGCCGGCCTCGCCCATTTCGACTGGATCATACGGATGCCCTTGGCGCGCGCCTCGGGCGAGAAATAGGACGGCCAGTCCCAGCAGGCGATCGCCAGGTGGATCTTGCTGAGCTCGGCCGACACGCCCATCTGCTCGGCCCCGCGCCACGCCACCGGGCGCACATAGCCGTCGACGATCTTGTTGGCGGCGATCAGCTCCTTTGTCGCCGCGGCGAGATCGTCCATGCTGGCCGGGATCTCGAAGCCGAGTATCTTGCCAGAATTGATCAGCCGCGCGTTGTGGTCTTCGAGGTGGAACGCCTTGCCGTTGTAGACACGCTCGCCTTCGAACACACAACTCGCATAATGGAGCCCGTGGGTCAGAACGTGCAGCTTGGCATCGCGCCAGGGGATAAGGCGGCCGTCAAACCAGATGAAGCCGTCGCGATCGTCGAAGGGGAGCAGGTCACCAGCCATGGACATTTCCTCGCGCCGCAGTTTTGGGCAACTTTATAACCCAGCAAGCGGCCTGTTGTACCGATCCTTACGAAATAAGTCAATATGACTGACATAAAATTTCCGCCTGCCCCTCCCGGCCAAACCCCTGATGGTCCCCCGGACGAAGCGCCCTTCCTCAGTGACGAGGAAGTGCGGCAGGGGATCGAGCTGTTGTTCTTCGCCTACCGCGACTTCACCGCCGAGCCCGACGCGATCCTGACGCGTCACGGCTTTGGCCGGGCGCATCACCGGGTCGTCCATTTCGTCGGACGCCGGCCGCAGATGACGGTCGGCGACTTGCTGACGATCCTCAAGATCACCAAGCAAAGCCTCAACCGGGTGCTGGGCCAATTGGTCCGACAGGGGTTTATCGTCCAGCATCGCGGCGCGCAGGACCGCCGGCAACGCCTGCTGGAGCTGACCGAGAAGGGTCACGAGCTCGAACGGCAGCTCTCCGCCCCGCAGCGCGCCCGCGTCGCCGCCGCCTATCGCAAGGCTGGCGCGGCCGCCGTCGACGGGTTTCGCAAGGTGCTGCTCGGCATCATCGCCAGCCCCGACGACCGCCGCCGCTTCGACCGCGGGCGGTCAGGCCGCCGCTGACCCGATTTTCCGAGTGCGATCACGCGTCCGCGTGGCCTTCGGCACCGACCGGTGCCGCGCTTGTACTGACCATCACCGACACTATCGCTTTAGCGTATAGTGTCGGTGATGAGCGAGACCGAACCCCACCTTCTCGTGGTCGATGACGACGCAAGGCTGCGCGACCTGTTGCGCCGCTACCTCTCGGATAGCGGATTCCGGGTCACCGGGGCGGCCGACGCGCTGGAGGCGCGCGCCCAGCTCGCCAGTTTCGCGTTCGACCTGATCGTGCTCGACGTGATGATGCCGGGCGAAAACGGCCTCGACCTGACCCGCGCGCTGCGCGCGGAAGCCTTGGTTTCCGGACCCGTGCCGGTGCTGCTGCTGACCGCGATGGCCGAGCCGGAAGACCGCATCAACGGGCTGGAGCAAGGCGCCGACGATTTCCTCGCCAAACCCTTCGAGCCGCGCGAGCTGGTGCTGCGCATCCGCAACATCCTGCAGCGTCGGCCCGCGGTCGAGGAACCCAAGCCGCCGCCGCGGGACCTCCGCTTCGCCGGATTCCGCTTCGACTTGGCGCGCGGCGAGTTGTTCCGCGACGGCGAGCTCGTCCGGCTGACCGCGGCCGAAAGCGCCCTCCTCTCAAGCCTCGCGCAGCGCGCACCGCTGGCGGTGTCGCGCGAGGAGCTGTCGCAATCGGCGCAGTTCAGCGGCAATGTGCGCAATGTCGATGTACAGATCACCCGGCTGCGCCGCAAGGTTGAGCCCGACCCGCGCAACCCGCGCTACCTGCAAACGGTGCGCGGCACCGGCTATGCGCTGCGCCCGGATTGAGCCGGGGACGCGGCGATGAGCGACTTGCCGTTCCCGCTGCCGGACCGGCCGGAAGACCTCGACATCCGCCAGCGCAAGTGGGTCAAGCGGGTGTTGCCGAACACGATGTTCGGCCGCTCGCTGTTGCTGATCGTCATGCCGCTGATCCTGGTCCAGGTTATTTCCGCCTGGGTCTTCTACGCGCGGCACTGGGAGACCGTGGCCCACCGCTTCGCCGCCGACGTCGCCGCCGAGATCACGATGCTGGGCGAGAGCCTGACGCTTGCCCAGACCGACGCGCAGATGATGCAGCTCATGCGGCACGCGGAGCAGCGGACCGAGATCGCCTTCAGCCTCGACCAGGGAGGCTCGCTGCCAGCGCCCGTGGCCTCCGGCGGCAGCCAGACCGAGGAGCATCTGCGCACCGCGCTGCAAGAACGGCTGAAGACGCCGTATCGCGTCGACGCGGTAAGCGACCCCAACAACCTTGTCGTGATGGTTCAGTTGCCCCACAACGACGTGCTCTACGCGACCATGTCGTACAAGCGGCTCAATACCTCGACGACCTATATCTTCATCCTGTGGATGATCGGCTCATCCGTGGTCTTCTTTGTGGTTGCGGCCATGTTCCTGCGCAATCAGGTGAAGTCGCTGCGCCGCCTGGCCGCCGCCGCCGACGGGTTCGGCAAGGGTAGGCCGATCGCCTATTCGAAGGTCGAAGGCTCGCTCGAAGTGCGCCAGGCGGCAGTGGCGTTCATCCAGATGCGCGACCGCATCCAACGCCAGATCCGCCAGCGCACCGAGATGCTGGCGGGCGTCTCGCACGATCTGCGCACGCCGCTGACCCGCATGAAGCTCGCGCTCGAGCTGATGGGCGACAACCCGACCGTGACCGAGCTGAAATCGGATGTCGTCGAGATGGAGCATCTCGTCCAGGTCTATCTCGACTTCGCCCGCGGCGAAGGAACCGAAACGCCGATCGAGACCGACATCGCGGCGCTGCTTCTGGACATCGCGGCCTCGGCGGCGCGCGAGGGGACAGCGCTGTCGCTCGACCAACCGCCCGAGCTCGTCGTGCCGATCCGGCCGAACGCGCTGCGCCGCTGCCTCGGCAATCTGATCGCCAACGGCGCGCGCTACGGGACCCATGTCTGGCTGACCGGCCGCTCGGCCGAGGACGGCGTCGACATCCTGGTCGACGACGATGGGCCGGGCATTCCGCCCGACGAGCGCGACCACGTGTTCCAGCCGTTCATCCGGCTCGATTCGTCGCGCAACCCCTCGACCGGCGGCATCGGGCTCGGCCTGACGATCGCCCGCGACGTGGCGCGCAGCCATGGCGGCGACGTACGGCTCGAAACCTCCCCGCGGGGCGGCCTGCGGGCGCGGGTGCACTTGCCGCGCTAGGGCTGATCAGAACAGGCGGCCGCCATTCGCGACCGGCTTGTCAGGCGCGACCAGAACAACCGCCCCGGAGGCGTCGGGGAAACCTAGCACCAGCACCTCGGACATGAACGGGCCTATCTGGCGCGGCGCGAAATTAACCACCGCCGCGACCTGGCGGCCGGCGAGCGTCTCGAGCGGATAGTTGGCGGTGAGCTGGGCGGACGAGCGCTTCACGCCGATTCCCGGGCCGAAATCGATGGTGAGCTTGTAGGCGGGCCGGCGCGCCTGCGGAAACGGCTCCGCCGCGACGATGGTACCGACCCGGATGTCGATTTGGGCAAAAGCGTCGTAGGCGATCGTCATCGGGCGATCATACAGCCTCGCCGGTGGCAAACGAAACGGCCGCTCTCGCAACCGAGAGCGGCCCTGAAACTCCCCCTCGTCATCCCCGGGCTTGACCCGAGGATCTGGATGGCCGGTCACGCCCGGCCATGACGATTCTCGTCGGAGCCTATTACTGCGCGGTCGACTTGCAGGCGAAGGCGCGCATTTCGTCGAGGCCCTCGGCGGTGCGCTTCTGCAGCACCTCGCTCGCCTCGCTGCCGGCCTTGGTCGCCATCGCGGCGATCTCGCGGCCGTGGCTAAGGCTCTTGTCGATCACCTTCTTGGTGTACTCGGTGTGCTTGGCGATGCGCTCCTCGGTCGAGGTCGGCTGCGTCATATCGCGCACCATCGTCGAGAGATCCTCGAAATTCTGCCGGGTCATCTCGATTTGGCGCTTGACGAGCGCATGGGCGCCTTCGACCGCGAGCTGGTTGGCCTGGGTGAACGCCTCGATATTGCGGCGCTGCGCCGCCCAGATCGCTTCGACATCGAAGGGATGGAAGCGAAAATCGGCGAACATTTTGGTCATGTCGAAATTCAAGAAAGGCGTGCGGGCATCGGACATGGCGGGGTTCCGGTCTGGGAGAAAGTTATTGTGCAGTGCACAATCGGCTATATGGAACCCTGGCCGATCATAGTCAAGGCTTATTATTTTGCAGTGCAGCAAACCGGAGGTAGAGAGTGGCTCGCGGCTTACGCCTCGGCCTCTTCGCGTCCGCGAGACGACCGCGCGCCGGAGGTCAGCCAGCGCTCTATCCCGCGCAACCGGCGATCGAGCGCCGCCATCGTCGGCGCGAGATCGGGCGACTCGTCGCGCGCCCAAACCTGCGCCGCGGCAAGGTAGGCCGCGGCGGTCAGCTTGACCGAGATCGCCCCGCCGATGCCATTGCTCGCAATCCCCGCCGCCTCGAGCATCAACCGCATCGAGCACAAGAGCGCGGCGCCGAGCGCGAGCGCGGTCAGCGGATCACCCGGCAGGTCCCGGCGCAGCGTCTCAAGCGCGGGGCGATAAGGCCGCAGCGCGTCAAAACGCCGCATCAATAGATCGAACACCCGATCGCGCGGCCGCTCCCCCGCCTCCGCGTCGAGCGGTGCGGCCAGCACTGCCTCGTCGACGCGGCGGAACAGGCCGCGCAGGATCGCGGTCTTCGACGAGAACAGGCGATAGACCTGGAGGATCGGGAGGCCCGCCTCGCTCGCGACTGCGGCGAGCGACACGTTGCGCCAGCCCTGCGCGGCGATAAGCGCCAGCGCGGCGTCGATGATGCGCCCGGGGATGCGATCGGGATCGGCGGCAGCGGCGCGCGCCGCTCCGCTACCCGCTCGGCGCCCGCGACCCGCGACCATCGCAACTCAGCTCGCCAGCGCGCGCGAGCGGGCGGTCGCCGCCGCGATGGCGCGGGTCATCAACGCCGCGAGCCCGTCCTCGGCCATCAGCACATCGAGCGCCGCGCGGGTCGTGCCGCCCGGGCTCGTCACATTCTCGCGCAGCCGCCCGGGGCTTTCGTGCGACACCCGCGCCAGCTCGCCGGAGCCGGCCACCGTCGCCCGCGCCAGGCGCAGCGCGAGGTCGGGGGGCAGCCCGGCCTTCACGCCGGCCTCGGCCAGCGTCTCGATCAGTAGGAAGACATAGGCGGGTCCGCTGCCCGACACCGCGGTCACCGCGTCGAGCAGCCCCTCATCCTCGACCCAGGTGCTCTCGCCGATCGCCGCCAGCAGCGCATCGCATAATTGGCGCTGCGCGCCGGTCACGCCCGGGTTGGCGCAGGCGACGCTGATCGCGCGGCCAATCGCCGCCGGGGTGTTCGGCATCACTCGGACGATCGCCGCGTCGCCGAGATGCTTGGCGAGACCGGCGATCGTCGTGCCGGCGGCAATCGACATGAACACGGTCTGCGGCCGCACGAACCGGCGGTAGGCCGGCACGATGTCGTTGATGACTTGCGGCTTGACCGCGAAGACCACCGCGTCGGGCGCGAGCGCGTCGGACAGCTCGGAGGCGGTGCGGTGCGCGTCGACGCGCGGCGACGGCGCCAGCACTTCGGGAGCGCCCGCCGGCTCGACCACGACAAAGCGCGACGCGGCGCCGCTCTTCAACCAGCCGCGCAGCATCGCCGAGCCCATCTGGCCGCAGCCGACCAGGACGACCGTACCCGCGCTCATCATGGATTCTCCGCGATCAGGCCTCACCGATCGGATCGATCATCGCCGCCGCCATCGCCTCGTCGGCCGGCTTGCCGCCCCATACGACGAGCTGGAACGCCGGGTAGAAGCGCTCGCATTCCGACACCGCGATATCGACGAGATCCTCGATCTGCTCGCTGTTGACCCCGGAGAGCCCGCGCATCAGCACCGCGTAGCGGAACGATGGCGAGTTGTCGCCGGCCGCCAAGTCGAAATGGCCGAGCCACAGCCGCTCATTGGCGAGCGCCAGGAGCTCGTAAAGCACGCCGCGCCGGCGCTTCGGCACCTTCATGTCGAAGCCGCACGAGAAATGCAGCGCGGTCAGCTCCTCCTGCCATAGGAAATAAAGCCGATAGTCACACCAGCGGCCGGGGATCTCGACAATCAGCTCGTCTTCGCCGGCGCGGTCATGCGCCCAATCGTTGGCGATGACGATCTCCTCGACCAGGTCGATCGGATTGCCGGGGTGGGGCCGGCTCTCTTCAAAAGAAAGAGATGTCATCGCACGCTCCTCGGAGCCAAAGCGGCCGCGGCCGCCCGCCCTTTCTAACAACTTTGCGGCGGATGCAACCCAAAAAAATCGGGCTGCGTCCCTCCGCGAGCCAGGTTAGCAGGGCTACGCTGCCAAACGGGGATCACAGTTGCAAGACCAGATATAGCGGATTAAGCGCCAACCACCGCGAAACCTAGGATTGCTGGCGCTTGCCTCGCGTCGGACGGGCCGGCCTCTCGCCGCTTTCGGCGATCCGCGATTCGAGCGCTGCTATCCGTTGCAGCAGCGCTTCCTGCTCGGTGCGCGCCTTGGCGGCCATCGCCTTGACCGCCTCGAACTCCTCGCGGCCGACCAGGTCCATTCCGGCGAGGACGCGCTCGAGCTGGTCGCGCAACCGCGCCTCGATATCGGCGCGCACCCCCGACAAGGCGCCGACCGCCCCGCCGGCGACGCGGGCGATATCGTCGAAGAAGCGGTTCTGGCTCTGCATCGAGGGCCCCTACTCCGCCGCCTCTTTCTTGTCGGTACCAGTACGGGCCGCATGGGTGTCGATCGCCTTCTGAATGGCGGCGGCGGCCTGACCGCCGAATTCGGCGTGATGGCTGGCGGCGTAATCGTAGCTGCCCTGGAGCAGCTCGCGGCTCTGCTGGAATTTCGGATGAACAAAGCGCGCCATCAGCTCGTAGGAGCGCTTGGTCGCTTCCCAGTCGGCCCAGTTGTGCGCCAACTCGCAGATGACGCCGAACCCGCCCGAGCCGGTCATCAGCCGCTCGATATAGGCGATCGCGTCGTCCGGCGTGCCGATGCAACCCGTGCCGGTCTCGAGCAGCCACTCCGCCGCGTCGGTGACATCGCCGGGGATGATCGGGAAGGTCGCGACGTCGCGGAAATACTGCGCGAAGGACTCGACGCCGAAATTGACGTTCTTGCGCGCCTGCTCGCGCGTCTCCGCGACATGGAACATGCCGACGACCCGCCAATCCTTGCGGTTCGGCGTGTAGCCATTGGCGTGCGCGTTCTCCTCGTAGAGCCCCCAATTGGCGGTGTGCCGCTCCATCGCCATCGGGCTGGTGCCGCCGATCGACAGCATCCCGACGCCGTATTTGCCGGCGAGCACCGAGCCCGACGGCGAGCGCGCGGCGGCGACCGCCAGCTCCATGGTCGGCCGGGTATAGGGGCGCAGCTGCAACTGCGCGTCGGTGATGTTGAACCAGTCGGTCTTCTTGGTGACGGTCTCGCCCTTCATCAGCCGGACGATGATGTCGAACGATTCCTCCATCATCTCGCGCTGATTGCTGGGATCGATGCCGATCTTCAGCGCGTCATGGACGAGCGCGCCCGGGCCCACGCCGAACATCGCCCGGCCGCGCGTCATGTGGTCGAGCTGGACCATGCGGTCGGCGAGCATGAACGGGTTGTGATAGGGCAGCGACACGACGCCGGTGCCGAGGCGGATGTGCCGGGTGCGTTGCGCCGCGGCGGCGATGAACATCTCCGGGCAGGCGATCAGCTCGAACCCGCCCGAATGATGCTCGCCGATCCACGCCTCGTGGTAATTGAGGCGGTCGAGGTGCTCCAGGAGCTCGAGGTCCCGCTCCATCGACAGGGTGGGGTTTTCGTCGTGGTTGTGAAACGGCGCGAGGAAGATGCCGCTGCGCAGATAAGGCTCGCTCATGCCCGGATCCTTTGAGGAAATTCCCTCTGGCGGCAATCGTCGACCATCGCGCCCCGTTCCGGCAAGCGATTTCCCGACGGGTGAGGTATTCGTGCGGGCTGCTTTCGCTGCTTCTGCAGGGAATCTACAGCCAGCACGCCCCTCGCCGGCCGGAGCCGCCGAGGGTTGCCTAGGAGTGCATGCTAGACGGCGATTGCGGCGATTTTAGCGGCGCGCTTAGCGGTGCGACCGCAGCGGAGGCGGCTCGTGATACGGTTACCCCCGGCGTCTGCGCAAGGGAACGCGTCACGGCTGACGACATCCACCCGGATTACGGAGATGCGCCGGCTCAGGCGGCGATTGCAAAACCGTATTGTGATCCGTGCGCCTCGGCAAAGCGCCGAATGCTGTCGTCGTAGGTGACCAGCGGGCACCCCAAATCGATCGCCGTGGCGATCAGCAGGCGATCGGCAGGATCGCGGTGCTCAAGATGATGAAGCCGATAACTGCGGGCCGCCGCGCGGTAGTCGAGCGGAACCGTAACCATACCGGGCCGATCAAGAAAGCGCTCCACCCAAAGCTCAATCGGGATCTGAAACTTGATGCGGCCCGCATGCACGAGCATCGCGATTTCCCAAACCGAGACCGCGCTGAGGCAAATCGACCCGCCGCCGTTCCAACAGTCCTCGATCAGGTTGCGCGTCGCCGCCAGGAGACCCTCGTGGCCGCCTTCAAACCAAAGAGCAATATGCGTATCCAGCAACAACCGGTCAGTCACCGATCAATCTCGCGACCGCTCTCGGCATCGGGCACCACATCGAGCACGGGTTCGGTCAAGTCAACGCCGTCCAGGAACTTGACGGACCCCCGTTGCCTCCCGAACAACGAGCCGACGCGGGCATCCTGGTCCAACAAGCGCCGCATCGCCAAACCGACGGCTTCAGTCTTGTTGCCGCGCGTCAGCTTGTCGGCCGCTCGCTCGATGAGGGCAACGACATCAGGTCGATTTATCGTAACGACGTTCGCCATGACGCGATCATTATATCATTAAGGTGATCAGTATATAGGCTCGTACGACCTTGTTGCCAATCCGGTCGTACCCGTCCGCGCCGCTCACCTGTCCGGCGCCAGCGCCCGCCGGTAGCTGAGCGCCTCGGCGATGTGGCGACGGGCGACGATCGCGGCGCCGTCGAGATCGGCGAGGGTGCGGGCGACGCGCAGCACGCGGTGATAGCCGCGCGCCGACAGGCGCAGCCGCTCGGCCGCGCGCACCAGGAGCGTGCGGCCGGCCTCTTCCGGCGTCGCGATCTCGTCGAGCAGCACGCCGTCGGCCTCGGCGTTGGTGCGGATGCGACGATCGGCGGGCAGCTTCTGGTAGCGTGCAGTCTGGCGGGCGCGCGCGGCGTGGACCCGGCGGGCGATGTCGGCGCTCGTCTCCGACGGCGGCGGCAGCGCCAGGTCGCTCGCGGCGACCGGCGGCACGTCGATGTGGAGGTCGATGCGGTCCAACAGCGGCCCCGACAGCTTCGCCTGGTATTCTTCGGCGCAGCGCGGCGCGCGGCCGCAGGCGCGGCCCGGCTCGGCGAGAAAGCCGCAGCGGCACGGGTTCATCGCGGCGATCAGCTGGATGCGCGCCGGGAAGGTCACATGGCCGTTGGCGCGAGCGATGCTGACCCGGCCGGTCTCAAGCGGCTGGCGCAGCGCTTCGAGCGCGCCGCGGTTGAACTCGGGCAGCTCGTCGAGGAACAGAACCCCCTGATGCGCGAGGCTGATCTCGCCCGGTCGCGGCCGGATGCCGCCGCCGACCAACGCCGGCAGCGAGGCCGAATGATGCGGGTCGCGGAACGGCCGCTCGCGCAACAGCGCGCCGCCGCGCAACCCGCCGGCGACCGACTGGATCATGCCGAGCTCCAACGCCTCGGCTGGCTCCAGCGGCGGCAGGATCCCGGGCAGCCGCGCCGCGAGCATCGACTTGCCGCTGCCGGGCGGACCGATCATCAGTAAATTGTGGCCGCCGGACGCGGCGATCTCCAGCGCGCGCTTGGCGCTCTCCTGACCCTTGACGTCGCGGAAATCGAGCCCGGCGGCGCGCGGCGGCGCGACCTTCGCGACGGGCGGCGGCAGGAGCTGGGTGCCCTTGAAGTGGTTGACGACCGCGAGGAGGCTCGGCGCGGCGACGATCTCGACCTCGCCGGCCCATGCCGCCTCGCCGCCGCAGGCGGACGGGCAGATGATGCCGATCTGGCGGCCCGCCGCGGCGAACGCGGCCAGCAGCACGCCGGCGACCGGGGTCAGCGAGCCGTCGAGCGCCAGCTCGCCGACCGCGAGATAGCCGCCCATTTCGTCCTGCGGCAGCACCCCCATCTCGGCGAGCAGGCCGAGCGCGATCGGCAGGTCGAAATGGCTGCCTTCCTTGAGCACGTCGGCCGGGGCGAGGTTGACCGTGATGTGCCGCGGCGGCAGCGCCAGACCCAGCGCCGCCAGCGCGCCGCGCACCCGCTCGCGCGATTCGGCGACCGCCTTGTCGGGCAGGCCAACGACGGCGAAGGCGGGCAACCCCGGGGTCAGGGTCACCTGGGCCTCGACATCGACGACCTCGACGCCGTGAAACGCCACCGTGCGGATTCGCGCGACCATGCCCCTGATGAGCCTCCCCTCTACCGCGAGTTTAGTGGCCGCGTCGGCGCGAAGCCAGATGCTGAACCGAATTCCGCAAACGCGGGATTTGCTCTAGTCTGCGCCGCCCAAGGCCGCGCGCGCGGCATGACGGAGGGGTGGCCGAGCGGTCGAAGGCGCACGCCTGGAAAGTGTGTATACGGGAAACCGTATCGTGGGTTCGAATCCCACTCCCTCCGCCACCCTCCTGTTCGCCGGTGTTCGGGTTCCACACAGCCTCGATCGCGAGGAGGTACAAAGGGGAACCTCCTAGCGCGCCGCACGGGCAGCCCGCGATGCCCGTCAGCCCGGCAGGGGCTCCGTCAGAAACCTGTGGGCGATCGCGGCGTGCATCGCGATCCCGACGGCCATCGCGTCCTCGTTGAGGATCATGTGGTTGGAGTGACACGATGGGACATGATCGTGATCGTGGTGACCCTCCGGCATGACGCCGAGGAACATCATGCAGCCGGGCATGCGCTGCAGCACGTACGAGAAATCTTCGGCCCCCATGAACGGTGCCGGCATCGGGATATAGTTCTCGGCGCCGACCAGGTCGGTCACCACGCCGCGCGCGAAATCGACAAAGCCCGGATCGTTGACCGTCACAGGGTAGCCGCGCCTGATCTCGACCGCGGCCTCGCACGAATGCGCCGCGGCGATATTGGTCGCGACCCGCCTTATGCCCTGGGTCGCGATCTCGCGCGCCGCCTCGGAGGTCGTCCGCAAGGTGCCGAGCATCTCCACCATCTCCGGGATGATGTTGCTGGCGGTGCCGCCGGCGATCCTACCGAGGGTCAGGACGACAGGATCGAAGACATTGGTGCGGCGGGTGACCATGGTGTGCAGCGCGAGACCGATCTCGCAGGCGACCGGCACCGGGTCGATCGCCAGATGCGGCATCGAGGCGTGACCGCCGCGCCCCTTGACCTTGATCGTCCAGGTGTCGACCGACGCGAGGAGCGGTCCCGCCCTACCGGCGATCGCGCCGGCCTTGAAATTGGGGAAGATGTGCAGCGCGAAGGCGGCGTCGGGCTTGGGGTCGGCGTCGAGCAGGCCGTCCTCGATCATGCGCCGGGCGCCGGCGTGACCCTCCTCGCCCGGCTGGAACATGAACTTGACGGTGCCGGGCAGCTCGTCGCGGTGGCGATGCAGCAGGTGCACCGCCTGCACCAGCATCGCGGTGTGCGAGTCGTGGCCGCAGGCGTGCATCCGGCCGGAAATCTCGCTGGCGAAATCGAGCCCGGTCTCCTCCGGCATCGGCAACGCGTCCATGTCGCCGCGCAACAATATCGTGCGCCCGCTCTGCGAGCCAGATTTCGTGCCGGTCAGCGAGACGATGAGGCCGGAGGTTGATTGGCCGCGAGCGATCTCGACATCGAGACCCTTCAGGCCGTCGAGCACCGCCGCGGTGGTCAATGGCAGATCGAGCCCGAGCTCGGGCTTGGCGTGAATGCGCCGGCGCAACGCCACCGCTTCCGGCAAGAGTTGCCTCGCCTCGTCGAGAAAGCGGTCCAATTTAGCCGGGTCGGCCATTCGTCGGTCCTCTCTGATCGATCGTGTCGCGATAGCCGGCTTGCGCCGCTTCAATACGGAGCAGCCGGCCTCAATACCCGTAGAGGTCGCCGCGTTCGGCCCCATCGAGCCAGCGCGCGGGACCGTCGGCCCAGGCGAGCAATCGGGCGCCGTAGCGACTGGAGAGGGTGAGCTCGGTGTCCGCGTCGATCACCACGTAGCAGCCGGAGCCCGCCGCCGCCTCGCCGGCGCGCAGTTCGCCCGCGAGCACGAACAGATCGGTCATGCCGGTCGTGACATGCGCCGGCACCTCGGTCCCCGGCGCCAGCACCAGCTGGGTGTAGCGCGCCCGCCATGCCTCGCCGGCGTAGTCGAAGAGGGTTCGGCGCGTGACCCCGGGGACCGGCCCCGGCGCCTCGGTCAACCCCTCCACGTCGATGAGGAGGTCGGCCGGTTGCCCGACCGTGGTGTCGATCGTCTCGCCGGCTTTGCCGGCCTCGAGGCCGAGATCGGCCAGCACGCCGTCCTGGTGTCGGGGATAAAGCACCGGACCGTCGACGCGCGCCACGACCAGCGCCGCGTCGTAGCAGATCACGTCATGCACCGCGCCGGTCAGATTGATCAGCGCCTGGCCGCCGGCCATTCGGGTGACGTGATCCACTAGCGAGCCGGACAGCATATAGCTGGCGGCCGGCCCGAGATGTCGATGCACCCCCGAGCGCGACAGCGGCTCGAAGCGCACGCCGCCGAACCAGCGCCCAGCGGCGGGGTCGCTGCGGATGTTCTGCTGCCAGATACCAGAGGGACCGGACGCGATCCACGGCATCGCCGCCATGTCGTACACCGCGACGCGCGGCGCCCTGTTCGGACGGTCGCGCTTTACCACCGCAATCAGACCATCATGCGGTGTAACGCTCATGCCAGGCTCCCTATTTTGCGCAACGCAGAATGTACCCAAGGGGGGCGGGCGGCAAGCCTCGCCGGGGACTCCTTGACCGGGCCGCGGCGCCTAGGCGGAATAGCCGTCGACGTCGATGATCGCTTGGGCGAAGGCTTGGGGAGCTTCCTGCGGCAGGTTGTGGCCGATGCCGCCCTTGATCAGCCGATATGCGTATTTGCCCGAGAATTTCTTAGCATAGGAACTAGCGTCCGGGTGTGGCGCGCCGTTGGCGTCGCCTTCCAGAGTGATGGTGGGCACCGTGATCACCGGGCCTGTGGCGAGCCGCTGTTCCAGATCGTCATATTTCGCCTCGCCCTCGGCCAAGCCGAGCCGCCAGCGGTAATTGTGGATCACGATGGCGACATGATCCGGGTTGTCGAACGCCGCCGGGCTGCGATCGAACGTGGCGTCGTCGAAGTTCCATTTCGGCGAAGCCAGCTTCCAGATGAGCTTGGCGAAATCGTGCCGGTATTTCTCGTAGCCGAGGCGGCCGCGCTCGGTGGCGAAATAATATTGGTACCACCATTGGTGCTCGGCCTGCGGCGGCAACGGCGCCTTGCCGGCTTCTTGGCTGCCGATCAGATAGCCGCTCACCGAGACCAGGGCCTTGCATCGCTCCGGCCACAGCGTGGCGATGATGTTGGCCGTCCGCGCGCCCCAATCGTACCCGCCGATGATCGCCTTCGGGATCTTGAGGGCATCCATCAAGGCGATAATGTCGACCGCCATCGCCGCTTGCTGGCCGTTGCGGGCCGTATCACTCGACAGAAATCGCGTCGTGCCGTAGCCGCGCAGATACGGGACGATCACCCGGTATCCCGCCGCCGCCAGCAACGGCGCGACATCGACATAGCTGTGAATGTCGTAAGGCCAGCCGTGCAAAAGCACGACCGCCGACCCGGCGGCGGGACCGGCCTCGGCGTAACCGGCGTTCAACGGGCCGGCGTCGATCTGCTTCAGCGGGACGAACGATTTGTGCGTCCCCGGCGTGATTTTGGGTAGCGGGGTTGTCTTGCTGGATTGCCCCAGAACGGTCTGGGCATAGCCGGGCGCGGCGAGCAGAACAAGCCCGAGGCCGCCCGCGGCGGCTGACTGGGTAAACAGGCTGCGCCGGGTGGGCACTGACGATGCTGCGGACATGATCGTTCTCCTGGTGGGTGCTTTGGCGCGGTTGCCATACGCAAAACACAAACCGATCACACTGGCAGAGCGGAGGCGAAGCTCTTGGACGATGGCATCGACGATACTTTGGTATCAGTCGGCAGTCGCGTCCGTCCTGACACTCGCCAACCAAGGTTCAGCGATTGAGCCAGCGCCGCGCGAAACCGAGCAGGCCGCCGGGGAGGAAAATCACGATGGCGATAAAGATCATCCCCAACGGGATCAGGTAGAACTCGGTGAAGAAGCGCGAGAATGCCTCGCGCAGCAGCAGGAAGAAAGCGGCGCCGAGGATCGGCCCGACCAGCGTGCCGATGCCGCCGATCACGTTGTAGATGACAACCTCGCCGGACACGACGAAGAACACGAAATCGGGCGCGGCGAACTGGTTCTGAATGGCGTAGAGCACACCGGCGAGGCCGGCGAACACGCCGGACAGCATGACCGCGACGATCTTGTAGCGCTCCACCGCATATCCGATGGCCCGGGTGCGCGCCTCGTTCTCGCGGATCGATTGCAGCACCATCCCAAACGGCGACTGGGTGATCCGCCGCAGCAGCAAATATGACAGCACGACGATCGCGAGCACGAACCAGTGCAGCACCGCCGGAGTGAAGCGGATCGAGAACAGATGCGGGATCGCCAGTGCCGGACGGCGGAAGTTGAGGCCGTTCTCGCCGCCGGTGAGCGAGGTCGAGGTAAAGATGATGACGTAGAAGATTTGCGAGAAGATCAGCGTCGTGATCGCGAAATAGATGTCGCGCAACCGCGTCGAGAAATAGGCGACGAAAGCCGCGGTCGCCGCCGCTATTAACAGGCCATAAAGCAGCGCCAGCCATAAATTCGGCGGGTTCGTCGTCAACAGCGCCGCCGCCGCGCCATACATACCGAGCCCGAAAAACGCGGAGTGGCCGAACGACACCATGCCGGCATAGCCGATCAGGATGTCGGACGACATCGCCAGCAGTCCCCAGATCAGGATCTCGGTCAGAAACCGGCGCCAGAACTCGGGCAGCACCAGCGGCGCCACGATCAGCAGCGCGAGGATGACGGTGAACCCCGTCCAGTAGACGAAGAGGCGGCGCTCGGTCATTTCGGGGTCGGGACGAAGAGACCCGTCGGGCGGAACAGCAGGGTCAGGATCAGCACGACGAACGACACGATGACCGCCTGCGCGGGACTGACCCAGAGCGACGCGTAGGCTTCGAGCAGGCTGATGAAGATCGCCGCGGCGATCGAGCCGCTGAGGCTCCCCATGCCGCCGACCACGACGACGATAAAGGCACGCAGCACCCAGCTCGTGCCCATCTGCGAATTGACCCCGACCAGCGGACCGAACAGCACGCCGCTCGCCGCCGCCATGCCGGAGCCGATCGCGAAGACGGCGGTCAGCACCCAGGGCACCGGGATGCCCATTGCCTGCGCCATGACCCGGTCCTGCGTGGTGGCGCGGATCCAGATGCCGTAGGTGCCGAATTTGAGGAACAGCCACAGGCCGCCGATGATCGCCGCGGCGAGCGCGGCGATCGCCAGCCGGTAATACGGGTAGTCGAGGTAGAAAAGCTGGAAGTGGCCGGTGATCGGCTCCTGGATCTTGCGGGCCACCGGGCCGAACTGCCACAGCGCGTAGTTCTGCAGCACCAGCGAGACGCCGAACGTGGCGAGGATCGTCGTCAGCGGGTCGCGGCCGATCAGCGGACGCAAGGTCGTCAGGTAAATGAAGGCGCCGAGCAGCGCGATTACCAGCGTCGAGACGACGAGCGCGATCCAGAAATTGCCGGTCGCCGCCAAGGTCAGCACGCCGACATAAGCGCCGAGCATGAACAATTCGCCGTGGGCGAAGTTGACGACGTCCATGATGCCGAAGATCAGGGTCAGGCCGGAGGCGACCAGCGCCAGGATCATCCCGGTGACGATCCCGTTGATCGTCTGGATCAGCAATTGATCGAGCGGAATACCCATTACGACGCGTTCCGTTTGGTTGTCATTGCGAGCGGCCCGAAGGGCGGCGCGGCAATCTCGTGCCAAGGGGCCAATGCGGATCGAGATTGCCGCGCTTCGCTCGCAATGACGCCGGCTTCATGGTCACACGCCGAGATACTGGTGGATCACTGGATGGTCCACGTGCAGGTCCGAGGCCATCGCGTGATGGCGCACGACCCCCTTCTCGATGAAGTAGATCCGCCGGCATGCCTGGAGCGTCAGCGGCACGTTCTGCTCGACCAGCAGCACCGCGACGCCTTCGCGGCCGAGCGCGTCGACGATCTCGGAGATCTGCGACACCATGCGCGGCATCAGCCCCTCGGTCGGCTCGTCCAGCAGGATGATCTTGGGCTCCAGCATCATCGCGCGGGCGATCGCCAGCATCTGCTGCTCGCCGCCCGACAGCGTGCCGCCGACCTGGCCGCGCCGCTCGGCCAGGCGCGGGAAATAGGCATAGGCCTTGTCGAGCAGCGCCGCCTTGCGCGCCTTGCCGACGCCGTGCCGATCAAGCCCGGTGCGCAGGTTTTCGAGCACTGTCAGATACGGGAAAATGCGCCGCTCCTCGGGCACGTAGGCGATGCCGAGCCGCGCCACCGCATGCGACGGGAGGCGGACGATCGAGCGGCCCTCGAACATCACCTCGCCACGGACCGGATGGATGAGGCCGGCGATGGCTTTGAGGGTCGTGCTCTTGCCGACGCCGTTGCGCCCGAGCAGCCCGACCACCTCGCCCCGGCCGATCTCGAGCGAGACGCCGTCGAGGATGTGGCTTTTGCCGTAATAGGTGTGGATGTCCTCGACCCTGAGCAGCAACTCGGCCTCGGAAAGCCGCGCGACCGGCTCGACCGCGCTTTCGGCGACCGCGCTCGCGCTCATACGGACCCGCTCATGTCTTGAGGTAGACTTCCATGACCCGCGGATTTTCCTGGATCTCCGCGGGCGTTCCCTCGGCCAGGATCTGGCCGTAATGGAACACCGTGATCCGGTGGGCCAGCTCCATGACGACCTTCATGTCGTGCTCGACGATGAGGACCGTCAGGTGCTTGGCGATGCCGCGGACCAGCATCATCGTCTCATGGGTTTCGGCCGCGCTCATCCCCGCGGTCGGCTCGTCGAGGCAGAGCAGCTGCGGCTCGGTCGCCAGCGCGATCGCGATCTCGAGCGTGCGCTGCTCGCCATGCGACAGATTGGCGGCGAGCTCATGCGCCTTGCCGAGGAGGCCGACCGCGTCGAGCGAGGATTCCGCCTTTTCGATGATGTCGCGATAGGCGCCGTGGTGGATCCACAGGCTCCAACCGTGGCGCCGCGACTGGGCGGCGATGCGCACGTTTTCCAACGTCGTCGCGTTGGGCAGGATGTTGGTGATCTGATACGAGCGCGCGATCCCCTTCTGCGAGATACGGTCCGGCGGCAGACCGGTGATGTCGCCGCCGCCGAACAGGATCGACCCCGAGGTCGGGCGCAGCACGCCCGTCAGGCAATTGAAGAAGGTGCTCTTCCCCGCCCCGTTCGGCCCGATGATCGCGCGGATCTCTTCGCGGTCGACCGCGAAATCCACCTTGTTGAGCGCGACGAGGCCGCCAAACTGGATGGTCAGCCCGACCGTGCGCAGCAATGGGCCGGCGGCGCCATCCCCGGCAGGCTCGGCCGGGGACGGCGCCGAGAGCAGCGTCTCGGCGGTCACTTAGGCGGCGAACTGGCAGGCCGGCGGGACGAAGGTCTTCTCCTTCGCCACGACATCCTTGATGTGATAGGTGCCGTCACTGACCTCGTAGATGAACTCGCGCACGAAGGCCTGGTGATCTTCCTTGCGCAGCGTCTTGTCGCCTTGCGGGAAGTCGGGGCCTTCCTTCATTTCCAGCCCCTCCAGCGCCTCGATCAGCTTCATCGTGTCGTCGCGACCCTGGAACCCGGACTTCTCGATGCCGAGCTTCAAGGCGTTCACCGCCTCGAAATTCGATTGGACATAGCGGTCGGGCAGCGGGCCCGACGGGTCCATCTTCTTGAGCCGCGCCACCGCGTCGTCGAAAAACGCCTTGTGATAAGGGGTGTTGAGCGGCGGATCGAAGACCGGGATATAGCGGTTGATGCCAATGAAGCCGTCGATCTTGTGGCCAAGGCCGGGCAGATTAGTGGATTCACTGATCGCGCCGTCGCCGGCCCATTTATACTTCTTGGTCAGGCCGAGGTCATAGGCCTGGTTACCGATCGTCACCCCGTCGGCGCCAAAGAAGATCGCGAACAGCCCGTCGAAATCGCCGTTGATCTTGGACAGGAACGGCGTCATGTCGGCGGTGCCGATCGGGATGCCGGTGGTGCCGACGACCTCGCCGCCGAGCCTCTTGATCTCCGCCGCGTAGGCATCGCGGGTCGACTGGCCCCACGAGTAATCGGCGAAGAGAATGTGCCATTTCTTGCCCAAATTCTTGACGAGATAGGGCGCGAACGCCACCGCCTGCGCGGGCGCGTAGTCATAGGGACGGAAGCTGTAGCGGCTGCATTTGGAGGTGGTGATCGTGGTGTCGAGGCACACGCTGATCATGTTGACGACCTGCTGGTCGTCGTAAACCGGCATGCAGGCCAGGCAGATGCTGGAAATCTCGCCGCCGACATGGACATCGACCTTGTCCTCGACGAGCAGCTTCTCGGCCTTGCGGCGACCGACATCGGGCTTGGTCTCGTCGTCCTCGACGATGAGGTCGATCGGCCGGCCCTTGATGCCGCCGGCATTGTTGATCCGGTCGACCGCCATCTGGATGCCGATCAACGCCGTCTTGCCGACCGGCGCGCCCGGCCCGGTCAGGGAATGGATGCTGCCGAACTTGTAAGGCTTGGTCTCGGCGATGGCGCCCCGCCACGACCCCGGCGCCAGCATCGTCCCGCCAAAGGCGAGCGCGCTCGTCGCGGCGCCCCAACCGACCAGGCGCCGGCGTGTGAGCCTGTCGCCGCCGATCCGGTTCCGCTTTGTCCGAATGTCCGTCATCTCAAGCCCCTTCCGCTAAATTCGGCGCAGCAGAAATCGCCTGCCTGTCCTCTAATTTTCGAGATACGTATGCATCAACCGTACCGCTTGCGCCAGAGCGCCGCCGTTGCGACGGCGCGGTCTGGCGGGGCGAGGTGCTGATCACCGCGTGTCGGCCGATGAAGGGCGAGCGTGGAACGGCGTCGCGACTTTTGCCAATTTCCTCATTCATTTGAAGGATATGGCACCATACGGCATTTGATCTAGGTCAACGCGGGCGCTGCTTCCCTTGCCTAAAGGTCGGGGGTATTTTTACGGGAGCGCTCGGGTGTCTTTCAATAATGGAGCATCTTCCAAGCTGGCGACCGCGAGGCCGGCTCCGCTGTCGGACGCGGCGGACGCGACTGACCTGGTGACGCGACTTCGGCTGATTTCGTGTCTGCGGCCATTATCGCTCAACGCCAAGACGGTGATGGCGCTCGCTGGCGAGGCCGCGGCGGAAATCGAGCGTCTGCGGCGGGGTGTATCGGGCGCGATCGAGCAGAGCGAGGAGTCGACGATAGACTGGCAGTGTCAGGCGATCATCCGCGACGGCGTTCGGATCCGACTGCCCGCGAGCGAGTGGCTGATATTTGCCCGCCTCGTCCAGAGCACCGGCAAGCTCGTTACCAAGGGGGAATTGCTCGACGCGATATATTGGTGGGACCCCAATGGCGGGCCAAAGCCGAAGATCATCGATGTCTTCGTGTGCAACCTCCGTAAGAAATCCCCATGGCCGATCACCACAGTGTGGGGGCGCGGCTACATCATCGACGGCTGCCGTCGCGAAAGGCCGCCGACGCCGTTGCCAAGAATGGCCGCCGGCGTCACCCTCGAGCGGCTAATGGCCGGGCGCTGAGCACGCGCCCAGGGCCGCATCATACGTGGGTTTCGCTTGGCGTCAGGTGGACGACCGGGATGTTCGATATCAGCCGAACGAGATCGGACTGCCGCTCTACCTCGCACTTCTTCAAGATCGAGCTCAGCTGAGTCCGCAAGGTCGTGATCTGCACGCCGAATTCGCCGGCAAGATCGTTCAGCCTCTTGCCAAACGCCACCGCCAGGGCGAGACGGCTCTCCGCCGGGGAAAGACCATAGAGTTCAGATAGCTCATGTTCCGATACATGGCTCTCGTCGGGAACCGAAACCAGGATCATCGCCATCGGCAGATCATGGCCGGCCATTCCGGGGCTAACCGGGGCCACCCTGATGACATAGGCGGGCCGACCGCCATCGCGGCCGACCAGCAGACAGCCAGCGGACGGATGCCCTCCGCTCCCGGCGGTGGCGTTGGCGATCAATTCGGCAAGCTTTGCCGTCTCAAAGTTGCGGCGCGCGCAAATTTGCCCGTTGCGGATCGTCAATCCGTCCCCAATGCGCAGAATGCGCTCCGCCGCCTGGTTCGTCTCGACAATCCGGCCGCTTGCTTGGGTGAAAATCACCCGCCGTGAGGTGGTCGAGCCTGCCGCGCACGATCGCCGACTGATAGCCGATATCGATCAACCCGAGGTGTAGGGAAGCGGCGCTGCGGAGAGAGGGCATGAGCGCTTGCACCGATGCCATGTCCCAAGACTCGGGGTTGGCATCGCCGACAGTGCGGTAAAGCCCGACGATCACCAGGTGCGACGGGCTTTCATGCAGCTTCGCGCCCAGAATGTCGCATACGCCGGCCGGGAGGGCATAATCATTATACCATTCGTCGCGGCGGAGCACGCTCTGCGGCAGGCGCTCGGTGAGCCGCGCCAGGCTCCCGCTCGCCGCCTTTTCCTGGATCGGCCGAAACGGGTCGATCTTGCCGTAATGGGTCAGGTAATCCCGGACGCTGCCGTTGGAGCATCCCCATCGAGCCAGCGAACTGACTTGTGAGGTAAGCTTGTTCACGAGCAGATACGCAGCCCCTGCCGCGCCGACATACTCCGCCGCCGCTTTCAGCGCGACCGGAGTTAGCTGCTCGTCCAGAACGGCATCGAAAATACTGGCGACAGTTTTGTCGTATGTGGCCGACGGCATGGCGGTCCCGTGGCGAAGTTTCTTCGGACGAAATATACTGAGGTAATCATTGTCCGGAACCGCTCAGAAGATCAATCGAATTTATAGGGCATTCTATCATTTTCACGACATTTTATCCTTCATTTGAAGGATAACTGCTACTAAAGCGAGTAATAACTTCTCGGGAAACGCCTACATACCCCCGTAATCACCCGTCATCGATTGGTATCGACACGGACCCTACAAAGCACACTACGGCTTGTGCTCTAAGAACGATCACTAAGCTGTGAATGGTACTATCTCCTAAGGCACGCCTCTCGTTCATTTGAATGAAGCACGACTGCCCCGCCTTTGACCTAAATCAACGCAAGCGCGCGTGCCTCCGCCTAAGTAGCGGGGTTGTGTCGATCAGGAGCGGTCCATGCCCCCCAGCAGTGCACCACCTTTGGAACTGGCGATCGCCAATCTGAGCCCGCTTCCCAAGGTCGCGGCAACCCCGCTCGCCGAGCTACGCGAAAGCCACCGCGTCATAGGCGCCGAACTCCTGGGCAATCGCTTGCTGGTTGTCGACGCCGAGCCCGCCCTGGGACGTCTCATCAAGGATGCGGGGGTGAGCGCGGGGTATGAAGTCTTCGTCACCAAAAATCCCTCCGCGTTTATGGAAAAGGCCCGGATTTGGTGCCCAACCGTTATCGTGCTCGACCTCGGGATGCCCGGTACCGACGGTATTCTTCTGTTACGTGGCTTAGCGGAGGAAAGTTGCACGGCCCAGGTGATTCTGATGAGCGGCGCGGATGACAAGGTCCTGGAATCCGCGATGCGGCTCGGCAGCGAGCGCGGCTTGAAGATGGGCGGCGTGCTTCGGCGGCCCGTGCAGCCGGCGGCATTACGCGGGTTTTTAGCGCGGTTTCAAGCAGCTAAAACACTTTTGGCCGATGATTTGACCCATGCGATAATGACGAATCAGCTATTTCTCGAATATCAACTAAAGCTCGATTGCCACCTTGCCCGGATGACCGGGGTCGAGGCGCTCGTGCGCTGGCGACACCCGGTTCTCGGCATCATTCAGCCCGACCAATTCATCCCGCTCGCCGAGGAAAATGATCTCATCCATCGTCTGACCGATTGGGTCGTGATGGCCGCGGCAAAGCAGATGGCGTCCTGGCAGGCGGACAACCCCGCGCTCGAAGTCGCCGTCAATATTTCGGCTAAAAATGTGCAAGATCTCGCGTTGCCCGATCGCTTGCACAAATTCTGTCGGGCCGCCGGGATCGATTGCGGGTCGATTACCCTCGAACTCACCGAGACGGGAGCGATGCGCGAGGCGCTCCAGATGATGGACGTGCTGACGCGGCTCCGCCTCAAGGGCTTCAAGCTGTCGATAGACGATTTCGGGACGGGATTCTCCTCGCTGGTCCAGCTGCAAAAGATGCCGTTTTCCGAGGTCAAGATCGACCGATCCTTTGTCATGCAGATGATGGCCAACGAGAGTTGCCGGGCGATCGTCGAGATCCTTATCGATCTGGCCAGAAAACTCGGGTTGAGAAGCGTCGCCGAGGGCGTCGAGGACGAAGCCGCGTTGCGCAGCCTCATGGCAATGGGATGCGACGCGGCTCAGGGCTATCACTTGAGCCGCCCGCTCGCCGCGGACCGCATACCGGCGTTCATCGCCGAATATCAGCTGATCCGCGGTGTCTCCAAGGCTCCGAAGGCGCAATTTCCGTCGCCGTTTACCAATAATCGAGCGTGGCGCCGCAGAAAAACCGCGCCGCGACAATCATCGGTGTCCGCGGCGTTAGCTTAAGACGACGCGGCGGCATTCGCCGCTGGATCCCCGGGAGACCCATGATGATGCGAGTTCTATTGGTCGAGGACAACGCCACGACGTCGGCCATAATGGAAAGAGTACTGCACGAGGAGAATTTTATCGTCGATTGCACCGATCTCGGCGAGGACGGGCTCGAGATCGGCAAGCTCTACGATTACGACATCATCATTCTCGATCTGATGCTGCCGGATATCGACGGGTACGAGGTACTGCGTCGGTTGCGCGCGGCACGGGTGCGCACGCCAGTCCTGATCATGTCGGCGCAGGCGGATCTCGAACACAAGATCAAGGGGCTGCGGATCGGGGCCGACGATTTCATGGTCAAGCCCTATGACCGGCGGGAGTTGATCGCGCGCATCAAGGCGATTGTGCGCCGGTCCGAGGGGCATCCCCACTCGGCGATCCATATCGGCAAATTGGTGATCGACCTCGATAGTCGCAGCGTCTCGGTCGACGATCGGCCGGTGCCTCTGACCGCGAAGGAATACGGCATCCTCGAGCTTTTGAGCCTGCGTAAAGGCTCCGCCGTAACCAAGGACGCCTTCCTCAGCCACCTCTATGGCGGCACGGACGAGCCCGAGCTCAAGATCATCGACGTTTTTATCTGCAAGCTGCGCAAGAAGCTGGTGACCGCGACGGGCGGCGACCATTACATCCAGACCGTGTGGGGGCGCGGCTACATACTGCGCGGCCCAACGGAAGCGGACGCCCCATTGGCGCCGGCCTCCGGCCCCGCGACCAGCAATCGACCCGCCACGACATCGGTGCGATCGCTGGAAGACGCGAGGGCGGAGCGAAAAGCCCCCGGCCCGGCCGTGATAGCGAACCCAATCCCAGGCGCCACCGTCCGGCGGCTGCGCATCCCGGCCGCCGGCTCGTGACAATTCCTGTCGGACCCGTCACCGAGCGACGGCGAGCGATCGGATATGGCGCGTGACTCCCCGACCTGCCCCGCTGCGGCTGCTTTATATCGGCACGGTGCTCCTGATCCTGACGCTGCTCGCGACCAACGCCGCCGTGATACTGCACTTGCGAAACAGCGAGCTGAGCGACGAGACGGGCCAGCTTGAAAACCTCAGCCTGATCCTCGCGGAACAGGCCGAACGCTCGTTCAACTCCGTCGATCTCGTGATTTCGAGCGTCACCGAGCGGATAGAAGCCGAAAGCGTGACCGACAGCGCTTCCTTTGACCAGAAGATGGCCGGTCACGACATCTACCTTCTTCTGAAAGAGAAGATTATCGGCCTCCCGGAGCTCGCCGCCGTCAACTTGTTCGACAGCAACGGCACGATGATCAATTCCACGCGGTCCTGGCCAATTCCCGAGGTTTACATCGCCGATCGCGGTTTTTTCAGATCCATAAAACAAGATCCGACCCTGACAAGCTACATCACCGAACCGCTGCAGAACCGCTCGACGGGCACATGGACGATCTACTTGGCGCACCGGGTCAGCGGACCGAACGGCGAGTTTATCGGGCTCATCCTCGGGGCGATCGAAATGCGATATTTCGAGGATTTCTACCAAGCAATCTCAAGCCGTCAGGGAGGCACCATCGCGCTTCAGCGACTGGACGGCGTCATGCTCGCGCGCTTTCCGCAAAGCGGCGCCATCGGGAAGGCCTTCTCCACCGCACAGCATCTCCTGGGCGATGGCATCTCGGGAACGCTGCGGGAGCCCATGGGTGATCCCCCTGTCGCGTCGTTTCAACCACCCGGATGGCAGCTTCGCCGGAATTGTCGTCACCGGCATCAGCATCCCGTATTTCACCCGTTACTACGGTTCCTTCGATATCGGGAACCACGGGTCGATCGCCTTGGCCCTGGCGGATGGCACCCTGCTCGTCAGACGCCCGTATGTCGACTTGGAGGTCCCCCGCAGCCTCAAGAGCGGAACTGTTTTCCGAGATTCTCTGTCGGAGGATTCGATCGGGGTCGCGGAGATAAAATCATCTGTCGATGGGGTAGTTCGGCTCACGAGCTACCGGCGGATGGCAACCTACCCGCTGTTCATCGCGGTGGGCGAGTCAATGGACGATATCTTGGCGTCCTGGCGCGCCACGCTCTGGTCTCGCCTCGGGCTCACCGCGGGACTTGTCGCGCTTGTGGGGCTCATGGGGGTGCGCCTTGCCGCGCAGATTCGCGAGCGTGAAACAATCGAGCGAACAAAGGCGGCGGACCTGGAGAGATTCCGCTTCGTTTTTGACTCGGTCAGCGACGGCATATTTGTGTGCGACGGGGAAACCGGTGCCTTCATCGACATCAACGAAGCCGGCTGCCGCATGTTCGGCTTCTCGTGGAAGGAGCTGATTGGACGTTCGATCGGCACACTCTCGACCGGCGTTGCGCCCTACACCCAAGCCGACGCGATGACATTGCTGGGGAATGAGCCATCCACCGCCTTGGAGTGGCACTGCAAGGCCAAGGACGGCCATTTGTTCTGGGTGGAGATCGCTCTGCGAAATGTCTTGCTGGAGAACCGCCTGGTCGGCTTGGCGCTTCTGCGCGACATCACCGAGCGAAAGCAGCGGAATGACGAGGTCGCCCGGCAAGCTCACGTCGATACGCTCACCAATCTGCCAAACCGGCGAGCCTTCGACGGGGTTTTCCAACAGGAAGTTGCCCGTATCAGGCGGTACGATCGGCCGTTATGCGTGGCGATCCTGGATATCGACCACTTCAAGATCGTCAATGATACTTTCGGGCATCAGACTGGAGACGCTGTCCTCAAGAACCTCGCCGAATTCATGCGCAATAGCCTGCGGACAACCGATTACGTCGCCCGCTGGGGCGGAGAGGAATTTGCGATCCTGCTTCCCGAAACCCGGCTTGATGTCGCGGAGCAGCTACTGAACAGATTGCGGGCCAGCATCGCCGACCATGCAATTCCCGAAATTGGACGAGCGGTCACGCTAAGCATCGGGGTCACGGTATGCACGAAATTCGACGACCCGGATGACCTTCTGGAACGGGCCGACCGAGCCTTGTACACCTCGAAACAGACCGGCCGGAACAAGGTAACCAAATTGCAGCCTTCTGGTGCCGAAGCCCATCCCATTCCGGTTTAGGCTAGCTAGAGAAAAAATCCATTCCTAGTGTGGTTCCAAAGTTCGTTGGGTTATTGAACCTGTCGTTTCTCTTCGTCATACCGGCGAAGGCCGGTATCCACGGTGGACATGAACCCCTGCCTTCGCCGGGACGACGAACACTCAGATGTCGCGAACTTCGGAATCGGGACACTAGCCGTGATCCCGCGCGCGCTGCAGGGCAAGGACACGTCGCGTGACGGTTTGCACGTTCGAGACCGTGCTCCCATAAACGGTGACGCCTTCTCCTCCAAGCTCGGCGACCACCGCGCGGACGGCGGCGCTACCGCCATCGAGCAGCGCCTCATCATCCAAAAATTTGCCGATGATCGCATCCATGCTCATTCCCCGCTCCACTCCCTGCCTTGCCGTAAGGATAGGTGACAGACCGGCCGGAGAACGCCGGCGCGGCGGTTAGGAATTGAGGTGACGGAGTCCTTCGGGATCCTTCAGCCTGATCTGACGGGCGGTCGGGAGTTCGATGAGGGCCTTACCTTCCAAATGCGCGAAGGTCCGCGATACGGTTTCGATGGTAAGTCCCAGATAGTCGGCGATGTCCTGGCGCGGCATCTCCAAGGTGAGGATTTCGCTCTGTGGCGAATATGCCGCCCAGTCGGTGAGAAACGCGGCCACTTTTTCGACGGCGCACCTGCGGCCCAGCACAACCGCGTGCTGTTGCGCTCGCGCCAGGCTCTGCATCGCGTAGGAGAAGAGCTGACGCGAGGCTCCCTCGTTGTTTGCCGCGAGCATCTCAAGGTCGCGCCGACGATATGAAATAATCGTGGAATTGCAGACGGTTTCAGCCGACAGGCTGTGTTCCGCGCCGACTTCAAGGCCGAACACGTTGCCCGGGAGGTAAAAGGCATCGATCTGCCGCCGACCGTCGCTGAGATACGTACAAGTGCGCACCACACCAATCGAGACCTTGAAGAAAAGGACGGCTTCGTCGCCTTCACCGTAGATTTCCTGGTTCTCGGTGAAATTCAGGGTCGATCCAACCGCCGGAAGCCCGCGCTGGTAGCCCTCTCTGACGAAGCTCAGATTCTGAATTTCAACGCCAACGGCGATCCGGTGCCTCCGCGCCGCTTCCGCTGCCTGGTAGCCTCCCGAAGCAGCGATGGCGGTGTTGGCTTTTCCCATTGAAGTCTCAATCAAGGATGGAGGAAGCCGGGATTGGTCTTGTGCGCCGCGCGATTGGTTTGGACAGGGAGCCACGAAACCGAAGGGGGTTGGACGTTCGCGAGACACTCCCGGGTGCGCGATACTACGTGGCTGCAATCGTGATTAGTTAGGCTCGGAAACTACTCACGATTGCGGCGCAGTCGCTTCTGCTTGACGCCGCCACCAAATCGGGCGCCTCTCAGAGTACCTATAACTGCCCGTATTTATTGGTGAGCCCGTCGGGGTCGCCACTCTTTCCCAGCGTTATCCGGCGCGCGGTCGCTTTATGAAATCGAGTTCGGCTTGGTAGACCGCCTGGATTTCCGTGATCGCCAGGCCAGCGAATTCGTGGCCGCAATCGAGCAGGGTCATTCGCGCGGGCACGCGGTCGCGCTTCAAACGATCGAAAAGTTGCATTGATTGATCGACGCTGACGGATTTGTCCTGGCGCCCGTGGGCAATCATGATCGGCGCGGTCGCCGGTCCGACAAGGAAAAGGGGAGAAGCCTCCCGCTCTTGATCCGTCGCTCGGGCAGGACCGTTATTGCCGAAGAGTTGTTTCTCGGGCGGCCAAAAATTATCCGCGCTCAGATCGACCGGCCCAAAATTATCGACGGCACAGGCGACCTTTGACGAAACCGACGCCATTTGGCCCGCATAATCCCCGGGGACGGTGTGGTCGGTGACGGCGAGGAAGACGGCGAGGTGAGCACCCGCGGAATCGCCCAACGCACAGATCTTCGCCGGATCGACAGCGAATTCGCCGGCGTGAAAGCGCAACCAACGAACGGCGAGCTGCGCATCGACCAGTTGCGCGGGCCAGCGATTGTGCTCGCTGGCATTCGCCAGCCGATAGTCGATGGAAACCGCCACGATGCCTTGGTCGGCGGCCATCTTGCAGAGCTGCGCATAGGCGCCCTTGTCGCCCACCGTCCAGTACCCACCATGGATCATCACCACCGCCGGGCGCCGTTCAGACGGCTGGGTCGCCGCCGGCAAGCAGAGATCGAGCTGCTGCGCGGGATCGGGGCCGTAAGGAATATTGAGCCTTACTTCCGATGGACCCGGAGGCTCGGCCCATCCCGCGGTCACCCCTAAAACAACCCATAAAACAGCCACAACCGCGACCTTGAACATCACAACTCACCCTTGGCCTTGCCGATTTGCTGCAATCGAACCGACCCACTGGCTTATTGAACCCCTCGCGGGCCTCGCCTGTCGGGGTGGCCGATCAAACCGGCAATGACTGTGCCACCGAATTGCTAATCAATGGCTCTATCACCCGCGAAAGCGCCCGCGATTTTATCCTTTCGGACGAATACGCCATCGACTTCGATCAGGTAGCCGGTATCGCCGTCGCTGAAGCCGCGCTCGAGATGTACCATCTCAAACCCGCGATCGAGCATGAGACGCATCATCTCAGGGAAACGTTTCTGGCCCCGGTACACGGGAAACAGCGACATTTCCAACTGCACGGCGCTGCAGCAAGCCAACAGCTCTTGAGCACCCGCCAGTATATTCGCCTCGTAGCCTTGCGCGTCGATCTTGAGAAGGATGCTGTCCGACGAGCCGGCAAACCGGCTGTAGAGCCGATCGAGAGTATCCACCGGGACTGTTTCCGTCCCGACTTTATCAATACTCGGTTCGACCTGGAGGATCGCCGGCGCAACCGGCAGAAAAGAACTGCTCACCGAGTTGCGCGAAATATTCAAAACTTGCTCACCCTCGCGATCGCCGAGCGCGGTTCGCAGGGCTTCCCATTGCGGATCGGACGTCGTTTCCTTGTGCAGCGCGGCGAAGGCCGCTTCCTGGGGCTCGAATGAAACGATCCGGCCGCGATACCCGAGACGCCGCAAGCGCGTCGCGTATTGACCGACATGCGCTCCGACATCGAACACCACCGAGATTTCCAGCCCCGTCAAGATCTGGCGCAGGGACCAATCGGGCTCCGACAAGCCAGCCGGATTGGTGCGGACAAGGCGCAGGCCGGCCAGTCTGAGCGCGCCGTGGATGACGCCCTTGAGGGACATGGCCCGAGCCCCGTCTCGGCTTTTCCGCGGGCGCGCTCGCGCCGGTCAACCCACTGGCACGGGGATGCCGGGGATTTTTACCTTGGTCATGCCGAGATGGTTGCGGCTGGTGAAGTAGAGCGTCTTCCAGTCGTCGCCGCCAAAGGCGATGTTGGTCGTGGCCGGCGCGCCGTGGACGATGCGGCCCAATTTCTTGCCGGTCTTGTCCATCACCCAGATGCCGCCGGCGCCGCCGCAATAGACGTTGCCCTCGACATCGACCTTCATCCCGTCGGGGACGCCCGGCTCGTCGCCGCGCAGATCGACAAAGACCCGGTCGCTCGCCCGGGCCAGCGTGCCGTTCGGCATCAAATCGAAAGCGCGGATATGGCCGCGCCGCGTGTCGTTGATGTAGAGCACGCTTTCGTCGGGTGAGAAGGCGAGCCCGTTGGGCAGCGTGAAATCGTCGATCAGCAGCGTCAGCGTGCCGAGGTCGGGGGTCAGCCGATAGACGCCGGAGAAGGTCAAATCCCATTGCTGCGGCGCGTTGGGATTGGTCCACGGGTCGGTGAAGTAGATGCAGCCGTCGGACTTCACCACGACATCGTTGGGCCGGTTGAGCTGGCGGCCCTGGAAGCTGTTGCAAATGACCGTGAGGCTGCCGTCGAGCTCGAGCCGGGTGACCCGGCGGCTGTCGTGCTCGCAGGCGATGAGCCGGCCTTGCAGGTCGCGGGTCAGGCCATTGGCGCGGTTGGTGCCGTCGAGGAACAGCGACACGCCCTTGCCGGCCTCGTATTTCATCCGCTTGTTGTTGTGGATGTCGCTGAACAGCAGATAGCCGCCTTCCTTCCACCACAGCGGCCCCTCGGCCGGGCCCTGCGCGCCGCCGAACCCGTCGGCGAGGTCGTGGATCGTCTCCGATGCGTCGATGATCTTGTCGAGCGCGGGGTCGAGCCGTTCGATGCGCTTCTCGGGCATGGCAGTTTCCTCCGTTGGCTTTCGCCTATCCGGCCATCCCGCCAGACCCGGGTCAAGCCCGCCCGTCTCGTATCGCCGGCGCGAGAACAGAGACGACCAGCCGCGAATTGCGCCCCCGAGGCGCCGATGCCGATGGGGCGAGGTTACCTGTTGGCGGCGCTAACGGTCGACCGAATTGGTGAAAACCGGATCTCTGCCCACGGCGCTGCTCCATTCCCTACTCAATAGTAGCGAGGGATAGGACCATTGTGCGGCGTGGCCCGATCGCTGAGGTCAAGCATTACCTCGTCAATGTAACACCACCCCCAGCCTTCGGGTGGGTCATAGCCTTCGATGATCGGGTGACGCGTTTGGTGGAAATGTTTCGTGGCATGGCGGTTCGGCGAGTCGTCGCAGCAGCCGGCATGGCCGCAGGTCCGGCACAAGCGCAAATGCAGCCACGGCGACCCGATCTTTAGGCACTCCTCGCAGCCGAGAGCGCTGGGCGTAACATCGCGGATGGCGTCTTTATGACGGCATTCGTCGGACATCAGAGGCTCCCGGTACTGATGGAGAGAGCAGGCCTGTCGCCTGTTTCGGCAAGATAGGCGTGGAGCGCGGCGACCACCTGCGCGCCTTCGCCAACCGCTGCGGCAACGCGCTTGACAGACCCAGCGCGCACGTCGCCGATCGCGAAGACGCCCGGCAGACAGGTTTCGAGTGGCCTACTGGTATTGCTACCGGTTTGCACGAAACCCTTGCCGTCGAGGGTCACGCCGGACCCGGTCAGCCACGCGGTATGCGGCTCTGCCCCAATGAACAGGAAAAGGTGGCGGATCGCATGTTTCACCTCGTCACCGGATTGATGAGAACGGCAACGTATCGCCTCCAAGACGCCGGCCTGCCCTTCGAGGGCGGTGACCTCTGTATGGGTCAAAACTTCGATGTTCGGCGTAGCGGCGATGCGGTTGACGAGATAGCGCGACATGCTCGTATCGAGGCCTGATCCGCGAGCGATCAGCCGAACCTTGGCGACCCGGCTCGAGAGATAGACCGCGGCCTGGCCGGCGGAGTTGCCCGCACCGACCAGCCCCACTTCCTGGCCAGCACAAAGCCGCCCTTCCAGTGGGGATGCCCAATAATGTACCGACGAGCCCTCGAAATCCGTGAGATCGGAAACCTCGAGACGGCGGTACTGTGCCCCGGTCGCGATGACGACTGCACGTGCTCGGACCTGCTCCGTATTGGCGAGCGTGAGCAAAAAGCGTCCGCCCTCCGGGCCGTGCTGGGCCTGCAATTCCTGCACTTCGTCGGGGATCGCCATGTCGGCACCGAATTTCTGGGCCTGGTTATAGGCCCGCCCCATCAAGGCCATGCCGCTGATGCCGGTGGGAAAGCCAAGATAATTCTCGATCCGCGCCGACGCGCCCGCTTGGCCACCGAAAGCGCGGCAATCCAGCACC
>Ga0182024_10003146_pt1 | contig 39741 bp, 35 predicted proteins | sample P32metaG_FD_120480 | JGI IMG/M metagenome (GOLD analysis project Ga0182024, IMG submission 120480) | Permafrost microbial communities from Stordalen Mire, Sweden - P3-2 metaG (Illumina Assembly) | ecosystem: Environmental > Terrestrial > Soil > Wetlands > Permafrost | place: Sweden: Stordalen...
CCGCCCCGCAACGTGCTGCCCAAGCCGCTCACCGACCCGCACCCTCCGATGTGGATCGCGGCCGGTAACCCGAGCACCTTCGAAAAGGCGGCACGGCTGGGCCTCGGGGTGCTGTGCTTCACGACCGGCTCACCCGAGACCCTCAAGCCGCTCATCGAGCTCTACAAGAAGAACATCGACAAGGCCGAGCCAGCCGGCGAGTACGTGAACAACAACGTGATGGTGACGAGCCAGATGCTCTGCCTCGAGGACGGCCAGCGGGCCCGCGACATCGCCTGCAACATGGACGGCAGCTACCAGAACAGCCTCGTGTTCCACTACCTCGACACGTTCCCGAAGCCCGACGGGCTGCCCACCTGGCCTGCCCTCATCCCGGAGCCCACACCCGAAGGGATGGACCAGAGCATCGCCAACCACCTCGTGATGATCGGCACCCCCGACGAGGTGAGCGCCTCGGTCAAGGACTACGAGGACGCCGGCGCCGACCAGGTGGTGTTCGGGATGCTCTCGACCACGATGCCGATCGAGGTCGCGGTCGAGGCGATCGAGACGTTCGGGAAGCACGTCCTGCCGGAGTTCGACAAGGACCCGGTGCACTCCACGACCCGCCAGCGGGAGGCGTTCGTCGCCCAGCGCGGGCCGCTCACCAAGCGCACCCTGGGTGTCGCACCCGACCAGGTTCCCGTCGGCTAACGGCGCATGGGTGCACTTGACGGCCGGGTCGCGCTCGTGACCGGCGCGAGCCGAGGAATCGGTGCGGGCATCGCGAGGCGATTCGCGGCGGAGGGCGCGGCGGTCGCTGTCACAGCTCGAACCCTGGACGCGGAGCCCGACGCGGCCCTGCCCGGCTCCCTGCGCGAGACGGTCGCCGACATCGTGGAGCAGGGCGGCCGCGCGCTCGCGGTACGCGCCGACCTCGCCGACGCGGACGACCGGGCCCGGGTGGTGCCCGAGGTAACCGCGGCGCTCGGGCCGGTCGACGTGCTCGTGAACAACGCGGCCGCCGCGTTCTACCTCCCCAACGCAGAGATCCCCCTCAAGCGCCGGCGGCTCACCTTCGAGCTGAACCTGGAAGCGCCCATCGACCTGGCCCAGGCCGTGCTCCCGACCATGCGGACCCGCGGCGAGGGTTGGATCGTCAACATCTCGAGCGCGACCTCGAAGCACCCGACGGGTCCGCCCTTCGAACCCGGCATGAAGCTCGGCTTCACGACGACGATCTACGGCGCGTCGAAGGCCGCCCTCGAGCGGTTCACGGCTGGCCTCGCGGCCGAGCTCTTCGCCGACGGCATCGCGGTCAACTCGCTCGCGCCCGTCGCCGCGGTCCGGACCCCCGGCGCCGACACCCTGGTCGGCGACGTGCTCGACGCCAACCCTCGGATGGTCGAGCCCCTCGAGCTGTTCGTCGAAGCCGCGTTGGTGCTCGCGACGGCCGACCCGGCCACGATGACCGGGAGGATCTGCTACTCCCGTCCGCTGCTCCACGAGCTCGGCCGGGACTACCGGGCGCTGGACGGCGGTCCCCACCCGGACTGAGCGCCGGGCGGCGTCGGAACCGGGTCCGGCGGGTGAGCGGGTGCGCGGGCCGGCGGGGGTTTGGTCAGTCGCCGATCGTCTTCTCGAGCTCCCAGCGGCCCGAGCCGATGCGGAGCCGGTGGCGAGGCCCGGGCAGGTCGGCGTCGCCCGAGTCGTAGCCGGCGTCCCCGGCCCACAAGACGACCATTCCCTGGGCGCCGCTGGCGACGTGGGTCTCGTAAAAGGTAGGCGGGCGGCGGCGGGCGTCGTCGAGCACGCTGGCGACGTCCGCGAACGCACCCAGGTGGCGCAAGGTCATCCAGGTCGGTGGTGCGAGCTCGATCTCCTGCGCCTCACGCCGGGCGAGCGCGTCGGTGGGGCGCATCCACGCCGAGTCGTGGATCTCGCCGCCGTCGATGGTCACCGCACCCTGGGGCGCGGGGGCGACGAAGAACCATGTCGAGTAGCGCCGAGGGGCGATCGGCGGCGGGAGCCAGTGCGCGAACGCGACGAGCGACGCGACGTCGCACTCGAGTCCGGCCTCCTCGTGGGCTTCGCGGACCGCGGCTCGGCGCGCCGCCTCCTCCTCGTTCGACGCCCCCGCGACGTCTTCGGGATCCACGCGGCCGCCGGCGAAGACCCACATGCCGCCGAAGGCCAGCTTCGAGTTGCGGTGCAGCATGAGCGTCTCGAGCCCGGCGGGCGTGTCGCGCACGAGCACCACCGTGGCGGCCGGGATCGGCGGCGGCAACGCCGCGTCGGGCGTCTCCGTCACGGGGTCGGCTGACGGGGCTCGAGCCCCGCGGCCCGGTACGCGGCGTCGATGACCCGCATGTTCGCGATCGCGTCGGCTGGCGTCGTCGGGTACGGGGCTCCCTCGCGCACCGCGGCCACGAAGGCTCGCAGCTGGTACACGTACGTGGCCTCGCCCTTGACCCGTTCGCGCCGGCGGCGCTCCGCGCCGGTCGCCGGGTCCGTGGCCCGCACGACGAGCCGGTGGTAGTACTGCGGGCTGGTCAGGTTCATGACGTGGAGGCTCCCGAGCTCCCCCTCAACGCGGGCGTGGAGGCTCAACGGCCGCCGCGACCACAGGGCGCACTCGAAGGAGCCTGCCAGGTCGTCGGAGAACTGCAGGTCGGCGCGCAGCCATCGATCCACGCCCGGCGACCCGCACTTAGCGCGAGCCGAGACGACCTCGGGCTCCTGGTCCGCCAGGGTCCGGGCCTGGTGGATCGCGTAGCAACCGACGTCCATCACCGCGCCGCCGGCCAGGTCGAGCTGGTAGCGGATGTCCTTGCGCATCGGCAGTGGGATGCACATGCGGGTGTCCACCCGTCGCAGCGCCCCGAGCTCGCCGCTGCGCAGGATCTCAACGACGCGGGTGATCAACGGGTGGTAGCGATAGTGGAAGGCCTCCATGACCACGATCCCGCTCGTCTGCGCCGCCGCGGCGACCCGCTCGGCCTCCTCGGCGTTCGCGGTGAACGGCTTCTCGCACAGCACCGGCTTGCCCGCGTCGAGCGCGGCGAGCGTCCAGCGGCCGTGGAGCCCGTTCGGGAGGGGGTTGTAGACGGCGTCGATCTCGGGATCGGCGAGCAGCGCCTCGTAGGAGTCGTGGACCGTCCCGATGCCCTGCTTCTGGGCGAACTGCTCGGCCCGGTTCCGGTCCCGGGCGGCCACCGCCACGACCTGCGCCTCGGGGACCCGCCGGGCCGGTTTGACGACCGCCCCCGGCGCGATCCGGGCCGCCCCCAGGATGCCGATCCGCAGCGGTTCCATGCCGGGTGAGCCTATGGCGAGCCGAGGGAACCGTGCGCGAGCATGCTGCGCCATTTGTCGTCGGGGGAGCTCGCGCGCGTGCTCGAACAGATCCGGGTTGTCGACTGCTCGACGGACATCGCCGGCCCGTACTGCACCAAGTTGCTGGCCGACGCGGGCGCCGACGTGGTCAAGGTCGAGTCCGGGGACGGCGACCCGCTGCGCTCCTGGGGCTCGGGTGCACTCTTCGAGTTCCTGAACACCACGAAACGCTCAGTCCTCGGCTCGGGGGGCGACGCCGCTTTCGTCGAGCTCTGCGCGGGGGCAGACGTCGTCGTCGAGTCCGGCCCGCCCGGGCAGCTCGCCGGGGCGGCGCTGCGGGAACGTCACCCCGGTCTGGTCGTGACGTCGATCACGCCGTTCGGGCTCGACGGCCCGTGGGCGGACTGGGCGGCCACGGAGTTCACCATGCAGGCCTGGTGCGGGTCGACCGCCTCTCGTGGCCTGCCCGAGGGCCCGCCGCTCGCCGCCGGCGGCCGGATCGGCGAGTGGATGGCCGGGACGTACGCGGCGGTGGCGACCCTCGCCGCGGTGCGTGCGGCACAGCGCTCGGGCCGGGGCGAGCACGTGGACGTCGCGATCCTCGACGCCATGTCACTCACCATGAACACCTACACGTCGGTGTTCGCCGAGTTCGCCAACTGGCCGCCGCTGCGCCGACCGACCCGCATGATCGAGATTCCGTCGATCGAGCCCAGCGCCGATGGTTACGCCGCGTTCACCACGAACAGCGCGCAGCAGTTCGCGGACTTCATGGTGCTCATCGGGCGACCCGAGCTCTCCCACGACCCCGAGCTGTCCGGGGCCTTGGGGCGGTTCAAGCGACGCCGCGAGATGCTGGCGATGATCTACGAGTTCACGACCCAGCATTCGACGGCGGAGCTGCTCGAGCAGGCGTCGCTGCTGCGCATCCCGAGCGGGCCGGTCGGCAACGGCGAGACGGTGACGGGCTTCGACCACTTCGTCGAGCGCAAGGTCTTCGTCGAGAACCCGGGGGGGCACTTCGTGCAGCCCCGCATCCCGTACCGCATCTCGGGGGTCGAGCCGCGGCCCTTCACGCCCGCACCTGCGCTCGGCGAGCATGCGGGCGTCGTGCGCTGGTCACCTCGGCCGCTCGCACCGGACCCGACCGACCCTGGCTTGGCGTTGGCCGGGGTGCGGATCCTGGACTGCACCGCCTGGTGGGCCGGACCGGCGGCCACCCACGCGCTGGCCTGCCTCGGAGCCGACGTCATCAAGGTCGAGTCGGTGTCGCGACCCGACCTCATGCGCTACACGAGCACCCGCCCCCCCACCGAGGACCAATGGTGGGAATGGGGCCCGCTGTTCCACGGGGCGAACAACTCCAAGCGGGGCATCACCCTCGACCTCACCCAACCCGCCGGCGTGGAGGTGTTCCGGGCCCTGGTCGGGACCGCGGACGTGCTGCTCGAGAACTTCACCCCCCGCGTCATGGAGCAGTTCGGGCTGGGCTGGGACGCTCTCCACGAACTCAATCCGGCGCTCACGATGGTCCGCCTCCCCGCCTACGGGCTCGACGGGCCGTGGCGCGACCGAACGGGGTTCGCCCAGACCATGGAGGGCATCACCGGGATGGCGTGGATCACCGGCCAGCCCGACGGGTCTCCCCTGATTCCCCGCGGCGCATGCGATCCGCTCGCCGCGATGCACGCGGTGTTCGCGACCTTCCTCGCCCTCGCCGAGCGAGAACGCACCGGCGACGGTCGACTCGTCGAGGCGACGATGATCGAGGCGGCGCTGAACATGGCCGCCGAGCAGGTCGTGGAGTACTCAGCGTCGGGTCGGCTTTTGGAGCGGACCGCGAACCGGGGCCCAGTCGCCGCCCCCCAAGGCGTGTACCCCGCGGCGGGTGACGAGGAATGGCTGGCGCTGGCGGTGGCGGACGACGCGCAGTGGGAGATCCTGCGGGCCGAGCTCGGCGACCCGGCGTGGGCCGGCGACCCGGCCCTGTCCACCGACGCGGGACGTCGCGCCGCGCACGATGCCATCGACGAGCACCTGGTGCGCTGGTGCGCGACCCGCGACGCGCGGGCGACCGCCGAGCAGCTGGCGGCGGCCGGCGTGCCCGCCGGCTACGTGGACGACGCCCGCGAGGTGGCGCACAACCCGCAGCTGGTGCACCGCGGGTTCTTCGAGGTCGAGGACCATCCGGTAACGGGTTCGCATCCGCTTCCCGTGCTCCCGTTCCAGTTCCGGAGCCGCCCCGAGCCGTGGCTGCGGAGCGCGGCGCCGCTGCTCGGCCAGCACAACGAGGAAGTGCTCGGCGGGCTCCTGGGGCTCGGCGAGCCGGAGCTGGCCGAGCTGCGCGCCGCGGGCGTGATCGGCGACCGGCCGAAGGGGACGTGATGGCAGGCGCGGACACCGACTGGGGCTGGGCCACCGAGTACGAGGACGTGCACGGCGCGGTCGCGATCTGTGGCGTCGGCGAGTCCGACCACTCGAAGGCGTCGGGGCGGACCGCCCAGCAAATCGTCGCCCAGGCGGTCGAGCGGGCGTTGGAGGACGCGGGGCTCGAGCCCACCGACATCGACGGCCTCATGTACGTCCCGATCGCCGAGCAGTTCGACGTCGCCGCCTTCCACGCCCACTTCGGCACGAGTCACGACATCTGGGAGTCGCGGGCGGGGGGTGGGATGCGGTGGGCGGCCAGCGCGCCCTACGAGGCCGCCCAGGCGTTACGCGACGGCAAGGCCCGCCACATCCTGAACACGTTCGGGGTGGCGTGGGCGACGCAGCGTTCGCAGATGGTCGGCGGACCCGGCCAGTCTCACGCCCAGGAGCTGTTCAAACAGAACCTCGAGGTTCCGTTCGGCTGGTTCCCCCAGCCCGTGTACTTCGCCACGGTCGCCCGGCGCCACATGCACGATTTCGGCACCACCCAGGATCAGCTCGGTGCGGTGGCGGTCGCGTGCCGACGCCACGCCAACCTCACCCCCGGCGCGGTGATGCACGACCGGCCGCTGACCCTCGAGCAGTACGGGGCGTCGCCCACCATCGTGGCGCCGTTCCGACGCGAGGACTGCTGCCTCATCTCCGACGGGGGCGGCGCGTACATCATGACGACCCCCGAGCGGGCCCGCGACCTAAAGCCCGCGCTGGTCGAGGTCGCGGGCGTCGGGCTCGGCAACTCGGTCAGCGGCGCCCACTGGGCCGAGCAGCCCGCGTTCACGTCGACCCCCCAGGCGTTCGCCGCCCCGGTGGCGTTCCGCATGGCGGGCATCGCGCCCGACGACGTCGACGTCTACACCTGCTACGACCCGTTCACGATCCACACCGTCATGCAGATCGAGGACAGCGGCTTCTGCGAGAAGGGTGCCGGCGGCGAGTTCGTGGCGGGCGACACGCTGCACTTCGACTCGGGCAAGCTGCCCACGAACACCCACGGCGGGCTGCTCTCCCACGCCTACGTGCTCGGGATCGCCCACGTCGTCGAGGTCGTTCGCCAACTCCGCGGTCAGGCCGCGGCGCAGGTGCCCGGCGCGAGGATCGGGGTGTACGGCGGCTATACCGGGCCGCAGGCCGCGACTCTCGTCTTGCGAGCGGTCTGAGGTGCGTCGATGAGACCAGACTTTCCCCTCCCCGACATCAGCTGGGAACCCACGGCCGAGTTCTGGGCCGGGGCGGCCCGCCACGAGCTGCGGATCCCCCACTGCGAGCAGTGTGGGCGCGCCAGCTGGTACCCGCGCGATCGCTGCCGCTTCTGCGGCGGGACGCAGTTCGAGTGGCGGACCATGAGCGGGCGCGGCACCCTCTTCTCGTGGGTGGTCGTCACCCACGCGTTCCTTCCCCAGTTCCAGGAGCTCGTGCCGTTCGTGCCCGCCCTGGTGGCCCTGGCGGAGGACCCGGCGATCCGGGTCGCCACCCAGCTGGTCGACGTCGCCCCGGACGCGCTCGACTTCGAGCAGCCGGTGCGGGTCACGTTTCGACCCTTGTCGTTCCCGGGTGTCGACGGCGAGGTCGTCGCGCCACTCTTCACCCCGGCGTGAACGACGAGGCCGTCTTCGTGCCGGTCGCCCCCGCCTGGTGGGCGACGAACGCGGGCGGCATCGCCCTGACCGGGCTCCTGGCGGCCCGGACCGGTCGACGCAGCCTGCGCTGGCTGTTCTGGGGCGCGGTGGCAATCCACGTCAGCGAGGCGCTCTACGCGTACGGCGCGGCCCGACACGCCGGGTTCACCCGCCACGCCGCCCGGTGGGCGCTCCAGACCCTCGGGGTGGGGTTCCCGTCGCTGCTGGTGCTGCGCGCCGCGGTGCGCGAGCGGCACGACGCTCAGTAGCCGGCGTCGACGTCGACCACGCCCTCGAGCGGTTCGCCGGCCACGTAACGGCGGAGGTTGTCCAAGAAGGTTGCGAAGAGGAGTTCGGTCGCGCCCGGCATGCTCCACGAGATGTGGGGGCTGAGGTGCACCCGCCGGTGCGTATACAGCCAATGTCCGGCCGGCAACGGCTCCGGCTCGACCGCGTCGAGCGACGCCAACGCCACCCGGCCGTCGTCGAGGGCGACTCGGAGCGCGTCCTGATCGATGAGCGAACCCCGAGCGATGTTGACAACGTGAACACCGGGACGCACCGCCCCGAACGCTGCCGCGTCGAGGAGGTGGCGGGTGTCGCGGGTGCCCGGGGCGGCGAGGACGAGGTGGTCCACCCCGGGGAGCAGGTCGGCGAGGCTGGCCACCAGCTCGACGTCGGGCACCGGGGACGGCCGGTCGCTTCGCCGCACCGCCACGACCCGCATCCCGAACGGCAGGGCCCGCTCGGCCACCGCGGCGGCGATTCCGCCGAGGCCGACGAGACCCAGCGTCCGTCCGTGCAGCCCGCCGAGCTCCGCGGTGTTCCAGTGCTCCGGAACGTCGGTGATCCACGAGCTGGGGAGCCGCTTCTCGAACGCGAGCAGCTGCGCGAGCACCCACTCGGCGATCGGGACCGCGCTGGCCCCCCGCGAGCAGGTGAGGATCCGATCTCCGACCAGTCCGAGGGGGAAGCGGTCCACGCCGGTGCCGAGCGTATGAATCCAGCGGACACCTCGGCTGAGCACGTGCTCGAGGTTCGGGGTGCCCCACGCCAGCGTGAACAGCACGTCGCCGCGCACTCCCTCCTCGAGCGGCTCCTCGGAGGGAATCACGATCACGTCCGCGTCCGGCACCGCGGCGCGGATCCGGTCGACCATGGGACCACCCACGTGCGTCAGGACCGTGGTCACGACAGCTCCGGCCAGAGGGTGCGGGCGGTGCCACCCAGATACGCGGACCGGTCCTCGTCGCCGAGCTTCGACGCCGCGTGGCGGGCGTACGCGACGAGCTCCGGGTAGAGCCGATCGTGAGTCTGGCTGTAGTCGGAGCCCCAACAGAGGCGATCAGCGCCGAACCGGGCGACCAGCTCCGGGAGCAGCTCCCGCACGTCGCCGTGCTCGCCGGCCGCGTCGAGCGCGATCGTCGACACCTTCAAGATCAGGTTCGGAAATGCGGCCAGCGCGACCAGCTCGTCGGGCACCCCCCGGCGGAAGTCCGCGAATCCGCAATGGTCGAGCGCGATCGGCACGTCCGGGAGCGTAGGCAGCGCGCCCGCCAGCGTGGGGAGATGCTCGGCCAGCAGCGTCATCACGGCGGGGACTCCGGCGCGCTCGACGACGTCCCAGACGGCTCGGGGTTCGGTCACACCGCCGTCGTGGATCGCGACCCAGCGCAGCCCACGCGCGCCGCCGTCGAGGAGCCGTCGTGCTTCCGCCGCCGGGTGGGGCGCCGTCAGGTCGACGCACACCACCGGGGTGCAGCGCTGCGGGTGCCGGGCCGCGGCGTCGACGGTGTACCGATTGTCGTACCGGTACGCGCTCATGCCTTGCACGAGCACCGCGGCGCCGACATCTGACTCGTCGAGGAGCCCGAGGAGGCGCTCGACCGAGCATGGATCCTCCCGATACCACGGCCCGGTGACGCCGCTGGGGTTGAGTGGGTACCGCTCCTCGTCCTCGGCAACGACGTGCACGTGGGTGTCGACCATCAGACCCGTCGGGTCGTGAGTCACAGCTCCTCGCCGGGGTTCAGGAAGCGTCGCCCCGCGGTGAGGCCACCGTCGACGGTGAGCGCGGTGCCGTGCACAAAGGAGGCGTCGTCCGAGGCGAGGAACAACGCGGCCGCCGCGACCTCCTCGGGCTGGCCAGCCCGGCCCAGGAGGTGCCACTCGACGAACCGGTCCCGAACCCGAGCGAACGCCGGGTCGCGCAGGATCGCGGTGAGCGGCGTGTCGATGAGCCCGGGGCACAGGCAGTTGACCCGGACGCCGGCCGGTCCGAAGTCGGTCGCCATGTTGCGGGTGAGGAGGACGACGCCCCCCTTCGACACGTTGTAGGCGGTCTGGCCCGAGAACCCGATCAGCCCCTCGATGCTGGCCAGGTTGACGATGCTCCCCGCGTGGCGTTCGGCCATCCGCCGCACCACGTGCTTCGACACCAGCCAGGTGCCGGTGAGGTTCACGCCCAGGACGCGGTCCCATTCCTCGCGTTCCATCGTGTCCGCGGCGCCGATGCTCAACACCCCGGCCGCGTTGACGAGCACGTCGATCCGGCCGAGCTGGTCGACGATCTCGGCGACGGCGCGCTCGATCGCCGCCTCGTCGCGAACGTCGACCGTCCACCAGCCGGTCGTCGGGGACCCGTCGGGCGGGGCGGCCAGGTCGAGGCCCGCCACCACCGCGCCTTCCTCGGCGAAGCGGGCCGCGCAAGCCGCGCCGATCCCGGAGGCGGCACCGGTCACGAGCGCCACCTTTCCCGCCAGTCGGTCACCCACGTCGCGCTCCCCCCGTCACGGCTGGAAGCCGTCCAGCATCCGGTCGAGATCGCCGCGACCGGCCGGGAGCGGCGTCCAGGGCCCGTCCGCCATGACGGTCGCCCAGTGGTCGCGGACCGACTCCGGAGTCAGCGGCCGGCCCCGCCAGCCGTCGTTCACCGCCACCGACACCCGCCCGATGTACCCGCCGCCGACGCTGAAGCACTCCCCGCTCACCGTGCAGTCCTCGTGAACCAGCCACGCCGCCACCGGCGCGACCTGATCCAGGGACAGCCAGTCGTGCAACGCCGCCGACGCCGGGATCGGCCCGAACCCGCCGGGGCGGGTCTTGGCGCACGGCGCGACCACGTTGACGGCGATGTGGTGCTCGGCGCCTTCGAGCGCCAACGCCCGGGTGAAGCCGACGACGCCCAGCTTCGCCGCCGCGTACCCGGTCATGCCCGGGACGCCCCAGAGTCCGGCGCCCGACGACAGGTTGAGGACCCGCCCATACCCCGCCGAGACGAGGTGCGGCCAGGCCGCACGCGTCACGTTGAAGTGGCCGCCGATCTGCGAGGTGAGCTCGTCCTCGACGAAGGTCGGCCCATAGTCAGCGAACGGCGCCTGGCGGACCACCCCCGCGTTATTGATCACGACGTCGAGACGCCCGAACGCGTCGAGCGCGGTCTGCACGATCGCCGCCCCGCCGGCTGGCGTCGCCACACTGTCGGTGCTCGCCACCGCGGCCCCGCCGTTCGCCACGATCTCGTCCACGACGGTGCCGGCCGGGTTCGTCTCCGGTGCCGGTCCCGCACCGTCGGTGTCATTGATCGCCACGCCCAGGTCGTTGACGACGACCCGCGCCCCTCGCGCCGCGAGCAGCAGCGCATACGCGCGACCGAGGTTGCGCCCCGCGCCGGTGACCACCGCGACCCGGTCGTCCCATCGCAGTTCCATCGGACCGGGACGGTAATCGACCGCGGTGTTACGCGTCGGCGCCGAGCGCGTTGAACGGCCCGGCAAGGAACCCGCCGTCGATCACGAACTCCGACCCGGTGCAGTACGCGCTGGCGTCGGAGGCGAGATAGCAGACGAGCTCGGCGACCTCTTCGGGCCGGCCGATGCGGCCAAGCGGCATGCTGGCCGCGAGGGCGGGGCGCATGTCGAATCCACCCCAGCTCTCGGGCTGGACCATGACCGTGTCGATCGGTCCGGGGTGGATCGAGTTGACCCGGATCTGGTAGCGACCCAGCTCGAGGGCCGCCGTCTTCGCGAGCCCTCGGAGGGCGAACTTGCTCGAGGTGTAACCCGCGATCCCGCCCGCCCCGACCATGCCATTCACGGAGGATGTCAGCACGATCGAGCCGCCGCCCGCGTCGGCGATGACCGGCGCGGCCGCCCGGATGCCGAGGAAGGCCGCCACCTGGTTCACCTCGATCACGCGCCGGTACTCGTCGGGCGACGTGCGCGTGATGGGCTTCGGGCGGGGCGAGATGCCGGCATTGCTGACGAGTATGTGCAGTGCGCCGAAGCGGCTCGCCGCCGCCTGCACCGCAGCCTCCCAGTCGGTCTCGCTGGTGACGTCGAGGTGCTCGTAGACGGCCTGGTCGTCGCCGAGCTCGGCGGCGACCGCGGCGCCGTCGTCGTCGAGTACATCGCCGAGCACCACGCGGGCACCTTCGGCGACCAGCAGTCGCGCTTCCGCCGCACCCTGGCCTCGGGCCGCGCCGCTGATAAGGGCCACTTTCCCCTCGAGTCGTGGCATCAGGTCAGTCGAAGGTGTCGGGGATGTAGTCGAGGTGGTACAGATCCTTGCAGTTGTCGTGCAGCATCCGGCGCACCTCGTCTCGGGGTACACCGCGGAAGTCGCGCTCGATCATCACCCGGTTGTTGGGCCAGTCGCTCCCGGTGTGTGGATAGTCGGTCGACCAGAGCAGGTGGCCGAGGTTCATCCGGTAGCGCAGCTGGATGCCGACCGTGTCGATCATGAACGTCGCCCAGAAGTTCCGGTAGAAGGTCCGGCTCGGCATCGTGCGCATCTGCTCGACGCCGTTGGTGAACCAGCGGTATCGCAGGAACATGTCGTCGACCTGCTCGAGGAGGGTGGGGATCCAGCCGATGTTGGCCTCGACCAGGAGGAGCTTGACGTCGGGGAACCGCTCGAAGATGCCCGAGAAGATCAGGTCGCACACCACCGGGATGGTGTGCGCGCCCGCCTTGCTCGCTCCCGCGACGCCCATGAACGCCAGGGTGTCGAGCGCCGGCGGCGCGCTGCCCTGGCCCTTGAGGAAGCTGCCGATGTGCACCGCGACCGGCACGTCCGCCTCCTGGACGAAGGCCCAGAAGCGGTCGTCCTCCGACGACGCGTCGAGCGTCCCGTTCGGGAACGACGAGATCACCACGCCCCGGTGCCCGAGCTCGAGGGACCGCTCGGTCTCGGCGATGGCATCGTCAACGCCGGTGGTGGGCAGGATCCCCTGGCCGATGAGCCGACCGTCCGAGCCGTCGCAGAACTCGGCCAGCCACTCGTTGTACGCCCGGACGCAGGCCCGTTGCAGCTCCGGCTCGTGGCCGTACACCTTGGCTCCCGACAGCGTGACGCTCGGGTACAGGACCTGGGCGTAGATGCCGTCCGCGTCGAGATCCGCGAGGCGGGCCTTCGTGTCGAAGGAGCCGGGACGCATCTCGTCGTAGGTGATCCCGGCCGGCCGATACTGCAGGTACGAGAGGCCAGCCGTCGCGGTGAGGCCCACCGGGCGCATGCTCTTGCCGTCGTCGAAGGACCACACGTCGCCGCGGTCGGTGTGCACAACCTTGGGTGCTCGCTCCCGCAGTGCGGACGGAACCCGGGTCTGCCACGTGTCGGGTGGCTCGTTCACGTGCGCGTCGGCATCGAGGATCGGGTAGTCGATGCTGGCGACTTCGAGGAAGGGCTCGGCCATGCGGGCCACGCTCGCGCTTGCAGACGGGCGCTGCAACTGCCAGGGTGCGGAATGCATGGCCGCCACCGGGACCCCGGGCGAGGTCCACGGGCACTGCGACGCCCGCTTCACGCCGGTGCGCGACGCCTTCGCCGACGGGTTCGCGCGGGGCGCGGAGCTCGGGGCGGCGCTGTGCGTCGTCATCGACGGGCGGCGAGTCGTGGACCTCTGGGGGGGCTGGGCCGACGCCGCCCGGACCCGACCCTGGAAGCGAGACACGATCGCCTGCGTGTTCTCGTGCACGAAGGGTCTCGCCGCCGCAGCCCTGCTGCTCCTCGTCGACCGGGGCGTGGTCGACCTCGACGCGCCGGTGGCGACGTGGTGGCCGGAGTTCGCGTCGGCGGGGAAGGAGGAGCTGCCGGTCCGCTACCTCCTCACCCACGAGGCGGGCCTCCCGGCCCTCACTCGGCGATTGCCGTTCGGATCGCTGTCGGACTGGGACCTCATGGTCGAGGCCCTCGCCGCGCAAGCCCCCTGGTGGGAGCCGGGGACGGGTCACGGCTACCACGGTGTCACGTTCGGTCACCTGGTCGGCGAGGTCGTGCGCCGGGCCGATGGACGCACCATCGGGGCGCTCATGCGCGACGAGTTCGCCGGGCCACTCGGGTTGGAGTGGTTCCTCGGCCTGCCGGCGTCGGAGGAGGCCCGCACCGCGCAGATGACGATCGAGTACCCAGGTCCCGACCAGCCGACGTTCTTCTCGCACTGGGGCCCCGACGATCTGGGCCCCAAGTCGTTCGGCAACCCACCCGACTGCAACCTCATCGAGCACACCAACACCCGGGCCTTTCGTGCCGCGGAGATCCCGGCCGCCAACGGGCACGCCAGCGCGCGGGCACTGGCCGGCTTCTACGACGCGCTCGCCCGCGGTGAGCTGCTCAGCCCCTCCCTGGTGGAGGAAGCGGGGCGTACCCACGTCGATGGCCCCGACCTCGTGATGGGCGCCCCGACCCGCTTCGGGCTCGGGTTCGAAATCACCGCGCCCGAGGCGGACTTCTCGTTTGGCCCTGGGGTGCGCACCTGGGGGCACAACGGGTCGGGCGGCTCGCTGGGGTGCCTCGACCCCGACGCCGGCATCGCCCTGGGCTACGTCATGAACCGGATGGCGTGGACCGAGCGACGCGACGACGCCCGCTGGTTTCCGATCCTCGACGCGCTGTACGGCTCCCGGTGAAGCTGTCTCTCGTCGTCCCCGAGACCCGCTCGGTGCGTCGCGTGACGGAGCTCGCCATGCGAGCCGAAGCGCTCGGCGTCGACGGGATGTTCCTCGGCACCGCCTTCGGCTTCGACCCCATCGTGGCCCTCGCCCTCGCGGGGACCGCCACGACCCGGCTGCAGCTCGGGACCTCGATCGTCCCCACCTGGACCCGTCACCCCCTCGTCATGGCGCAAGGCGCGGCAACGGCCAACGCGGCTTGCGGCGGCCGCTTCCGGCTCGGGATCGGACCCAGTCATCCATTCCTCATGCAGATGCTCGGCGTCGACTACGACCGTCCCGTCGGCCACGTTCGCGAGTACGTCACGATCGTCAAGACGCTCCTCGCGGAAGGCCACGTCCAGCACGACGGGGAGCGGTTCCACCTCAGCGGTTTCCTCGACGTCGAGCACGGCGGCCAGCCCCCGGTACTGCTCGCCGCGCTACGCGAGCAGATGTGCCGGTCGGCGGGCGCGCTCGCCGACGGCGTGCTGCCGTGGCTTGCACCGCCGGCGTGGATCGCCGAGGTGATGCTCCCCGCGGTCCAGGCCGGGGCCGCGGCGGCGGGACGTCCCGCCCCGCCGATCGTGGCGACCATTCCGTGCTACCTGTCGTCGGATCCCGCCGCCGTGCGGGACGCGGCCCGACGAGACCTGGCCATCTACGCCAACGTGCCCACGTACACCGACATGCTCACCGCCGCGGGCGTTCCGGACGCGGCGAACGCCGCGGGGACGGGTTGGACCGACGCGATGATCGACGCGGTCATCCCGGCGGGCGACGAGGACACGCTGGCCGCCCAGCTGAGCGCCTACCTCGACGCTGGCGCGTCGGAGGTCGCGGTGTCACCATTCGGCTGTGGCCCCGAGCCGGCGCGCAACCTCGAGGACTGCTGGGAGGTGCTGGGTGGAATCGCACGAGGCTGACCTGGTCCGGGAGCTCTTCGCGCGGCTCTCCCGCCGCGATTTCGACGCGGTCGAGGCCCTGCTGGCCGACGACGTGGAGTTCGACCTTGCCTACGCGCCGGAGTTCCTTCCGATGCCGACCCGGGGCCGCCAGGCCGTCGGGGACCTGGTCGGGAACGTCATCGGCGGAATGTTCGAGCCGTTCCGGATCGAGGTCGTCGCCACCTATCCTGCCGCCGAGCCCGGTGTGGTCATCGCCGAGTACCGCAGCGACGGGACCGTCAAGCACAACGGCAACCGGTACGAGAACCGGTACGTCGGGATCTTTCGGTTCCGAGACGACAAGGTCACGTTCTGGCGTGAGTACCACAACCCTGAAGCAGCGACGAAAGCGATGAGCGGATGACCGACCCGCGACTGGTCCTGACGAACGCCAACCTGGTGGATGGTGAGCACCCGGCGAAGCCGGGGGCGTACGTGGTCGTCGAGGGGAACCAGATCACCACCGTCGGCACGGGCGCGCTCGACACCCGATCCGGCGACCGGGTCGTCGACTTGGCCGGCCGGACTGTCATGCCTGGGATGGTGACGTGCCACTTCCACTCGACCTACCACGAGCTCGGGGCGACGCCCGCGCCGTACGGCCTGGAGGCCCCGCCGCCGTACCAGGCGTTGCGGGCGGCGCGAAACCTCGAGACGGCGCTGCAGTGCGGCTTCACCAGCGCGGTGAGCGCCGGCGCACCGTGCGACGTGGACGCGTCGATGAAGCGGGCCATCAACGAAGGGCTCATCCCCGGCCCTCGGTTCGTGCCCGGCAGCCGCGAGCTGTCCACCACCGGCCACGGCAACGACACCAACCCGTGGTACTGGGAGATGGCGGCGTGGGGCGCGGCTCGGTGTTGCGACGGTCCGGAGGAGTTTCGCAAGGCGGTCCGCGACGAGGTGAAGCGCGGCGCGGAGATGATCAAGCTCTTCGTCACCGGCGGCCACGGGGTGCTGACCCCGAAGGACCGTCTCGAGATGACGCCCGACGAGTTCACGGCAGCGGTCGACACCGCGCACGACCGGGGTGCCCAGATCCGTGGTCACATCGTGAACAAGCGCGCCATCCTGATGGCCATCGAGGCGGGAATCGACGTCATCGACCACGGCGACGAGATGGACGAGGAGTGCATCGCCGGGATCGTGGAGCGAGGGATCTTCGTCGCCCCCAGCGTGCTGTTCCCCAAGACGTTCCTGAGCCAGATGGGTTCGGGACTCGGCTTCACCGACCGCATGCGCGCCGATTTGGAGCACACGCTCAAGGTCCTGCCCGAAGCGAACGCGGCGGGGGTCAAGCTCGTGGTCGGTGACGACTACGGCGCGGTCGGCTTCGCCCACGGTCGCTACGCCGAGGAGCTCGAGGTGTACGTGCGCGACGCGGGCATCCCGGCGCTCGAGGTGCTGCGCTGGGCGACGAAACACGGCGCCGAGCTCATGGGCCGGGGCGACGAGCTCGGCACGGTCGCGGAGGGCAAGCTCGCGGATCTGCTGGTGCTCGACGGGGATCCGCTCGAGGACGTGACGGTGCTCCAGGATCGGGGACGGATCGTGGCCATCGTCAAGGACGGCGTGTTCGTGAAGGACGAGCTCCGCGCCGCCTGACCAGCCGCCACCCCGCCACCGCGACCGGGGCGCCCATCTCGGCCCGGAGGTCGTGACGCTACGCGGGGGCCGGGACCTCGACGTCGACGACGATCTTCACCAACGGGACCGGCTCGTCGAGGCCCTTCAGCTGCACGGCGCCCATCGACTCGTGTGGCGGCACGGTGTCGAGGAGGGCGAGCATCGATTCCGGGATCACGATCTCGCCTCGTCCGGCCTGGCCGCAGAGGCGGCTGGCCAGGTTGACGGTGTCGCCGACGACGTCGTACTGGCGGCGGCGCCCGCCGCCGACGTGCGCCGCGACGACGTCCCCGCTGTTCATTCCGATGCCGAACTGGATGGCCGGGATGTTGAGGTAGGCGAGCTGCTGGTGGAGGTCGGGGGCGCGGCGTTGGATCTCCATCGCGCAGTCGAGGGTGACTTGGGGATGATGCTCGACGGGGAGAGGGGCGCCGAACACGGCGAAGACCTCGTCGCCGACGAACTTCAGGACGGTCCCGCCGGCCGCGAGGATGATCTCGGTGGTCAGCTCGTAGAACTCGTTGAGCATGGCGCGCACGTCGGTCGGCTCGAGCGTCGCTGACAACGCCGTGAAGCCGCGCAGATCGCAGAAGAAAAGGGTCACGTCGAGCCGCTCGCCTTCGACGGCGTTCTCGACGCGTCCCGATTCCTCGAGCTGACGCGCCACCGCTTCGGGGACATACTGGGCGAACAGTGCCGAAACGTGCCGGCGATGCCGCGTCTCGGTCGCGTAGCGCACACCGAGCGCGGCCACGAATGCGATCACCATCGCGCCCAGCGGGTAGAGGATGTTCTCGACGTGGCCGCCGTCGAAGGCGACGATGGCGAACACGATCCACCCGCCGATGAGCACGACGGTGAGCCCTCCGGATGCCCAGACGGGGAGGGTCATCACCGCGAAGGCGACGACCAGGACGAGGAGGACGCCCCACAGGTCGGTCTGGAGGTTGGAGACCGGCGACAGGTACGACGCGGTGAGCATGGTGTTCAACGCGTTGGCGTGGATGAACACGCCCGGAACACCGGTGCTCTTGTTGGTGGGGACCAACTGGTGGTCGCCCAACAGCGGGTCGACGGCGCCGATGAACACGACCTTGCCCGCCAGGCGGCTCCGGGCCACGTGGCCGTCGAGCACGTCGACGGCTGAGACGAGCGCCGGCTCGCCGGGGGTGCCTTGCAGCCCGCTCGCCCAGTTCAGGCGCAAGAGGTGCCGTCCCTCGGTGGGAATGAACCGACCGGCGGCCACGACCCCGTTGGGGCGGATCGTGACCGGACCCGACTGGCCACGGAGGGCCTGGAACGCAGCAAGGGACAGCGACGGGATCAGCGTCCCGTTGGGTTGCTCGACGACGACGGGGAGCAGGCGGACCACCCCGTCGGTTGGGTCGGGCAGCACCTGGGAGTGGGCGACCGCCCCGGCGGCGGACGCGAGGGACGCGACGGGCTGGGTGGGGTCGGCGAGCACGCTGAGGCCCGGGTCGGGACCCGGAGCGAGGCGTCCGCTCTCAGCGAGCACGCTGGCGGGCGCCGTGCGAAGCGCCGCGGCGAACGCCGCGTTGTCCGCGGGATTCGCGGGCGCGGTGTCGAACACGACGTCCCAAACCACGGCTGCTGCGCCGGCCCGGACCAGCTGGGAGGTGAGCTGGGCCTCGACGGTGTGTGGCCACGGGAACTGACCGATGATCCGCTCCGACTGCGCGTCGATGCCGACCACTACCACCCGCGAGTCGGTCTTCGCCGATGGGAACAGCGAGTCCGAGGCTCGGCGCTGGAAGCCGGCGAAGGCCCCCGCCGAGAGTCCCCACGCGGCGAGACCGCTCACGATGACCGCGACCGCGATGGCACTCGCGATTCGCCGCAGGGTTCGCCGTTGCATCGTCAACTCACCGTCTACGGCCCGACCGCGGCGGGGCGGTCGTCGACCTGGTGTTCGTCGGAGGCGCGAGCGGCCTCGTGCACGGGCCCCGCGGGTGGGCGGGCCCGCTGCTCCCCCGACCGCGGGTCCTTGAGCGTTGAGACCCCAGACGGTCTGGCCCGCGTGCAGCGCCCAGGGGACCCGCCGGGTGGGGGCACGAGTCCGGGCACGGTCACGTCACTGGGGGCGGCCTCCACCTCGAGCGGACCGAGCAGGTTGACCTCCACCGGCCGGGCAGCGTAGCGGGCCAAGGTTCCCGGCGCGACCGGTCTCGTCGACGCGGGCGCGATCGACATCCGGCGGACCCAGAGGACGGCACTGGGGGAGCTGCTCGCCACGGTCCGACCCACCGGTTATTTCGGGCACCTGGCGCCGATGTTCGGACTCCAACACGGTGTGGCGGCCCGGGCCGCCACACCGTCGACGGTGACCCGGTACGCCGTCCGCGACTTTCGCGCCCGGCACTCCGGCCGCGTCGGCCAGTCGCTGTCCGGCGCGGTCGACGTGGTGGTGGTGTCTCAGTTCGCTGGTGCCGGCCTGCTTCGACCTGCCGGACTCGCCTCCCGCGCCCCACCGCCAGCCGAGCTCTGCCAGGTCGGACTCGCTCGGCCGCTCGCCTCCCCTGGCGTGACGCCGTCCAACTCGGGTCAGGCGGGTGCCGGCACGCGGTCGGGCTGCGCGACCTGGTAGAGGCGGGCCGCGTTGCCCCAGAGGATCTGTTCGCGAACGTCTGACGGTTGGCCGGCCAGGCCGGCCTCGATCTTCTCGCGCACGTTGCCGAAGAGACAGATGGGGTGGGGATAGTCGGTCTCGAAGAGCAGCCGGTCCGCGCCGACCGCGTCGATCACTCCTGGCACGGTGCGGTCCTCGAAGAACCAGCATCCGTACACCTGACGCCGGAAGTAGTCACTCGGCTTCATCTTGAAGTACGGGCGCTCCAGCCACACCTTGCCGTCGTCGAACGCGTAGTCGGCCGCGTCGAGGATGAACGGGATGAAGCCGATGCCGCTCTCGACGGAGACGAACTGCAGCGTCGGGAACCGGGCGAGGACGCCCGACATCAACAGGTCGACGATCTGCGTTCCGTTGTCGAGGAACAGTTGGACGGACGTCGCCACTCGGGTGGCGCCAACTCCGTGGGCCTTGATGCGGCCGGCTGAGAAGCCGCTCTGGAAGTCACCGCTGCCGATGTGGAACGAGATGGGCAACCCGAGCTCCTGGACCGTGGCCCAGAACGGGTCCCAGTGCTCGTCACCCAGGTATGGGAGGTCGTAGCGCTGGGGCTCGCCGGTGAACAGGACACCCCGGTGCCCAAGGTCGGCGCAGCGGCGCACCTCTGCGACGGACGCCTCGACATCCCAGAACGGCGTGGCCGAGATCGCGAGCAAACGCCGGGAGTCGGTGGCGCACCACTCGATGAGGAAGTCGTTGTACGCGCGCACGCAGGCGAGCATGAGCTCGGGGTCCTTCAGCTCAAGAAACTGCTGGTTGCCGAAGCCCGCAACGTTCGGGTAGAGGGCCTGGGCCCACACACCAATTGAGTCGAGGTAGTCGAGACGCGCCTGGGCGTCCCACGCGGCCCGCGGCACCTCATCCATGTTCCGAGGCCCGGCCGGGAACGGCTCCGGCCAGCCCGCTACCGCGGTGAAGCCGACGGGGACCATCGGCGTGCTGTCGGCGACGTGCCAAACGTCCCGGCCAGTGGCGTCGCGCAGGAGATGGGGGCCTCGGTCGCGCAGCCGCTCGGGGAGGCGAGCCGTCCAGACGTCCCCCGGCTCGGTGATGTGGGCATCGACGTCGATCACCCAGTCCTGGCTCGCCATCGCCATCTCCCCTTCGGCTCGGGCCGCGCGTCGCCGCCGGCCATCGCCGACGGTACCCGGCCGCTCGGGCTCTCGACTAGAACAAGGGCCCGTCCATGCACGAAGGGGGCACGATGGCTGGCACGCCCGAGATTCGTGACGTCGCCCGGGGGCTGCAGTTCCCCGAGGGGCCGGTCGCGCTGCCGGACGGCTCGACCCTGGTCGTCGAGATCCGTCGGGGGACGCTGAGTCGCGTCGGCGCCGACGGCGCCATCACCGTGGTGGCCGACCTGGGCGGCGGCCCGAACGGCGCCGCGATCGGCCCCGACGGCGCCTGCTACGTGGTGAACAACGGCGGGTTCGTCTGGAGCACGGTCGGGGACCTCACCATCCCGCTGGACGTCAAGACACACACCAACGAGCCGCCCAACTTCGAAGGGGGCTGGGTCGAGCGCGTCGACCTGGCGACGGGCGAGCACCGGGTCCTGTACCGCGACTGCGACGGTCACCGCTTCCGGAGTCCCAACGACATCGTCTTCGACACCGCGGGCGGCTTCTGGTTCACCGACCTGGGCAAGACCCGAGCACGCGACCTCGACAAGGGCGGGCTGTATTACGCCCGGCCCGACGGGTCGTCCGTGACGTGCGCGGCCTACGGCCTCTTCGGCGCCAACGGGGTCGGCCTGTCGCCCGCCGGGGATCGCGTGTACGTCGCGGAGAGCTTCACCGGGCGGCTCTGGGCATGGGACCTCGAGGCGCCCGGCGCCGTGAAGCCCGGCGGCTCCGGCCCCGGCGGCGGTCACTGCATCCTCGCGACGACCGGCCACTTCGACTCGTTGGCCGTCGAGGAGGACGGGACCGTGGTCGTCGCCGCGATCACCCACGGACTGTGCCTCGTGCGCCCAGACGCCAGCCACGAGTTCGTCGACATGCCCGACCCGTTCACGACGAATCTCTGCTTCACCGGCGACGACCGCCGCACCGCGCTGGTGACCCTGTCGGGGGGAGGGCGCCTCGTCGCCACCGAGTGGCCCCGACCCGGCCTGGCACTGGCCTACCCATGAGCTCGATCGCGGAGCTGGTCCGCGCTCGGGCCGCCGGCGGCGACCGAGTCGCGCTGCGCTTCGAGGACGACTCGTGGACCTGGACCGAGTACGTCCGGGCGTGCGCGCAGCGGGCCGCCTACCTCGACGCGACGCTGCGTCCCGAGCTTCCACCCCACACCGGCGTCCTGCTCGACAACGTCCCCGAGTTCCCGATGTGGCTTGGGGCAGCCGCCGTCGCCGACGACGTGATCGTCGGGATCAACCCGACTCGACGCGGTCCCGAGCTCGAACGCGACATCCGCCACGCCGACTGCCAGCTCATCGTCACCGAGGCGCGCTACCTCGACCTGTTGGCCGGCCTCGACCTCGGTCCCGCGACGGGGCGGATCCTGGTCGCCGAGGACACCGACACCGAGCTCGCGGCGTACCGGGACGCTCCGGTCCCAGACGGTCCGGTCGACGACGCCGGGATCTACCTGCTGCTCTTCACGTCGGGAACGAGCGGCGCACCGAAGGCCTGCATCCTGTCGCAGCGTCGCCTGGCGAGGATGAGCACCGTGCTGAGCGAGAACCTGCAGTTCTCGCCCGACGACGTCATGTATCAGGTGATGCCGCTGTTCCACTCCAACGCCATCATCACCGGATTCGCCCCGTGGCTGGTCGCCGGAGCAACCAGCGTCCTGCGGCGCAAGTTCTCAGCGTCGGGCTTCCTCCCCGACGTCCGCAAGTACGGCGTCACCTACTTCAACTATGTCGGAAAGCCGCTCTCCTACATCCTCGCGACACCGGAGCGGCCCGACGACGCCGACAACACCCTCACCCGAGTGTTCGGTAACGAAGGAGCAGATCTCGACATCGAGCGGTTCGCTCGCCGCTTCGGCGCTCCCGTCATCGACGGGTACGGATCCACCGAAGGTGGGGCGACCATCAGCCGCGCGCCCGACATGCCGAAGGGGGCGCTCGGCATCGCCGCCGAGGGAACCGCGATCCTCGACTCCGCCACCGGCCGCGAGTGCCCCCGGGCCCGCTTCGATGCCGACGGCCACCTCTTGAATCCCGACGAGGCGATCGGCGAGATTGTCAACAAGAAGGGCGCGGCCGGATTCGAGGGCTACTACCGAAACGACGAGGCGAACGCCCTTCGGGTTCGCAGCGGCTACTACTGGACTGGCGACCTGGGATACCGCGACGAGGCCGACTTTTTCTACTTCGCGGGACGCGATTTCGAGTGGCTACGGGTGGACGGGGAGAACTTCGCCGCCGCGCCCGTGGAGCGAATCTTGGCCCGGGACCCCGATGTGGTCCTCGCCGCCGTGTACGCGGTGCCCGACGAGGAGGTGGGCGATCAGGTCATGGCGGCGCTGCAGCTGCGACCGGGCGCTCACTTCGACCCGAGCCGCTTCGACCGCTTCCTCGACAAGCAGGCCGACCTCGGCACGAAGTGGTCCCCCCGGTATGTGCGGGTCACGAGCTCGCTGCCCGTCACGGAGACCCAGAAGGTGCTCAAGCGGGTGCTGCGCCGGGAACGCTGGGAGGTGGCCGATTCCGTGTACTGGCGGCCCCACCGTGGCGAGCCCTTAGCGCCGATGGCCGCCGGCGATCGCGACGAGCTCCGGACCCGTTTCGCAGCTCGCGACCGGCTCGATCAGCTCGAGCGCGTCTGACCCACCCCGGAGCGGCGGGGTTAGTTTCACCGTCATGACCGACGAACCAGCAGCTCGCCTCCTCGAGGATCGTGTCGCGCTGGTGACCGGCGCCGGGCGCGGGATCGGTCGGGCCGAGGCCCTCGCACTCGCCGCGTACGGTGCACGCGTCGTCGTGAACGACCTCGGGGTCGCGGCGGACGGGAGCGAGACCGCGGAGACACCGGCCGAGGAAGTCGTGGCCGAGATCACCGTCCGGGGCGGCGAGGCGGTCGCGGACCGCCACGACATCGGATCGAGCGACGGGGGGGCGGCCGTCGTCGCTCGGGCGCTCGACACCTGGGGACGTCTTGACGTGGTGGTGAACAACGCGGGCTTTGGGCGCCCCCGCATGGTGTTCAACCTCGACGAGACGGAATGGGACGACGTGATCCGCGTCCACCTGCGCGGCGCGTTCGCGGTGAGCGCGCCAGCGTGCCGCTGGTGGCGCTCGGAACACAAGGCTGGACGCGGCGGGTACGGGCGACTGGTGAACACCGCGACCGGGCTGCTGGTCTACGGCGGGGCGGGCCAGTCGAACTACGTGGCCGCCAAGGCTGGGGTCGTCGCGTTCACCGAGGCGGTCGCCACGGAAATGGCGCCGTACGGCGTGACCGCCAACGCGATCATGCCCTCAGCGCGCACCCGGCTGGCGACGATCGGCTGGCGGATCGACCGGAACGCGGCCCGCTCGGAGGAGGCGTTCGATCCCACCGACCCGAACCACGTCGCCGAGATGGTCGCGTACCTCGCCGCTCCGGCCGCCGGATGGATCAGCGGCCAGTGCTTCCAGGTGCGGGGCGGAACGGTCGAGCATGTGCGGACCTGGGAGGTACGGGATCAGCTCGAGCGCCACGACCACGGCTGGGCGGCGACGGACCTCGTGGCGGAGGTCCCGCGGCTGTTCGGAGCGGGGGCCAAGCGGTCCGACCCGCCGCCCGCTGACTGGCAGGCGCGCTACCAGGCTCGGGGAACCCCGGCGACCGCCCCGGGCGACTGATCGCGCGCTCGACGCGGCGCCGCCCGACCGGCGGCGCTACGCGCTCGGCGGTGGCTCGTCGTCGGTGGCGACCAGCAAGACGACCGCGGCGGCGAGGCCGACGTCGAGCAGTGAGCGTAACGGGTGGAAGCGCAGCAGCCCAACGAGGGCGAGGACCGCCTCGGTGACGTAAACGCCGATCGCGGCCCAGCCTCGACGGCGAGTCACCCCCACCGCGAGCACCACGAGCCACGCCCCGAGCAGGAGGAGCACCAGACCCCAGATGAACGGGTGTTGCGCGAGCTGGGTGTGGAAGAACCGGCTGGTGAAGCGGCGACGCTGGGCGCGGGCCAGGAACCAGATCAACAGGCCGAGGACGGCGAGGAGGACCGCTTGCACCGCCAGGATGACTGCCGCGGCAATGGAACGTCCCGACGAGCGGGCAGCGGCCCCGGACGGCGTGGTCGGGGACGGTGGCGGCGGGGGCAGCGTGGTCATGGTTCGGCCAGGCTGCTTGGTCGAGCTCGCCGGTGTCAATTGCCTCGCCTCACGGCGCGCCGACCTCGCGCGCGTGCCGGTACATCGCGAGCTCGGGACGGCGACGTCGAGCAGCACGTAGTGTGCGCCGGTGCGCGACTGGCCGACGTTCGATGCCGACTCGCACTTCATGGAGCCGGCTGATCTCTGGCGAGATCGCCTGCCTCCGCCCTGGACCGACCGGGGCCCGTTCGCGACCGACGACCGGGGAGGTCTGGTCGTCGACCGCGACCGCCGCTTCCCGACCGTGCGGTGGCGTAGCCGCGCTGGGGGTTTGGCGACGCTGAACGAGGAATGGGCCACCACCTACGCGCGGTACTCGTCGCGGGGCTGGGACCCGGAGGCGTATGTGCTGGCGATGGACGACCAAGGCATCGACCGCATGGCGCTGTACCCGAGCCGGGGACTCATGCAAGTAGCGGCGTGGGGCCTCGACCCGGCGCTGGCCGGGGCGATCGTCCGTGCCTACAACGACTGGGCAGCGTCGTTCGTGGCCGAGGTACCCGACCGGCTGTTCGGGGTCGGCCAGCTCGACCTGCGCGACGTGGACGGGGCGATCGCCGAGGCGCGGCGCGGGGTCGCGGAGCACGGGTTCCGAGCCTTCTTTGTGTTGCCCGAGCCGCCCCTCCCGGGCGTGACGCTCGAGCGCGCCTACTACGACCCGCTCTGGAGCACGCTCGAGGAGCTCGACGTCGCGCTCGCGTTGCACAACGTGGCGGGGACGGGCCTGGGTCAGCTCGGCGCCGACCGGTTCGGCGAATGGGCCCTGCCCCGAATCGCCGCCGCCTTCCCCCTCGAATCTCAGCTGAGCCTCTTTTCGTTTCTCGTCGGCGGGATCTGCGACCGTCACCCGGGTCTGCGCGTCGTTGTCCTCGAGTCCGGGGCCGGCTGGCTCCCGTTCTGGCTGTGGTGGCTCGACGAGCTCTACGAACGCTACGAAGGGCTCGACTGCGACACGCTGTCAGCAACCCCAAGCGAGCTGTTCCGGCGTCAGTGCTTCATCTCCGCCGAGATCGAGGAGCCGACGCTGCGTCCGGTGCTCGACGCGCTCGGCGTCGACTGCGTGGTCACCGCGTCGGACTTCCCCCATCCGGAGGGGTCGTTCCCGGACGGGGTGCGCGAGTTCGTCGGCCGCGCTGACCTGAGCGACGACGAGAAGCGTCGCATCTTGTGGGACAATCCGCGGCGCCTCTACGGCGTCGAGTGACGCGGCGCGGTGAGCGAGGTTGCTGCAGACGTCGGGCCGGGGCGCGTTAGCCGAACACGACGGGCAGCTGGCCCGGGGACCGGAACGCAAGGCCCGAGATGTGCGGGTCGGCGGCGTCGGCGGCGAGGCGGACGTTCGGGAGGCGGTCGAGCACCGCGTTGATGACGACGGTCGTCTCCATGCGGGCCAGGTGCATGCCGAGGCACATGTGGGGGCCGAACGCGAAAGCGAGGTGCTGCTGAGGCTTGCGGGAGAGGTCGAAGCGGTCCGGGTCGTCCCAGCGGGCGGGGTCGCGGTTCCCGGCGCCGAGGCACACGCTGATTGGCGATCCGGCCGGGATGAGCACACCGTCGAGCTCTACGTCGCGGGCCGCGGTTCGCGCGATGCCGGTCAGCGGCGGCTCCCAGCGGAGCCCCTCCTCGATGGCGGCGCCCATGAGCGAGCGGTCGTCGCGCAGGCGGTCGAGCTGGTCGGGGCTCGTGAGCAACCCGTACATGAGGTTGCTCGACGAGCGGTAGGTCGTCTCCGCGCCGGCCGGCAAGAGAAGACGGAGGAACGCGATGATCTCCTCGTCGGTCAGCCGCTGGCCGTCGAGCTCTGCTTGGACCAGGACACTGATCACGTCGCCGCGGGGAGCGGCCCGCCGTTCGGCGATGACGCCGGCGAAGAAGTCGTAGAGCCACTGCGAGGCGACCAGTCCTCGCTCGATCTCCACCGCGAGGCTGATGAGTTCCACCGCCTTGCGGTGGAACATGGGCAGCTCCTCGGCGGGCAGCCCGAGCATGCCCGCGATGACATGGACCGGGAACGGCCAGAACAGCTCGCGGACGAGGTCGGCGTGGCCCCGGTCGGCGAACTGGTCGATGAGGCCCTGCACGATCGGTCCGACGAGCTCGACCTCCCAGCCGTCCATCGCCTTGCGGGTGAACGCCTGCTGGATCAACGACCGATACGCGTGGTGCTCCGGCTCGTCCATCTCCAGGATCGAGTGCCCCATGACGAGGCCGATGCTGTCGGCGTAGCCCGACGACGAGAACGTGTCGCCGTCCTTGAGGACAGCCTGCACCGCGTCGAACGACAACGGGGTGAACGGTGTCACGTCCGGGTTGGTCAGGGCCGGGTCGAGTGGCTCGTCGAACCCGAACCGGGCCTGGAACGGGCCCGTGAGCACCGGGCACTCGGCCCGCAGCTCGTGGAAGACCGGATGGGGGTCCCGGACCGCCCCGGCGCCCATCGACTCGTCAAAGACGGCGAACGGGTCGTAGTCCTCGTCTGGGCTGTCGGCGCGAACCTCGCTCATGGCTTCCTAATCTCCCGATTCGACGGTGCTCGGTCCCCTGAGCCCCCCCAGCCTGCCACGCGCGGCGACGCCATCTTGTGCGAGCCTTCCCCGGTGAGTGACTTCGAGCGGCTGCTGGCACCCCTGCGGGTCGGGCCGGTGGAGCTGCGGAACCGGGTCCTGTGCGGCGCCCACTTCACGATGTTCACCGAACCGAACCCGGTGTGGGGTGAGCCGGGCTTCTACGGCCGCCGCTACGGAGGCTACCTGGCCGAGCGGGCCGCGGGTGGTGTGGCGGTGGTGATCGCCGGGGAGACCGCCGTCGCGCCGAACACGGCGTACAAGATGCCCAACAACGCCAACGGCTGGGACCCGGGCTGCATCCCCCACTACGAGGCCCTCACGTCCCAGGTCCACGAGCACGGCGCGCACGCGTTCATCCAGCTCACCCACAGCGGAGCGATGATGCTCGGGAACTGGTCCAAGCAGGTCGCGATCGGCCCGTCGAGCGTCCCGGACTACTTCGAGGCGCCCAAGCCCATGGATCGCCGCGACATCGCGGAGATGATCGACTATCACGTCCGCTGCGCCCGCAACGCCGTCGCCGGCGGGTTCGACGGCATCGAGATCCAGAGCGCCCACGGATACCTGCTGCACCAGTTCCTGTCCCCGAAGTTCAACGAGCGCACCGACGAGTACGGGGGCAGCCTGGAGAACCGGATGCGGTTCGGCGCCGAGGTGCTCAGCGCGGTCCGCGACGCGGTCGGTGCGGGCATCGCAGTCGGGGTGCGGCTCGCCGGCGACGACGAGCAAACCTACGGGCCCGGCCTGACCGCGGACGACGCGGCGGAGGTTGCGGCCCGCTACGAGGAGCTCGGCCTCGTCGATTACCTCAACGTGAGCGTCGGGATCGGTGGCGTCGGGATGGTCCGCACGAACTACGTCCCGCACTGCTTCGGCGGGTACGCGGCCCACGCGGTGAAAAAAGCAGTGCGACACACGCCGGTGTTCACAGTGCATCGCATCCTGACGCCAGACGAGGCCGAGGCGATCCTCGAGCGCCACGAGGCGGACGGGGTCACGCTGGTGCGGGCGCTGATCGCCGATCCGGAGTGGGTGAACAAGGCCCGCGACGGACGCGCGGACGAGATCCGCCACTGCACGGGAATCAACCAGTCCTGCTACGGCAATCTGCTCCAGTCCATGCCGATCAACTGCGTCCAGAACCCCGTGGTGGGCCGCGAGGATGAGCTGGGCCTCGGCACGCTGCATGCCGCGGCACGCTCGAAGCGGGTCGTGGTCGTCGGCGGCGGGCCCGCCGGTCTCGAGGCGGCCTGGGTGGCGGCGGCGCGCGGCCATCGGGTGACGCTGCTCGAGGCGGCCGCCGAGCTCGGCGGTGCGATCCGCTGGGCCCAGCGTCTGCCGGGGCGGGGCGAGATCGCCCATCTCGCCGACTGGCGTGTCGCCGAGTGCGAGCGGCGAGGTGTCGAGCTGCGCACCGGGGTGCGGGCGACAGCGGCGTCGGTGCTGGCGCTCGAACCCGACGCGGTCATCGTCGCCACCGGCGGTCGCGCGACCAAGGACGGACGGTCGGCGTACCACCCGATGCCCGTCCCAGGCTCCGAGCAGGACTGGGTGCTCGACACGGTGGAGGCCCTGCGTCGCGCCGCGGAGGAGCCCGACCGCCTGGGCACTCGCGTGGTCGTGCTCGAGGCGGTGGGTCACGTCCAGGGCGTCGGCCTCGGGGAGCTGCTCGCCGCCCAGGGCCGCGAGACAACGGTCGTGTGCACGCTGCCGGTGCTGTTGGCCTGCGACGGGGAGACGCAGGCCGCGATCCTGCCCCGGGCCGTGCAGGCCGGGATGGTGTGGCGGCCGAGCACCGCGCTGGCCGCGATCGGCGATCACGAGGCGACGTTGATCGACGTGCTCAGCCACCGCGCCGAGACCCAGCCCGTCGACACGGTCGTGATCGTGACCAACGGTGTGCCCGACGCGGAGCTGTTCACGGCGCTCGACGGGCAGGTGGCGGACCTGGCCCGGGTCGGCGATGCGGTGTCGGTGCGTCCGGTCGACCGGGCCGTGTACGACGGCCATCGGGCGGGCCGCGCGGTGTAGCCCGAGTCAGACGTGGGCGCCTCCGGCGACGGTGATCGCCTGGCCGCTCACGAAGCTGGCCGCGTCGCTGGCGAGGAACACGACGACCGCCGCGGTTTCATCGGGGCTCTGCATCCGCCCGAGGGGGATCGTCGCTCGAACCCAGTCGTCGAGGCCCCGCCGAGCCACGCCCCGCTCGAGTCCGGGGTTGCCGCCCCCCGCCGCCGGTGACACGCCAAGGGGGCACACGGCGTTCGCTCGGATCTGGTGCGGGGCGAGCTCGGTCGCGAGTACCTCGGTGAGGCGCAGCACCCCGGCCCGGGCGGCCGAGAACGCCCCGAAGCCGGCCTGCCCCGCGACGCCGGCCGACGACGAGAGGCTCACGATGGCGCCGCCGTTCCCTGCCTCGATCATGCGGCGGGCACACGCCCGGGCGCCGAGCCACACCGCGGTGAGGTTGGCGTCGAGGGTGGCTCGCCATGACGCCGGCTCGAGGGCGAGCAAGGAGCCGTTGCCCAGCTCGGGCCCGGTGCCGCCCGACAGGTTGCAGCACACATCGACGCGTCCGAAGGCGTCGAGGGTCGCCGCGACCGAATCCTCGACCGCGTCGGGGTCGGTGAGCTCCACCGCGAGCGTCAACGCCCGGCGACCCTCGGCGGTGACGGCGGCGGCGGTGGCGTCGAGCGCGTCGCGGCTCACGCGATAGGACTCCGCCTCGAGAGGGGCGTCGGTGACCACGTCGACGCAGGCGACGTCCGCGCCCCGGCGGGCCAGCTCCACCGCGGTGGCGCGCCCGATGCCGGGCCGGCGCGCCGCGCCGGCCACCCACGCCACCTTGCCGGCGAAGTCGCTCACGGTGGGGTCAGCCGGTCGAGGAGAGCTTCGACCGATCGCTCGCCGTCGCGGGTCTGGCCACCGACCTCGAGGAACTGACGCATCCGCCGTGTCGCCTCGGGATCCAGGCGGGCCTCCTGGAAGGCCGCGCCTTCCGCCGCCAGGCCGGGGGTCGGGTCGGGCAGGGCGGCATCGACGGCGCGTTTCGCCGCGGCGACGGCGAGCGGCGGCAACGTCGCGATCCGTCCCGCCAGCGCGCGCACGAACCTCTCGATTCCGTCGTCGGCGATGACTCGGTTGACGTAGCCGATCGCGGCCGCCTCGTCGCCGGTGACGTCACCACAGCCGAGCACGATCTCGAGGGCGCGGGCCCGCCCGACCAGGTGGGTCAGGCGTTGCGTGCCACCCGCGCCGGGGATGATCCCCAGGGCGACCTCGGGTTGCCCGAATCGAGCGTCGGGCGTGGCGAAGCGCAAGTCGCAGGCCAGCGCGATCTCGGAGCCGCCCCCTCGAGCAATGCCGCGCACGAGCGCGATCGACAGCTTCGGCGTCGTCCGCAGCCGGTCCAGGAGCTGGTTGACCGGCGCGGGCTGGTCGGACCGGGCGCTGGCCTCGGGGGCGAGGTTGAGGATCATCTCGACGTCGGCGTGCGCGATGAAGTACTCGTCGTCGGCGCTGGTGAGCACCAGGACGCGCGCGGCTGGGTCGCGCTCGAAGCGCGAGATGAGGGCGACGAGGTCGCCGGTGAAGGTCGTGTCCCAGAGGTTGATGGGCGGGTGGTCGATCGTCGCCCACAGGATGCCGCCGTCCTCGGCGACGCGGATCGACGGTGTCGGCTGGTCGCTCATCACTCGGGCATGGGCGGGTCCCATTGGACTCCGTTGATGTGGCTGCCCCCGTCGGCGAAGATGGTGTTACCGGTGACGTAGTCGCTGTCCTCGCTGGCGAGGAAGAGCGCCACGCCGCCGATGTCGTGCTCCGGGTCGCCCATGCGCCCTTGCGGGTTCTGGGTGAGCATCTCGCGGGCATTATCCGGCGCCGCCGTCGCGAAGGACACGTAGGCGGGCGACGCCGCGGCGGGAGCGATGGCGTTGACCAAGATGTTGTGGCGGGCCCACTCGCGGGCCGCGGTGCGGGTGATCGCTCGGATCGCCTCCTTCGCGGCGTTGTAGTCGACGCTGTACATGTGCGCGTTGACGCCGTTCAGCGACACGAGGTTGATGATGCGTCCCCATCGCTGGGCCTTGAACCGAGGGAAGACGGCTTGCATGGCCTGATAGGTGTGCAGCGGGCCGCCGCGGAACGCGAGCTCCAGATCACTGGGCGGCTTACGTTCGAGACGGGCGTTGCCCGCCACGACGTAGGCGTTGTTCACGAGGATGTCGATGCGTCCGAAATGCTCGACCGCGGTGTCCACCATGCCGGTGACCTGCGTGGGGTCGAGCACGTCGGTGGGGACGAAGCGCGCCTCCCCGCCGAGCTCAGCACGGATCTCGCGCTCTACCGCCGCGCCGGTGTCCGCGTTGCGCTCGGCGATGACGACGCGGGCACCTTCGCGGGCAAACCGTCGGGCCACGCCGCGTCCGATGCCCTGACCAGCGCCGGTGATGATCGCGACGCGCTCGTCGAGGCGCCCCATCGCCCCCCCTTCGGGCTCGAGAACCGGGCGGGCGAGGGTACCCGAGCCGAGACCCGGACCGGCCGTGCCGCGGCGGCGATCGTCGCGGTGCGGTGCCCCGTTCCTCAGCAGGGTGCCGCCTTGGGGGCCGGGGTCCCGAAGTCGCCCTTGTTGTTGATCTGGGGGGTCGGCGCGGCCCCCAGCGCCCCGTTTTTCGTGAGCGAGGACGGCGGCGCCGGCCTGGTGGTCGTCGTCGTCGTGGACGTGGCGGTGGAACTGCTGGTGGAGGTGCCGGAGCCCGCCGATGTCGCCCCGGGGGTGGCCGGTGGCGCGTTGCCGTTGATCGACACCATCGCCGGGTTGGCCATGCCGCCGAGGTGGGCGAGGAGCGCGTCGGCCTGCGGCTCCGCGGCGTACAGCACGTCTTGACCGTCCTGCTGGCCACCCTCCGCCACCGGCAAGGTCGCGAACTGGACCTGGCCCGTGTTGTTCGGGTTGACCGAGCGGAAGGCGTCGACGAGAGAGAGGACGTCGTCCTTGGAGAGCCCGCTGTCGATGGTCAGGTTCTCGAGGACCCGGTTCACGACCGCGTTGGCGGTCAGCGGGTTGCTGAGGCTGCTCTTGACCGCGAGCCCGGCCAGGGTCTTGATGAACCCCTGCTGGCGGGCGATCCGGTCGATGTCGGGCACGGCGTCGGCCGAGAGCCATTCGCCCTGCGACACGCTGTAGTACTGGAGCTCGCGTGAGCGGACATAGGCGAGGGCGTCCGCCCCGCTGAACGTCTCACAGCCCGGGACGGGCGTGTACAGGCCGGTCTCGGTATCGCGCGCCTGGTAGGGGACGTAGACGTGGACGCTCCCGATCGCGTTCACAACCCCTTGGAAGCTCTTGAAGTTCACCGCGATGAAATGGTTGATGTTGAGGTTGAAGTCCTGCTTGAGCATGTTGATGACCAGCTGCGGCCCGACGTTGTAGGCGGCGTTGATCTTGGTCAGGCCCATCCCGGGGACCTGCACCCACAGGTCGCGGGGAAAGGACACCACCTGGGTGATGTGGCGGGCGGGATCGATGCGGATGACCATCATCGTGTCGGAGCGCTGACCCCCGTTCTGGGCCTCGTTGCCGAACTGCTGCTGGAGCGAACTGTTGCCATTGGTGAAGGAGCGGGTGTCGGACCCCACGACGAGGAAGTTCAGCGGCCCGCTGGTGACCACCGCGGTGCGCAGCGTGACCCGGCTCACCTTCGACAGCTTGGCGTCGATGACGAAGTTCACGGCCAGGACGCCACCCACCATCACCGCGATCGCGGTGACGAGTGCGATGACGAAGCGTCCCGCAAAGGCCCGCACTCGGCCGCGTCGACGAGGCATCCGGACTCCGAAGGTAGGCGCGCCACGTCGTCACGGGGCCGCGCGGACTTCTGAGACTACGCTCGCCCCCACGCCAGCAGCGGACCGGCGCCGCCTCGCGTCCGCGCCATCGCCCCCGGGGCGCCGAGGCCAGCAGCGCCAACAGATCGGCGGGGCAACGCACGACCCCGAGTCCCGGACGGCGCCGCACCGCGGGGGCGCTGGCCGCACCGCCTCGACAAGGAGACCCATGACCGACGACCCGGCCCTCGACGAGCAGGTACAACACGAACACGCCGCTGGCGTGACGTGGATCACGCTGAACCGCCCCGAATCGGGCAACGCGCTGACCCCCGATCAGCGAAACCGGATGATCGAGCTCCTCGAAGACGCCAACACCGACGTCGCGGTGCGAGCAGTTGTGCTGACCGCGACCGGTGAGCGTGCCTTCTGCACCGGCGCCGACCTCCGGGTCGATCGGCCCGTCACGCACGCGCGACCCGAGGGGGCACCCGAGCAGCCGGTGCTCTCGATCGATCACACCTGCGTCGGCGCGCAGCGCCTCATGGCCGCCCTGCAGGACTGCGACAAGCCCATCATCTGCGCGGTCAACGGGACCGCGGCCGGCATGGGCGCCCACCTCGCCTTCGCCTGCGACCTCATCATCGCCGCCGACCACGCCCGATTCATCGAGGTGTTCGTGCGGCGAGGCATCATCCCCGACGGTGGCGGCGCGTACCTCTTGACCCGGCTCGTCGGGCCGCTCAAGGCGAAGGAGCTCGTCTTCTTCGGCGACGACCTCTCGGCCCCCGACGCCGCCCGCCTCGGTCTGGTGAACCGCGTCGTGCCCGGGCCCGAGCTGCGGGACGCGGCGAGCGAGTGGGCGGGGCGGCTCGCCGCGGGCCCGACCCCCGCGATCGCCCTCTCGAAACGGCTCATCAACCGGGTCCTCGAGATCGACCGAGTCACGGCGTTCGCCGACGAGCGCTGGGCTCAGGAGATCGCGATGGGAAGCGCCGACGCCGCCGAGGGACTCGCGAGCTTCGCCGAGCGCCGCCCGCCGGTGTTCCGCGGCTGGTGAGACGCTCCGCAATCCATTCATTCGTAGAGCCGACGAAACCGACGCGACACGCCCGAGGGCCGATGAGCCCTTCCGTTCCCTTCGCGGTCCGTCGGGACGGCCCGTAGCCCGGCGGATCTCCCGCGGCCCGTCCCGTGCTATCACTCAGCCGATGACCGACACCGACCTGGTCGCACACCACGACACCGTCGTCGCCGCGGCGCGACGCGGGATCGACGACGCCCGGGCCGCGCTCGAGGACCTGGTGCGCATCCCGAGTATCAGCGCCGACCCCGACCGCGTCCGCGACGTCCAACGCAGTGCCGACGCCACCGCCGCACTGCTCGAGGGGAGCGGACTCGAGCAGGTGCGCTTGGCCTCGGTGGAGGACTGCCCACCGGCGGTGATCGGCGAGCGCCACCGAGTCCCCGGCGCGCCGACGGTGCTGCTGTACGCGCACCACGACGTGCAGCCGCCCGGGTTCACGGACCGGTGGACCTCCGACCCGTTCGAGCCGGTCGAGCGCGACGGCCGCCTCTATGGACGAGGCAGCGCCGACGACAAGGCCGGCGCGGTGGCGCACGCGGCCGCCGTGCGAGCCTGGCTCGACGCAGCCGGGGAGCTGCCGTGCAACGTGACGGTCTTCATCGAGGGGGAGGAGGAGATCGGCTCCCCTCGACTCGACGCCTTCCTGGCCCGCTACGTCGACGAGCTCGCCGCGGACGTGCTGCTGCTCGCCGACGCCGGGAACTGGAGCGTCGGGGTGCCCGGCCTGACCTGCTCGCTGCGGGGCCTGGCCGGCGGGACCCTCCGCCTCCGAGCGCTCGACGGGCCGGTCCACAGCGGCATGGCCGGGGGCGTGGTCCCCGACCCTGCGCTGGCCCTGGCCCGCCTCCTGGGGTCGCTCGTCGACGAGCGAGGCGACGTCGCGGTCGACGGCTTCTGGGAGGACGTTCCCGCACCGACCGCATCCGAGCGTGAGCGTCTTGCCCAGCTGGGCGGGGACGCGGCCCGGGTGCTGGGCGCCTACGGCGCCCGACCCGGCGTGGAGCCCGCGGGGGACCCGTCTGTCCCGGTGTTCGAGCGGCTCTGGCTCCGGCCCGCGCTCAGCGTCCTCGCGGTCGACACCCATCCGTTGGAAGGGTCCTCGAACCAGATCGTGGCCGAGGCCGCGGCCCGGATCAGTGTGCGCCTCGCACCGAGCCAGGACCCGGCGCGGGCGCTCGAGGCGCTGCGCGCCCATCTGGCGGCCCGGATCCCGTGGGGTCTCGAGTGGTCCTTCGAGCCCGACTGGGGTGCGCCCGGCTGGTCGTGCGACCCGACCGGGTGGGCGTTCCACGCCGCCGACCGTGCCCTGCAGGCCGGCTTCGGGCGACCGCCCGTCGTCATGGGCGTCGGGGGCTCCATCCCGTTCGTGAAACCGTTCGCCGACGCGTTCGGCGGCATCCCGGCCCTGCTGCTCGGTCCCGCCGACCCCGAGAGCCGCATTCACGGCGAGGACGAGAGCCTGCACCTCGACGACTGGCGCAGCCTCATCGTCAGCGAGGCCGTGCTCCTCGCCGAGCTCGCCCGCGGCGCCGACTGACGCCTCCCCTGCCGGTTGTGGTTAGGCGACCGCAGCGCGCTTCTTGCGGAAGTGTGGGATGACGCGCTCGCCCCACTGGCGGATGGTCTCCATGCAGGCGGCCTGGGACACGGTGCCCATCTGGATGAGGCACATGATCTCGTCCGCGCCGGCCTCCTCGAGCCGCTCGGCGAAGGCGATGGCGTCGCGCCACGACCCGTACGCGTGCTCGACCAGATTGAAGGTGTCTCCACTGTTGGGACGCACGGGGATCTTCGCCTCGTGGAGGTGGGTGATCATCCGGTCTCGGGCCCGCTCGATCTCGGCCACCTGGTCGGTGTCCTCGTCGCCCACCTGGGGGGGCGGTCCGCCGCCGTACCAGTGGGCGATCGCCTCGGCGAAGAACCGCTGGCCACGAGCGCCGGTCTGCAGCGCGGCCTCCGCGTCGTCGAGCACGATGGTGGGACACAACGCCGAGAAGTGGTCGTTGACCTCGGAGGAGACGTAGCGCTTCTTGGACCGGGTGGCGATCGTCTCGCGGTAGCGCTGGTTGAGGGCGGCCACGTCGTCGGGCCCCGAGAACCCGAGCACGAGCGCGCCGACGCCGTACTCGGCGGCGAGCGCCACGGTATCGTTCTTCGTGCAGGCGAGGTACAGCGGCGGGTGCGGCAGCTGGATCGGGCGGGGCAGGATCGAGTGCTCGGCGACCTGGAGCAGCTCACCGTGCCATTCGAAGCTGCCACCGTCGGGGCCCCGCCACATCGAGCCGATCATGCGCAGCGCCTCTTCGACTTCGGGGTAGGTGCGCGACGGGTCGACGCCCATCGCCGACATCTCCTGGAGGGTCGCGCCGCGTCCGGCACCGAGGTCGAGCCGCCCGTTCGAGAGGACGTCGAGCATCGCGGCCCGCTCCGCCACCCGGATCGGATGGTTGTAGTTGAACGGCATGCACACGACGCCGTGCCCGACCCGGATGCGCTCGGTGCGGGCCGCGACCCAGGTGAGGAACACCTCGGGGGCGCTCATGTGTGCGTACCACTGCAGGCAGTGATGCTCGACCGCCCATACCCGGTCGAACCCCATCGCCTCCGCGTAGACCGCCTGCTCGACGCAGTCGCGCAGCACCTGGTGCTCGTTCGCCGCTGAGGCGTCGGCCATCTGGGCCTCGAAGATCATCGAGAACTGCACCGCTCCCCCTTTCGTTCCGCCGCGTCGTCGCGGCCGCTCCGCCGCCCGGCGCACCGCACCGCGAGCTTCCCGGGCAAGTAGATATGACTAATCGTCATATGTCAAGTCGCCATATCCAGTATGCTGCTGATGTGGAGTCGCTGCCCACCACCGCCTGGGTGGTGCTCGGCCTCTTGTCGTTCGGTCGGGAGCTGTCGGGCTACGACCTGCGCAAGTGGGCCGAGGCGTCGGTGCGATTCTTCTACGGCAGCCCGGCCATGAGCCAGATCTACCGGGAGCTACGCCGCCTCGAAGCGCAGGGCTACGCGGTCTCGCGCCCCGCGCCGCCCGAGGAGCCTCGCCGCAAGCGGCTCTACCGCATCACCCCCGCCGGGCTCGACGCCCTCGCGGGATGGCTGCGCGAGGCGCCGGTCGAGGCCCCAGTCCTCAAGCACGGCGTCGCACTGCGGGTCTGGCTGGGGCACCTCAGCGACCCGGCCACGCTGCGCCGCACGGTGCTCGAGCACCGCGAGTTCGCCCAGCGCATGCTCGACGAGGTGTCCGCGGCCCGGGCCGTCGCCGAGCACGACCCGACCTGGGCGTACCCCGCCATGATCGAACGCTGGGGGGAGCGCTACTGGGCCGCCGAGCGCGACGCCGCCGACGCGCTCCTCGCCGACCTCGCGACGCTCAACCAGCAGCCCCCCGCGACTTCGCCGGTGCCCTGACGCGCCAACCCTCGCCGCGGGCGCGCGGCGGGCGTCACGTTCGAGGGCGACTGCTACTGGCCGCCGGTCGCGGTGACGCCGCCGTCCACGACCACCGCGGCGCCGTTCATGTACGAGCTCTCGTCAGACAACAAGAAGCGCACCACGCGGGCGATGTCGCCGGGGACGCCGAGCCGTCCGAGTGGAATGCTCGCCTCGAGGTGCGTTCGAGCGTCCGCGTTGGCGATGGCCGGTGCGAGCATCGGCGTCTCGATGTAGCCGGGGCACACCGCGTTCACGCGCACCCCCTCCGGGCCGAGCCGGTGGGCAAGCGAGCGGGTGAGCCCGATGATGCCGTGCTTGGCCGCGGTGTACGACGGGATGGCTCCGTGGCCGACCAGGCCTTCGATCGAGGAGATCCCGACCACGGCGGATCCGGCGCCGGCGGCGCGGAGTTCGGGCAGCACGGCCCGCACTGCGAACGCGTAGGCGCGCAGGTGGGTGGCGAGCACCGCGTCCCAGGTGCCGACGTCGATGACATCGTCGAGGGCGGCGGCAACGATTCCCGCACCGTGCACGAGTCCGCCGACCGGGCCGAGGGCGGCGACGGTGGGAGCGACCGCGCCGGCGAGCGCGTCGTCGTCGGTGACGTCGACGCCGACCACGTGGGCGGCGACGCCGTGGTCGTCTCGGCACTGCGCGGCGACCCGCGCGGCGCCGTCGGCGTCTCGATCCCAGACCGCGACGGGGCGGCCGACCTCGGCCAGCGCGGTACAGATGCCGGCGCCGATGCCCGACGCGCCGCCGGTGACGATCACGCCCGTGCCGGGCGTCCCGAGTGGGTTGGCGCTCACGCGACGCCGAGGAGCACGGCGCTGGTCGGCACCATGGTGCCCGCCGTCACCAGGACGTGCTCGACGTTCTCGGGCTGGTTGGTCGAGGTGTGGCGGACGAGGCGGGTGCCCTCGGCGATGCCGTTCATGCCGTGGATGTAGGCCTCGCCGAGCTGGCCGCCGTTGGTGTTGATTGGCAGCCGCCCCCCGAGCTCGATGTTGCCGTCTCGGATGAAGTCCTTCGCCTCCCCTCGGGCGCAGAAGCCGAACTCCTCGAGCTGGGGCAAGGCGAGAGGCGTGAAGTGGTCGTAGATGATCGCCGCTTGGACGTCGTCGGATGTCAAGCCGGTGGTGTTCCAGAGCTGGCGGGCGACGAGGCCCATCTCGGGGAGGCCGGTGATGGAGTCCCGGTAGTAGCTGGTCATCATGTCCTGGTTCTCACCGGCGCCCTGCGCGGCGGCCTTGACGATGACGGGCGGCTGCGCGAGGTCCTTGGCCCGCTCGGGGGTGGTCACGACGAGGGCCTGGGCGCCGTCGCTCTCTTGGCAGCAGTCGAGCAGGTGGAGCGGCTCGACGATCCAGCGGGAGTTCTGGTGGTCTTCGAGGGTGATGGGCTGCTCGTAGAACCACGCCTTCGGGTTGGTCGCCGCGTGCTTGCGGTCCGCGACCGCGATCCGGCCGAAGTCTTCGCTCGTCGCGCCGTACTCGTGGAGGTAGCGCTGGGCGAACATCGCCACCCACTGGGCGGGGGTCAGCAGCCCGAACGGCGCGTACCAGGCGAAGTGGGCCGACTCGGCGGTGGCGAGCGGGGGGCGGCCCTGCACCCCAGTCCCGAAGCGGTGACCGGAGCGCTCGTTGAAGCCCCGATAGGCGACGACGTAGTCGGCGACGCCGGCGTTGACCGCCAGCACCGCCTGTTGGATGGTCCCGCACGCCGCGCCGCCGCCGTGATGGATCCGGGAGAAGAACGAGAGCTCCCCCATGCCGAGGTTGCGGGCGACCTCGATCTCGGGGTTGGTGTCGGCGGTGAACGTCACCATGCCGTCGATCTGGGACGGGGACAGTCCGGCGTCGGTGATCGCGGCCTCGCAGGCCTCGACCACGAGGCGCATCTCGGAACGGCCCGAGTCCTTCGAGAACTCGGTCGCGCCGATCCCGACGATCGCGCCCGCGTCGCGGAGCCGGTTCTGCTCGCTCACGGGGCGAGC
>Ga0182024_10003147_pt1 | contig 39735 bp, 34 predicted proteins | sample P32metaG_FD_120480 | JGI IMG/M metagenome (GOLD analysis project Ga0182024, IMG submission 120480) | Permafrost microbial communities from Stordalen Mire, Sweden - P3-2 metaG (Illumina Assembly) | ecosystem: Environmental > Terrestrial > Soil > Wetlands > Permafrost | place: Sweden: Stordalen...
GTACCGCTAGGCTGCCCCTGAACACGACGAGGTAGGTGTGAAGTGACAGCGGTTATCGGGCGTGAGCGTCTGAAGTGTTACAGCCTTACGGGGGGACAAGGAGAGCGAGCTGTTTCAGTCGGACTTGCCGGCGGGAGCGAGTGGTTCAGGAGCGACGTTGAGCGCAAGCGAATGAAGGAGCTCATGCGTCGCTCCGACTTCCCCGCAGTACGCGATACATTACTGTGGTTCGGTCTTATGGCAGCGTTCGCTGCCGCGGGGATAGCGCTATGGCGGAGTTGGCTGGCATTTGTGTGTTTCGCGATATACGGCGTGCTTTATGGGAGCGGTTCCGACTCCAGGTGGCACGAATGCGGCCACGGCACGGCTTTCAAGAACCCGCGGCTAAACGACATAGTCTACGCGATCGCCTCCTTCATGGATATGCGAGATCCGACTGTATGGCGGTGGAGCCACACGCGGCACCATACAGACACGCTGATCGTCGGCCGGGACCGCGAGATTGCCGTCATGCGGCCAGCACGGCTCGCTCGGATCCTGGCAAACTTTTTTGGCCTCGTAGAGTTCCCGCGCTCGCTATGGGCGATGTTGTGCCACGCGTCAGGACGCCTGATGCCGGATGAGCGGACCTTTGTGCCGGCGGAGGAAAAGAACCGAGTTTTTCGTACGGCTCGTGTGTGGTGCGTGATTTATGGTCTCACGATTGCCGCAACTGCTATCACTCATTCGATCGTGCCATTCCTGCTTATTGGCGGGCCACGCATCTACGGCGTATATCTTCTTCAAATTTATGGCTTGACACAGCACGCTGGCATGGGCGAAAACGTGCTCGACCACCGGCTCAACACTCGTACCGTATATATGGGCCGTGTCAACCGTTTTGTATACATGAACATGAACTACCATATCGAGCACCACATGTTCCCGATGGTGCCATATCACCGGTTGGCCGACCTGCACGAGCAAGTCAAGCATGATATGCCAGACGCCTACGCGTCCTTGTGGGCCGCCTACAAGGAGATCATCCCTGCGGTGCTCCACCAGTTGAAAGATCAGACGTATTACATACGCCGAGAACTTCCGCCCGGCGCCGCTCCATACGGTGACGCTGCAGATGGGCGTGCGGTGTTGGAAGGCTGCTGAAGACAGGCCGCACGAGATGCCAACTTGGGTCGCCGCGTGCATGGCGGAAGATGTCGACATAGAGGATGTCATCGGTTTCCGCCACGAAGATCGGGACTACGCCGTATACCGCACTGCGGAGGGCGAGTTCTTCACAACGGACGGGCACTGTACACACGAGAGGACGCTACTTTGCGACGGGCTGGTCATGGGCCACGTGATTGAATGCCCGAAGCACAACGGCCGCTTCGATATTCGTACTGGCAAAGCGATCAGGGCGCCGGTGTTGAAAGATATCCAGACCTTCCCTACCAAGGTCGAAGACGGGACCGTGTTTGTTCTCCTGTGAGGTTTTGCCGGTCACGTCCGGGAAATTGGTAGAGATTTACTGCGGTTTTACGCCGACGCGCCCGCGCGTGGTGCCAGGGAGCTCGAAGCGGCCGTTCCCAGCAAGGCACGCAGCAGGACCAGGCCGTCGGGTGACCCGAGGAGCTCACTGGTCGCACGTTCGGGGTGAGGCATGAGACCGACGACATTGCCACCCTCATTGCAAACAGCAGCAATGTCGTGCACCGACCCGTTCGGGTTCCCAACGTAACGCAGCACAACACGTCCCTCGGCCTCCAGGGCGCGGAGCGTCTCGGCGCTGGCCGTGTAGTTCCCCTCGAAATGGTTGATCGGTACCCGCAGCCGGCGGCCCACCTCCACACCGGCAGTCAACGCCGACCTGTCGCTCACGACTTCGAGCTCAGTCATCTGGCACAAGAAGATGAGGCCCTTGTTCTTTTGCAAGGCGCCTGGGAGCAAGTGCGCCTCGGTCAGGACTTGAAAACCGTTGCAAATCCCGACGACCGGGCCGCCTCCTTGAGCAAACTGGCTGACCGCTCCCATGACCGGAGAAAATCGAGCGATCGCTCCTGGGCGCAAGTAGTCGCCATGTGCGAAGCCCCCAGGGAGCACCACCGCGTCGAGTGAGCCGAGCGAAGTGGCAGCGTGCCAAACGAGCTCGGCTTCACCACCAAGGCCTTCGATCGCCTCGACGACATCGTGCTCGCAGTTCGTCCCGGGGAAAACGACCACACCCACTCGCGGCGCCACTGCACCACGGTACCAAGTGCGGACCTAGCGAACGACCGAAACGGTAGCGTCCTCGATGACGGGGTTGGCCAGCAGCCGAGCACAGAGCTCGTTTACTACCCGGCGCGCCTCCCCCTCGTCCGGGGCGTCCACGTGCAAGCGGAACGCCTTGCCGGCCCGGATCTCGCTGATACCGGCGAAGCCGAGCGCTGGCAGTGCGCGCTCTATCGTCGCCCCCTGGGGGTCGGAAATGCCCGGTCTCAGCTGCACCTCGACTAGCACTTCGAAATTTGCCATGAGACGTCCTCGCCCGTCAGCCGTCGCTGCCGGGCCAATCAGCGAAACTGAGCCCGCCAAGACGCTCGTAAGCGTCCACGTAGCGCTGCCGCGTCGCCGCGGTGACATCAGCCGGGAGAGAGGGGGGCGGAGGTTGTTTGTCCCAACCGGTCGCCTCGAGCCAGTCCCGCAGCGGCTGCTTGTCGAACGACGGCGGCACGGTGCCAGGCTGCCACTGGTCGGCTGGCCAAAAGCGCGACGAGTCCGGTGTGAGGATCTCATCGCAGATGGCAAGCTCGCCATCGATGAGGCCGAGCTCGAACTTCGTGTCCGCGATTATGATCCCTCGCCCGGCTGCGTGGGCGGCCCCGCTGCGGTACGCATCGAGGCAAATTTCCCGGGCAGCTGAGGCCAACTTGTCACCGACCAGGTCGGCAGCCTCATCGAAGGAGATGTTCTCGTCGTGGCCGGTTGTCGCTTTCGTCGAAGGGGTGAACACCGGTTCGGGCAACTGCTGGGACTGGGACATCCCGGAGGGCAGCGCCTGGCCGTGCATGGTCCCGGAGCGCTTGTACTCAGCCCAGGCCGAGCCGGAGAGGTAACCACGCACGATGCACTCAATAGGCAGCATCTCGGCCCGGCGGACCACCATCGAGCGGCCCTCGGCGAACTCGGGGCTGACGCCCACGGAGCCCAGGTCCAGGTCCGCCGGGGCGTCGACGGAGACCAGGTGTGTAGGGGCCACGTCTGACAGCTGAGAGGTCCAGTACGCCGTCAGCGCCACTAGCACCCTGCCCTTGCTCGGGACAGGCTCGGCCATCACGACATCGAACGCCGATATCCGGTCGGAGGTGACGAACAAGAGCCGGTCCTCGTCGATCTCATAGACGTCGCGGACTTTCCCCGAATAGATGTGCTTCAACTAGGCAACCTTTCTACCGACCGCCAGCCTAGCCAAGGAGCAAAGGTGATGGCCCGTTGCCTCGGTGCGGCCAAGGAGCTCTGATGAACCCTTACGCGAGAACGAGCTTGTAAAGGAGCTCGCAGCGTGAGCCGTTGGCCCCCGCTTCGGTGCGGGTACCCGTCCGGGAGAAACCAGCCGATTCGTAAAGGCCCCGTGCGGCTGTCATGGCTGCAGCTGATTTCTGGGTGTCCGAGATCGGCTTCGAGGATGGGGTCAACGTGGAAGTCGAACTCGGCTAGGACCGTTGCAACGAGCTGAGCGAAGCCAGCTTGGTCTGCGGGCTCGTATGGCCTGATCTCGACATGCTCGGCGGCCCCGGACATGAAGGAGAGTTTTCCAGGAACCGGCCAGGGAACAGTCCGGGTTATTAGGCCACGTCCGGGACCAGCTCCATAAGCAGGGCTTGCACGCGGCGGTCGATGTCGTCGACTATCGGTCGGACCTGCTCGATTGGCAGGCTCGCCGGGTCTTCGAGTTCCCAGTCGATGTACCGCTTGCCTGGGTAGAAGGGGCAGGTGTCGCCACATCCCATGGTGACAATGACATCGGCAGCATTGGCGTCGTCGTCCGTTAGCGGTTTTGGGAACTCGTGGGACGTGTCGAGACCACGTTCCTTTAGTACGGCGACCACGGAGGGGTTGAGCTGGTCAGCCGGTTCAGAGCCAGCCGAACGGACCTCAACGCGACCTTGAGCGAAGTGCTCCAGCAGCAGCTTGGCTGCCAGGCTGCGCCCCGAGTTGTGAACACATAGGAACAATACGACCGGCTTATCGCTCATCCGGGCTCCTGCCGTTGGGTTGTTGTGTTGACGGCACCGGGTAAAGAGCACGCAAGACTGCCAGTGCGAGCACTCCCCCGACCACCTGAGCAACGATGAACGAAGGGGCCGACGACGGGGCGATCCCGGCGAAGGTCGCGGAGAACATCCGGCCAACTGTTATGGCCGGGTTGGCGAAGCTGGTCGAGCTGGTGAAGAAGTAGGCCGCGCCGATGTACGCGCCAACGGCCGCCGGTGCTGACTGCGACCTCCCGGTACGGGCCAGGGCGAAGATCACCAACACCAGCCCAACCGTGGCCATGACCTCCGCCAAGAAGTGAGCACTAGAGGCACGGTTGCGAGCCGAGAGGGTGACTGCGGCCTCAGAGAACATCAAGTTGGCTAAGACGGCTCCGCCTACGCAGCCGCTCACCTGCGCCGGTAGGTATGCAACCGCAACCCGCCATGACAGGCCGCCGAGCGCGGCGTCGACGAAGGACACGATCGGGTTGAAGTGCCCTCCTGAGACCGCTCCGAACATCAAGATGATGGTGAACAGCCCAGCCGCCGTTGCCGCAGCGTTCTCGAATAGCTCTAGTCCGATGTCTCCGGGCGAAAGGCGTTGGGCGGCGATGCCTGAGCCGACGACGACGGCGCCGAGGAACGCAGAACCAAGGAACTCGGCTAGGAGCCGCCGCCTCAGCAGCACGCCGGGGAGGCGCTTGAGGCGCCGCTCGTGCAGCAGTTGCCTTCGCCGTTCAACCCGGTGGGCGCAGGTGCATCGGCAAGGACCGTGTAGACCTCCCAAGGTGCCCCGTCGGGGTCATGCACCCAGACCTTGTCCTGCACCGCGTAGCAACACGTTGTCGATCCCTGGACGGTGGTCCCAAGTCCCGCCCTCGATAGCCGAGCCGTCGCCTCGACCACCTCATCCGGCGACCCGACCTCGACGCCCAAGTGGTTGAGAGCGCCACTCACGCCATCGTCACGGGCCGAGGCGGACTCGATGAGGACCAGCTTGAGGGGCGGCTCGACGATCGCAAAGTTGGCGTAACCCGGCATGAGCTTGGCGGGGCTGGTGGCGAAGAGCTTCGAGTAGAAGTCGATGGCGGCACCGAGATCCGAGACATTGAGGGCGAGCTGTACACGCGACATCGTGACCTCCGTTAGTATTGATGGTTGTCAATGCATCTAGTATTGTCGATACATCGATGTCTGTCAATCGGAGGACACGTTATGGCTCGGCGGACCGCAGTACTCACAGTCAAGAGCCCAGGTGGGTGCTGCTCGTCGGTGCTTGGGTCGCCGCTTGCAGCCGCTGACGCTGATGAGCTTGCGAAGGGCTTTGCCGCCCTTGGCGACCCGGTCCGGCTCGGTGTCCTGTCCATGCTTGCGGCTGCCGACGAGGGCGAGGTCTGCGTCTGCAACTTCGTGGAGCCTCTAGGCAAGAGCCAGCCGACAATCTCGCACCACCTCCGCGTCCTCAGCGAGGCTGGCCTCGTACACGGTGAACGACGCGGAAAATGGGTTTGGTACTCGCTCGACCGCTCCCGCCTGGCCTCCTTGCGCTCTGCCATCGACGGGTGAACGCGAACGTCACGGGGTCGCTGTCTAAGCCAAGGTGACCGGGTCTTAGACACTCTTAGATAGCCGTCCTCGGGCGGCCTCTAGGATCTGGCGGTTATGCCGCCCAACTACGAAGCGTTGCGAGCGAAGACGCCCGCGCTCGCCCCCCAGCAGCGTCGTTGGGCGTGGGTGCTGGCAGCTGCCATCGTGGTGCCCGGGGTGGGAGTGGGCGTGTGGGCGGCCACCGCGACGGGCTCGAAGGGCTCGTGCGTCACCGTCGTGCTCGCGGGCCCGATCGGCGGTGAAGATCTCGAGCACTGCGGCGCCGACGCCCGAAAATGGTGCGCTTCGGAAGCTGCCCAAGCCTCGGGCGACAACATCGCCGCCCAGGTCCGCGCCGCCTGCAGGCGCTCGGGGTTCCTCCCCCACTGAGGACGCGCTACCGGGGCTACGGGTACGCAGTCAGCGGTTCGCGAACCCCGCGCGGTAAGCGTCCAGGCGCTCAGCCACAGCCGGGTCGTGGACTGCAAAGATCTCGGCAGCGAGCAGGGCCGCGTTGGCCGCGCCATCGATAGCCACCGTGGCGACAGGGAAACCCTTGGGCATCTGGACCGTCGCGTACAACGAGTCCACACCGGACAGGGCGCTCCCCGAAAGCGGCACCCCGATGACAGGCAGCGTTGTCCGGGCGGCGACAGCGCCGGCCAGGTGAGCGGCCATGCCGGCGCCGCAAATTATGGCACCGTAACCCATGCCCCGCGCCTGCGAGGCGAAACCCGCCACAACCTCGGGCGTCCGGTGCGCTGACATGACTTCCTCCACGGCTTCGATCCCGAGCTGCTGGAGCATCTCGACGGCGGGTGCCATCTTGGCTTTGTCGCTGGCGGAACCCATCAGGACGGCTACCTTCATGAGAGGCCCCCGGCAACCTCGGCGATATCGGAACGGCGTACCATGCCTGGCCAAGAAACCATGTCGGCCACTCTGTAAGCAAGTCGGCGGGCGCTCTTCAGGTCGTCGCCGAGCCCGACGACGTTGAGCACCCGGCCGCCGGAGGTCACCAAGGCAGTCCCGCCGGGCTCCCGGTCGACCCCGGCAGCGTAGACCTGCGCGCCCGGGACGGCCCGAGCGTCGTCAAGGCCCTCGATCGTTGCGCCAGTCTCTGGGTTTTCTGGGTAACCGGGGGTGGCGAGCACGACACAGACCGCCGATTGGTTGGAGAAAGTCGGCGCGTGGTGGTCTGAGAGCGCGCCCGATGCCGCCGCGGCCAGGGTGGCGGTGACGTCGCCCTTCCAGCGAGGGAACACGACTTCGGTCTCAGGGTCGCCCAAGCGCACGTTGAACTCGAGCACCTTCGGGCCGTCCTCGGTCAACATGATACCGGCGTAAAGGCAGCCCCGGTAGTTGATGCCGCGCTTGAAAAGGGCGTGCAATGTAGGCAGTATTGCCCGCTCCATTAGGTCGCCGACGAGGTCGTCCCCAGCAAAAGGCACCGGCGAGTAGGCGCCCATCCCGCCAGTGTTGGGCCCTGTCCCACCATCGCCCACCCGTTTGAAATCCTGCGCTGGGGCCAGGGGGTACGCCCGGCGGCCGTCGCACACCGCCATGACCGAGAGCTCCTCCCCCGATAGCGCCTCCTCTATCACGATGCGCCGCCCGGCGTCACCGAAGGCCTTACCGGCCAGTTTGGACTCGACATCGTTGCTGGCCTCACGGAGGTCATCGGTGACGAGGACACCCTTTCCGGCCGCCAGCCCGTCGGTTTTTATCGCCCACGGGCCGGGGATCGCGCGGAGATATTGGAGCGCCGGCCCGGCTTCATCGAAGGCCCGGTAGCCCGCCGTTGGGACCCGCGCCGCGACGAGCAGCTCTTTCATCCAGGCTTTCGAGCCCTCGAGACGAGCACCGTCCGCTCCAGGGCCAAAACAGAGCCCGCCGCGCGCCCTCACGCGGTCAGCGATGCCGTCGACGAGCGGCGCCTCCGGCCCGATGACCCAGAGGTCCGCTTCCAGCCTCTCCGGCGGCGCATCTATCCGCTCGATGCCGACCATACCGGGGTTGCCGGGGGCCACCACCACCTCTGCGGTCTCCGACATCGCCACCGCAAGGGCGTGCTCGCGTGCGCCGCTGCCGACTATGCAGACCTTCATCCGAGCCTGACGATCTCGTCGCGCCCCGGGCCGACTCCCACATAAGTTATGGGCACGCCGGACTGGGCCGCCAGGAACTCGATGTAATCGAGCGCAGCTTTGGGCAGATCCTCCTTGCGCGAACATCCAGAGGTCTCGGTCTGCCAGCCGGGAAGCTCCTCGTAGATGGGTGTCACCTCATGGAGCACCGACTGGTGCCACGGCATCTTCTCGTAGCGGGTGCCCGCTGACTCGTACGCCACGCATACCTTTAAAGTTTCGAACGCGTCAAGCACGTCGAGCTTTGTGACCGCGAGTTCGTCGAGTGAGTTCAGGCGCACAGCATGGCGCATCATTACGGCGTCGAACCAACCAGGACGGCGCCTACGCCCCGTGTTGGTCCCGAACTCATGGCCCCTCTCGACCATGGCGTCGCCCACCTCACCAAACACCTCTGTAGGGAACGGCCCAGCGCCAACGCGCGTGATGTAGGCCTTGGCGATCCCCAGGACGCGGTCGATGTAGCGGGGACCGATCCCTGCGCCGGTGCACGCCCCGCCGGCGACCGGGTTGGAGGAGGTTACGAAAGGGTACGTCCCGTGGTCCAAGTCGAGGAAAGTGGCCTGGGCGCCCTCGAGGAGCACGCCGCCCCCTGACGCGAGAGCGTCGTGCACAAGGCCGACGGTGTCACCGATGTGAGGCGCCAGCCGGGGCGCGTACTCGTCAAGGTAGGACCGGGCGATGTCGTCAAACGACAGTGCCAAGCGGTTGTAGATCTTTGCCAGGACGAGGTTTTTCTCCTTCAGGACGACATCGAGTTTCTGGCGGAAGATCTTCGGGTCGAGCAGGTCCTGGACCCTCAGGCCGATACGAGCTGCCTTGTCCGAATAGGCGGGGCCGATGCCTCGTTTGGTCGTGCCAAGGCGGTTCTTACCGAGGTAACGCTCGGTAAGGGCGTCCAGCTCCTGGTGGTAGGGCATAACAAGATGAGCGCTGCCCGATATGACAAGGCGCGAACAATCGACGCCCCGGCGCTCCAAGGCGTCCATCTCGTCGATCAGGAACTTGGGCTCGATCACGACGCCATTGCCGATAACAGGGGTTATGTAGGGGTAGAGGACCCCGCTCGGCACGAGCTGAAGAGCGAACCTCTCGCCATCGACGACCACGGTGTGGCCGGCGTTGTGGCCGCCCTGGTAGCGCACAACCACCTGCATCTCTTTGGCGAGCAGGTCGGTCAGTTTCGCTTTGCCCTCGTCACCCCATTGGGTGCCTACTATGACAGTCGCCGGCACGCGAGTGCTCCTCCTAAGAAAGGGGCGGCACGCAAGAGCATAGCGGCCAGGTCAGCGCAGCACGGTCCGCGCAGCACGGTCAGCGCAGCACCAGGCCGCCCCCCGCAGCGCCGTCCTCACCGGGAGCGCCTCGGCCCGCGCCCACGAGCGCCTGGCTCGTTGTCGCAGGGGCCTCAGCACCCTGGCCGGCGATGTCGACCGTGACCGTGTCCCCATCGGTGTACTTGCCCTCCAGGAGGGCGAGAGCCAACTGGTCCCCGATCGTGCGCTGTATGAGGCGCTTGAGCGGGCGTGCTCCGTAGGCGGGGTCGTAGCCGGCTCGTGCGAGCCAGTCCTTGGCCGCGTCAGTGACGATGAGGCTGAGCCGCCGGGAGGCCAGGCGCTGCCCCAGCTCGTGCAGCTGGATCTCGACGATATGGGCAATGTCAGCTTGGGTCAGCTCGTTGAAATTGACTATCTCGTCGATACGGTTCAAGAACTCCGGTTTGAACGCGTCGCGCAGGTCACCCCGGTAATTCGAGGTCATTATGAGCACCGTATTGGTGAAATTGACCGTCCGGCCCTGGCCGTCGGTCAAGCGGCCGTCGTCAAGGACCTGCAGGAGGAGATTGAACACGTCCGGGTGGGCCTTTTCGATCTCGTCGAGCAGCACAACCGAGTACGGTCGGCGGCGGACCGCCTCGGTGAGCTGGCCCCCCTCCTCGTAGCCCACATAACCAGGAGGGGCACCGACGAGGCGGGCGACAGAGTGCTTTTCCATGTACTCGGACATGTCGATGCGGACCATGGCCTTTTCGTCGTCGAAAAGGAAATTGGCCAGCGCCCTCGCCAGCTCCGTCTTGCCAACGCCGGTGGGCCCCAGGAAGAGAAAACTACCGATCGGCCGGTCCGGGTCCGACAGCCCGCTGCGGGAACGTCGGATCGCGTTCGCGACCGCCCTGACGGCCTCGTCCTGGCCCACCACCCTTTCGTGGAGGACATCCTCCATTTTGACAAGCTTGGCAACTTCGCCTTCCAGCAAGCGGCTGACCGGGACGCCCGTCCATTTGGCTACTACCTCGGCGACGTCTTCTTCGTCCACTTCCTGCTTGAGCATTTTCTGGCCGGACTGCAGCTCTTCGAGGCGCTTGGTGGCATCGTCGATGCGGCGGTCGAGGTCGGGGAGCCTGCCGTAGCGGATCTCGGAAGCCTTGGCCAGCTCGCCGTCGCGTTCGTAGCGCTCAGCTTCGCCCCGGAGCCCCTCCATCTCCTCCTTGAGGCTGCTGATCGCGGCAATAGCGTCCTTTTCTGCCTGCCAGTGACCCTTCATGCCGTCCGAGGTCTCGTGGAGGTTGGCCAGTTCTTCGTCCAGCCGCGCGAGGCGTTCCTTGGATGCTTCGTCGGTCTCCTTTGCAAGAGCGACGCGCTCTATCTCGAGCTGGCGGATCCTCCGCTCCACAACATCGATCTCGGTCGGCATCGAGTCGATCTCGATCCGCAACTTGCTGGCCGCCTCGTCGACGAGGTCGATCGCCTTATCGGGTAAGAAACGCCCAGTTATATAGCGGTCGGAAAGGACGGCAGCCGCTACCAGGGCCGAGTCCATGATGCGGACCCCGTGGTGGACCTCGTAGCGTTCCTTCAGCCCTCGCAATATCGCGACCGTGCCCTCGACCGACGGTTCGCCGACATAGACGGTCTGGAAGCGCCGCTCCAAAGCGGCGTCTTTTTCGATGTACTTGCGGTACTCATCGAGCGTAGTAGCGCCGATCAGCCGCAGCTCCCCACGAGCCAACATCGGCTTGATCATGTTGCCGGCGTCGATGGCACCCTCCGCCGCGCCGGCCCCGACGATGGTATGCAGCTCGTCGATAAAAGTGATGACCTCTCCGCCGGCGTCGGAAATTTCCTTTAGCACCGCCTTCAGGCGTTCTTCGAACTCGCCACGGTATTTTGCCCCGGCGACCATGGCGCCGAGGTCGAGCGCAACCACGCGCTTGCCGCGCAAGCTTTCTGGCACGTCGCCCTCGACTATCCGGCGCGCGAGGCCCTCCACGATGGCCGTCTTGCCGACGCCGGGCTCACCTATCAGGACGGGGTTGTTCTTCGTGCGCCGCGAGAGGACCTGGATGACGCGCCGGATTTCCTCGTCACGGCCGATGACCGGGTCGAGCCTGCCGCGCCGCGCCTCCTCGGTGAGGTCGCGCCCGTACTTCTCCAACGCCTGGTAGCTCTCTTCGGGGTTTTGGCTCGTCACCCGGTGGCTGCCACGCACCTCGCGCAACGCCTCGAGCAGGTCGTCGTGGGAGGCGCCAACGCGCTGCGCTGACGCCAGAAGGACATGCTCGACCGAAAGGTACTCGTCGCCGAGCGAGCTCCGTTCGCGGCCGGCCTGCTCGAGGAGTTCGCGCGACTCGCGCGACAGCCCCGGGCCCTCGCCTCCGTAGCTGTGGGGCAACTTCGACACCGCGTCTTCGAGCCGGTTGCGCAACGGGAGCACAGCCACGCCGACGCGCTCGAGTACAGGGAGCACAGCCGTACCCTCCTGGCTGAGCAGCGCCAGCAAAAGATGGTCTGGTGTTACCTCAGGGTTGTTGCGCCCGCGGGCGTCGGCCACTGCAGCGCTGAAAGCCTCCTGGGTTTTTTGCGTCCAACGATTGGCGTCAATCGCCAATGCACTCGCCTCCTTTTGGTCACTCAGGACTTAGCGTTGAGGGGCCCAGCGGACCGGGCTCATGTCGAGCGGCACCAGGTCCCGCCTGTAATGGCGGTGCACCTGGTCCACAGCGACGCGGGCCTCCGCGCGCGCCTGTGCCACCTCCTGGCGCAAGCGAGCCACCTCGGCTTCGAGCTCGATCACGCGCTTCACCCCCTCCAGGTTGAGGCCCCCGGACGTCAAGTCACCTATACGCCGCAACAGTTCTATGTCCTGGTCGCTGTAGCGTCTGCTCCCGCCCAGGGTACGGGCGGGGCCGAGAAGGCCTCTTCGTTCGTAGATCCGCAGCGTCTGGGGGTGGACCCCAGCCAGCTCGGCCGCGACGGAGATCACGTAGACCGCCATGGCCTGGTCCCGCGCACCGCCACGTCGCGGCACTCCCCCTCGAGCCGCGCCGCTGCCTGCTGGGGTATTTTGTCCCTCGGAACTCATTCGCTCTCAACTCCTAGCTTCTCACGCAACCTTTGACCTGAACCCTCCGATGCACGCGCCAGGGCCTCGAGGGCCCGCTTTTCGTCAGCGGAGAGCTTCGCCGGCACGTCGACCTCGAAAGTCACGAGCAAGTCGCCCGGCTTCCCCGCTTTGGGGACACCATGGCCCGCCACCCTGAACACTCGTCCCGACCGGGTCCCGGGAGGGACCTTCACGTTGACCGGCTTGGAGTTCAAGGTCGGCACCGGCACCGTCGTGCCGAGCGCGGCTTCGGCAATGGTGATCGGCACTTTCACCGTCAGGTCCTTGCCCTTTTGACCGAACACCGGGTGGGGGGCGATATGCACGACGACGTAAAGGTCGCCCGCGGGGCCGCCGTAGCGGCCGGCACCTCCTCGGCCCGGGACGCGTATACGTTGCCCGTCCTCCACGCCGGGAGGGATGCGCACTTTTACCTGCCGGGCGCGCCGCTCTGTCCCGCGGCCACCGCAGGTCGGGCAAGGCACCTCGATCTGCATGCCCGTGCCTCCACATGCTGTACAGGGGTGGCTGAAGGAGAACATCCCCTGGTTTTCGTTGATCACGCCGCTGCCCCCGCACACCGGGCAAACGCGCGGCGCCGTACCGGGCGCGGCACCGCTGCCCCCGCACGTCGAACAGGCGGCCTCAGAGATCACATTGACAGTCGTCGTCGCCCCTTTTACCGCCTCTTCAAAAGATAGGTGAAGCTCCGCGTCGACATCGTCGCCGCGCTGGGGCCCGACAGCCCCCGAGCTTGCCCGCCCACGCCGGCCAGCTCTGCCAAAAATATTGCCAAGAAGATCGCCGAGGTCGTCCACCCGGAAGTTCGAAAACCCGGCGCCGCCGTCGGTCGGAGCGCCCGAACCTGTACCTGCGAACGGGTTGCCCGCGAAACCCTGCTGGCTCATGGTGCGGACTTCGTCGTACTCTTTGCGTTTCGCTTGGTCGCCGAGCACCTCATAGGCAGCGTTCACCTCTTTGAAGCGCTCCTCCGACCCCGGGTGGGCGTCGGGGTGGTACTGCTTGGCCAGCTTGCGATAGGCGCGCGCGATCTCCTTGTCAGAAGAGGTCTTGGAGAGCCCCAAGATCTGGTAGTAGTCCTTTTCGAGCCACTCGCGCTGGACGGCCACCCGCTCAGCCCCTCACTTTCACCATGGCCGGGCGAAGTGCGCGACCCTTCCAGATGTAACCCGCCCGCAATACCTCGCTGACTTCAGGCTTATCGGGCCCGTCCGCCCCATCGGCCGGCTCGTGGGCTACGGCCTCGTGGTGCTCAGGGTCGAAGTGCTCGCCTTCAGGGTCGATACGTTCAAGGCCTTCCTTGGAAAGGATTTCGAACAGCGCACTTGCAACTTGCGTCACGTCCGCTCCGCCACCATGGGCAAGGGCCAGGTCGGCTGTGTCCAGGACGGGTAACAGCTTCTTGACGAGGGTCGCATTGGCATTTTCCACGAGCTCTCGCTGCTGGCGGTCAACACGTTTGCGGTAGTTGTCGAATTCGGCTTGGAGGCGGAGCAAGGACTCGAGGTACTCGTCGCGTTGGCGCGCCAGCTCGCCAGCCGAGGGCAGCGGGTACTCACCGCTGCCCTCGGCGTAATCTGCCTCTTCCGACGAGCTGTACACGTCCTCGCCACCCTCACTCGTCATGCTTGACCGCCGTCGTCAACGATCTCGGCGTCCACTACCTCTTCGTCGTTGGCGCCGTTGTCATTCGCCGAGCTGGTGTAACCCCCATCGGCTCCCGCACCAGCGGTGCCACTAGGACCGCCAGCAGCGGCGCTGGCGGAGGCCGCCTCGTACATCCGCTTGCCAAGCTCCTGCACACCGACTGCCAAACGCTCAGTGGCGCTCTTTATCACGTCGAGGTCGCTCCCAGCGATTGCATCTTTCAGCGTTTTGAGGTCGGCCTCCACGCGCTCTTTCTCCGAACCGCTGACCTCGCCCGCCTGGTCACGCAGCATCTTCTCGGTCTGGTACACCAAGGAGTCGGCATTGTTGCGCACTTCGGCCTCTTCCTTGCGCCGCCGGTCGTCGGCAGCGTGAGCCTCCGCGTCGCGGACCATTTGGTCGATCTCGTCCTTGTTGAGCGACGACTGGCCGGTGATTGTCATCGACTGCTCCTTGCCAGTGGCGCGGTCACGAGCCGAGACGTGGACGATCCCGTTCGCGTCGATATCGAAGGTGACCTCGATCTGGGGGATACCGCGCGGCGCCGGGGGTAGGTCGACGAGCTCGAACTTGCCAAGGGTCTTGTTGTACATCGCCATCTCGCGCTCGCCTTGGAGCACATGGACCTGGACCGAGGGCTGCATGTCCTCTGCAGTAGTGAAGACTTCGCTCTTCTTGGTGGGGATCGTCGTGTTGCGCTCGATCAATTTCGTCATGACCCCGCCCTTTGTCTCGATACCGAGCGACAGTGGCGTCACGTCGAGCAGCAGGATGTCCTTCACCTCGCCCTTCAGCACACCGGCCTGTACCGCGGCGCCGACGGCTACGACCTCGTCAGGGTTGACCCCCTTGTGAGGGTCCTTGCCCGTCATGGTGCGCACAAGTTCTTGGATCGCGGGCATCCGCGTTGCGCCGCCCACGAGGACGATGTGGTCGATCTTTTCCTTGCTGAGCCCGGCATCTTTGATCGCCTGCTCGAAGGGGCCGCGGCAGGCCTCGGTGAGATCTGAGGTCATTTCCTGGAGCTTGGAGCGGGTCAGCTTCACGTCCAGGTGCTTGGGGCCATCGCTCGTAGCCGTGATGAAGGGGAGGTTTATAGTGGTCTCCTGCACCGCCGAGAGCTCGATCTTGGCCTTTTCAGCCGCTTCCTTCAGCCTTTGCAACGCCATCTTGTCGTTTGACAGGTCGACGCCCTCTGTGTCCTTGAAGGTCTTGATGAGCCAGTCCATTACCCGCTGGTCCCAGTCGTCGCCGCCCAAATGGGTATTGCCGCTCGTCGCCTTCACTTGGAAGATGCCTTCACTGATCTCGAGCACCGACACGTCGAAGGTGCCGCCGCCGAGGTCGAACACGAGGATCGTCTGCTCCTGCTCCTCTTTGTCCAGGCCATAGGCCAGGGCGGCCGCGGTCGGCTCGTTTATGATCCGCAGCACCTCGAGACCGGCGATCTGGCCAGCCTCTTTGGTCGCGGTGCGCTGGGCATCGTCGAAGTACGCCGGGACGGTGATGACCGCCTGGGTGACAGCGGTGCCGAGGTAGCTCTCTGCGTCCCTTTTCAGCTTTTGCAAGATGCGCGCAGAGATCTCCTGCGCGTTGTAGGCCTTCCCGTCAATGTCGATATGCCACGAGTTGTCGCCCATATGGCGCTTGACGGACCTGATCGTCCGTTCGGGGTTCGTGATGGCCTGGCGTTTGGCGACCTCGCCCACCAGGACCTCACCTGACTTGGAGAAGCCGACTACCGAAGGCGTCGTCCGGCCGCCTTCGGCGTTGGCGATCACGGTCGGCTCACCGCCCTCCAGGACCGCGACTACCGAGTTGGTGGTACCGAGGTCGATACCGACAGCCTTAGCCATGAGAAGCCTCCTTGAACGGGCCGAGCCCCACTTGCCCGGTCCTCGGTTGTGGTCTACATCTACTGAGCGCCTTGTAGTGCGCCTGGACTACACGATAGCAAACTTGAGTGCCTACTTGTCAAGAAATCTGCACGAGGGTTCCTCGGTTCGAGGGCTCCGGTGCTGGACGGGTACGCTTAATGCCATGCCGGCACTCGTACTGGTCCGCCACGGCCAGAGCCTTTGGAACCTCGAGAACCGCTTCACGGGATGGTGGGACGTCGACCTCTCCCCCGCAGGTGAGGATGAAGCGCGCCAAGCCGGCCGCCTCCTCGCAGAAGAGGGGTTGCTGGCCGACGTAGCCCACACTTCGCTGCTTACCCGCGCGGTACGGACGCTCAACATCCTTCAGCAGGAAACCGGGCGGCTTTGGATCCCCGTGCACCGGCATTGGCGCCTGAACGAACGCCACTATGGGGGTTTGACCGGCCTGGACAAGGCCGAGACCCGGGACAAGTACGGCGAGGAGCAGTTCCTGCTCTGGCGGCGCAGTTACGACGTACCCCCGCCGCCCATGGAGCCGGGCCAGAGCTTTGACGTCTCGGATGACCCCCGCTACTTGCCGGGGGTGGTCCCGAGCACCGAGTGCCTCGCCGATGTCGTGGTACGCATGCTCCCGTACTGGTTCGATGCCATTGCGCCCCAATTGCTCGACGGCAAAGTCGTCCTTGTGGCCGCCCACGGCAACAGCATCCGGGCGCTGATCAAGCACCTCGACCAGATGACCGGGGCGGATATCGCCAAGCTGGAGATCCCAACCGGTGTCCCGATCGTCTACGAGCTGGACAAGGCCCTCAAACCTGTCCAGCCCGGCGGGCGCTGGCTCGGCGACCCCGAAGCGATCGCCGCTGCCGCCGAGGCTGTCCGCCGGCAAGGCCAGAGAGCCTGAGCGCGCCGACCCCGCCGGACGGCGCCGGCCCCGTCGGTCCCGAGGGTGGGCCGGCAGACGGGCGCTTATGTGAGATGGCCCCAAGCGCCCCGGTCCGGCCACTAGCTTCGGTGGAAATGAGATGGCAGCCTGGCGGACGCCGGGTGGCTGCTGTTGTCGCTGCCTCGGCCGCTCTGGCCGCCTTGGCCAGCGGGTGCGGCCACTCAAAGAATGCCGCCGTTCCCCCGCCGAGCACGGTGCCCCCCAGCACTACTACGAGCTCAACGACCACTACAACGCCGAAGCATGCCCATCACAAGCCCGTTTGCCCCCTCACGGGTACAACACCCAGCTCCGGCAAGGTGCCCCAGCGGCCTGCCCTCGCGGTCAAGGTGGAGAACCTGCCGGCAGCGCGGCCCCAATGGGGCCTCGACAAGGCCGACATCGTGTTCGAGGAGCCCGTCGAAGGCGGGATCACCCGCTTCATATCCGTCTACCAGTGCCAGGATGCTGCCCGGATCGAGCCAGTGCGTTCGGGCCGCTTCGTGGACGTGCAGATCCTGCAGCCGCTGGGCAAGGTCCTGTTCGCTTATTCGGGCGCGATCCAGCCTGTCATAGACGCCATCGACTCCCCGGGGTCCCTCCTCGAGGATGTCGGCGCGGACAGAGCCGGCGGCGCCTACACGCGCGACAACACTCGGCTCGAACCGCACAACCTGGAGACTTCGACGGCAGCGCTCTACTCCGCAGCGGCGACCTTCGGCTTCCCCCCCAGGCAGCCGCCACCGCCTTACTTCCAGTACGGTCACGCTCCGCTCGGCGGTACGCCGGCGAGCGCGGTGCACCTCTGGTTCTCCAATCTGGACGAGACCACCTGGACCTGGGGTGTCAGGTCGCGGCGCTGGTTCAGGTCCTACTCCGACACGGGCCCGGCGATCCAGGGCGACGACGTGCAGGTCTCCGCCGCCAACGTCGTAATACTCCGGGTGAACGAGTACCCGACCCCCTACGTCGAGGACGCTACGGGCGCTCACGAGAACGAGCTCACCCTGACCGGGAGCGGCCAGGCCTACGTGTTCCGCGACGGCTTCGAGCTGAAGGGCAAGTGGGAGAGGCCGTCCCTGTCCCAGCCGGCGACCTTCGTCATGCCTGACGGGGCGAAAATGAACCTCACTCCCGGCAACACCTGGGAGGAGCTACTGCCTACGACGGCGTCCTTCAGCCCAGCGAAATTCACCGTCGCCGGCTGACGCCTGGCCAGCCGGTCCGACGACTACGACCACCTGCTGCGCCCTACTTCTTGCTCGGGGGCGGCACGTAGCTCATGTCCCAGGCGAGGTGACGTCGCCAGAGCACGAGAGCGAAGAACCCCCACGCCGCCGTGATGACCAGCCAGATCACTGCGAAGGCGGTGTGGCCGTCCAGGGTGAAGGTGACAGCGAGCCCGAGGGCCACCATGGTGAAAACGGCGAGGATGCGCCAGCCCCACGACGACATGACTGCGATCCCGAGCTGCGGCGGATCCGCCGTGCCGCTGGCAGCGATCGGGACTGGCAGAGCGGGCAACGGCCCGCTGCTGCCTACCTTGCGGGAACCAGCCCCCCCGCCAACTGTGGCAGGGGGGCTATCGGTCCCACGCTTTGCTGCGTACTTGTTACGAGCCATTAACCATCAAGTCTAGATGGCCCCAGGCCCGGTCTCGCCGGTGCGGATCCGGGTCACGCTGTCGACTGAGGTGACCCAGATCTTGCCGTCGCCGATCTTGCCGGTACGGGCAGCCTTGGAAATGGCCTCGACGACGTCGTCTGCCATCTCCGCGGCTGTGATCACTTCCACCTTGACCTTGGGGACGTACTCGACTTTGTACTCGGCGCCCCGGTAGACCTCGGTATGGCCTCGCTGGCGGCCGAAGCCTTTGACTTCGGTGATCGTCATGCCGGCGATGCCCACGAAGGACAGGGCCTCACGGACGGCGTCAAGTGCGTGTGGCTTGATAACAGCGGTTACGAGGATCATCAGGAAACACCTCCTGCAGGCACGGGATCGCGCTCACCATACCCCGGGTCGACCCTGTGAGCACCTTCAGGGTCGGGGTAACCCTCCTCGTCGTGGGCAGCCAGGTCGCCTATCTCGCAATCGGCATCAGACATCTTGAGCGAATGCGAAGGCATTAATGCCTTGATCACCTTCAAGATTATGAAGGTCACCGTCCCGTCCCAGAGGATGATCGTGATGGCCGCCAGGAACTGGATGAGGAGTAACTTCGGGTGGCCGTATATCAGGCCCTTTAGAGAAGACTGCGCCCCACCGACGCTCTGGTAAACGACGACGTTCGGGTCCGCGAAGATCCCGAGCAGTAAGCCTCCGCAAAAGCCTGCGATGCCGTGGGTGTAAATGATGCCCATCGCGTCGTCGACTTTCTTCATAAAGCTGGCGCGCGACAGGTACGTCCAGGCGAACCAAACAATTGTGGAGTCGATAGCCCCGATAAGCAAGGCCCCTGCGCCGTTGACGTAACCTGCGCTCGGCGTAATGGCCACAAGTCCCACGACCATGCCGTTGATCGCCCCCAGGAACGTCGGCTTTTTGGCCGCGCTCGCGTAAGTGTCCCAGAGCACCCAGGTGAGGAGGGCGGCGGCAGTTGCCATGTTGGTATTGATGACAGCCGCGGCCGCGTCGGCGCTGGCGAAGTACGGGTCGCCACCGTTGAAACCGTTCCAGCCGAGCCAGACGATGCCGCCCCCTATCGCTACTAGCGGCAAGCTGTGCGGCAGGGCCTTCTCTCTGTCGGCCCTGATGCGCGGACCGATAACTGCGGCAGCGACAAAACCGCTGACGCCGGCGGCCAGGTGGATGACGTAACCTCCCGAGAAGTCGGCAGCACCCTGCTGGGCCCAGTAACCGCCGCCCCAAAGAAGCATGCAGTTGACGGCGTAGACGCACGAGGTCCACAGCGGGACGAAAACGATCCATACCTTGAACTTGATGCGCCCAAGCACGCTGCCAAGGAACAGCAGCGGCGTGATAGCCGCGAATACGAACTGGAAGTAGACAACGCTCGCGCTCGGCAACGCGAAGGTCGGCATCCCGGGGTCGACAAGAGGTATGGAAGCTTGGTTTTCGAGCCCGGCCGCGCTGAGCGTGGTCCCCGGGTGGCCAACGAAGTTGGCAAAGAAGTTGGATATCGGGTCGCTGCTCGCCTTCCAGTTGGCCCCGTGGAGGATGGGCGCCCCAAAACCCATCTTGAACGCCCACAACACCCAAACGATTAGGACCGAAGCGAAGCCGGCGAACGTCATCAACATGGTGTTGACCACCCACTTCTTTTGGACCAAGCCGCCGAAGAGGACCGCCAGGCCCGGGACGCTCATTAGGGCGACAAAGGTGGCGGCTGTCAGCTGCCAGGCATTGTCGCCCGTGTTCAGCCATGCCTGGTCTGAACAACTTACGGCGCCCTGAGTACAAATGTTCGCTGCTGCAATTAAACTCAAAAGCCCTCCTCAGTAGTAGGTAAGCCTCGCCTCGCGACCAGGCCGGCCGTAGGCTCCACCAGACCGTAGAGGGCAGTTGTTTCCGGGTCGCGACCGCTATGTTTCGGTTGTGTTACAAGTGCCGCTCGGAGCCGGTGCCCTCGAGCGCATCTCCGATGGCCGCGCGAAGCCGTTCGGCCGCTTCGTTCCCCTTCATCTTGCGCCCGCCAGAGCGCACATAGAAAGTGTCCACCACGGCGTTGCCGAGCGTCGTCACCTTCGCCGACCCGATGTCGAGGCCCTGCGCTGCGATAGCGGAGGTCACTTTGTGGAGCACTCCTACGGCGTCCGGAGCACGTACCTCCACGACCGTTGCGCTGGTCGCAGCATCGTTGTCGATGATCACGCGAACTTCTGGGCTCGGCAGGGCGAGCGCGCGCCGCGACCGCTCAGGAGGTCGCCGCGCGAGCGCCTCGCCGACGTTAAAGCGCTTTTCAAGCGCTCCTTTGATGTCGCGCACGACCCGCTCCCAGCGCGGGTCGGCATGCTCTGGCAGGTCCAAGGTGAAGACCTCCAGGGCTTGCCCCCGTTCACTGTGGATGCGCGCCTCGAGCACCCCGATCCCGTAGAGCGCCAGGACCCCTGTGACATCGCTGAAAAGCCCGGGCCGGTCGGCGGCCACGATGACCAGCTCCCGCTGGTCCGGCAAGATCTGAAGCCCGCCCGATGCCATCAAGCGTCGCTGCTCTTCCGAAGGGAACGGCGCGCCCGCCGGCACAGGCCGTCCCGCCAAGACGGCGCTCGCCCGCTCGACCAGCTGGTCGACCAGCCCTGCTTTCCATGGCGTCCAGGCTGCCGGCCCTGTGGCCTCCCCGTCGGCTACAGCAATACCCCTAAGAAGCTCCAGGGTCGTCTCATTACCCACCGTCTCAGCCACGACGTTGACCGTGGCTGGGTCGTCGAGGTCACGCCGCGTCGCTATCTCCGGCAGCAGGAGGTGGAGGCGGACCAGCCGCTGCAGGATCCACCTATCGTCGGTGGACAGGCCCAGGCGCTCGCCGACCCCAGCTGTAATGGCCTCGCCGGCCTGCGAGTGGTCGACGGGCGTCCCTTTCCCGATGTCATGCAAGAGAGCGCCGAGGAGCAGGAGATCTGGCCGGTGCACGTCCCTTTGGTGCCCAGCCGCGTTTGCCACGGTCTCTAGCAGGTGCCGGTCGACCGTCCAACGGTGGTACGGGTTGAACTGCGGCATGTTCCGGACCCGCGCCCATTCCGGCAGGTACCGCTCCCAGGCACCGAGCTGGTCGAGCGTCTCGATGGCGTGCGTGCTGGCGTGGCCTAGCGAGAGGAGCCCGAGGAAGGCTCGGGTAATGTCCTCTGTCCACGGGCTCGGCGGAGTTTGCACCTCATCGGCCAGGCGCGCCATTGTGGGCCGCGAGAGAGGTACCCCGAGCTCGGCAGATGCGGACGCCGCCCTCAGCGCGATCGTCGGGTCATCGGCAACCGGGACAGACAAAGGCACAACGACTTCGTTGTCGCGCAGGACGAGGCCCGGGCCGAGCGCTTTGTCCGCCGAGCCTCCCCGGCCGCGCGGGCCGGCCAGCCATGACTGGACCCTCCGCCAGGCGTCCTCGGTGAGCCACGCGACGGCGCGCCCGGCTCGCGCGACACCCCGGGCTACCTCCTCGCGGCCAGCCAGGCCGAGGGCTTCGGCAACCCTGTCCTGGTCCTCGAGTGTCAACCGCTCGGTGCGGCGCCCGCTCGGCCGTTGTAGTTCCACGCGGACCGCGTGAAGGAAATCGCCCGCGCTCGCGAGCCGCTCGTCCGCAGCCACCGAGGCCAACACGGGGGTCACCGCTGCCATGAGGCCGAGCAGCTGCACGTCGCGCAGGCCGCCGCGGCCCTCCTGCAGCTGCGGCTCGAGCAAGAAAGCGACGTCACCTTGGTCCTCTTGAACAAGAGCGCGGGCCTCGATCACCTCGGGCAACCACTTCCCGACCCGCTTGTCCCAAAGGCGCCGGCCGAGCTCGACCGTCCTTGTACCCAGCTCGGCATCTCCTGTCAGGAGCCGGGCGTCCAACAGGCCCTGGGCGACCCGGAGGTCCGACTCGGCGGCCTGGCCGATCTGAGAAAGGGTACGCACACTGTGGTCGAGCGGCATCGGGTCGTCCCAGATCGGGTACCAGAGCCGGTCGGCCACTTCCACCACGTCCGGGCGCCCGTCGTGCACGAGGAGAAGGTCGAGATCGCTACCTGGGGCCAAGTCGCCTCGCCCGAGGCTCCCGACCGCCAGGAGCGCGAGGCCCTTGACCGGATCTTCATCCCCCGCACGGGACCGCCGCCCTCGGAGCGCCAGCCGCTGCCCTTCCCGCCGGCCCCGACCAGCACCTGCTCCAGCAGTGACCGCCCAGTCGAAAACTTGGGCCAGCCAGCTGTCGGTTAGGTCGCCGGCCGCCTTGCTCCAGTCACGACCGCGCAACGATGTATCTTCCCGGAGCAGCGCCCACGCCTCGCTCAACCTGGGCAGCTCGCTTGGCCGGGTGACCTTGGCGGGGTTAGCCATTCGACGCACGGTAGCCGGACCAGAGCCGGGCTGTCAGCCCCGAGGCGCGAGCGATCGGACGGCGCACAGCGGCCCTGACGGAGCCTTCGGTGCCGACCAGCACAACGCGCCGTTTAGCGCGTGTCACCGCCGTGTACAGAAGCTCCCGTGTGAGGATCCGCGACGATGCCGGGGGGAGCAGCACTACGACCTCGTCGAACTCCGAGCCTTGCGCTCTGTGCGCGGTCATGGCGAAGGCGGTCTCGACTGCCGCCAAGCGCGACGGGCTGACGGTTACGGTCTCGGCTCCCCGCTTGAAGGCGACTGTGAGCCCTCCGTCCGGCCGGGCGATGACCACGCCGGTGTCGCCGTTGAAGAGCCCGAGGCTGTAATCGTTCTGCGTCACGATCACCGGCCTGCCGACGTACCAGCCGCCCTCCGAGCCGACGAGGCCGTCGGCCAACCATTGCTCAACGTGGGCGTTCCACGTGCTTGCACCGGCCGGCCCCGCGCGGTGCGCGCAGAGCAGCCGGAGCTGGCCGAGGACGTCGAGGGCACCAGGCCCGTCACCGCGGCGCCCTGCCTCGGCAAGGAGCGAGCCAGCGGCGCAAACGGCCAAGCGGACCGGCTCGAGTACCGCATCGTTGGCGCTCGCGATGTCGATGGCAAGCCAACTCGTACTCGAAGGTCCCTCGTGCCCCGCCACGCGCGCCGGGCCCTCGGACGTGCTGTCGGCCAAGGCGGCCATCACGGCGTCATCGTCACCGGCGCGCACCGCGTTTGCCAGCTCCGCGAGCGGGCCTCGGAAACGATGATTGGTCTTGAGGACCGTGATGCACTCGCCGACCGGGCTGGCACCCGAGCTTGCCGGGAGGCCGGCGGCTGCCGGGCCGACGATGTCGCCAAGGACGGCGCCGGCCTCCACCGAGGCCAATTGCTCCTGGTCCCCCAACAAGACGAGGTGCGCATCGTCCCGTACAGCCTCCAAAAGGCGGGCCATGAGAGGCAGCGACATCATCGAGGTTTCGTCCACGATGACCACATCGTGGGGCAACCGGTTGTCACGGTTGTGACGGAAGCGGTTGGCGCTCGCAGGATGGCGGCCCAAGAGCCGGTGCACCGTGGAGGCACCGAAGCTCAGCAGCCGCGCTCGCACCTCCTCGTCCACGTCGAGCATTCGGCCCTCCGTGTGCACCGCTTCGGCCATCCGGGCTGCCGCTTTGCCGGTCGGCGCTGCGAGCGCCACGAGCAACCCGGGCCGGCCACTCGCCAAAGCCTGCTCCTCGAGGAGTGCCAGTAGGCGAGCGACGGTTGTCGTCTTGCCCGTGCCCGGCCCCCCTGCGATGACGCTGAACTGGCGACGGACTGCGATCTCGGCAGCCCTGCGCTGGAGGCCGCCCACGTCGTCGCGGAACAAGCGCTCCAGGCCGTCCGCCAGCAGGGCCGCTTCGGCACTAAGGGGCTCGGCACTGGAACGGGCGATCAGGTCGCCGGCAACGAACACCTCGTCCCGCCAATAGCGGTCGAGGTACAGGCCGGTCCCGACGAGCCGGAGAGGGCGGTCGACCGGCCCGGCATCGCCGACTGACACCGCCGCGCTGGCGGCGACGTGCTCAGCCCATAGCTCGAGGGCAGGCCACGGGAGACCAGAGAGATCCGCCTCATCCTCGGCGTCGGCGGTCGCGGTTTCCCGGACCGTGGCCAAGTCGGCCAGCACATGGCCCACACGGGGGGCGCGCACAGCCAGGGCGGCGGCCAATGCCACGAGCTCATCGCCGTCGCGCCCGAGGCGTGCAAGCGCGCAAGCTACGTGGACGTCCGCCGCGCCGAGCACGCCGGCCCGGTTGAACTGCGCCAGCAGCCCTTCGGGCTCGAGGCCGAGGACCGATTGGGCGTCGAGCTGCTCAAAGGACATCTGCGGTGCTCCCCGGGGCGCTGCCGGCGAGGAGGTCGGACAGTTCAACCACGAGCTCGGACGGCGGCCTCCATGAAAAGACCCCGCAGGTCCGCCCGTCAACGGTCGGCGCGCCGGGGCCCGCCATCCCTCTGAGGAAGAGGTAAACGGCTCCCCCTAGGTGTTCCTCGGGGTTGTAGCCCGGCAAACGCCAGCGTAGGTACCGGTGCAGCGCCACCATGTACAAGATCGCCTGGAGGGGGTAATGCGCTCGGCGCATCTCGGCCTCCAGGGCCGCCGGGCGGTAGTGCCAGGCAGTCAAGTCTTCGCCGGGAGGGGCGAGCCAATTGGTCTTGTAGTCCGCCACGAAGTACCGCCGCGTCTTGTCCTGGCCCAACCTGAAAACGAGGTCGAGGCTCCCGGTGAGGTACCCGCGCAAGTTGGGCACCAGTGATGGGCCAGCCAGCGCCGACGAGTACCCCGCCAGAGGCACTCCTGCCGGCAGGTGGTTATCGATCAGCCTCGCCACCTCGGACAGCAACACCTCACCGGTCGGGTCATCTCCGCCGGCGACAGGGAGCTCGAAACCGAGCTCATCGAGGCGGTCGGCTCGCGAGAGGTCGCGAAGCCGCGCTCCACCGGCCCAGCCGTCGAGGGGTGTGAGGAGTGCAGCTTCGAGACCCTCCGCTAAAAGCTCGCCGTCTAACGGCCCCGCCATGTAACTGGCCTGCTGGTCGTGGACAGCACCCAGAAGTGCCGAACGGAGGTCGGCGGCGGCAAAGTCGGCCTTTTCCAGGACGCTATGCACGAAAGTGCCGAATTCCGCCCCTGCAGGTGCTCTGCCGAGCACAGGGAAAACCGAACGCAGCTGCTCCTCTTCGGAGTTGGGCAACACTGGCGGGAACTCGCCCGCAAGGGCGGCCATCGGCTCATCGACCGTGCCCGGTTCCTCGGGCTCGCTACCGACGACATCCCCGCCGGTTTGGCCGCTACCGGCCAGGTAGCCGGCTTCGCCATCGCCGTGGGCCCGCCAACCCGTGTGAGCGAGCGCAGTGATGCTCGTGTAGGAGCTGCGACGCCATTCGAGGTCGAGGTGGCGGCCAAAAAACGCCGCGGATAGGGCGGGCGCGGGGCCACCGGGATTGCCCCGGCCGAGCCGTGCCGGCGTGACAGCGGGACAATGCTCCACACTTATAAGACCGGGCGCACGCCCCGCCAAGTGTCGCAGTTCGGCTTCTACATCCTCGTCTTTGGGCTCGTTCGGCCGCCCACTCGGGCTTACGTCCCCGTTGGGCCCCCTCGCAAGCAACAACCGCCCGAGCGCAGAATGCTGGCAGTCCCGCACGCCGGCCCACCAGATCACGGCCTGGTGCTTGGCCCTTGTCAGCGCCACGTAGAGGTGTCGCAGGTCCTCGCCGCGCCTTTCCACTTTGCCAGCGTTGAAGTGCACCTGGTACGCCAAGTCGCCGATGTCGCCGCCCACGTCCAACTTCCGCCGCTCCCGGTCCGCCGGGTCGTGGAAAACGACCGGCTCGCCGAGATAATCACGCGAACCCGCATCCCATAAATAGGGGCAATAGACAACCGGGAACTCGAGGCCCTTCGCCCGGTGGACCGTCAACACCTGCACCGCGGCTGCGTCGGAGTCGAGCCGCCGGCTGCGCTGCTCGGCTTCAGCGCCTTCGGTGCCCCCCTCGTCGATGCGCCGAGCCAGCCATGCTCGCAGCGCGGCGAGCCCAAGCTGCGACTGACCCGCCTCGGCGTGCAGCAGTTCGGCGATATGGCCAAGATCTGTGAGCTGGCGCTCGCCGTCCTCAACACGAAGCAGCCGCTCCGGTAGGCCCTCGGTCGCCGAGACGTGCGAGAACAGCGTTGCGACGCCGCTTTGCCGCAGGAGGGCTGACCAGTTGTGCAACTTAGAATGCAGCTGTTCCCACGTCTTTTCGTCCGCTAGCGCGAGTTCCTCGGCCGTCATCCCCACAAAAGGGGTCAAGCCCGTTGCGGCAGCAAACGAGCGCGAGGTCGGCTGTTCGAGCGCGCTCAAGAGCCTCAGCCAGCGGTGGGCCGCGGGCGTCGAAAGGACGCTCTGCACCCCCGCAACAACCACGGGGACACCGACCGCGCGGAGCGACGACTGCACGACCGTCGCCTGGCGGTTAGTGCGCACCAAGACCCCTATATCCCCCGCCCCGACCGGCCGCTGCCGGCCCTCAGCCTCCGGCCCTGGTCCTCCTCGTACCAGGGCCGCTCCGGACTCGAGCAACCTCACGACGTCGGCCGCGAGGTCCTCGGCCACGAACCTGACGGCCGAGTCCTTCTGGATCAGGCCTTTGCCAATTCGTTGGATCCCGACCTCCTTCCGGGGCACGAAGCGGGCCCGCAGCGGCACGGGGACCGGCGCGCCCTCGAGGCCCGGCTGTTGGTGGGCTCGCGTTGCGTGGGCTGTCCTGTACACGATCTCGGGGTGGCCGAGATGGAGCGGGTGGAACAAGGCGTCGTAAGCGGCGAGAAGAGCCGCGTCGGAGCGCCAGTTTTCCTCGAGGGTGAAACGCTGCTCTGGCTGGGCCTCCCGCGCGGCCTCGAGGTACGCGTAGACATCGGCCCCTCGGAACGAATAAACGGCCTGCTTCGGGTCACCGATCAGCACGAGCCGGGTTACCCCGTCCGCAAAGGCTTTTTGGACCACCTTCCACTGGACGGAGTCGGTGTCCTGGAACTCGTCCACGAGCACCACCCGGTAACGTTCCCGCAGCCGGCGACGAGCCATCTCGCCTCGCTTTTCGTCCATCAGCGCGGCGAGAAGCCGGTCCAGGAGCCCGTCGTAGGTGAGGAAATTGCCGTCGAGAAGGCGCTCCTTGAGGTCCCGGCGCACGCCCTCAGCCAGGCGCCTGCGCAGGCCGGGTGAGCTGGAGTCGTGCATGTCCGGTTCGGGGTCAAGCGGTGTCCCGGGGTTGTCGACCGCTTTAAAGGCAATTTCCAGCGCCACCTTGCGCCCGAACGGCGGTATTGCCGACCTGAGGGCGTGGCGCACCAACAGGTCATCGACCACGTCCTCCACGAGGTCCGTCTGGTCCTCGAGGAGCGTGGCGCCGTCCGCGACCTCACCCCAGACACCGAGCGCCGCAAGGACCATGTGGCAAAAGCCATGCGTCGTCGTAATTGTTGCGGTATCGAAACTCCCGACGGCATCGGCCAGCCGGTCACGTCGCGGCGACGCCGGCCCAGGGCCACCTTCGGCTAGGAGCTCCAGTACAGCGTCATCGGCGGGGAGCGCGCCCCCCCCGTCCAGGTACCGGCCTAGGCCTGCTTCGGCAGACACCAGCCGCTCCCGCACCCGGTCTCTCAGTTCCCCCGTGGCCATGCGGGTAAAAGTCACAACCAGGATGTCCGAAAGCGGGACGCCTTCGGCTACCAGACGGGCCACCAAGGCTGCAACGGTAAAGGTCTTGCCGGTACCCGCGCTGGCTTCGAGGATGGTTACCCCCGGGCCCGGGAGCGGCCCACAAACGTCGAAATGCCTCGGTCCTGTTTGCATTCGTGCGATCAGTGCCCCGGTAGGTGTTCGTGGCTCAACAACGGGCCCCACAACCTCATCGCCAGACGGCCGAGCCTGCTCGGCTCGTCCATTGCCCAGCCCTGGCCCTCCTCGTCGGGCCGTGGGAGCCGCTGGACGAGCTGCTCGAACGGGAACTCCGCGCCCAACACCGCGACGTGCTCGGGGTCGGCGTCCTCTCCAGGGAACTCCTCCCAGTTGGAGGCCCATCGCGCTCGAGCCGCTTCGTCGGGGACCTGGGTTGAGCCTGGGTTTGCCGCCGCCGCTGCCCAGGCGGCCGACGTGGCGCAATAAATCGGAAGTGGCTCGCGCATGCCCCGCCGGTACAGGTCCACCAGCACCTGCAGCGACCCGATGGCCCGTGCCCTGGTGTCGCCTTCGCTCGACAGGAGCGGGCCGAGCGTGGCCACGCTGACCCGGGGCCTAGAGGTGGTGCTCCCCTCACCCTGGCCGATCGTGACCGCCGACGGGGTGAGCTCTGGGTGCGCCGCGCTCAAGGCCAGGAACTGTGCCCACGCCCTGACGCGGTGCTTTGGCCGCAGCTTCGAGTACGTACAGCGCAAGATAGTGCCGTCGTGGGCGCCGGGCACGGTCCCGACCAGCGAGAAACCGTCAGGCAGGGGAATGTTCACTTCGATGGTTGCCGCCGGCGCCTTGGCGCTCGGCAAGCCTTCGAACGCCGCCACCAACGCCTCCACTACGCCCTCAACCTCGGCGAGGGCGGCATCCCCCAACGGGCCCGGTGGTAGCAGGCCTCTCCCCCGCTCGGCGGCTAGTGCCCTCTCGGAGCTGGCTCCCGCCAGTCTTGTCTCGAGTAGCCGGTCCCCGAGCGCCCACCGTTCCAGGGGGCCGAGCTCGATCGGCAAGGCGTCGCTAATTTGCTCGGCGAAATCGTCGGCATAGAACGATAGGCGCTCGCGAAGGAATGCCTTCACGGGGTGCTCGAGGAACCGCACGAGCGAAGAGAGGTGCACGGTCGTCCCTTCCGCCGGCGGGAGGATCTCCGGGAGGAAATCGGCGAGCGGGCGGCGATCTGCCGTCACGGCTTTTGCCCCGGCCAACTCAGCCTCGTCGAAGCGCCAAGCGGTCCTAACGGCGAGCTTGCCCGGAGTGAAATTGACCGGGTCGAACGGTTGGAGTGGGTGTTGGACGACGACCGCTTCACGCGCTGGGCGTGCGCCTTCGAGACGGACGGTCCTGTCAACCACGTCCAACAGTTCGGATACGGGCACTGCCGGCGGACGCCGTTGGTTTAGGTGCTGGTCGCGCCCCTCGAAGGTGATGACCAGGTGCTCAGTAGCTGCCAGCAGCGCATCGAGGAGGAGCTGCCGGTCCTCTCGGGGGGCGTCGCGGTCCCCGACCTGTGGGCTTGCGAGCAACAGGTCGTCGCCGTCTTGGTGACCTGGGCGGGGGAACTGGCCATCGTCCAGGCCCAAAAGGCATACGACGCGGTGGGGCACAGAGCGCATGGGGACCAACGTGCAGATAGTCATATCGCCGGTCCGAAAATTGGCTCTTGTCGGGCGGCCCCTGAGCCGGTCCGCGAGCAGAGCACGAGCCTCCGGTAGGTCGAGCTCGATTGCGGACATCGGCCCGGCCGCGAGCGCCTCCTCGGCGACGCCATCGAGCGCACGCCCCAGCTGTTCGGTTTGCCAAGCGTCACTAGGCGCGGCAACCGCCAACCTGGCGGTCCCTTCTGCCAACGCGTCCGCCCATTGCTGAGCTGTACGGGGCCCCTTCAACTCGCCGAGGGTTACCCTAAGCCTTTCAGTCAGCTCCGCAAAGCGCCCGGCCAGGTCGATCTCGCCACTTGATATGTCGCCGAACGGCAATGTGGCCCCGAACAGCCGCTCGCCGTCCTCGTTCATGGCCACCCCCAACAAGAGGCGGTCAAGCCCGGCGCGCCACGTCCCGACCTCCCCGGCACGGCCCAGCTTCCATAAGGCCCGGTGCTCCTGGTCGAGGCCCCAATGCGTACCTGTGCCGGCGAGCCAGCGTTCGACCTGGGACAGTTCGTCGCCGTCGAAGCCGAACCGTCGGCTAACTGGCCCACGCGACGCGAAGTCGAGTACCTGGGAGGCAGTCACCTTGCTGTCGGCGAGCTCAAGGAGGTGCGCCGACACAGCGAGCAATGGGTTTGTCTGGCGGAGCGAACGGTCAGCCAGACGGGCCCGAAGCTCGGGTGCCCCCGCCAGGCTCGCAGCACCGAAGCTGGCCTGGACCAGTGGGGCGAACTGTTCTATGTCGGGGCACATGATGATCACGTCGCGCGGTTCGAGGGTGGCATCGGCCGACAACAGGTGCAGCACGGCTTCACGCACCACCTCCACCTGGCGTGCACGGCCATGGCACGAATAGGCACGCAGGCTGTCGTCGCCTTCGGAGAGAAGGGCCCGCGGGTCCTCCGCGCCCGCTGACCTCGCCGGCCCGGGCGGGGCCCTGTCGGCTCGGATATCAGCCTGGACAAGGCCGAGCAAGGTGGAGGGCTTGTCCTCGACTGGGCGGTGCTCGCCTCCTGTCACGCCCTGGGCCGCCAGCACGAGCTGCATCTCGCGGGCGTCGCGCCCCCACGATCGCAGCAACGGGTTGGACGGCAACCGGACGGTCGGGTCATCGGCCCTGACCGAGCCCACAGCCGGCGGGTCCGACAGATTTGAGGCCATTTTCTCCCAAAGAGCCCCGGAGGGGTGAAGCAAAAAGAGGTGCACCTCTCGGTGAGCAGATATCGCCTTCAGGACGCGGAGGTGGCTCGTCGGCAAGCGGGTAAGGCCGAAGACCGAGACTCGGCTCGGGAGGTCCAGCAGGTCGGGCCCAGCCTCGATGAGAGCAGGCGCCGTCATGAAACGCTCAGCAGGGCTCGGGAGCCCCAGCTTGTCGCGCAGGTGCCGCCAAAGCTGTGCCTGCCAGGCGATGTCAGCTCGCCTTGAAGAGGCAGGCCCCACCTCGGTCCCTTCCTTCCAGGCGAGCACCATCTCGGGACGGTGCACTCCATAGCTGTCGAAGAGGTCAGCAATGTGGCGGACCGCCGCAAAGCGTCGCGGTCCTTTACCTGGGACAGCCGGGGACGAAGCGCGAAGGTGTGCAGCCAACGGCCACATCAGCTCGTCGTCAAGATGCTCGTCGACCAATTGCAGCAAGGGCCATACCGAGCGCTCGGGGGCCCAGGGATCCCGGTCGTACTTGGGTAGCCCAGTCCCGAACGCGGCTGTCATCGCCGCCGCAACGAGGGCGCCGGGGAACGGGAAATCGATATTGGCGCACACCCCGTCGCCTGCTGCGTTGCTCGCCCCGAGGCGGTGTGAAAGGCGCTGGGACAACCATCGCTCCACTCCCCTCGTGGGTACGGCGACAACCTCGCGGGCCATGGGGTCGGCCAACGGCTCGAGCAGCAGGTCCCCGAGAGCGTCGACAAGGTGGTCCGACCGTTCCGACCGGTGGAGGTAGAGCACATTGGCAAGGCTACGAGGCGGCTGGGACGAACTGGGAAAGCGAGTGGTGCTCCTCGTCCTATTACTGCCCAAAGACCCATCGGGAGTTGACCTGGTCCCTTTAGGTGCCTCTAGGGGTCAAGCCCCGCCACTACCCGAGGTGTGCGGGTCAGGCCTGCATTTTCTCATCTCATTTCCGATATTACGTCAGCCCGTTGCGCCCTTCGTAGCGTTGGGCCCCGAAAACCGAGGCTTTCCAAAGGTTCTCCTTCTAGCGCCCGATGCTTAGCAATAGAAGCCGACAATTGGAAGAGCGATTGCAGTGGGTACGTTCCGGAGGAACCGCAAGAACAGAAGCCGGATAGCACCTATAGCGCTCACCCTTATTGCAACTGTCGCGGCACTCCCCCTATTAGGTTCAACCGCACAGGCCCAGACCCGCGCCTCTGCTTTGGCCAACCCCTCCTTCAACGTGCCCCGTACGGCGGCGATGGAGCAGGCCTGCGGCCAGGGGCCCACGGCGGACTGCCAGGCGGCCGTCGTCTGGGGTATCGACCAAGCCCGTGCCGCCGAAGGCGTCGGGCCCTTGCACCTGCCTTCTGACTACGACACCTTGAACGTGCCCGCGCAGCTGCTCGTGCTCACGGACTTGGAAAGAGTGGACCGGGGCCTGCCGGGCTTCACCGCGCTGTCAGCCAACCTCGACGGTCTGGCAAAAACAGGCGCGGTCGCCAATACCGACCCGAACGGGCCCGCAGGGCGCACCTGGGGCTCCAACTGGGCAGGCGGCGAGCCCTCGGCTCTGCTGGCTGACTACGACTTTATGTACAACGACGGGGTTGGGTCGCCGAACCTCGACTGCACCAGGGCCACACCCAACGGCTGCTGGGACCATCGCGTGAATATCCTTAGCGATTACGGCCTACACCCCTCGATGGGAGCGGCCGCGACCAAGGTCGATGGTGTCACGTCGCTCACCGAACTGCTCGCCTCAGGGCCCGCCTGAGACCAACACCTCCGCGGGTCTCACTGAGGCTCGGTGCGAGCACCAAACCGACAACACACCCAAATAGGACAAGGCTTTTCGGGCTCAGGGGAGCGAGCGACGGGAATCGAACCCGCGTTCTCAGCTTGGGAAGCTGATGTACTGCCTCTGTACGACGCTCGCGTAACAAACTTCCGTCCGGGCCCAATGTTAGCCGGGCCTTGCCGTTGCCGGGGACGGAGCTGAGAGCCCACAACAATCTTCAGTCGACCACGCCAAGTGGCCGGCGGAGGGGATGGAAAAGGGCCGCATTGTGGTCGCGGAAAGGGGCGAGCCCTGAGCAGTGAGGGCTGCAGAGTAAAGTCACCTGGCCACTTGGCAAACGCCGGCTAAACGTGTACTCTCTTTGCCGGAGCGGGAACCCGCCGCCTGCTCCGCAGAGCGGATCCGAGATCCGCCGCTCGATCTGCTCCGCTAATGGCGCCCTCCGGGGCGCCATTGGTGTCTTCGAGTTCGTTTAGCTAAAGACAAAGCGGCGCCTCGTTAATGCCCACCGCCGGTCGCCGTCAATTTCATTTCGGCTCCGCCGCGAGCCCTCGTCGAGCCGGCGCGCGGGCCAGGCGGCTCCTGCCCGACCACTGCTCGTAGTGATGCGAGTTAGGTATAGTCGACAACCTAAGAACCCGTACGGGGGTGACTACGCACACCGTTGGCCAGACAGCGTCCTCCCACATCGCCGGTTGCAATGGATCCGTCCCAGGCCGCAACCCGACCCGCGCCAAATGACCTCGCCGAGAGGCTGGCCCTGGCCGAGCTTGCGATCTCTGACCTGAAGGCCGAGCGCGACCGCCTCGAGACGACGGTGGTCCGCCTGGGCGCCCTGGCGGCCCAGCTCGACGCCGAGAGCCTTGTCCAGGGCGTGACCGAGGCAGCGCGTGACCTGACGGGCGCGCAACTAGCCATGTTCGTGCCGGCGGAGCCCGCCATGCTCACCGAACCGACGATCGTATGCGACCCGGATGTCTTGAGCGTCGCTCCCGAGCCGGCCCGAGTCCCTTTACTTGCGGGTGCTTTGTGGCGCATCACACCGGTGCGCCTCGACGACGCCAACGAGTGGGAGCCTGATAATGCCGGGTACGGGCGGCTTTCGGACGGGAGCGTATTTCGTAGCTGGATCGGAGCACCCGTGAGGGCACGCTACGGCGACGCTCTTGGAGGGCTTTACCTCGCCCACCGTAGGCCTAACGCTTTTGGGGCCCGAGAACAGGAACTAACCCAGAGCCTTGCGGCCCACCTCGGGGCAAGCCTCGACAATTTCACCGTTTTCCAAGAGCGCTCTCGCGTGGCACAGGCCTTGCAACAAACTCTTTTGCCCCCAGTCCTCCCTGATGTCGAGGGCCTGGACGTAGCAGTCCGGTACCGCCCAGCAAAGTCAAGTTCCTTGGTAGGAGGGGACTTCTACGACATGTTCGAAGCGCGCTCGGACGTGTGGGGTTTGATGATCGGTGACGTTACAGGGGTGGGGCCAGAAGCCGCTGCCCTAACGGGGATCGCGCGCTATGCAGCGCGTGCGCTGGCCGCACAGGAGCATTCGCCGGCCCGCCTGCTGTCGCAATTGAACGAAACACTCGTCGGGTTCGGCCTGCAAGACCGCTTCTGCACCGTGCTTTACGCAGAACTGCACCCCGGTCCCGACGTCCTAAGAGTAAAGATCGCTAATGGTGGCCACCCGTACCCGTACATCTTGCGTTCGGACGGTCGTATCGAGGAGATAGCCATCAGCGGCACGCTCCTCGGCCTTTTGAGCGACGTCTCCTTTGAGGAGCTCGAACTGGCCCTCGGCCCAGGCGACGTGCTTGTGGCCTACACAGACGGCGTGACAGAAGCCCGCAACCCGTCTGGGGCCTTTTTCGGCACCGACGGCCTGGTGGGAACGTTGCCCGGGTGCACGGGCCGGCCGGCTGCCTGGGTCGCTCACCGCATCGAACTAGCGGTCACCGAGCACCAAGCGGGGGTGCCCCCGGACGACATTGCCATCGTCGTCGTGGAAGGCCTTCCCGATCGGCCTACCGAACAGGTCAGCGCTACGCGGCATACTCGCCGCGGCCGCTGAGGCCTACCGGGTGCCGGAACGTTGGCGCGAGCCGTTCGCCTCGAGCGACGCAGTCCGACGGCGCATGAGTGCCCAGCGTCGCGAAGGCACAGCGCCAGAACTTGTCCTTCGCCGCGCGCTTCATGCCCTGGGGCTCCGTTACCGCCTCCACAAGGCACCCTTGCCCGGCCTTCGGCGCAAGGCCGACATCGTGTTCGGCCCGGCGCGTGTGGCCGTTTTCGTCGACGGCTGTTTTTGGCACGGGTGCCCGGAGCACGGCCGCCGTGCCCACCGCGTCAACGGCTGGTACTGGCCTGACAAGATCGCCCGGAACCGCGAGAGGGACCAAGAGACCGGTGAGCTCTTGTCGAGCGCGGGCTGGTTGGTGGTACGGGTATGGGAGCACGAAGTAACGGAGCCCGCCGTTCGCCTTGCCGCAGGACGAGTGCGGGACATTTTGGTCGGGCGCCGGGGCCCTGTTACGCGGGAGGGCCGCTCGCCAAGCTAATTGTGGTCGTGTGCGACTGGCCGGTCGCACCCACCCAAGTGATCGTGACCTTGTTGCCTGGGGAATGCGGGACCATCAGATGTTCCAGCTGAGCCGGGGTCGAAACGGAGTGGCCGTCGAACTCCGTGACCACGTCGCCTTCCCCAATGCCGGCTTCTTGAGCCGGGGAACCGGCCACCACGTTCTCGATATCGACGCCGTTCACAGAGGTCGCGCCGTCCCCTAGGAAAGACCGGTTCTCCTGAGGGGCCTCGAGAAGGCCGAGGAAACCGGTCGCCCCAACGTGCACCGTGGCGTTCCCTTGACCGCTCTCGATTTGACGGGCGATCGTGAGCGCCGCACTGAGCGGGATGGCAAAGCCTTGGTTGCCTTCTGACGAAAACGCGAAGCTCTCCGACGCGGCGGTGTCCATGCCGATCACTTCGCCCGAAGCGTTTACCAGGGGGCCGCCGGAGTCGCCGGCCTCAACGTTCGCGTTGACCTCGATCAGGCCCGACAGCTGCTCGCTGCCTCCGGTCAGTTCGTCGTTCGCTGTGATCGATTGGTGAAGAGCCGTGATCGAGCCGCCTGCGCTGGTAGGCGTCCCGCCTGTTCCCCCAGCATTGCCGATGGCTACGACTGCTTCCCCCGTCGACTGAGTTGAGGGTGCCAGTTTGGCTGTTGTCAGGCCAGAAGCGCCCTGCAACTGGACCAACGCCACGTCGTGGGTGTTGTCGTAGCCGATAACCGTTGCCGGATAGGTTTCCCCATTGCCGACGTCGGTCACGCTCAGCTTTGTCGCCCCGTCGATGACATGGTTGTTCGTGAGGACTAAGCCCGTCGAGGTGAGCACGATCCCCGTTCCTGCCCCCTCGGCTTGCTCGTAGTTGAAGGTCGAGTTGACGTCCACCACCGCGGGGTCGACCTTGGAAGCGATAGCCGAGACATCAGAAGGCCCGCCGGCTCCCTCGGCGCCTCCCTCGGCCCCACCCAACGGCGAGGTGCCGAGACCTCCGTCCCCGCCGGGGCTCTGCGACGACGGCGTCGTGGTAGCCGGTGCAGAGGCGCCGCTAGTCAATTGGCTCGACGGCCACGCAACCCGGCTTACTCCCGCGCCCGCCACGCCGGCCGCTGCGACCACGAGGATGGCGGCGGCCGAGCGGAGCCCCTTGGCATGGCGCGAAGGGCCTAGCGGGGCACGCTCGTGGCCCCGTTGATAGGGCTGCTCCGGGCCGTACGGAGGCTGACCATAGGGGGGCTGGCCATAAGGCTGTTGCCCGTACGGCGGCTGGCCATAAGGCTGTTGCCCGTACGGCGGCTGGGCGTATGGCGGCTGCGCGTGGGATGGCTGGCCGTAAGGCTGTTGACCGTAAGGCTGTTGACCGTAAGGGCCTTGGCCATAAGGCTGGCCGTGAGGCGGCTGAGCGTGGGACGGCTGGCCGTGCGTTGGCGGGAAGTAGGGAGGCTGGTTGGCCGCGGGCTGGTTGCCGGCCGGCTGGGCACTTGCCGTGGGTGGCCAAGACGGGGGCCCCACGGCGGGCGCGTGCGGAGCAGGACCGACGCCGCCGGGCGCGGCGCTAGAGGGCACGCCCGGTGCGCCACTAAAAGGCGCGTGCGCTGCTGGCCACTGTGCGCTTTCGCTTTCCTCACTGAATGGGGCCTCTTGGTCGCCCATGGCTTCCTCCGGTCTAGCTAAGTCGTCCTTGCTGTCTCTCCAGTGAAGGGCGCTTGTCTGTGAACGGCCTGAGCCAGTCCTGAAACTCTCTGCAACGCCCTTCGCCCTGCCCAAACGCGGAGGTTCAGCGGAAGTTCATTCACTCTCAGTGATTGTCATCGACGCGATTGTCACGCGCTCTTTAGGCTTACCCGAACTTGTACCCAGCGCGTCAATCGTGGCAACCACGTCGAGGCCGCTGACGACCTTGCCGAAAAGCGAGTACTGCGGGGGCAGGCGCACCCCGCTAGGCCCGCTGATCACGAAGAACTGGCTGCCGTTGGTGTTCGGCCCAGCGTTTGCCATCGCCAAGGAGCCCAGCTCGTACCTTCCGGGCCGTGGGAGCTCGTCTTCGAAGTCGTACCCTGGGCCGCCGGTCCCGGTGCCCTTAGGGTCGCCGCCCTGGAGCACGAAACCCGGGATCACGCGATGGAAGAAAATGCCGTCGAAGTAGTGGTACCTGGCTAAGAACACGAAATTGTTGACCGTTTTGGGGGCCGCCACGGGGTCCAGCGCTATCGTCATCGTCCCCTTCGAAGTGACCATCTCGGCGCTGTAGCGCCGCGCGACGTCGATGCACATCTGGGGGGGAGCATCGAAGTGCTGGGTTTTCGGGCTCGAACCATCGGTAGCTGGGCAGGGAGTGACCATAACCCCATGTTTAGCGCCCGGCGGAGAACTAAGCGGCTCGCCTGCTCAAAAGCGGTCCATCTCGCTACACCGGGCCCGCTAATCGAGAGCGCAAAGTCAGCTCTGCCCTACCGCTGCCGATAGGCATTTTGGAGATGCTGCGCCCAGGGCACCCGGCACCGGACTGCCGGGCGGTCCTGGCGCAGCGTCCTAAGCGCCCTCGCCGATTTCGGCAAGAGCGGTTGTGAGGGCACGGATGAGCCGTCGGGCGGTTGCAGGTGAGAGGTGCGCCACCAAACCCGCTCCGGGCTGGCCCACCTCCTCAACCGTGAGCTCGACCCTGAGGTCGTTGCAGACCTCGCAATCATCGAACGCAGCCACAACCCACGCGAGCTGGGCACGCTCGGGATCGTCGTCGGGATGGTCGTCGCGACCGTAGTCGGCGAGCTTCTTCACGCTCGCGGCCCTGATATGCCCGAGGCGCAGCTAGGCAAGGCCTTACTGCCGGTAGTGTTCGACGACTTCTTCGGGCCTCACGGCCACGTCGTCGGGGTCCTGGCCGGCAGCTCGACGAGCGCGCCGCTGGCGGAGCAGGTCCCAACACTGGTCCAGAGTGACCTCGATCTCGCGCAACCTCTCGAGCTCTTGCTCCGAAAATTCCTCGCCCTCGTGGGAGCGCTCGAGGCTGTGCTCTTCATCGGCCAGTACCCCGATACGGTGCACAATGTCGGCGTCGTTCATGCGGCGTTCTCCTCCCGGTCCCGTCGCCCTACCAGCGACCGCAAAACGGCAAGCTTAGTGCCCCACGGAGGGCTCACTTTGAAGGGTCGACGGGCGGTTCCACTCCTAGGGCCAGTGTGTGAAATGCTCTAGCCGAACGGGGAGGCCGTCAGGTCACAGAGGGGGCGACAATTGCGCTGGAACTTGCCAAGTACGGAGATACCCACCGCCTGGTTCAACGTGGTCCCGCACATGGACGCACCCCCCGAGCCGCCGCTCCACCCGGCCACCCGCCAACCCGTCGGGCCGGACGACCTGGCCCCCCTTTTCCCCATGGCGCTGATCGGCCAAGAGGTGACGACCGAACCCTACGTCGACATACCCGGCGAAGTCCTCGACGTCCTTGGCCTGTGGCGGCCAACCCCGCTGGTGCGGGCGGAGCGTCTCGAAAAAGCGCTCGGCACCCCCGCCCGCATCTACTACAAGGACGAGTCTGTCTCCCCCGCCGGGTCGCACAAGCCCAACACGGCGGTCCCGCAAGCCTTCTATAACAAAGCCGAAGGGACGGCCCGCCTTGCCACGGAAACGGGTGCGGGCCAATGGGGCAGCGCCTTGTGCTTCGCATCGGCGCTCTTCGGCCTCGAGTGCAAGGTCTACATGGTGAGGGCGTCGTACGAGCAAAAACCCTACCGGCGGGTGCTTATGGAGACCTGGGGCGGCAACGTGGTACCCAGCCCCGTAGACGACCCCGAGCATCCCGGGTCCTTGGGCACGGCAATCAGCGACGCCGTCCGTGACGCTGGAAGCCGTACGGACACCCACTATTCCCTGGGGTCGGTGCTCAATCATGTACTGCTACACCAGACAGTTATCGGCCAGGAGGCGAAGGTCCAACTGGCCCTCGCCGGTGAGGAGCGTCCCGACGTTGTGATCGGGTGCTGCGGCGGCGGGTCCAACCTCGGGGGCATCAGCCTGCCGTTCGTGCCGGACCAGGGTGTCCGGCTTGTCGCTGTCGAACCGACGTCTTGCCCGACCCTTACTGCGGGGCGCTTCGAATACGACTTCGGCGACACAGCCGGCTTTACACCTTTGCTCCCCATGTACACCCTCGGCCACGATTTCGTCCCTCCCTCCATCCATGCGGGCGGTTTGCGCTACCACGGGGACGCGCCGATCATCTCGGCGCTCGTGCGTTCCGGGCGAATGGAAGCCGTGGCCTACCCTCAATCGAAGACCTTCGAGGCTGCAGTCACCTGGGCGCGCACGCAGGGTACGGTGCCCGCACCCGAGACCGGTCATGCTGTGCGGGCGGTCATCGACGAGGCCCTCGCCGCCAAAGAGGAGGGCAAGGAAAAGGTGATCCTGTTCAACTACTCAGGGCACGGGTTGCTCGACCTTTCCGCCTACGACGCCTACCTCCACGGCCAATTACTGGACTGAGCGCGCTGAACTACA
>Ga0182024_10003148_pt1 | contig 39726 bp, 25 predicted proteins | sample P32metaG_FD_120480 | JGI IMG/M metagenome (GOLD analysis project Ga0182024, IMG submission 120480) | Permafrost microbial communities from Stordalen Mire, Sweden - P3-2 metaG (Illumina Assembly) | ecosystem: Environmental > Terrestrial > Soil > Wetlands > Permafrost | place: Sweden: Stordalen...
AGATCCGTCCGGGCAGCCTCGCTTCTGCCACAGTTCATACGCGCGGTCCGCAATCTCCGCATGTCCGAATGCGGCGATGCCATGTCCAACCGTCGCTCCGGTCCGCGTATCGTGAGAATTCTGTGAGTGCTCAGAAGCCTGGCGTGAATGTTCGTGTCCAGTAAGATGGTCCTGTTTTCCTTGCTGCTCGGCAACGCGATGCGCGTGCGCGGCGCCGTCCTGTAATTCGGCGGTGCGCTGGTGGTTCTCGTAATGCGAGGCGTCATTATAACGAGTAGACATATGAGTTAGACACTCCAGGCCTGCCTGAGTGTCATATTTCCCCGCCAAGTTCACTCCTGTCACAAGTCTGAAACAAGAACGGCCAGCCGCGTTGCTGGCTGGCGCGCTCATTGGATGCTCGAACACGACCAAGACGGCCGATGTTTCCGGCAGTGTCCGCAAGTCTCTGGAACAGGCCGGGTTCAAAGACGTATCCACCAGCGACGATCGCGACAAAGGTGTTGTCAAATCCATCGCAGCGTCCCAGTGATCCCTCCTGGCGCCGAGCACGATGCCAGAACGATGAACTCGGACTTGGACAAGGGTATCGCGCAGAATCTGGACGCCGCGCTCATTCAAGATAGGTTCCACGATGGCGTAAAGTACTCAGTCAAAAATCACGTGGACACGTTGACCGGCAACGTCGAGATTAAGAATCTAAAAGCGAGTTCCTCGAACTAGTCTCCTGTCCCCACGGTTCGTGAGATAGATCGATGTGGGGCGGACGCCCGCGTCCGCGGCAGACCCCCTGGTCTGGCTCCCCCAACGCACTCACAACGGAGGCCGACGAGGGCGTCGGCCGCGGTCCGGGGGACCGCCCACGATGCGGAATATTTCACAAACTTCTGGAACGGGAGACTAGTTCGAGATTGTTTCCAGCGCGAGGTTGTTCGTTCGCGGCCCCAGCAGGCCGATGGCGAGCATCACGATCAGCATGCTGCCGGCGATAAACGTAAACACCCCGGCGACACCGAAGCGGTCGAGCAAAAATCCAATTACAAACGAGCTGAAAACCACCGAGATGCGGCTCCACGAGTAGACGAATCCGACCGCCATCGCGCGGATGCGCGTGGGGTAGAGCTCGGCCTGGTAGGCGTGGCCGGAGAACGACAGGATGTTATTCGATATCGTGAGTAGCACGCCGAAAACGATCAGCGACGCGGCCGCGTTCATTTGCCCGAACAGAAGGCCGGACACCGCGATGGCGAACGCGGACAAAACGATTTGCCACTTGCGTTCCAGCCGGTCGGCGATCGTGGCGGCGAGCAGCGGTCCAAACGGCGCGGCAATGGCGATGATGAAGGTATAGCGCAGGCTGCTGGTGATGGCGATTCCACGCTTGATCAGCAGGGTCGGCACCCAATTTGAGAAACCATAAAAGCCGACCGTCTGAAATAGCTGAAAAACGATGAGCATAATGCTGCGGTTGCGGTAGGGCGGCCGCCACATTTCCCGGAAGCCTCCTCGCACGGGCGATTGCTGCTGCGCAATCCAACGAGGACTTTTGGGAACGCGGCGGCGGATCCACCAAACCAAGATAGCGCCGGTCGCGCCCAGTAGCACCACCCAGCGCCAGCCATCCAGTCCGAACGGAGCGCGCGGAACCAGCAGCCAGGCCAGCAGCGCGACCACCGGCACGGCGCAAAATTGGATCGCCTGATTGATGGCGAAGGCGCGGCCGTGCAGGTTGGCCGGCACGAGTTCTGAAAGATACGTGTCGATGGTGACCAGTTCGACGCCCACGCCGATGCCGGAGAGGAAGCGCCATAAGTTGAGGCCGAAAACATCGTGTTGGAACGCCATGACGACGCTCGCGACGGTGTACCAAAGCAGCGAGTAAGTGAAGATAGCGCGGCGGCCGAAACGGTCGGCGGCGAAACTAACCAGCGCGGTTCCAACGAAGAGTCCCGAGAACATGGCGGCCACAAAGCCGGCGACGCCGCCCGCGATGCCGGTGGGAGCGAGGATGCCCGATCGTACTAACCCAGGGGCGATGTACCCGGCGAAAAAAATGTCGTAAAACTCAAAGAAGCCGCCGAGAGAGATGAGCGCGACGCGGGACCACACGCTGGTTTGCACAGTTATGAGATTACCGCGCAGGCTACAATTGAGCCGATGGACCGCCGGCTGATTGCGCTCCCGCTTCTGTTGGCGATGACGGTCCTGGGCCAGCGGTTCCGATCTCAAGAGCAGGAAGAGGATGGCCCGCGGCCCGCGTTTCCCGCCCAAGCCGAGTTTCATTTCGTTCGCGCGGAATATACGGACTTGCCCGAATATCATCGCTTCTTTGGATTCGCTTCGCGCGGGGCCAGGGGTGAAGGCTGGTGGGTGGTGGACTGGCCGGATGCCGACGATCACTTTTCGCAGGGCGTCCAGCGGCTGACCCGCATCGCGACGGGCGACCCACGCCACATGCGATTCACCGACGATCGCTTGTTCGATTATCCCTGGGTGTACGCGACGCAGACTGGCTGGTGGAATCTGAGCGAGGCGGAGACAGCGCGGCTGCGCGAGTACCTGCTGCGTGGCGGGTTCCTGGTGGTGGACGATTTTTGGGGCGCCGACCAGTGGGAGATTTTTCGCGAAACCATGGCGCGCGTCCTGCCGGGACATGCCATTCCGGATCTGGCCGAAACAGATTCAGTGATGCACGTTCTTTACGATATCCAGGAGAAGGACCGCACGTTCATTCCGGGAACGCGGCATCTGCGGCGCGGGCCCGGCGGAACGGTGCGCGTCTATCAGCCGGAAGGCTCCACGCCGGCCTGGCGCGCGATGTACGACGACCGGGGGCATATGGTGGTGGCCGTGAACTTCAACACCGACGTTGGGGATGCCTGGGAGTACGCCGATTCGCCGATTTACCCGGCCGAGATGACAGCGCTCGCCTACCGCTACGGGATCAATTATCTTATTTATTCGATGACGCATTAGATTCACAAGTAACGCTGGATTCGGTCGCGGAAACGGGTGTACATCCACGAGACGCCCACCAGAATCAGTCCGAGCACGAGGAAGGACAGAATGCGGTTGACGGTTTCGAGCTCGCGCAAATCGTAGAGGAACAACTTGAGCACGCAGACCATGAAGAGCGTCAGACCTGACAGGCGTTGAACGCGGTCACGCAAGGGGAAGCCGGCGCCGAGCAGAGCGAGCGCCTCCGCGGCCCAGACCATGGTCAACGTGCCGCCCGAAACTTCGTAGAAAAGCAGGATGGCGAGCAGTACCGTAGCGAGGAGCGAATATAAGGCGCGCGCGTAGCGCTCGATGCTTTCTCCCGCGTTGCGCGGAGCGAGAAGCTGGGCGCAATAGAGGCTGCCGATCACGACGCATCCGGTCAGGACGCGGGCTTGATTTCCGGCTAGCATCCCGGCTGCAAAAGAGAACGAGAGCAGCGCAAGCGCATAGCTTTGCCAGCGCAGATCCGCCAGTTTGCGAAGCTGCCCGATTTCATAAAGCGCCAGGCCGAACAGGGACCAAGCCACCACGGACAGCGTTCGTCCTAGCTCGAAACGCGCGAGGACAACGAAGAGGACAGCAGCAGCATAGACGTAGAGCCGGGAAGCAGCGCGCTCCCATTCGGGGATCGTGGGCCGCCGATAGCGCCACCAAACGTAGTACTGCGACGCGAGGATCGGCAGTATCGTGAACGTCCGGTAGGTGATTGTCGGCGCATCGCTGAATTCGGCGAAGTCGAACATAAACAATCGAGTGCACACGGCGAACGCAATTAAATGCGCTAACAGGCGAAACCGTGAGAGTGAGAAGCGAACTCCCATCTCGAACAGCGCCAGGCCGAGAACGGCCCAGACCAGGCTAACCACTGGCGGCGGTAATTTCAGCCACACCAGTGTCATGCCAAACAGGGCGCCTCCGGCAGCGTACAAATCGCGGCACCATTCGCGCTCCCAATCGCCCATGCGATCGGGCATCGAGCGAAAGATTCGCGCAGTGACGGAGAAGCAGACCACGGTAGCGATGGCGAGTGAGATCGCTTCGGAAATATCTGAGCCGATCTGAGCATCTACCACGTGCTTCAAGAACAAGTTCAAGAAGCCGAATAGAGAGACAAAGTACGACAGCCATCGAAAATGTCTGGGCAGCTTTCGCAGGCCAAGTTCGAATAGAACCGCGCCTACCACCAGCCAGCCAGCGCCCAGATAGCCGCCGGGGGCAACCTTCCACACGATTACGAGCAAAAGCGCAACGGCGGACCCTGCGGTAATCCACGACGTTTTCTTTTCGGCATCGCCTAGACGGTTGTCAGCATTGAAACTGATACGCAATGTGACGGAATAGTGCAGAGCCGCGCAGATGGCGAGCGGCAGCCAGGGGTGAGGCCAGTCGGATCTGGCGCCGAATTGAACGGCGCCGAACGAGTTCACGATCAGAGCCGCGCCGGTGCCGAGCGCTCCAATGATGTACGACTGGTATCGGAACTCTGCTTGACGCAAGCGGAAGCCCCCTTCGAACAGTAGGGCGGCAAATGCCAGCCACGCCACACACAGGTATTGCCGCGGCGTCTCGTGGCAAAGTACCAGCGCAACCAGCCCCGCCGCGGTCGAACTGTAAAGCACGCCCTCAGTCACGCGCAGCAGGCGGTTGATATAGAAGCCCGCTGCCGATAACACCGCAATGGGCGACCAGTTGGCCCAACTACGTCCGGCGAAAGCGATGGACTCGGTTGAGGATTCGTCTATCAGCACGGTCTTGGTCACCGATCCCAAAAATGCGGCCGCGGCCAACTGTCGCAGATACTTCTGTCCAAAAAGAGATCCGGCCACAAACAGAATTTCGCCTTCGATGAGCAGGCCGAGGTTGATCCATTCGCCACTGGCGCGCAGCAGGATGGCGGACGCAGCGAGCGCCGCGGATATTGTGATCGGCCCTTCGTAGCTGCCGCCCGCGATTCGATCGAGCGTGCCGGAGTCCGGATCGAAAGAGGATGGGGCTCGTAGCCTTGTGCGCAGCAGCGCGCTTGCCATGTAAAGAGTGGCGCCGGCGGCCAAGAACGCGTAGAGCCGCTCGGGTTCCGAGCGCTGCCACTTCACGAATGACAAGCCTAGGAAACCGAGCGCGTTGATCGGGAGAATGAACGACTCGATGGTCCAGCTCGCAGTGCTACGCCGCAGACGGAAGAGATCGAACGTTTCAAAAAGCAGCCAATACACGGCGAAAAGGGCTTGCGTGGATGCAAGCGGCGCGCCGACGTCGGGCCGCGAAGCGCAGGTGGCATAAGTGGCAAAGAGGCCGAAGACAGCCATCCGATGCCACGCGAAGCGATGCGCCAGATACAGCAGTGACGCGGCTAGTGGCAAGAGCGCCAGAACCGAGAACGGTGTACTCTCACTCAGCGCGAGCGTGGCGAATGCAATGAAGTAGGCCAGTCCGCTGACAGTTTGTGATTTGTAGCGGAGCGAGTGCGAGATCATTCCGCAGGCGACCGCCAATAGGAGCGCAGTTGCAAGGTAGGGGTTGTCGATGACCTTCGCCGCCGGCAGCGCGTGCATGGCGTACGTGGTGAAGTAGAGCGCCGCCCAACCGCCGCCGATCAGACCCCGGGCGAAGATCGCATAGGCTCGTTTGCGCTCGATGAACACCCCGCCGATAAGCATAGTGAGGCTGAGCGCAATTCCAATGGCGACCCGGCCGGCAGGACCTACGCGGGTGAATTCGTAACCCAGCAGCAGCGCGATGCCGATCACCAGCACCAGCACGCCCAGCTTGTTGAGCCAACTCCCGCCGACCACTGCCTCCCATTCCTGACCGCCCATGGATTCGCGGAGTTGATCGCGCCAGGTTCGTTGTGCGGGCGCCGGTTCGTAAACGAGCTCGGAGGCCGCAAAAGCCGGCACGGGCGTTGGCGTAGGCTCCGGTTTTGGATTTACACGCGACGGAACAACAATCGATGGCGGGTCGAACACCACGGCAGGTGGGGGTTCAAATGGCTTGGGTCCCACGGGCGGTGGAGTCAGGATCGTCGCGACGGGCGTGGCTACCGGGATAGGCGAGGGCAACGGTTGGGATTTCTCGAGCGCCCAAACGCGGTGGGTTAGTTCGGCGATTATCTCGCTATCGCGCCCTCGCTCGTATTGGTCTTGATTGAGGCGGTCTTCGGCACGACGCACTCGGCTGTAAAGATAAGCCCAACCCACTAGGACGAAAAGGAAAAAGAGGAAGCCCATGGATTTTCTCGGTTAGCAAAGCGCCTCTTGCGCCGGCTGGTAGGGAGTGTTCACGTTGGACGCTTGTCCGGCCGCTGTCAGACGCCAACGAAGAATAAAATAGGTTGCGATTGCAGCCAGGACGTGCTTGACCGTGTGGCCGCTAATCGGCAGGCCTGAGGAGATGGCGCGATCCCAAAATTCGGCGAGCTTCGCGAGGGCGTAGAAGGCCAAGACCGCGGCGAGATATCGCGCGTCGCGAACGAACCAGAGCGCGGGAACGAGAATCAGGAGTGGGCCGAACTGGATTAGAATGTAAAGACGAAGATCGTTGGTGATGCTCCACCACAACACGCTGGCGACGCCGCAGGTCACAAGGAGAACTAGCAGCCAGCGGTTGGATCGAGAATCGCTTTTTCCCGAAACAACACACGCTAGCAGCGCCATGAAGACGAGCGTCATTGGCAGGCGATCCCACACCGGGCGACTGTCGCTCGGGGCGAGATGATAATAGGCCGATCCGAAGAACGTGAGCAGAACGCCGGCAAAAAGAACGCGGTCAAAGGTGGCGCGAAGTTCCCAGAGACCAAGGATCCCGACGGCGGCGAACGGGAGATTCGAAACCACGTTCCAGAAGTTCGGAATGCCCCACACCGTGCGGCTATCCGCAAAGAAATGATAGGTCTCGTCCTGTGCGATAGGGGGCACGAATAGAAAGAACGCCACGACCGCCAGCGCCGCAGCCGGGATGAACAGACGGGCGCGATTCTTGTCCATATCAGTTCACCGGAACGGGTTCAATTTGGCCGTCTTTCCCGATGCCCAATCGAATCGGACGCGGTGGGCCTTGCGGCGGTCGCAGATCGGCAAGTTCGAGTGATTGCGCATCGTCATCACCCAAATTCGGGAGGGGGCTGCCTGCTCGGCGTTGACGAGCGCGGCCTGGGTCCAACGATCGAGCGACGATTCGAGTTCAATTTGCATGGAGCTTCTCCGTGTCCGCTTCGCTGGAGCGGGAGGCGCCGGCCAGTTCGATGGCTTTGGCTTTCGCGCCCCGCAGGTCGAGCTTTCCTGTGCCGAGCGTTGGGATGGCGTCGACAAGATACATGTTTTCGCGCTTGGGAATCCAGAGTTTAGGCAGGCCGGTTTCCGAGAGACGCTGCCAGACTTGAGCGGGCGTGACTTCCGGTTGCGTGTAGAGAAGCGCCAGACGCTCGCCGCGCTGTTCATCGGGGATGCCGACGACGACGCACGGCCAATCGCCGAAGATCTCGTGAATCGTTTCTTCGATCTTCAGGTGAGGCGCCATCTCGCCCGCGATTTTGCTGAAGCGCGCCAGCCGATCGACGATATGCAGGAACCCATCGGCATCCACATACGCGAGATCGCCGGTGTTGTAGTAGCCATCCACCAGCGCTTGGGCGGTGCGTTCGGGCTCGCCCAGATACCCGATCATGCGGCTTGGGCCGTTGACCAGCAGCAGTCCGGTTTCACCGGCCGCGAGCGGAGCCATGGTTTCCGGGTCGACGACGCGCAGCGAGACATACGGCAAGGGGAGGCCGGCCGTTCCGGGCTTGTAGGCCGAGCGCTCGTGATTGGTGACGTTGACCGACACCACCGGGCCCATCTCGGTGCAGCCGTAGCCTTCCAGCGGCGTGACTCCGAACTTTTCTTCGAACGATTGCACCAGCGCGGGCCGCAGTTTTTCCGCGCCTACCAGGAGATAGCGAATGCTTCCGAGTTGCTCGCGCGTGCATTTGCGCAGATAGCCCAGGCAGAAGGTCGGTGTGGAAAGAAATAGCGTGGGATGGTGCGCGCCCGCCAGTTCCCCGATCGCTTTCGCGTCGGTGGGATTGGGATGAAACACCGCTTTGAAGCCATTCAACAGCGGGAACCAGAGCGTGTAGGTATAGCCGAAAGAGTGAAAGAACGGCAACACGCCGAGCATGCAGTCGGTGTGATCGACGGAGTAAACTTGCGCCGTCGCGTCGACGTTGGCGATCAGGTTCCAGTGCGAAAGCATCACCCCCTTGGGCGTGCCGGTGCTGCCGCTGGAGAAGATGACCGCGGCAAGACCGTCCGGTTGCGTTGCGCCGGCCAGGTAGCGAACAGGCAGCAATCGGGCCGCCGCCATCGTCAGGAATTTGGACACGGGGCTGAAGGAAGGCAGCAGGTCTTCGAGAAAGATGGCGCCGGGAAGTTCGGGGAGCTTAGCCTTTTCCAGAAACGCCCGCGAGGAAAGTATCGTCGAAATCCCACACGTGGAGATCGCATGCGCCATGCCTTCTTCGGCGGTGGTGAAGTTGAGATTGACGGCGGTCTTGCCCGCCAGCGTCACGCCGAGGTTCGCCAGCGCGCCGCCTACCGAGGCTGGGAGCAGCAGCCCGATGGAGCGCGACGCATCGCAGTGGGCGCCGATCCATTTTTTCAAGAGCAGCGCGGCGGTCAGGGTTTGGCCGAAGGTGAGTTGCTTGCCGGTGGAATCGGCGACCGCGACCGACGACCAGCGGCGTTTGGCGGCTCGAACGAATCGATGCGATAGAGTGCTCGACGCGCGCTTGCGGCATTCGGCGGCCTGCGCGCCGAGTTCGAGGACACGCTGGTGGAGTTGCTCGGAGCCGACCTTGCCGATCATCGGTTGGCCGACATATACGGTCACTTCGTGCCGCAGCTTCAATCGCGAATAAAATGGACGGCCGCCCTTGAGACTGAGGGCGTGCCCCCACAAGCCGTCCAGGTAGACGGGAATGACAGGTGTGGATTCCAGCCCGCGGGTGACAACATCCACGCCGCGTTCGAAAGGCTTCACGTGCGATGTGCGCGTGATCTCACCTTCCGGGAAGATGCCTACCAGCATGCCCTTTTCGAGTTCCATGCGGGCATTACGCAGCGCGCGCAGAGACTCTTTCGAACGGGTGGGGATCGGAATGGCGTAGAGCAAACGGCTGAACGGATTCAGCCATTTGTTCTCGTACAGCGGCTGCCACATCAGGAATCGAATGAAACGCGGAGTGGCGCAGCCAACCAAAATGGCGTCGGCATAAGAGACGTGATTGGAGACGATCAGCGCGCCACCTTTCTTAGGGATGTTGTCCGCGCCAATAATACGGATCTTGAATAACAGGTTCGCGATGGTCCAAACGATCAAACGAACTAGCGGCGCCGGAACCAGCCACGCGATGTATGCCGTGGCGGCGAGCGTCAACACGCCCAACGCGGCAAGGATCTGCGAGGGCGTCCAACGCAGAAGGTCATGGAGCAGATAAAGCGAGCCCGATGCAAGCACTACACCGATCATATTCAAGAAATTGTTGGTCGCGAGCAAGCGGCCCTTTTCTTCCGGCTCGGCGCGCTCTTGCAGAAAGGCGTTGAGCGGGACGATAAAGAGTCCGCCGGCGAAGCCCGCGATCGCAAGCCACAGGATGCTGGACGCGAAGGAATGCGCGAATCCCAGCAAGATGGAAGCCAGGCCAAGCAAGGCCGCGCCATAGGGAACCAGCCCGATTTCCACCGTGTCGCCCGAGAGCATTCCGGCGGCGATGCTGCCGGCGCCAATACCGACGGCCAGCGCCGTGACCAGCAATCCGGTGCGGGTGTCTGAAAGATGCAGCGATTCGGCGCCCACCAGGATCACGGCCATCTGGAAGAGGGCGCCCAGAAACCAGAAATAGGAAATGCCGGCCACCGTGAGCCACAGCGGACGGTCGCGACGCATGCGCTGCAGGCCGCGGTGTATCGATTGACAGGCAGCTACGAAGAAGCCGCGCGCAGGATGGGGCTTGACCGGCGAACGGTGAAGGCCAAAGTGGAGCGTTACCTGGAAGCGGAGAGCGGCTAGTGTCCTGTCGCAGCCGGAGCAGTAGTACCGCTTCCTGTGGTCGCGGCTCGGTAATACGCGTTCGATACTGGGCCGCGACCGAAGGAAGCGGTTGCCGCATGCTAACGAACTCGTTGCGACAGGCGGCTAGAATTCATCGGTGTCCGGTTTGAACAGGAAGGTCAGGACCATCTGGCTTTGCACGGTCTTCTCGCCATCGCGCGCGGGACGGAACCTGGATTGGCGCGCGGCGCGCAGGGCTTCGGTCACCAGCAACGACGCCCTTTCGCCTTTGGTGGAAGCGACGCGCGCGGCGGTGACCCTGCCTTCCTGGTCGATGGCCACCACCACATCCACTCGTACTTCCGATTGAATCTTCGGTTTCAGATTGGAGGGAACGTCGAGCGGGATCAGCGGGCCGACGAAAGGCTCGGGCGATTGTGCCGCCACCGTTTTGACGACGGGTTGCACAGTGAACTTCCGGGACGCTGGAATCTTCGGAAGAACGGGCGCGGCCGGCGCCTGAGGCTTCACCGTTGGCAGGATTTCCACGGAAGCGAATCGCACCCACTGGCGCTGCAAATCGGGAAATGCGAGGCCGGCCAAGATTGCGACGGAGGCGGCCACGGTAACACCCAGAACAGACCAGCCACGCGGTTCTCGCCTCGCCGTATCGGGGCTTGGAGCGGGCGGGGCCTCAGGCGCGGACGGCGGTTCGGGAGCGGACAATTGCGGAAACTGGCGGGGAGCTTGCGCCCAAAATGTTTCCATGGCCGACAAAAGGTTTTGAAATCTCTCTTCGGCGGCGCCGGGATTGCCGCTGATTTGTTGCATTTTGCGCGTTTGCTCCGCGAGTTCGCCTTCGAGCAGCCCAATGCGCCGCGACAGATTGGACTCCATCTCACGGACTGCCTTGGAGGGATCGGCCGCCAAGGCCTCGCGCTCACGCCGGTCCTTGAAAAGACGCCGTCCCGCAATGCTCCCGTTCATGACCGCGGGCAACTGCGTTTCCGGTAACTGCTCCCCGGCCGCTTGCGCCAGCAGTTTGATCTCTTCGCCGAATCGCATGGCGTCGCGCTTGGAAAGGCAGCGCCATTCGGTGGGTTCGCTTTCCTGATCGGACTGATAGAGCCCGAATCCCACCAGCTCGTCTTCGCCCAGGAAATCGGCGATGCGCGTGAACTGCGCGATGGTGGTCTTGCGCAACGAAGTAGCGCCGGCAAAAGCGGCCCCGAACGCATGCGCCTGTTCGGCGGAAACTGGTCCGGCGTATTCGGCGGTGAAGTTGAGCGACTCGGCGTCGAAGTCCGACGCGAGCCACTCGCCCCGATCCGCTTGGATCTGTACATCCTCGGACAGCAGGTAGAAGAATTTGCGGGTTTCTTCGACCACGCTCGCCATCTTGTCGAGCGGCACTCCGGCCATCCGGCGATTCAATTCGACGCGAACGCGCAAGCGCGCCATTTACTTCACCTCCGTGCCGGCTAATGCCGGGCCGGCTTCCAGCTGTTTCGGAGCGTTGAAGGCGGTTAGAATCCGATCGAGCGCAACGCGGAGGTTGTGCCACGCCTCCAAACAGTCGGGCGCCAATTGCACCAGACGATCGCAATAGCGCGCGGCGGCGTGATGATTCCGGCGCTCGAGCGCGACGGTCGCCAAGCCTTGCAAGGCCGCCGGCGATTGTGGAGAAATTTTCAGCAGGCGCTGCGAATAGTCGCGAACGCGATCCAGGTCCTCCGTTTCGATGCCGAGCGCGATCAAATTGGACAAAGTCTCCTCGGAATTCGGATCGGAGGCGAGCACAACTTCGTAAAAGTTCTCGGCTTCCCCGAATCTCTGCAGGAGTTGCAAAGCCACCGCCTTTCCGAACGAAGCCGGGCCATCGAGCGCACTCGAACACTGGTGGAAAGTGGCGAGCGCTTCATCCAGGCGATTCAGATACAGTAAACTGGCGCCGAGGCCGAGGCGGGCGGCGTCGCGCGAGGGGTCCAACGACAAGGCCCGTTCGAAAGCCTGGCAAGAAGCATCCCAACGATCCGAGCGTTGCAGGCACAGAGCCAGATTGTAATGCGCGTCGGCGTTGTCCGGCTCGGAAAGGACCACCGCGAAGTAGCTCAAAGCCGCATCGTGGAAGCGGCCCAAAGCAAATTCAATCTCACCGCGAACGGTGTAGAGATAGGGATTGTATTCGTTGGGATTGGCAAGGGCGCGCAGTGCCTCTTCTAAAAATCCCGAGGAGCGGAGGGCCAACGCGGCGTCGATCTGCGGTTGAGCGCCGGGTTTGATCGAGATTTCAATGATGTTGGAAGGCTTCGTCATAAAAGCTCCTGCGTTCTCTGGTTGCGCTCGTCTTCGGCGGGGATGAAGGTTCGCTGGCCGGTCCGAATCATCTTGGGGACAACCATTTCCCAAGCGGCGTTGGAATCCTGGCCGGAGTGTTGTTCGGCTAATGAATGGGAAGCCGCTAATGGAGAGGAAGCCACGGTGGGCACCAGGGCGAGCGTGGGAGAAGTTTCCTGGCGCGGCCGCGGTCCGGTGGATTCGATAGGGTCCAGGTGAGCGAACAGCGTGACCCAGGTGACGGCGAAGTGAAAGTCTCTAGTCTGGTCGTGGCCGGACTCCGTGAAGGCCGGGATGCCGACCGCAGGCGGCTGAGCAACCGAACTAGCCTTTGAATTTCCCATAATCGACCGTCGTTATAAGATGTTCCGTTCCGGCTGCAATCCGGCGGGGCTAGGAGCAACTTAAGCATCGTCGCTTAGCTCTAGGGAAATTAGGGTACTAGGTACCAAAAGTTCGGGCGGTCTAGCTGCTGGAGAACATGGGGTTGGGGATTGGGGGTTGGGGGTTAGCACCCGGCGGGGGCGGCGCATCAGGGGTATTTTTGTGTTCGGCGAGGTATTTTTTCCGCGTTTGACAAAACGAAGCCATTGCTAAGGAGGCGCGAAAATGTGAGATGGATAACAGAAGGGGCATCAGTATACCTTCACCTTAGCGGATGGGGAGCGATGTTCGAGCGGACACAACTTCAGGTTGCTCGGTCCGTTAGGAATGGCGTCCCGACAGTTTGGTCAACGTGATGCTATGCCTTGGCGGCCTTGCTGGCGCCAGGAGCGCGATAACCGGGCTTCATGGCGAGAGCGCGATCGGTTTCTTCGACCGTCATGAGCGGAATGGTCTTGGTGCGAACCAGGCCGCTGGCCGAAACCGCCAGCGATAATGCCGCCGCGCTGACATGGTCGGGGCAATCGCATAGGACGTACACGTCGGCATCGCCGAGCGCGAAGTAGGTGGCTTCGAGCTTGCCGCCTACGGACGCAAGCGCCTCCTTAACGACAGCTTGGCGTCCGGAAGCTTTATCCTTCGCAAGTCCGCGCAATCCCTCGGCGGAATAAGAAGCTTCGATGAGAAACTTGGGCATGGTGAGAACCTCCTTGCGGCGCTTATCATATATGATTTGCGGACCGCGCGGAAGCCCGCGCTGTGCCGGCTCCGGATCGTGTGTAAAGCTGCTGGCCGGCCGGAACGAAGGCTGCTCCTCGATATTGGCGGCCGCGCTGGATCAAAGCATTCGTCAGGGCCCGAAAGATCCGTGGCGGGTCTCCATCTTTGCTTGGGCTGGTTTGAAAACGTCGACAGGCGCTTGCCCGTTTACTCAGTCGACGCGCGGGATCTGGCGTGCTGGCGTACTCGATGACGCGCCGAACGCGGAGACGCGCGTAGTGCGAAGCCTGCTGTTCGGAGTGGCCGCTACCGATCCGCTTAGGCTGGTTGTTGGTGCGGTGCGCTCGCGCTGGCGGCGCTTCTTGCGACGTCCCTCCCGCAGCCACGCGCGTGACGCGTGAATCCTGTGATTGCCCTACACTCGGAATGATGGGTGTGGAATTACGGAACGCGGATTGGGATCTGTTCGTCCCAATCTCCAAGGCCGCATGGCACGTCATATCTGGATTTTCGTGGCCCTGTTCAACGCTTCGCTCGTTTTGTCCCGCGCCCAGGATCTGTCAAGAATAGACGCCCTGGGCGCAGACAAAGCGTATGATCTGGCGGCAAACTGGATTCTCGATCGGGACCCAAAGCTGCAAGCGTGGGCGGCGGAGCTGATCGCCAAGCACCAATTTACCGCTCTCTATCCCGAGCTGCTCACCGCGCTGAACGAATTGCAATCGAACCCTTCCGGGAAATTTGCCGGTACGACGGAGGAGCTTGCACTGGAAGCGGTTGCCGACGCCATCATCAAAGCCGATGTGCCAGTCCCGGCCATAGACGCTCGAAGGCTTTACCCTAAATTTCCCGCGTTGGCGATGATTCTTCTGTCCCGATCACCGGACGACAATCACGCGGCGCTGCTCTCGATTCTCGACGAAGCCAAGGCGGGTGAAGTCTGGCTGGCATGTGCCAACCTGCTGGCCCGGAATCCGTCGCCTGAGTTTGTGATCCAGCTCTTGGACGAGTTTCGTATTTTTCTCAGGATATTGGTCTTTGAGCCAGGAACGGGCGGAGGTATGTCGTATGGCGATTGCTACACGATTTCCGAACCGGCGGTTCAGATCCCGGAAAACTGGCCTGCGATTTCCATCTACTCGCTTCAGGTTCCGAAGAGCGGCGGCACGGTAATCGCGCGCGGACTCAATTCGGTCAGCTTTACCAGCCGCGTCACGGCCGACCCCAACCCGTGGAAAGGGCACTCCGGCTGTGGTGGTCCCGACATTCAGGAACTCAGGCGAGATCTGATCCTGCAATTGGCGGGAATCGATCCTGCCAGAACGGGTCTTCGCGCTGTGGTCCTCCGCGATATCGTGCGGAAAACCGATGATCAGTATCGCCAGGATGCGGTTGGAATTTTGCAGGAACAAACCAAGGCGTTCACTGAAATTGTGGGGCAGCTACAATCCAAGGGTCTGATTACGCAAGCTGAGGCTGCCGAGCGAAGCTTGCACATGCGGGTGTATATTGTTCCCCCTGGATCCGGTTCGCCGCTGCCTGCACTGCCGGAGTTGCAGCTACTAGGCATCGCCGGCGCATACCATTACTAGTAGCCCTCGTAGAGACGAGTGATGAATGGAGATTACTTTGCGAGACGTTCTTTACGCCTGTCGTTCGTTGCGGAAGAATCCGGGAGTCGCGGCAGCCGCAATTCTGACTCTGGGGCTGGGTATCGGCGCCAATACCGCGATCTTCAGCGTGCTGGACGGCGTTGTGTTGGCGCCGCTGCCTTATCGCGAGCCGGATAGGCTGGTTCTGATAGCGCTCTACAATCGGACTCTTAAGTACCCGACAGCTCTCTCGTATCCCGATTTTCTCGATTGGCAGCGAAGTTCCCGCTCGTTCCAGCAAATCGCGGCGTACACGCCGGAGGGCTTTGATCTAACTAGTCCCGGAACGGCCGAGCATGTTGACGGCGAGGAAGTCTCTTCGACCTTCTTTAGCACGCTCGGCGCCAGGCTGGCTCTGGGACGCGACCTATCGCCTGAGGAAGACCGGCCCGGGGGCGCGCCGACAGCCGTCATCAGCAATCGTTTGTGGAAAGACCGATTTGCCGGCAAGTCTGCTGCCCTCGGCAAGCCCCTCACCTTGAGTGGCGTCGACTACACGATCGTGGGAGTTCTCCAGCCTGGATTTCGGTTTGGAAACCAGCAAGCGGACGTTTACACACCTCTGGGACGCGGCGATCCACTGCTCCGCAAGGATCGTACAGTGCACAACATCGTCTCTATCGCGCGGCTGCGGCCGGAGGTGAGCGTCGGCCAGGCGCGGGCAGAGATGAACATCGTTCAGGCGCATATCGACCAGCTCAATCTTGCTACGGAGCGAGGCTTGGGAACGTACGTCGTCTCTCTAAAGCAATTCCTCGTCGGGGATGTAGGTGGGACGCTTTTGTTGCTGCTGGGAGCGGTTGGGTTGGTGCTGCTGATCGCTTGTGCGAACGTCGCCAATCTGCTGCTCGCACGCTCCGCAGGGCGGACGCGGGAGTTCGCCGTTCGACTGGCGCTGGGAGCAAGCCGCGCGCAAGTGGTGCGGCAGCTAGTCACCGAGAGCGTGCTTCTTTCGCTCATCGGCGGAGCTCTCGGACTGGTGATTGCAAGATGGGGGCTCAGCGCGGTGCTGGCGGCGGCGCCGGAATTGCCGCGCATCGACAACATCGGGGTGAACGCTTCTGTCCTCTTATTCGCGTTGGGCGTTTCAATGATGGTTGGAATAGCATTTGGCCTGTTACCCGCGCTGAAGAGTTCGAACACTGACCTGCAAGCGGGGCTCAAGGAAGGGGGCCGAGGGTCGAGCGGCGGACATCATCGCACTCAACATGTTCTCGTAGTAGTTCAGTTTGCGCTGGTCCTGGTCCTACTAACGGGTGGCAGCCTGCTGTTTCGGACGATTCACAATTTGTTGGCGGTCAACCCAGGTTTTGAAACGCGGCACGTAATTACTTTCCAGGTGGGACTGTCGTCTTCGGTCACGGCCTCTTCGAAGGTGCGAGTTGCATACCAACAATTGATTGAGCGCATCCGCCAAATTCCCGGCGTAGAAGCGGCGGACATAACGGCGCTCGTACCATTGAGCCAGCAAGACAACTCAGGTCCATTCTGGGTGGGTTCGCACCAGCCCGCATCCATGGCCGAGATTCCGCGGGCGGTGTATTATCCAACGGGTCCGGATTACCTCCGCACCATGGAAATACCGCTGCTGCGCGGCCGTTTTCTTAGCTTGGCGGATAACGTCAATTCCGAGCTGGTGGTGCTGATCGATAGCCTGCTGGCGCGCATCTATTTTCCACACAGCGACCCTGTGGGCCGGACCATAACGATTCCTAATTGGGGTGCGACCCGGAACGTCGCCGCTCGAGTGGTTGGTGTGGTGGGCCATGTGGAGCACTACGGGCTGGATGGCTCGGTCGGCGAAAAGCCGCAGATCTACTTCTCCTTTTATCAGCTCCCCGATGAAGCTGTGCCGGCGTTTCGCCGGGAGGTCTCATTGGCGGTGCGCACGCCGCTGGATGCCGCGACCGTGATGCACGCCTTCAAGAACGCGGTTTATGAGGCTGGGAGCGACCAACCGATTTACAACGTCCGGACCATGCAGGAGCTGGTTTCCGGATCGATGGGGCGGCAGCGCTTTCCGATGATTCTTCTGGTCGCGTTTGCCATCCTGGCGCTGCTGCTGGCCTGCGTCGGAATCTACGGCGTGATTTCGTATTCGATCACCCGGCGCGTGCGTGAGATTGGGATTCGCATGGCGCTCGGCGCGGAGAAGCGGGACATTTTGCGGGCGGTAATTGGGCAGGGCCTCCGGCTGGCGCTGGCCGGGGTCGCGATCGGGGCCGCGGCGGTGCTAATCCTCAGCCCAGTGCTCGCGAGCTTCACGCACTTGCTCTATGGAGTGCGGCCGAGAGATCCGTGGACGTTTATCGCTGTCTCGCTCGTGTTGATGAGCGCAACTGTGTTGGCCTGCGCCATTCCAGCGCGGCGTGCGGCAACCGTCGATCCGATGGCTGCCCTGCGCAGCGAATAAGCTCAAACCTAACGGAATCATCCGGTTCTGCCGATTACCGGGGTACAAGCACCGTCCATGCCCCATCGCCAGCTCAATAGCGATAGCTCGCTTGATCCTCAGGATTGGCCCTCGTTTCGCGATCAGGGCCACCGCATGTTGGACGATATGTTCGACTACCTGGAGCGCATCGGCGAACGTCCCGCATGGCAGCCGATGCCGGACGCGGTCCGCGCAAGTTTTCGCGAGCGGCTTCCGATGGCGCCCGCGGAGCTGAGCTCGGTCCACGACGAGTTTCTCGCAAACATCCTGCCGTATTCGAACGGCAACGTGCATCCCGGTTTCATGGGTTGGGTGCATGGCGGCGGCAACGCGGCGGGGATGCTGGCGGAGATGCTGGCGGCAGGGCTGAACGCGAACCTGGCCGGCCGGGATCACGCGCCCATTGAAGTGGAACGCCAGATGGTGCGATGGATGGGCGAGCTGTTCGGATTCCCAGCGACGGCTTCGGGTTTGTTTGTCACTGGCACTTCGATGGCGAACCTGATCGCGATTCTGGTGGCGCGCGACGCAGCGCTCGGTTTCGACGTTCGGCGCTCAGGAGTGGCCGTGAACTCCAAACGGCTGACGGCCTATGCGTCGATGGCCGCGCACGGATCTTTGCGCCGGGCGCTCGATTTTTGCGGTCTCGGAAGCGACGCGCTGCGGCTGGTTCCGGTAGATTCGCAGCATCGGATCAACCTTGCGGCGTTGCGCCACACGATCGAGTCCGACCGGCGGGCCGGGTACTCGCCGTTTCTGCTGGTTGGCACGGCGGGCACAGTGGATACAGGGGCCATCGACGATCTGGACGGTCTGGCGCTAATCGCGAACGAAGAACGGATGTGGCTGCACGTCGACGGCGCGTACGGAGCGCTCGGGATCCTGGCGCCGGAGATTGCGCCGCGGCTGGCCGGCATCGAGGCCGCCGATTCTCTCGCCTTCGATTTTCACAAGTGGGGGCAAGTGCCGTATGACGCCGGATTCGTGTTGGTTCGCGATGGGGAGCTGCACCGCAAAGCATTCGCATCGCCCGCCGCGTACCTGGAGCGGGAGGCGCGTGGGTTGGCGGCCGGGTCGGTCTGGCCGTGCGATCTTGGGCCGGATCAATCGCGCGGATTCCGAGCGCTCAAGACCTGGTTCACGCTGAAGGTCTATGGCCTGCAGGCTCTGGGCCGGACGATCGCGCGCACTTGCGAACTGGCGCGGTATCTCGAACAGCACATCGCGGCGACAGAAGAGCTGGAGCTTCTGGCGCCAGTGTCGCTCAACATTGTTTGTTTTCGCTTTCGGTGCCCGGACGCCGACCGCGTGAACGCGCGCATTGTGGTCCATCTGCAGGAATCGGGCGTGTGCGCGCCATCCACCACCAGGATCGACGGCGAACTGGCGATTCGCGCCGCGATTACGAATCATCGAACGAGCGGCGCCAACATCGACGCACTGGTAGACGCCACGCTCTCGATCGGGCGCGCATTAACGGCCGCTGCGGAAGATCTTGAACTGGAGGCGGTGTACCTTGACTAACTGGCGGCCCGCGCTGCAACGCAAGGAAGCATTGTGCGAGGTGGAGGCGCGCATCAATCTGACTCCGGAATCCATCGCTTTGCGTTTCGAACGAGCTTGCCTGTTCAACGAAATGGGCCAGAACGAAGACGCTAAACAGGCCTATCTGGATGTGCTCACCCGATGTCCGGCGCATGTGGGTGCGCTGAATAATCTAGGCACACTGCTGTACCTCACTGGATACCGTACGGCGGCGCGCAGCGCGTATAGCGAAGCCATCCGGCAGCATCCCGATGAGCCCATGGCGCACGTGAATCTCGGCAATCTCTTTCTCGAGGCCGGCGAACTGGCGGGGGCGCGCGAGCACTATGAAACGGCGTTATCGATCGATGGCCAATTTGCGGAGGCGCATCAGGGCTTGGGGAATCTGCTGGCTGAGTTGGGGCAGGAGGAAGGCGCTGCTCAGCACCAACGATTGGGCCACTGGGATCGCCGCCCCACCGAGCTTCCGTATCGCGGGGAGTCGGATCCGGTGTCGCTGCTGCTGCTCAGTTCCGGCCGCCGGGGCGACGTTCCAATCCGCCATTTGCTCGACGACAAAATCTTCCGGACCTTCGTCGTGCTTCCGAACGTCTATGATCCCGACGCGCCGCTTCCCGAGCATCAGGTCGTCTTCAATGCGATCGGCGACGCCGACCTCTGCCGGCAGGCGCTAGACCGGGCGGTGACGCTGATGGATCGCACGTTCGCTCCCGTGATCAACGCGCCGGCGGCGGTGCTGGGGACAGGCCGCGCGGCAAACGCCCGCCGTCTCGCCGATGTGCCAGGCGTGGTGGCGCCCACGATCGCGAACTTCCGGCGCCAGGAGCTGGCTGGACCGGCGGCCGCCGAGGCCCTCCATCGCAGGGGATTGCAGTTTCCGGTGCTGCTGCGCGCGCCTGGATTTCACAACGGCAAACATTTTGTGTCGGTCGAAAAGGCCGCTGAACTTGCGGGCGCGCTGGCCGATCTTCCGGGGGAAGAATTCACCGCGATTCAATTTCTCGACGCGCGCGGCGCCGATGGCCGCTACCGTAAATATCGCGTAATGATGATCGGCGGCTGGTTGTATCCGCTGCACCTGGCGATTTCTCCGCACTGGAAGATTCACTACGTCACTGCGGACATGGCTGAGAACGCCGCACATCGCGCCGAGGAAGGCAAGTTCCTGGAGGATATGCCGGGCGTGCTGGGATCGCGTGCGATGGCGGCGCTGGCGGAAATCCAGAACGCGCTCGGACTGGACTATGCAGGCGTCGATTTCGGCTTGGATGCGGATGGCGACGTTCTGCTGTTCGAGGCGAACGCTACGATGACAGTGCTGCCGCCCGAGCGCGATCGCCGCTGGGATTACCGGCGCGCCGCTGTCCAGAGTGTCGAAGCTGCGGTCCGCAAGATGATTGTCGACAAAGCGCTGGGGGCAAGCCGCCCCAGCGAACCCGACCCTACGATATACTGGCAACCAGTTCAAGAACTGGAGACCAGGAAATGCTCACCCGTTTAATTCCTTTCGCAATCGCTTGCGGCGTGCTTGCGCAGCAGCCGGCCCCGCCGCCGGAACCCGCGGCCGCTCGTCCCGGCGAACGCACCGGCGCCCGCGCCCCGCTGTTCTTTCACGAAGCGTGGAAGACGGTAAAGGGCGAACATGGCGCGACCCAGGATTTAGTATCCAGCCCCAACCTGGAACTGAAGGTCTACGGCCCTGCCGCGAACGATGTGCAGGCGCTGGGCAATGCCGACGATCCAAGCAATCCGCCGCACATTTGGACCGGCCTTTGCACGTCGCCCGTCGCCGTGGCGCTGCGCGATAAGGACAACTACGTCGATCTCACCGGGCTGGCGCGCATCCGCTGGGTGACCAAAGTCTCCGGCTTCCACAAGGTTCGTCCTGCGATCAAGCTGGCCGACGGAACGTGGCTGGTGGGCGATCACGAAGACGGCTCCATGCTCGATTGGCACGATAACGAGTTCTCCCTCGCCGAAGTCCGTTGGCTGAAGCTGAAGGTCGATAAAGTGGTCACCACCGGCAATTTCGTGGATCATCCCGATCTGAGCAAAGTGGATGAAGTGGGATTCGCGGATCTGTTGCCCAGCAGCGGACACGGCCCCGGCGGATGGTCCGACGTAGCTTCGTTTGAAGTCTATGGCAAGCCGGTGAAGCGCGAAGCCGGAACCGCCACTTCATCGAAATAGCTGGTCGGGGAAATAGCCATTCAGCGAATGACGTCGATGGGCGCTGGACCGACCCGGACCGACGGATAAGCGAACTCATCCAATCGAACACCCTGCGCTTCGAAATCGCGCCGGAGGTGCGCCAGCGGCTCCTCCACCACGATGGTGACGTCGCGCACCGTGGGCGGTGGTCCCGATGCATAGGCCGAAGCCCAGCGCGTCTCCACGGGATCGATGTTCAGGTTGGCGGGAAAGGGCGAGTAAGAGACGAACTGCGTAAAGGAATTGGCATTGGTGCGCCCGAGTTTCGCGTAAACCAAACGTGCCGGCCACCGAAAGGCCGCACGGCAATACACGTCCCACTCCGCCCGTACCATATCCGTATAGCATTGCAAACCGTCCGGCGCGTTCGAAGGCTCCTCGCTGAGAGGAATGGTCTGGGATTGAGCGTTTCCGAACAGCGTGAAGTAAAGGGAAGCGCGAAGCGTCACTGGGCGGCCGTGTTGCGCGTTAAAGAACGAGGGATCGGCGAAACACACGGCGGTGATCGTGGCGGCGCTGGCCGAAAGGGATCCGCGCTTAAGGCTCTGGCAGTCCTGCGCCTCCAATTGCGTCGTTCGGCCATCGGAGCTTTGGAGCGAGACGGCGAGGGCATCGGGCTGCGCTTCGGTTCCGCCGGGAACGCCCTGCACCGAGATGGGGAAATGCAGCGCCACTTTGGGCTTCATCTGGATCTGCCAAAATCGTTCCTCGGGAGTATGGCCGAGGGCGATCTGGATGGACGAGCCGAGCGCGTCTTGTCCAGACAGGTGTGACTGCAAAGCGAACGCAAGCGGCCACGGCATCGCGCCAAGTACGAACGCGCTCACCGCGACTCCACCTGCCGCGAGCCAGCGGCTAAATACGGTCCGGCGACTCTTGTATTGCAGGAAGAGGATGGAGACGGCAGTCGCACACAGAGCCGCGAACGCGATGGAACCGGAGAGCCACGCCACGCCCGAAAGCGGCCCTACGTTGGTTGATGTCATCAGTAGCCAGACGCCGGCCGCGCAGGCCAACAGGATCAGTTGAAACGGCTTCACGGAACTTAGAGTTGCAAACGCGACGAAGGGTAGCGAGAACGCGAACAAAAGCACTTGGGACCACAGCAGCCCGGGAATGCTCGAGACCAGAGGAAAACCATCGATGAGGAGGATAGCCAGATGCGCCAGCAAAACCGGCAGATTCACGAACACGACGATGAACAGGAGCTTGGCGGCCAGCAGGCATTTCCAACGATAGGGACGAGTAATCCAGAATTGGCGATCGCCCGTGATGGCCTCGGCCAGCACCAGACGTCCGATGAGAAACGCCACGCCAATGAACCAAAATATTTCAGGCAGCCAGGGCTCATTGAAGGCGCCGTGCGGTCCGCGAAGATGCGTCGCTGCACATGCCATCGCAAACAACACCACCAGCGTGATCTCGTATCTGGAATAGCGAAAGTCTTTCTTGAAAATGTGCAGGGCTTGGCGCATTGAGAATTCTCCTTCAGGCGGCCTTCGACCTGGCGCGCGCGAGGGTCACGAAGATGGCGCGTAGCGGCATGGGATGCGCCGAGATACTTCGGACGTCACCGAAGAGCTGCCGGATGTCGGCGGCGGTGCGTTCGGGATCGAAATGCGTTTCGACAAAGCGCACTAGCGCGGGAGCTGTTTCGGGACGCAACCAATGCGCCGGCCACGGGCGGTCCAAGGGGACCAGCGGCGGCGAATCGACCACCACCTCCACTTCGCGGAAGCGCGCGGTGAGCGACGTCATCTCCTCGGAAAATTGCAGCCGCCCACGATCGAGATAGCCGATGTGGCTGGCGAAACTTTCGATTTCGCCAAGATCGTGCGACGAGATCAGGATGGTGGTTTCGCCCGCGCTTTCGAGCAGGCCATCGATCAGATCTTCGCGCACCAACGGATCCAGGCCGCTGAAGGGCTCGTCCATGATCAGCAGGCGCGGACGATAAGCGAGTGAAGACGCCAGGGCGATCTTCATTCGCATCCCGCGCGAAAGATGGCGGAGCTGGCGGTCTAACGGAAGGTCGAACTGGCGCACCAGGCGCCGCGCGCGTTCTTCGTCCCAAGCCGGATAGAAGGGCTTCAGATACGCTAGCATGTACTCCACTGTCATCCATTCCGGCAGATCCTGGTTCTCGGAGACGTAGCCGATATTAGCCAGGGCTTCCGGACCGAGTGCGCGAGAATCGACGCCAAGAACCTCGGCATGGCCGGAGCTGGGGCGCAGAATGTTCATCAAGATTTTGATGGTGGTGGTTTTACCCGCGCCATTAGGACCAGCTAGGCCGAAGACGCTGCCCTCGGGAACGGTGAGATTCAAACCGTCGAGCACCGGCGCGTCGCGAAAGCGCTTGACCAAATCAATCGCGGAAACGATGTCGCTCATTCTCTCCTCCGAGTGGTTGCCAACGGCGACGCGCCTTCCAGCCGGCTCCAATGCCGCGCGACAGCATCGGTGACTTCATCGAGATCCAGGCCGAGCCGCTTCGCTTCCACGACCAGCTGCTCGACCTCTTTCTTCAAAAGTGCGCCGCGCTCGGCCGCCGTGGACGCGGGCAACTCAGCCACTACCGTCCCCAGGCCCGGCCGCACCTCGATCAGGCCTTCTGAAACCAGTTGCGTCACAACCTTGTGCGCCGTGTTGGGGTTGATCTTGAGGGCTTTGCTCAAAGCGCGTACGGATGGAAACGGGTCGCCCGGGCGCATTTGGCCCGAGATCATGGCTTTTTTCGCGGCATAGACCACCTGTTCGTACAGCGAGACGCCCGGTTCGAAGGAGAGGCGAAAGGGGATCACTGGTGTACTATAACAGATAATACAGCCGTGTCAAGGCGCGATTTGTTGAGTATGATCTGTGGAGGAGAAAATGTGAAAGCTCTCTTGGTAGCGATGATTTTGCCGCTGGCCGTTTTCGGGGCCGACAACTGCGCGGGCTCTGGCGATCTGCGTCTCGTTAACGGCAAGATCGTGACCATGGACTCGCGGAATTCGGTCCTGTCGTCGGTCGCCATCCAAAACGGTCGCTTTGATTTGTCGGGTGGAAAGCTCAGCCCCTGCACCAAGACCATTAATCTGCACGGTCGCACCGCCGTGCCCGGCTTAATCGACAATCACAATCACATCGTGCTGCTCGGCCTGCGTCCCGGCTACGACACGCGGCTCGAAACGGCGGCTTCCATCCCCGACGTTCAGGCAGCGATCGCCGCGCGCGCGAAATCGGTTCCAGCCGGGAAATTCATCGCGGCCATGGGTGGATGGAATCCGGCGCAGTTCTCCGAAAAGCGCTTGCCGACGCTGGCCGAGTTGGACGCGGCGGCGCCGAATCATCCGGTGCTGTTATTCCTAGCGTTCACCGGCCCAGCCGCGACCAACACTTTGGGCAAAGCATTTTTCGCGGGGAAGGGAATCGAGGTGAGCGCGACGGGCGCGATTGCCGCGAATGTTCCCTCGCTAGCGGCATTGAACGCGCTGCGGTCCATCCAAACGTTCGAAGATAAGACTCGCGGGACCATGGATGCCCTGGCCTATTCAGCCAGCGTCGGCGTCACCACCGACGTCGACATGGGCGCGTTCGTGATTCCCGGCACGCCCGGCATTCAAGATTCCTTCGTGTTCGACAGCCTCGCCAGCGCCGATCCGTTCCGCATGTACGATGCAGTTCTGGCGCTGCACAGCCAGAAGAAGATGGCGGCGAGGCTGCGCGTCTTTTTCCTCAGCATGGACACGCAGCCGGACATCCCGCTGTTGAGCGAGCGCCTGCGCAATGCTTTCGATGGCCTGGGCGACGACATGCTTCGGATCTCCGGGGTCGGCGAGTTTGCGACGGTCTGGCCGCTGTTCGGCAAAGTGACGCCGCCGCCCAATTATGAGGCCGCACTGGAGCTAGTCGCAAAGGCAGGTTGGCCCTTTCAGCAGCACAGTTTGTCGCTCGCCGAGGATCAGCTCACCGGCAGCACGTTTGAAAAGGTTAACGCCGTTACGCCCATCGCGGATTTGCGGTGGTCAATCGCGCATGTGCCGCACATCGATCGGGACACCGTGAATCGCTTCAAAGTTCTGGGCGCCGGCATCGCTGTCCATCCTTTTGAATATCTCGCTGGAGCACCCGGCGCAGGACCGCCATTGCGCATGATCGTCGACAGCGGAATTCACACCGGCGCGGGATCGGACGCCGCACAAATTTCCACTCTCAATCCATGGCTGATGATTTACTACATGGTGACTGGAAAGAATGCGGCGGGAACGTTGATTAATGCAGGACAGACGTTGACTCGGATGGAGGCGCTGCGGCTCTACACGGCCGATAACGGGTGGTTCTTTCGGGAAGAAGATCGCATCGGTTCCATCGAGCCGGGAAAACTCGGCGACCTAGTTGTTCTCAGCGACGATTTCCTCGATCCTGCGAAGGTGCCGGATGAGGCTATCAAGCGCGTGAGGCCGGTACTCACCGTGGTGGGAGGCGAAGTGGTCTACGAGAGACTTAAGTGATTACTTTCGCCCGACGGGGAGGGAGACATTCTGGCGTGCTGTGGCCGCCTCCCGACACGTATACCTAACCAGAACATCGCGCAAAGGCCTCCCAGCATGACGGTGACGGCGAGGTTGGGTAAGATCGGCACATATAGGAAAAAACCCGCCAGGCTACCAATCAGCGCAAGTGAAAGAAGAATAAACAAGCAGCGTTCGATCATGCTTATAGCCTTGCAATTGACTGCCCACAATTTTCGAGGAGCCAGTTTTGGCCATCGAGGTGCTTAATGATAGGCGAAGGTAGAGGTGAAGCTTTGAAAAACCTATTGTTATGCGCATCGGTGGCGGCGGTCCTCGGCGGAATGACCGCAGCCGGTCAAGAAACAAGTGCCGAGCCGGCGTTAGTGCCCGTTAGTTATCCGGCGCAGCAATTATCTTATTCTCCCGATGACATCAAGATTGTGGGGACGCTCGAAAGCGGGCAGACCAGCAAGCCGGTTGAGTATTCCGGCACGCCCAAGTATCGGGCCTTCGTCTTTGAAGGCAACGGACACGATCAAATCGAAGTAACCGTGCTGGGCGGCAATCGAAAGGCTTACATAGCCCTGGCCGATTCCACACTGACCCCCATTGCGAGCGGCCTGGGGCGGCTTTCGACAACCTTGCCGTATCATGGCCCGGATACGGAAGCGTTTTATATTTTATTCAGGGGCAGCGCTAAACCACCGGCGCGGTTGACGGTTCATTTGAAGAAGACTCCGGCTGTCGCCGCGCCTCCCGATTTTACGCGCTAACAGCTTGCGGTTGGTCCCTGCTTGGAAAAACTCGGGCTAGCAGCGCGGCAAAACGTGGATCCTTCCGGAGGTTGTCCAACCGGGGATCCACGCCAAGCGCGAACAGAGCAGGCGATTTTTCGTGATACGCACGCTCTAATTCCTGGAAGGCCTGATCCTGATCGCCCAGGGCGTCCAACAACACGGCCATGAAATAGGCGTCCACGTAATTACTTTTGCGTATCTGCACCAACTCCGCCAGAATCGCTGTGGCTTCCTTACGCCGATTGTGTTTTGCCAAGCATGCGGCCTCCATGGCTTTTAGCCACGGCAGGTCTGGACACATAATCGCAGCCATGCGGTATTGTTCCAAAGCTTGACTGGCTTTCCCATTCTGTTCGAGAGATTCGCCATAGAAAAGATGGCCCAAATAGAGATACGGATGCAGTTCCAGCGCCTTCTTCCCGCAAGCCACCGCCGACTCAAATTCACGGCGGAAAAAGCGGACCAGGATCTCGTTGGCCGGAACGGTCGGCCATAGCGAATGCGTAGTACGCGCCCGCAGCAGAATGTTCAGAGCGTCGTCGAGCCGGCCCTGACTCACGTAAAGCATGGTGAGACGGACATAGACTTCGGGCGATTCGGGGCTCTCGGCCTGCGCCCGCAGCAGCTCGGTTTCCGCTTCCTCCAGCTTGTGTTCAAACAGGTGTAGCCCGTGGGCGCGGTCGGCCCGGCGCTCCGGCGTCAGTCCGCACAGTTCCACCGCGCGCCGGTGGGCTTGCAGGAACCCGCTGTACATCTCACGCGGCATGCGCATTCCATATGTGCCCAGCAGCAGGTAGCACAGCGATATGCCTTCAAAGGCGCGGAAATCCGATGGGTTCTCGATCGCGGCCTGTTGAAAGCAGTCCAGCGCCTTCTCGAATCCTTCACGAGTGCGCCGGGTCCAGAAGTGCCAGCCCTGCTTGACCAGATCGTCGGAATGGGGAACGTCCAGCCGGTAGCCCAGCTTCGGCCGGTAGCTGATCCATAGGCCAAACTCCCCCAAGGTCTTTTTGACTTCGCCGATCGTGACGGCCACCGTGTGCTTGGAAACCAGGTTGCCGTCCCAGGCTTGATTGATCATCTGCGCGTAACCGACGTAGCGGCCGCGGTTGTGGATGAGAGCTCTGAGGGCATGAAACGCCTGCGGGCGGAGTTCCAGCTCTTGACCGTCTCTCAACAACGTGGTGGTTGCAATGTCGAGCCGAAACGGCCCGAACGTTATCTGTTCCATCTAGCGCCTTCCCGTTACTTCCCCAATTGCGCTCTAACTTATGTTTAGCGAATCATATCACACAACTGTCCTTCCTGCCAGAGCTGAATGTTCCCCATCCAGGGGATACGAAGAGGCGCCGGTACGGTCCAGCCAGGCTAGGCCCTTCCGAAACACTAACGTTGAATTGTGTTCTTAAGACAGTCACCGACAAAAGCAAAGCAAACTCAAAATGTGGTCGCGAAAATTGCCCCTGTTTTGACTTCCTGTCCGTGAAATCTCGCATACAATCCCAATAATGGACGCTGGGGGTGCATGCAAGCGCGTCTGAAGTGCGGTTTTGCTTCAGGTCCAGACTTGCGTGGGGTGAAATGCAATCACACCTAGTTCGTTTCCAACAGGTTTTGGGGAGACTATGAAAAATACGACTTTGCTTCGTTCGCAAGTCACTGCCGCGCTGGCAATGGCTCTGTTGTTAGCTTTGTTTGTCCCGGTCCTGATGGCCCAGTCGTCCGGTACATCGGCCTTGGGTGGAGTAGTGACCGACCCCTCCGGCGCTGCGGTTCCGAACGTGACGGTAACGCTGACCAACAACGGCACAGGCCAGTCGCGCACCGCCACGACGGGGACGGATGGCGCCTACAGATTCCAGTTGCTGCCACCGGGCGACTATAAAGTCCGCTTCGCCGCTAGCGGCTTTAAAACCGCCGAAGTAGCTACTGTCCCGTTGAACGTCACCGAAACACCGACCTTGGATCGTGTTTTGGAGGTCGGTGCACAGTCCGAGCAGGTGACCGTGGAAGCGGCCGCTGAAGTGCTGCAGACGCAGAGTTCAACGCTGGGCCAGGTAGTGAATTCGCAAGCGGTGGTCAACATGCCGCTCTCCAGCCGCAATTACACCCAGATTCTGGGCCTGGAAGCTGGCGCAAGCAGCAATGGGGCCAATGCCACGGCGCTTGGAAAAGGCACGGTGGACATGGCTGTGAACGGCAATGGCAGCGATCAGAACAATTTCCAGATGGACGGCATCTCAGTGGTCAACGCGTTCGGCGCCGGCGTCGCGCGTGACTGCGGCATCTACGTTGGTATTCCGATTCCCAACCCGGATGCGATTCAAGAGTTCAAAGTGCAGACTTCCACGTACGACGCCAGTTATGGCCGCAACCCCGGCGCGAACGTCAATGTGGTCACCAAGTCCGGTACCAATTCGTTTCATGGCACGCTGTTCGAGTTCTTCCGCAACAGCGATCTGGACGCCAACGATTTTTTCTACAATCGTGACAATCCCGCCAGTAAAACAACCAAGCAGGTCTTAAAGCAAAACCAATTTGGCGGTTCGTTTGGCGGACCGATCAAGAAAGACAAACTATTCTTTTTCGGCAGCTATCAAGGAACCAGGCAGCGCAACGGAATCGCACCGGGCGGCAGCGAGACTCCTATCCTGCCCCCGATTCCAGCGGGCGACCGTTCTACTCCCGCGTTCCGAGCCGCGCTTGGTTCCGCCATGTGCCCCGCCAATCACCCCGGCAATCCCGCTTATCTGACGGGCTTCGGGATCTTCTCGGATGAGATTCAGATGGATTGCGCCGGCAACAACATTAGCCAAACGGCCCTGAACATTCTCAACGTAAAGCTTCCCAACGGCAACTATTATATGCCGGGCTCTACTACGGGAGGCTTCCAGCAGGTGGAATACAGTTTGCCGTCCATCTACACGGCGGATCAGTACCTGGCCAACGCCGATTATCTGGTGAACAGCAAGAACACGCTGGCCATGCGCTACTTCTTCACCGAAGATCCCCAGCAAACGCCGTTCAGCATTTCGAACATTCAGGGCACGCCTTCCAGCAGCTACTATGCCAACACGGATTCGTCGGTCAAGTTAACCACGTTGATCACCAATACATTCATTAACGAGCTGCACGCTTCGCTGGAGCGCAACATCGCGAATGGACACGATACGGCGCCGTACACCAATCAGGGAGTTGGCATTACGGGCATCGTTCCTCAGGAAACTCTTCCGCCTGTTATGGTGATTGTCGGTGCGGACAGTATCGGCGGTACGCTCGCCCCTTACGTTGGACCGGCAAACCAAGTTCAGATTGGCGACCAGATCTCGTGGTCGCATGGCAAGCACACCATTCGGGCCGGATTTGAGTACGAATGGCTGCAATGGAACCTTTCGTTCGCCTCTCTTCTGCGCGGATTCCTGTTTTCGCCTGGATTCAACGATTTCCTGATCGGCCGTCCGGGATGCGTCGATCCCAGCTGCACCGGCAACTACACCACCGGCACCACCGGCGCTCCCGAGGGCACCTGGTTCGAATGTCTCTTCTGCGTCCGCAGCGGGCCCAACGGTATTATTCACGGCTACCGCGAGCACGACATGAGCTCGTTCGTTCAGGACGACTGGAAGGTCAGCTCCAAGCTGACCTTGAACGTCGGCCTGCGCTGGGAATATGACGGTGCGTTCGGCGATCATTACGGCAACTTGACCAACGTCTGGCCCAGCCTGATGAACGGCGTGACCCCGCCGACCACGCCGCAAGCGAGCGGCACCAGTTTGATTGGATATGTGGTGCCCTCCAATTTCGCCTCGCACTATGGCGCTCCACCCGCCGGCGTCAAAACAGTGAGTAGCCAGTTTCCCAGCCAGAACTCGGTGCCGCTGAGCGACTTTGGCCCACGCCTTGGCTTTGCCTGGCAGCCGCTGGACAAGGGCAAGCTGGTGATCCGTGGTGGCGCGGGACTCTTCTATGACCGCGTGGGAAGCAGCAAGTTCGTGCACGCCGTGGAACAAGGCGATCCCTATGCGCTCACCCTGGATTACAGCGGTCCGGGCGCGGTGCCGTACAGCCTGGCGAATCCGTTTCCGTCCAACCAGCTCGGATTCTCACCCCGCTACTTCAACCCGGCCACGGGGGCCAACTCCAGCTTGAACACTCCGTTCTACCAGACCATCCACACTCCGCTCACACGGCAATACAACTTCGGTTTCCAATACGAATTCTTGCCGCAATGGGTGCTGGAAGTCGGTTACGTGGGATCGAGCGGGATCAACCAGGCCAATTACAACCACAACTACAATCTGGCGGAGTTGGCCAGCCCCAGCGATCCGATCAACGGCGTCACCACAAATACGGCTGCCAACGCCGTCTACCGCGTGCCTTATCTCGGTTACCAACCGATCGGTTTGCAGGGTACTGAGTATGACGCTACCTATCACTACAACAGCCTCCAGACCACCGTGCGGAAACAGTTTTCTCATGGCCTCACCATGCAGGCAGCTTTCACCTGGAGTAAGGATCTCACGGACCTCCAGGAATGCGGCCCCACCGGTTGCATCGGCGATGGACAAACCAATTCCAATCTTGCGACCGACTTGGCGCAGCAGCAGGGACCGGCGGCGGACTCGCATCCGTTGCGGTTTGTTTTAAGTTACAACTACCTGCTGCCGTTCGGGAATCCGTCGGGTGCGCTGGGCAAGCTGGCCAATGGCTGGTCGTTGTCCGGAACCACGATTGCCCAGGATGGCACTCCGCTCACGTTTAACACCACCGCTGGCGGGACGGCGTATTACGGCGGGCCGAATCCGGGCAGCGGTGAAGGCGGTAGCAGCCGGTCTCAACTGTGCCCTGGCATGACCTATAGCACCATCGGGTCTTCGGGTGGGGTTGAGTCGCGGCTGGGTGGCAACAGCGGCGGATCCGGTTGGATCGTTCCCGGCGCATTCTGCGCGCCGCCGGTTGCTCCGTTTTCGCCGGACGGCTCCACGCTGTTTGGCGACTCGGGGATCGGCATCATCCAGGGACCGGGACAGGTGAACTTTGACTTCTCTTTGCAGAAAATAACCAACGTCACCGAGAAGCAGCAGGTGCTGTTCCGCGCCGAGTTCTTCAACGCGTTCAACCATCCGCAGTTCTCCAATCCGGTAACCAATCAGAGCACGCCCGCTACGTTTGGCGTGATTCAAAGCTTGGCCACCAACCCACGCATTATCCAATTTGCCTTGAAGTACATTTTCTAGGCTCCAGCTACTCAGGGGTTGGCCGTTGCATTCCCGACGGCCAATCTGCCTTCCAGACGAAGCCAAGACGAAGCTGCACGCAGGTCTCGGCTAAATGCTGTGCAGCACGGTCGCTTGGTATACTGCACACTTAATGAGGCTTCGGAAGAACTCGATAATCCCGCTTCCTGCGGTCGCGGCTCGGAATCTGCACTCTGCGCTCACAGCTAATTACAGAGCCGCGACCGGAGGGAGCGAAGCCTATTGCGCCTTTTTCCGCAGCCTCTTACTTCTGGCTGTTGCCGCGCTGCCTGTGCTAGCCCAAATCGCTCCGGGCGACTGGCCGAATTATTCGCGCGATCTGGCCGGAACCAAGTATTCCCCGCTCGATCAAATCACCCCGGGGAACGTTGCCAAGCTCGTTCCCGCCTGGACTTTCAGCATGAGATCGGACGCTCCGCGCGCGGGGGGCGCGGTCGACCCCTTCGCCACGCCTGGCGCGACATCTGGGGCAACCTCTGCCTCAACATCCGCCGCGACGCCGATCGTCGTCCATGGCGTCATGTATCTGCCCGTGGGCACGCGTGTGGTGGCGCTCGATCCGGTCACCGGCGCCGAAATCTGGAGCTATGCGCTGTCAACCGGAACTGCGTCACAGCGCGGCGTCGCCTACTGGCCAGGCGACAAGCAGAACCCGCCGCGCATCTTATTTACTTCCGGCGCTAAGTTGATCGCGCTGAACGCGAACACCGGGAAGATCGATCCGGGATTCGGCAACGAAGGCGAAGTGGACATGGTGGTGCCATACTCCGGCGTTCCAACCATATATAAGAATGTCGCGATGATCGGCGCCACCGTCGGCGAAGTGCCTGCCGGTCCGGCCGGCGATTCGCGCGCCTACGATGCGCGCACCGGGGCCAAGCTGTGGGATTTTCATTCCGTGCCGCGACCCGGCGAAGTGGGGCACGAGACCTGGCTCAACGATGGCTGGAAGGGGCGCTCGGGAGTCAATGTGTGGGGCTGGTACATGACTGTGGATTCAGTGCGCGGCATCGTATATATGACGTTCGGCGGTCCGGCGGCCAACTACTGGGGCGGCGATCGGCCGGGCGATAATCTGTTCGCCAATTCCGTGGTTGCGGTGGACGCGGCCACGGGCAAATACAAATGGCATTTTCAAACTATCCATCATGACCTCTGGGATTCGGACCTGCCCCCAGCGCCGAGCTTGATCGACATCGTGAAGGACGGCAAAAAGATTCCGGCGCTGGCGCAGATCGGAAAGGCCGGCTGGATGTTCATTCTCGATCGCACCAATGGGAAACCGGTGTTTGGCGTCGAAGAGCGTCCGGTTCCCAAAGGCGACGTCCCAGGTGAATGGTATTCACCCACGCAGCCGTTTCCGTTGAAGCCGCCGGCTCTGGCGCGGGTGGAATTCAAACCCGAAGACATGGTCACCGCCGAGGACACCACGCCGGAGCACGCCAAAGCATGCCGGGAGGTTTACGAAAAGAACGGCGGGTTTTACAACGCAGGTCCGTTCACTGCATGGATGTTTCACAAGGACGGAACCCCGCCCAAAAGCACCATTCAATTTCCAGGCGGAACCGGCGGCGTGAATTGGGGTGGAACGGCGGCCGATCCGAAAACCGGCTACGTCTTTTTGAACACTCACGACGGATCGCTGAGCGGATGGATGGAGAAGAAGAAGCCCGGCGAAAACTATGGCCGGGGCACCGCGGGTTCCAATCAGCCTTACGATCGCGCGAGCGTGGACGGCCCGGGGCCCTATCATGGATTCAGCGCGACGGTGAAGGACGCGAATGGGCGCGTCGTCGGAACCTGGCCTTGTCAAAAACCACCGTGGGCCCGACTGGTGGCGGTGAACGCAAACACCGGCGAGATTGCCTGGCAATCGCCGCTCGGTTTGGTGGAAGGGCTGCCTGAAGGCAAGCGAAATGCGGGTCAAAGCGGCAGCGCTGGACCTCTGGTCACCGGCGGCGGATTAGTTTTTATCGGCGCCACCAACGATCGCCGCTTCCGCGCGTTCGACTCGCATACCGGCCAAGAGCTATGGGCCGGAAAATTGAACAAAATCGCGAATGCGAATCCAATGACGTACCAGGGCAAGAATGGCAAGCAATACGTCGCGATCATGGCGACCGATTCACTGGCCGTCTTCGCGCTGCCTTAGGCCATCAGTTGCCGTCCACCGAGAATGCCAGCAGCACATTGCCCGGCATTCCTCCGTTGGTCGCATAGCCGGATTCAACCAGTAACAGGCCGCCGCCGATCGCCGGGCCGGGTCCATCGATCGAACCGCCGCGTGCGGGAACGCCGTTGACGGTTTTTTGCGGGCCCGCAGTGTCGAAATCCCACAAGATGGATCCGTCTTTGGTGGCATAGGCGCGCATGTGTCCATCGACGGAGCCTGAGAAGGCAACGCCGGGAATCGCGCTGACCGCGGCCGATTGCGCGGGGCTGCAGCGCGGTTTGTTGGATGGGCATCCGGGAGGAGGTGTGTACCAAACGCGCTTTCCGTCGTCGAGCCGCAGCGCAAACATTCCACCGCCGCGCTTGGGATCGACATCGGTGTTTTGCGAATACGACAGCTTGAGGCGCCCGACATCCGCGAGGGCGACATATACATTCGATGTGTCGGCGGCCGATCCCCACTGAACGCCGCCCAGCGAACCGCCTTCGCCGACGCGGGTCTGCCAGAGGACTTCGCCCTGCTGATCGGGATCGATGGCGTGGACTACGCCCGACTTCTGTCCGGCCACCAGCGCGCGCTTCCCGTTGGGGAGATCGACCAGGATGGCGGAAGACGAAAAGTCGACGTCGGGGCCGTTGGCGTCGGGACAGTTGGTTTTGTCGGGCATGCGGCACGCTACCACGTACGCATCGTTGGACGTCATCTGGCGAGACCAAAGCAGCTTTCCCGAGTTGAGATCCAGAGCGAGAAACGCGTCGCTGGTGCGCGTGGGCGGGTCGCTATAGTTATCGCCGGTGGTGACGTAGATGGCGTTGTGTTTGGCGTCGATAGTGGGTGCGCTCCAGATGGGCGCGCCGGAGGGTCCATAAAGTTGAGTTCCAGCTTTGTTTTTCTTAGTGGGATGGGGTTCGCCGGCGATGGTATACGTTTTCCAAATCTGTTTGCCGGTGGCGGCGTCGAGCGCGACCAGACTGCCGCGAAACTTGCAGCATTGGTAATCCACCGACGATCCGGCGCCTTCTTCGCCCGAAGCCACGGGAACGTAGAGGCGGCCGTTATAGAACGCCGGCGATCCGGTGACGCGAGCGAGCGGGAAACTATCGGCCTTGGTCTTCCAGAGCAGCGCACCGGTAGCGGCGTTGAGCGCGTAGACGTTGCCCGCGCGATCGCCCGCGAAGGCTGCCAGCCGCGATCCGGAAGTTTCCGATCCAGAAGTGTTCGATCCAACACTCGCGATGGTAATGGCCCCGCGCACCGCGTTGGATGCCCGGTAATACCAATGAATACAGCCGGTGGCCGCGCTCAACGAATAGACGACCCCGCCGTCGCTTCCAACGAAGACGCGTCCGCCGGCAATCACGGGCTGGGCGTTGGCGCTGAGATCGCCCGGAAAACCGAAAGCCCATTTCAGCTTGAGGCGGGGAACTTGTCCCGCCGTGAATCCGGCCTCGCCGGCGTCTTGAAAGCGTGTGTTGGACAGCTTGACGCCCCATCCGTTCCACAGCGGACCATCGATGGAACTGAAAGTCGCCGCGTTGGCCGGGCACATGGCTGCGGCCGGCGGGGTGGTTTGTAGATCCTCGCCCAACGTTTTTCCGGTGACGTATTCGGCGATGGCCCGGCGTTCCGGCGCGGTGCGGCGGCTGGTCATGGAAACCATGGCGCCCGACTCGAGCGCATCGAGAACACGTTCGGCCGGCATGCCGCGGAGCGCTTCCCGATTGGGCGCGCGGTCGGCGCCGCCGTCATGGCAAGAGGCGCAGATCTCCTTGTAAAGCGCAGCGCCGTCGGCGGCCGAGAGCAGCCGGATCGTCGCCAGGAAAATCACGGCGCGGAGAAGTGGACTCTTCATCACGGTCAGTATATAGCGCTGTCCGGTGCTTCTTACGACCGGCCTTCACGGGGATCGGCTTTGGCCATCGTGGTCCACACCACGGTAGTGGCCACTGCCGCTTTTGCTTTTTCCGGAACTGGAGCCGCGCCTTCCTTCACTTGCAGGGGCGGATCAGCCAAAGCCCTCAGAAGTGAGGTGAGAATGGCCGGACGATAAAGGTAGAACCGGCGGCGGCATCGATAACAGCGCTTTGGGGTTATCCCGATTTTCCGCAGGAGAAGGTCTTTGAAGGCTCGTTTTGAGGAAGGGCGGAAAGAGTTCGAACCGCAACGGGAGCATTGAAAAACGAAGCGTATCGTCATCGATAGGCCTTACTCGCGCAGTAACTTCCTAAAAGAACCTAATCCTCTACCTCAGGCGCGTTCTGGCAGGAATCCATTGTACAGTACTACTATTACCGTGACAATAGGGAATGCTTGTGGAAAAGTGCCCTATCCCAACTGGCTAGAGGTGAGGTCTAATAAAAGCAGGTGAGCTTTCAGTCCCAAGTAACAGCGGTGTCACCTCACCAGGATTTCGATCCCCTGGTCTCAGAATGGTTTCGTACCCGGTTTGGCGCTCCCACCGAGCCACAGATTCTGGGATGGCCTGAAATTCGGGCAGGGCACGATGTACTCATCTCCGCTCCCACGGGTTCCGGCAAGACCTTGGCCGCCTTTCTGATCTGTCTCGACCGCTTGGTACGTGCGGCTCGCGCCGGAGAACTCTCTAATGAAACCGAAGTTGTTTATGTCTCCCCGCTGAAGGCATTAAGTAATGATGTTCACAAGAACCTGGAAGTGCCTTTGGCGGAGATTGCGGAGCTGGCCGCTCGCCGTGGCGTTCCCCTTTCGCCCATTCGAACGGCGGTCCGAACGGGAGACACTCCGGCTTCCGAACGTCAGCAGATGGTCCGGCAACGGCCGCACATTCTGGTTACCACTCCGGAATCGCTTTACATTTTGCTGACCGCGGAAAAATCGCGCGCGATGCTGAAGACCACCCGCACCGTGATCGTCGACGAGATTCACGCGGTGGCCGACGACAAGCGCGGATCGCACCTGGCGCTTTCGCTCGCACGTTTGGATGTGCTGACTGAGACCAAGCCGCAACGCATCGGCCTTTCGGCGACCGTGAAGCCCATCCATGAGGTCGCGTGTTTTCTTTCGCCCAAGACGCGCGTCATCGACATCGGCCATCGCCGTGAAATGGAACTGGCGGTGGAAGTGCCGCGCGACGAATTGGGACCCGTGGCGAGCAACGAAATGTGGGCCGAGATATATGATCGCTTGGCTGAGCTGATTCTGACCCATCGGACCACGCTGGTTTTTGTGAACACCCGCCGCTTATCGGAGCGAGTGACCCACGCGCTGGCCGAGCGTCTGGGCGAGAACATCGTGTTGCCGCATCACGGCAGTCTTTCGCGCGCTTTGCGCCTGAATGCCGAAGCGCGCCTGAAGAGCGGCGAGCTGCGGGCCGTGGTGGCGACGGCGTCGCTCGAGTTGGGTATCGACATCGGTTCGGTGGATCTGGTGTGCCAGATCGGATCGCCGCGATCCATCGCTGTGGCGCTGCAGCGCGTCGGCCGGTCGGGACATTGGGTGGGCGCAAAACCCGAGGGCCGATTTTTTTCCACGACGCGCGACGAACTGATCGAATGCGCCGCGTTGGTGCGCTCCATTCGCTGCGGCCAATTGGACCGGCTGGAAATTCCGAAGGCGCCGCTGGATATTCTGGCGCAGCAAATCGTGGCTGAAACGGCCGCTCGCGATTGGCAGGAGGAAGACCTCTACCAACTGGTCCTGAGCACTTATCCTTATCGCGATCTGGATCGCAAACACTTCGACGCGATCATTGAAATGTTGTCCGAAGGCATCTCGACGCAGCGAGGACGCAGTGGCGCCTACCTGCATCGCGATCAGGTGAACGGTCGCGTGCGGGGGCGCCGTGGGGCGCGCCTTGCCGCTATCACCTCGGGCGGCGCCATCCCCGACACCGCGAATTATTCGGTGGTTGCCGAGCCCGATGGAAAAGTGGTCGGAACCGTCGACGAAGATTTCGCGGTGGAGAGCCTGGCCGGCGATGTTTTTCTGCTCGGCACCGGTTCCTGGCGAATCAAGCGCGTGGAGCAGGGCCGCGTGCGCGTCGAGGATGCGCATGGCGCGCCGCCGTCGGTTCCGTTCTGGAATGGCGAAGCTCCGGGCCGAACCTTGGAGCTGTCGGAAGCTGTCGGCGAGGTGCGGGAAGAGATCGCGTCACGGCACTCAGATCAAGCGCCGGATCGCGCGCTGCGGTTCCTGATCGAAGACTGCGGACTCGACGAAGGCGGCGCCAAGCAAGCTGTGGCCTACGTGCTGGCGGGCGCGGCGTCGCTCAACGCATTGCCGACCCAAAAGACGGTCGTGGCCGAGCGCTTCTTCGATGAAGGCGGCGGGATGCAACTGGTGATCCACGCGCCGTTCGGATCGCGGATCAATCGGGCTTGGGGATTGGCGCTGCGCAAGCGCTTTTGCCGCTCGTTCAATTTTGAGTTGCAGGCCGCGGCCACCGACAACGGCATCAATATCTCTTTGACCGAACAGCACGCATTCCCGCTGGAACTGGTGTTCGAGTTCCTGAAGCCGCAAACCGTGGAGCAGGTGCTGACGCAAGCCATGCTGGATGCGCCCATGTTCAACGCGCGCTGGCGCTGGAACGCATCTCGTGCTCTGGCCATCCCGCGCTTCCGAGGCGGCCGCCGGGTGCCGCCGCCCATCCAACGCATGCGCGCCGAAGATTTGCTGGCGTCCGTGTTTCCCGATCAAGTGGCGTGCGCCGAGAATCTCACTGGCGAGATTCGCATCCCCGATCATCCGCTGGTGGAAGAGACCATCGACAATTGCCTGCACGAAGCGATGGACTTAAACGGCCTGCGGCGTATTCTGGAAGACATGGAATCGGGAGCCATCCGCAAGGTGGCGATCGACAACGCGGAGCCGTCGCCTTTTTCACATGAAATCCTGAACGCCAACCCGTATGCCTATCTGGACGATGCGCCACTGGAAGAACGGCGCGCGCGAGCCGTGCACTTGCGGCGCACTCTGCGCACGGATCTGTCTGGCGGCGCGGGCATCCTGGACCCAGCGGCGATCGCGACCGTAGCGGCCGAGTCCTGGCCGGATGTTCGCGATGCCGACGAGTTGCACGATGCGCTGCTCAGTTTGATCACATTGCCGCCGGGGGGTGTGTGGGGTGACGAATGGCGTGAGTTGTTCATGCAGCTCACGGTCACGGGCCGCGCCAGCGTGATCGAACGCGGTAACAAGCGCTTCTGGGTTGCGACCGAACGGCTGCACTTGACCGGCGATGTGTTGGCCACCGTGCGCGGCTGGATGGAGTCGCTGGGACCGGTGACTGCGGCGTCGTTGGCGGCCACGCTCGCGTTTCCGTTGGACGAAATTGAATCGGCGCTCTTGAAACTCGAATCCGAAGGGCAAGCGATGCGCGGGCGGTTCACGCCCGATCTGCCAGAAGGCCAAACTGAATGGTGCAACAGGCGCGTCCTGGCGCGGATTCATCGCCTTACGCTGGGCCAGCTTCGCCGCGAAATCGAGCCGGTCACCGCCGCACAATTTCAGAGCTTCTTGTTTCAATGGCAGCACTTGAATCCTGGCAGCCGTCTGCACGGCGCGGATGGCACGCTGCAAATCGTCAAACAATTGCAAGGCTACGAAATCTCCGCGGCGGCCTGGGAAGCCGAAGTGCTTTCGCGGCGCGTGGCTCGCTATGAACCGGAATTCCTGGATGAACTTTGCCTATCCGGTGAAGTGATGTGGGC
>Ga0182024_10003149_pt1 | contig 39726 bp, 38 predicted proteins | sample P32metaG_FD_120480 | JGI IMG/M metagenome (GOLD analysis project Ga0182024, IMG submission 120480) | Permafrost microbial communities from Stordalen Mire, Sweden - P3-2 metaG (Illumina Assembly) | ecosystem: Environmental > Terrestrial > Soil > Wetlands > Permafrost | place: Sweden: Stordalen...
CAGCACCTTTACAGTATTTGCAATTGCTTCTGGAGAGAGAAAACCGTTGCGGAATACTGATTCCCCCAGCCGGGTCACTTCGCGGTCTTCGAGAATTTCGTGCAGCCGGTGTCCGCGCAAGCGGGAAATCTTCAAGCGAACGGAATTGGAACCAATATCAACGGCGGCAAGTGTCGGCATGGCGGACGGAGGATAGTTTACAGCGGGAAGAAGACTGGGCTGCGAAAAATGTCAGCCATGATGTGCGCTCTGTAGCTCTGCTGCGTCTCTACAGACAGCAAGAGAAAGACACGGCCCGAAGCCCGGCCTTCCCCTCTGATCGCTTGCTGCGAACTGGTTACCCCTATGCGACCGACGCATTCAATCCGTCAGCCTGGTGGGCAGGCGGCTTACGACTCGGGAGTGTTTCCAGCTTGACCGGTTTCTTTTCCGCGACACTAGATCGCATCTCCACCACTGCGTCCACTCCTTGCCGGAATTTTGCCCTGGTCAGGTTACGCAAAGCGGCCACCAAAGCGGAATCGCGTACTCCGCCAAATAGTTCTTCCGCCCGTTCCGTGAGTTTCAGCCAATCGTGCCAGTCCCCGATCACATCTTGCATGCGTTTCAGTTGTTCGATGATCCGTTGAGCATCGGGGGCCTTCCCCGCAAACTCAGCCAAATAGCGTGCCCGTTTGCCCGCAATTCTGTACTGATGCAAGGTCTTTTCCGTCAGCGGATGCTGACTGCGTCCCAGTTGCGCGAACTCGCGCATCGTCACGCTCAACGGTTTTGTACTCTCCGGGAATTCCAGGTCACCTGCCGCACGCTTCAGTCGTTTTCGCAATTCCCGAGCGTTCTCTTTATGGAGGGACTGCGCGAGTTTCTTTTCTTGGTTCCCGCGTTCCTGCGCAAGCGCCCGCTGCAGTTGCGATTTTTGCCCAGCTTCCCGCGCGATCTTCAGGCTTCGCAAGTTGGACATCTGCACATCAAGGTCACGCACTCGTCCAGCCTTCTTGCGCAAACGCGCCAGAAGCTTGAGCAGTTTCCTGCCATTGCGACTCGGCTCAGGAGCAAGATCTCCCAGCAGTGCTTCCACGCGGCGGCTGTAGGTGCGAAACTTGTGGACACTCGCGGGATCCAGTTTCTTCGCAACCTTGGTCAACTGACGATCCAATTTCTGGAAAACAACGCGGCACTGTGTCTGGTCAACGGGCATAGACATTCATTCGAGGGTATAGAAAATATAGAACTATCCTGGGAAATACAACTGGTGTAGATTGTTTCGGCAGACTCGCTTACGTGCACCACACCGAAACAAGAGTCTGATTTTAACACTGCTGTAACACGATTCTGCTAGCTTGATCGCGATGGCCAATCAAGCTTTAGGAGCGCCACGATTGCCTGGGCCGCAATCTGTTATAAACAAAGAAGTTGCGGTTTCACGGAAGGCTGACGCTGGCCTCCTCGCCAACGCCGGCAACAGCCAGTTTGCTGATCGCGTTTTTTCCTTGGCGATGCTTTGCTGTGCCCTCTGTGTTTTGGCCTTGGTGGGCTTGATCATTTACGAACTTGCAAGTAAGTCCAGCCTTTCCTGGCGTGCCTCCGGAATCAAGTTCTTCTTCCAAAGCGACTGGGATCCCGTAAATGAACATTTCGGGGCGCTGCCGTTCATCTTCGGCACAATCGTGTCTTCGATTCTTGCCCTCGTGCTTGCGGTACCGCTGGCCGTCGGCGTTGCCGTGTTCATCACCGAAATGTGTCCCCGCTGGTTGCGGGGAGCTCTGGCTTTCACCACCGAGCTCCTGGCTGCGATTCCCAGCGTCATTTACGGGCTGTGGGCCATCTTCGTGTTGGTCCCTCTTTTGCGCGAATACGTCGAACCCTGGCTCGCCCACTACTTTGGATGGACAGCCGATTTCACCCACAAACTTGGTTTCCAGGGGCCTTTTGAAGGGCCGCCTTACGGCATCGGAATGCTCGCAGCCGCGATCATCCTCGCCATCATGGTTGTCCCCATCGTGTCCTCGATCACGCGTGAGGTCATGACTGCCGTTTCGCAACAGCAGAGAGAAGCCGTTCTCGCCCTGGGTGCAACTCGTTGGGAGATGATTCGCACCGGAGTTCTGCGCAATGCCCGGGCAGGTATTTTTGGCGGCATCATTCTCGGCTTGGGCCGTGCCCTCGGTGAAACCATGGCCGTCACCATGGTGATCGGCAACCGCCCGGAGATTGCGGCCTCGCTTTTTGCTCCCGGCTACACCATGGCCAGCGTGATTGCCAACGAATTCAACGAAGCCCCCGGAGACGCCTATCGGAGCGCATTGATCGAAATCGGGCTGGCACTTTTTATCGTGACCATCATCGTGAACATTCTGGCGCAGTTCCTGGTCTGGACCGTAACTCGCGGTACCCCGGCGAGGGCCAATGGCTGACACTTTGACCTCCACGTTCGTATCTGCCCCGGTCAGCCTTTGGCGACGTGGCATAAATTCCCTCGTAACCTGCGCGGCCGCCGGCTCGGTGATCCTCGTTCTTCTGCCACTCGTGGCCGTGTTCGGATACTTGGTCTACAAAGGCATCGGTTCGATCAACTTTGCTTTCCTGACCCAAATTCCCAAACCACCGGGTGAAGCTGGCGGTGGCATGGCCAATGCCATTGCCGGTTCTGCTTTAATTCTGTTTCTCGGCAGTCTTGCGGGAGTTCCAATCGGGATCGGAGCAGGGATTTATCTGGCTGAATATGGACGCAATCGCTTCGGCAACGTTATCCGTTTTACCGCCGATGTTCTCAATGGCGTGCCCTCCATCATCGTTGGCGTTGTTGCCTACGGGCTCGTCGTACTGGCGCAGGGTAACTTCTCAGCCGTGGCTGGGGGAGTCGCCCTGGCGATCATGATGATTCCCACGATTGCCCGCACTACTGAGGAAATGCTCGTGCTGGTGCCCAATGCCGTACGCGAGGCCGCTTATGGTCTGGGAGTCTCCCGTTGGCGTACCACGCTTTCGATCACCTTGCGCACCGCCACTTCCGGTGTGATCACCGGAGTCATGCTGGCTTTTGCCCGGGTTGCCGGTGAAACTGCACCGCTTCTGTTTACAACGCTCGGCAACACTTATTGGAACTGGAAGATCAATCAACCCACCGCCGCCCTGCCGCTGCAAATTTTTACTTATGCCATTTCGCCGTACGATGAATGGCATAAACAGGCCTGGGCAGGAGCGCTGATTCTCATCATTCTTATCGTGGCCTCGGTGAGTGCCGTCCGGCTGGTGGCCAGTCGCGGTATGCTCAAGGGAGCGAACTAAATCATGGGTGAGGGCATCAAGGTCGAAAAGCTGAACGCCTGGTTTGGCAAGACCCAGGCGTTGTACGACATCACCATGGAAGCGTCCGCCAACCACGCTACCGCCATCATTGGTCCTTCGGGCTGTGGCAAGTCGACTTTCGTGCGCTGCCTCAATCGCATGCATGAGACTGTTCCTGACGCGCGGGCCACAGGCACAGTTCGGATCGGCGATTTGAGCGTTTACAACGGAACCGCTGCCGTGCAGATCCGCCGCCGTATTGGCATGGTCTTTCAGAAGCCCAATCCATTTCCCACCATGTCGATCTACGACAACGTGGCCGCCGGATTGAAACTCAACGGTTTCAATGATCGCAAGCGCTTGGCAGAGATTGTCGAGCGTTCTCTGAAGCTCTCCGCCCTATGGGATGAAGTGAAGGACCAGATGCACAAGAAGTCCGGCGCCAGCCTCTCCGGAGGCCAGCAGCAGCGCCTGTGTATCGCCCGCGCCCTGGCAGTCGAGCCCGAAGTCCTGCTCATGGACGAGCCCTGCTCGGCCCTCGACCCTATTTCCACCGGCAAAATTGAAGAACTCATCTTCCAGCTCAAGGAACGCTTTACCATCGTCATCGTGACGCATAATATGCAACAAGCCTCGCGCGTGGCGGAGTTCACCGGGTTCTTTCTTCTGGGCAAGCTGATTGAATTCGATAAGACCGAGAAGATCTTCACCAATCCTTCCGACAAGCGGACGGAGGACTACATTACAGGCAGATTTGGATGATTAAGTTTCGATAAGGCAGGTTTGGATAATGCGCAGCCGCTTTCAGCAAGGACTTGAAGAACTCCGGGCACGTTTGCTCCGCATGGGCGGACTTGCCGAGCAGGCCGTGGATCGCGCCTGCCAGGCCTACATTGACCGTGATCTGGCGCGCTGCCACGCCGTGCTCGAGGGCGAGACCCTTATTAACGCCACTGAGCGCGAAATCGACGAGCTTGCGTTCGACCTTCTGGCCATGCAGCAACCGATGGCCGTGGATCTGCGCTTCATCCTCGCCGTGACCAAGATCAACTCCGACCTCGAACGCGTGGGCGATCAGGCGGTCAATATCGCCGAGCGCGTGATGGATCTTGTGGAACTGCCCAAGGCAGAACTTCCGGTTGACATTCCGCGCATGGCTGCTGCCGTTGCTGCCATGGTTCGTCGCTCCCTGGAATCATTCATCGAAGGCAAAGCTGAGCTGGCCCAGGCTGTGCTTGAGATGGACAACGTCGTGGATCGAATGAAAGATGAGGCCTTCATCACGCTGGTTAAGGCCATGAACGAGCATCCGGAAGTGACCCGGCAAGCGTTGGATGCGTTGCTGGTTGCGCGCAATCTGGAGCGCGTGGCTGACCACGCCACCAACATCGCTGAAGATGTCATTTTCTGGGTTCGCGGTGCTGACGTCCGCCATAACGTGAATCAAGAATTGCCTTCGCGTCAAGAAATTGCGGACTCTCATTAAAGTCTAACTTTACCTTATTTTTGGGTGGCGCAGCGCTTAAGCGCTGCGATAAAAAAGTATTGCTTCCTGTACGCGCTTGAGCGCCTGAGGTCGATCACTCGCTGCTCATAATCAGTTTTCCTATAAAATCAGACCGGCATGTTTCCGTTCCCCAGCGAGAAAACCATGAACCGTTTCTTTCTTACCCTTTTCGCTTTCAGCGCTCTCGCATCCGCTGCCCTTGCTCAATCTCCTCCGCATCAAATCCCGCTGCCCACCAGCAAGCAACTCAGCGTGCCTTCGCCGGGGCGACTGGGAACCCTGAACGGATTTCCCGGCGCAATCGCATTGAGCCCAGACAAGCATTACGCCGCGCTCCTTAACGACGGCTATGGCTCCCAGGCCAACGGGGCTCATCAATCCATTGCCATCATTGATCTCAAGACCAATCAGCTCAGCGATTTCCCTGAGTCTCGTCTTCCCGAAGACGCTCACCAAAGCTACTTTGTCGGTCTTGCCTTCAGTTCCGACGGAAGTCATATTTACGCCTCCATGGGATCCATCACCGATCCCACAGGTACAAAGCCCGGCAGCACGGGTAACGGAATTGCTGTGTACAGTTTTCGACAGGGAAAAGTCGCTCCAGAGCGTTTCCTGAAAATCCCACCGCAAAAACTCGGCGCAGGAAAGAAAGTTGCCTACGGCGTGCAGAAGACCGCCGCTGGAACCGCCATTCCATATCCGGCGGGTCTTGCGGTGATCGCAGCTCAAGACGCGTCCGACAAACTCCTCGTTGCCAACAATCTTTCCGACAACGTCATTCTTCTCGATTCAGCCAGCGGACGCATCCTTCAGCAATTCGATCTCAGCACTCACGAAATGGTCCCGTCTTCTTTTCCGTACACCGTGGTCGCAACGCACGATGGACGCCGCGCCTGGTGCAGTCTGTGGAATGCATCTCGCGTCGTCGAACTCGATCTCGAGAAGGGAACTATCGTCCGCCGAATTCCGTTGCAGGAACCCAAAGATCCACTCGCGCCTGGCTCGCACCCAACGGCTTTGCTGCTCAGCCCGGACGAGAAACAACTTTATGTGGCATTGTCTAATGCCGACCAAGTGCAGGTGGTGCCGGTGGATTCCAATGGCCCCATCCGGCCTCTTGACACAAAACCCATTCCACAGCTGAAATATGGCGGCACTTGTCCAGACGCACTGGCTCTGTCCCCAGATGGCACGCGCCTGTTCGTGGCCGATGCCTGCATCAATGCCGTCGCCGTTTTCGACATGCCCGGCATTCTGAGAGGTCCGATCACAATTCTGCCCATCTACCAGCCGTTGGGTTTCATCCCCACTGACTGGTATCCCAGCGCCTTAACTACCGTCGGTGACGATCTCCTGATTGCTACAGCCAAAGGGCAGGGCACCGGCCCCAATAATCTTCCCGGACATACCGGATACGAGCGCCGCCACCGCGAGAACGCATATATTCCCACTCTTCTGTACGGTTCGCTCGCCCGCGTGAACATCCCCAAAGCCGAAGCTCATTTCGACGACCTTACTCAGCAAATAGAGAAAGACAATCTCTTCCTCGGCGATCCCGGTCGAATCCAGTTCGCACAGGGTGGGAACCCGATCCATCATGTGATCTACATCCTCAAGGAGAACCGTACTTACGATCAGATTTTTGGCGATTTGAAAGTTGGCAGCGAGACAATCGGCAAAGGCGATCCTTCGCTGGTTCTTTACGGTGCAGACATTACTCCCAACCTGCACAAGCTGGCCCTGCGGTTTGGCGTGCTCGACAATTTCTACGATAGCGGCGAAGTCTCCGGTGACGGCCATGACTGGTCAACCGCCGCCATCACCAGCGACTACAACGAGAAGACCTGGACCATCGGTTATCGCAGCCACGAACGCACTTACGACTATGGCGGCACGGTCGCCGACGAGATTCCCATGGAAAACGGTGAGCCCGACATCGATGCCCCTTCTACGGGCTACATCTGGGACAACGCCGCCAACCACGGCATCACTTATCGCGACTACGGCGAATTCATAGAAGCAGTGTGGTGCAAGGCGGCGAGAAAGGGCTCCGCTTCGCCCAAGGAAGGCACGCCTTCGCCATTGACTGCGGGGTGCACGCGGCCGGTCGTCAATAAGGGGGAGAAGCTACCGGAAAACGTTGGCCAGCCTCACGGCTCTGCCAGTCCTTGGCCGTGGGCCGTTCCGCTAATCGCGCACACCAAGGCGACCAAGCCAGTTCTGCGCAGCCACTTCGACCCCAATTTTCCAGACTTCAATACCGAATATCCCGACCAACTTCGAGCTGACGAATTCCTCAACGAGTTCGACGGATTCGTGACCGCTCGCAAAGAAGGCAAGGGAACTGAGCTTCCAGCCTTTGTGCTGCTCTATCTTCCTGACGATCACACACACGGCACGCAAGCTGGCAAGCCTCGTCCCGCTGCCTCCGTTGCCGACAACGACCTCGCCGTCGGACGCGTAGTCGAAGCCGTATCGCACAGTCCCTATTGGGATGACACTGCCACCTTCATCGTGGAAGACGACGCTCAGGACGGAGCCGACCACGTCGACGCTCACCGCTCCATCGCCTTCGCCATCAGCAAATATTCACCGGGATCGGCCGACCGTCCTTTTGTGGACAGCCGCTTCTACACGACCGTGAACATGATTCACACTATGGAATCACTGATCGGCCTGCCGCCGATGAATCAGAATGATGCCTACGCGCCGGTAATGGCCCCGCTATTCTCGGGCCCGGGAAACCAGCCGTCTTTCACCGCCGACTGGAGCAATCGCGACAACGGTCTGATCTACCAGACCAACCCCGCCCACGGGCAAGGCGCTGCCGAATCCGCCAAAATGGACTTCACCCATCCCGACGCCAACAACCCCGCAGTGCTCAACGCCATCCTCTGGCGTGATCGCAAAGGCGATGTACCCATACCCGCGCCCCAGCACACAGTCTTGCCCGCGAAATCCAAATCAGACAACGACTGAAGGTTTTGGGTGACGCAGCGTCAGCGCTGCGATCAAGGCATGGTTTTTCTGCTCTGGCTTTAGCCCCGAGATGCCCGAAAAGAAGAGACCAGAAGAAAAGGCACGGACGCGAAACGCCCGTGCCCAAACAATCTGTGTAATTAAGCCCTACGCCCCGACCAACGCCGGCTCAGTTTCATAAATCGAGTGCCAGGACGTCGCCGCCTGCAGACGGTTATTCACATTGTTGATGTTCTTCACGCCTTCCGTTTCCAACCACTTGCGGAAGGCCGCCGCGCCCTGCTTGGCATAGATCGGGATACCATCCTTCCAGGTTGCGCGCCCGCAGAGAACGCCGTTGAACTTCACCCCCGTTTCTGCGGCAAGTTCCAGCGTTTCGGTGAACTCCGCGTTGCTCACGCCCGCGGAAAGATAAATAAATGGCTTGTTGGCCACGTTGGCCGCCTGATGGAACAGGTCTACGGCTTCTTTCTTGCTGTAGGCTTTCTGTCCGGCATAGGCTTTCGCGCCTTCAACGAACTTCATGTTCACCGGGACTTCGACCTTCAGAACGTCCACGCCGTAGCGGTCTTTGCTGAACTCGCGCATGCTCTCGGTGACGATGTGAGGCTTCTTCTTCGCGTACTCCAGACCCTTCTCGTCCGCGCCTTCTTCGTAGCCGACGAATTCCAGGAAAAACGGAATGTCATTGGCGCGGCACTCGTCTCCCAGACGCTCCACCCAGGCGTGCTTCTTGTTATTCACGTCCTTGGAGTCGAACGGAGTGTAATAGAGCAGGATCTTGATGCAATCAGCGCCCGCTTCCTTCAGCCGGCGGACCGACCAATGATCGAGCAAGTCTCCCAGACGGCCGGGGCCCGTTTTGTCGTATCCGGTCTTCTCATAGGCCAGCAGCAGGCCAGCATTTTTGGCGCGGCGCTTCGAGGCCGGCAGGCCCCACTCAGGATCGAGCAGAATGGCGCTGGCATGCGGGGTAAGGACTTCGGTAACCAGGGTTTTGAATTCTTCCATCATGGCGTCGCCGATTTCGCCACCCTTTTCCTTGGCGAGAGATTTCTGCAGCGAACCGCGCTGATCCATGGCGGCGGCAGCGATCACGCCCTTCTCGTTTGAGACCTTCTTCAACCCGGCCAGTTTGCCAGGAGTGAGCTTCATAGTTTCCTCCAGGAATGACACTGAGAAAGATGAGTGCTTGAGGCCACCAATTGTAAACCATCTTAGAGAGAGGGAAATCGGTTTGACGGTGACAGGGTCCGAATCCACTCGAGTAGTGGGAGGGTTGCACCCCAGTGATTTGCCGATAGCTATCTGCGATGGCTTTAACTCTGGAGGGTAGTAGGTAGATTGCAATTTCCACGCACCTGGTGCTGTTAGTACCGCGACCTTGCCGGACTCTTTCGGCGTGTAAGGCTCAGACGTCCCCAGCTTGACCTAGCGGCCTATGACGTTGGAGCGAAGTGCCTCGTCGAAAGGATTTGTTTCCCAGAAGCCTTCAAGAAACCGCTCCCTATCCGTCTCCCCAAGTGGCGTAGCAGAAGTCGAAAAGTAGCCCGTGAAGTGTTGACTCGCTTCTGGGCTAGGCGACGGAAAGCACGTAGTTCCATCAGTGACGCTGGTGAACTTGTACTTGACGAACACCGATTCCCCGACCCTATAAATGTGTTTCAACGGAGTAATTCGAGCTGAAGTTGGGGAGGTTTGAGCTCATTACTTGTTGGCTTCACCTGAGCTGTAACAGGACAGAGCAAAGAAGACAAAATAGAGAGCTGCAAGACAGGCGGTCTTACGACTCAAGATGCGAGTAAAACTCATCGAAGCCTCCGTGCCAAAGTGCGTTTCATCCTGCCTATACTACTGCCTTAACGTCAGCGTCCTCAACACAGCCTGCTGTTTGGCAATCAGCGATTGCACACCCTGACTGGCCAGGGCGGTCATCTTATTGAGCTGCGCTTCATCGAACACTTGGTGCTCCGCCGTGGCCTGCACTTCGACGAACTTGTGGCCGGCGGTCATGACGAAGTTCATGTCCACGTCCGCGCGGGAGTCCTCTTCGTAGCAAAGGTCGAGCAGAATTTCGCCATCCACAATGCCCACGCTGACCGCCGCGACAAAATCGCGCAAGGGAACCGAGGTCAGAGTGCCAGCCTCGACCAGTTTTTCCAGCGCCAGTCCCAGGGCCACGAAAGCGCCGGTAATGGACGCAGTGCGCGTGCCGCCGTCGGCTTGAATTACATCGCAGTCGATCCAAATGGTGCGCTCGCCGAGCCGTTCCGTGTCCGTGACGGCCCGCAGCGAGCGTCCGATCAGGCGCTGGATTTCGTGCGTGCGCCCGCTGGGACGTCCCTTATTCACTTCGCGCGGAGTACGAGTCAGGGTAGCGCGTGGCAACATGCTGTACTCGGCGCTGATCCATCCCTTGCCACTGTTGCGCATGAACTGCGGCACAGTTTCTTCGATGGAGGCGGTGCAGATCACACGCGTGTTGCCAACTTCAATGAGCGCCGAACCCTCGGCGGTCTGGATGTAGTCAGGAAGAATGTTTACCGGACGCAACTGTTCGGGAGTGCGATTGTCGGAGCGATAATGCATAAGCCCAAAATTGTAAATGAAAATGATGGCGGAGGTTCGGAAGCAGTCGGGCTTGCAATGTTTCTGCGAATCGGAGGTTCGACTCACATGCACGATTCCAAGCGCCGTTCTTTTCTCACGCAATCCTTCGCGCTGGTCTGCGGTAGCCTCTTAGCGAATTCGGCTCTCCTCAATTCTGCAGCCGCCGAGGAAAAACCTGCGGTCATACCTGATCTGATTTCCCAAATGAGGTGGTTCAACGACCCTGCCTCATCGAAGCGTGAAGGCGGAAAACTGTTCATAAGCAGCCGTCCCAAAACCGATTTCTGGCGCAAAACATTTTATGGATACGTTACTGACAATGGCCACTTCCTTCATTTGCCAGTCCAGGGCAATTTTGTTTTCGAAGCCCGTGTGAATGGTCAATATGCCGCGCTTTACGATCAAGCCGGATTGATGGTCCGCGCGGATGCGGAGAATTGGGTGAAGTGTGGCACTGAGTTTGTCGATGGAGTGCGCCATGCCAGTGTTGTCTTTACCCGCGATTTCTCTGACTGATCGACGATGAACGATCTATCGCAGGACGCGCCAGTATGGTGGCGAGTGGTTCGCACCCGTGACGCGCTCGAGACTCTTTGTTCTCTGGATGGGCGAAAATATATTTCAGTTCGGCAAGGCTATCTGGTTCCATCACCTAAAGCCGAGGTTGGAATCATGTGCGCGGCACCAGAAGGTCCCGGATTCCTGGCCACGTTCGATAATTTAAAACTGTCGTTGACAGGGAAGAACAGCAGCTAAGAATCCCTAAACAACTTTGGGGGGAGCAGCGCTTCAGCGCTGCGACAAAAGGCTTGGTTTTCTGCACGCGCCTTGGCGCCTGAGGTTGAGTGGCGCTGCTACTGCGCCGTCTGCAACTGTGCTGCCAGTTGATTCACTGCTGCCACGTCATAAAAACGCGTCAAATCGGCGTGCCCGGCCAGCGTGTCGCGTTCTTTGCCGTCTACAAGAATCTTCACACGAGTAATACCGGGAATATTCGCGGACAGCGTTTGCACCAATGAAGCCACGGTGAGCTCCTCCACCAGAATGCCGGAGCGGTGGCTGTTGGCAAAGGCAGAGTTGATGTCAATGACAGCGAGACCTGGGTCCACTAGATAGACGTTACGCACCTCGGAGCCTGTGCCCAGCGGATGGGGCGAGGATTTGTCGAGATACAGGCCCAGCAAAGCGCGCAGCAATTCCTCCGCGCGCTGCTGGCGTCCTTCCGGCAAAGGGATGCGGGACGCTTGTGGCCGCAGTACACCAGCATCATCGTAGGCGACATACAAAACCACCTGCTCGGTGGGGCCGGAAACCGGTGGCGCCACGGATTGCGGGTTTGCCTCTCCGAATTCAGTCCCGGAGACGCCTCGCATGTGCCACACGTAGAAGCCCATTCCCAGCGAGATGGCTAGCATGACCAACGCGCCGAAAAGTAAGTGACGGGAAATCATGGCCCGGCCTCCAGTCTGGCGCGCGCGTTCACGATCCCAGCGGCCACGGTGCTGGCGACGAGTTGCTGGTAATCCGGGGAAGTCAAATCCGAAATTTTGCCGCCGGGAGGTGCGATCTCCAACGCAATGGCAGCCGTGTTGAGGTTATTCAAAGGACGCAATGGCGCGGCCAGCGTGCGAACCGAAATCTGCTTGTTTCGCAGCTCCACCGCCACGCTGGCTGCAGTCGCCTGACTCGCGGAAACGAAAGCGGCTTGCGCAGCGTCCCAGGCGATGAATGGCCCGTGGGATTCGCCACCCGCCGGGATCAGCGCCGTGTAGATCCGGATGCCAGGACCTTGCGACGCGGCATGAACGCCTAAGTAGATTGCGGGGTGCGCGGAATTCGTCTGGCTCGCGCGCTGGTCGATGCTGAGATTGATGTCACCGTCCCGCAGAAGTAATGTCGTGATCCCGCGACTTTCGAGTTGCTGTCGTATTTGCCGGGCGAAGGCCAGCGTAACGTCTTTTTCCGCCAGTTGATCGCCGAGAGCAGCTCCTCGTTCATCTCCTCCATGGCTGGCGTCGACGACGGCAAAATATTGTCGTTGTCCGAACGCGGTTGCGGCGGAAGAAACCGTGCCCGAAGGAACGGGACGTAAAGGTGCAGCCCCCGAAGATGCGGCAGCAGTGGCCGGAGCGCCCGCAGCCGGCACGGATTGCGTCTGCGCGGCCGTCTGCGGAGCTGCAGTAACGGTGATTGTCTTGCGGTCATCGCTGAACGTGGCAAACATAGGCGCGTTGCCGGTCACGGTTATCTCGGCTGCCCCGTTGCTCTCTTCGTAGCTAGCCGAAGGAATGGTCTTGCTATCAAACGTGAGCACTGGCGAAGCGGGAGGAAGGAGGGCCTCGTGGCTGAAGTGCATATGTAATTTGCCCGGCTCGGTGGCAATCGAGGGATTCACGGGCGCGGTGAAGTTGATGACCAGGGCGGGATTCGATAGCTTCCTTACTTGCGCGGTGAAGTGCACACCGGCGTTGCCAATAAAAAGACGGCGTGAGTTTTCATGGAAAGTGACTGGGCTGCCGAGAATGCGGGAGAGGATCTGCGGCAACGAAGACAGCGGAACCATGCCGTGACCATTTTCCAGTAGGAAATTCGCTGGCAAATCAAATCCTTTGCGGCCTATGTGGACGCGCTTTTTGCCGGCGATGAATTCAGCCTCGCTGTCGTTGGAGCGGACCTTCCAGCGATTGCCTTCGGTCTTCGCCGTGACCGTTCCCAGAGGGTCGAGTACCTCGAGCAGGACAACGTAGTCCTGGCCATTGCGCTCGCTCAGCGGAAGGGAATAATTGGCGACGGTGGAATAAATGGACAGGCGCTTCTCGTCGGAGGAAGTGGAAAAAAGTAGGAGCCTGGAACTGAGAACCACTACAGCAACCAGGACTAGCGGCAGACCGAAACTTTCGCGAGGCCTGCCGCCGAGCCTGTCGCTACTCCAGGGCATAGATGGTTAGACCGCTGAGGAGCTTGGGGTAAAAGTCGGTCGATTTTTGCGGAAGGACTTCGTTGGCGAATGCGATGTCTCGCACCTGCCACATGCGGGCAGAATTCATGAGGAAAGCGACATTGGCCGCACCGTTGCGGACTTTTTCGATGGCCTCGCCGGCGTCACGAATGTAGCTGATATTTTCCTGATTGCGGATCGACTCTTCCGACAGGGCCAGCACACCCTCCAACAAGCACTTATGCAATTGCACCACGTCGAGCGATTGCTGGCGCAGTGAAAGAGAGCCGAAGATGTTCGCGCCGTCTCCTTTTGGCCTGTCGAACAAAAAAGCCCGATTCGCTGTGATCCCCAGGAGTGCGGTGCCGGTATTGCCCGCTTCACGCAGGATGGCGTTGGCGCGGGGGGCATCGAGAGATGGATCGACCTCTTCGACGCTGAAGTATGCGCGTGCTCCCTCGCGTAACGCGTCCGACGAAAAGGAGGCCAGTCCATGTACTACGCGATGCGTGGGCAGGATCACCAAGCCGGAGCTATCCATATTGACGAACGTCATCATGGCCAGTTCGTACAGGGCAATTTCTACCTCACGCTGGCCGACCAAGGCATTTTCTGCCGAGTGTTGGCGAGGAACTCCCCCGGGGTTCGACGACGCGGCCGCAGCCCGCCTTTCGTTACGGTAATTCAGCGCGGTCTCATACCGATGGTGGCCGTCGGCGATAATCAGCTTTTTGTCTCTCATCTTGCCACTTACCAGATCAATGAGGTTGGGATCGGAAACCTTCCAAACTTGGTGCAAAACATCGTATTCGTCTCGCATTTCCATGTCTGGCTTGGCGCCGGCGGTCAGCAGGCCCTCAATCTCGCTGGCGGGATCGCTGTAGAGCATAAAGATCTGTCCAAAATGGGCACGGGTGTGTCGCAATAGATCCAGGCGATCAGCCTTGGGCTTGGCTAGGGTCTGTTCATGGCGGTGGACCACCCCGGCGGAGTAATCTTCGAGGCGCCCCAACGCGATGAACCCCCGTCGTTCCAGTTCAGTCTTGCTGCCGGGAGCCGTAAATCGTTCAAGATACGTATAGATCGAGGGTTGGGAATCCTGCAAAAAGACGCCCTGCCGGCGCCAGTCGCCAAAGAATCCGGCAGCCCGCGTATAGACATTTTCCTTTTCATGGTCGGTTGGTTCGGGCTTGCCCAGAATAATGCGTACCAGGTTGTAGGGACTGGAGGTGTAATAACCTTCCCGCATTTGGGAAGTGATCTTGTCATAGGGCTGGGTGGCAACCTGGGACAGCGAAACCCGGTCAGGGTCATAACGAAGGGCACGAAACGCGGAAATATGGGCCATGGTCGGAGAAAAGATTGTAACAAGAGAGCGCCTCTATTTGGGGATTGAGTTGCAGGCGGATCGGAGAAGTGCGAGACGCTCGGGGCGTGGGAAGATGTTTGAGCACCGCCCTGCCGCAAGAAGCAAACTTTGACAAAAGACTGACATCTTCTAGTGCGCGCTATGTTAGGATCAGCTTCTAAAGTGAGGTTTTTTATGGCCCGCCTGCTTGGGCGTTGGTCATTCGGCCCGTTGACCTCAGTACGGTACGTCCACTCGGTCGCTTCCCCGAACCAGAGAAATTTAGCTGTGCCCTCCGCAGGGCGCGATTTCGCTCTTTCCGCATGTGTCGCATTGTTGGCTGCCATGAGTTGCGCTTTCGCTTCTTCGGCTTGGGCACAGACTCCGGCTAGCGTGGATGATGTGCACATCAGCCCGAGGATTCAGCCAGAGCCAGAGAAGCCCACCCCCGACGCAATTATCGATCCCTCGCTGAAGACCCATACGGCGCCGATCAAGGTGGATGTGAGTTTGGTGTTGGTGCCCGTCACCATTACCGATCCCATGAACCGCCTCGTCACCGGGCTGGACAAAGAAAACTTTCAGCTCTTTGAGGGCAAGGACCCGCAGGAAATCAAGCATTTCTCCAACGAAGATGCTCCCGTGTCTCTGGGCGTGATCTTCGACATGAGCGGGAGCATGAGCAGCAAGATCGAACGGGCCCGGGAAGCGGTGGCGGAGTTTTTCAAGACCGCCAATCCGCAGGACGAGTTCTTTATGATTACGTTCGCCGACCAACCGGAGGAGATCTCCGATTTCACGCAGTCGGTGGAAGACATTCAAGGGAAGTTGGTGTACACGGTCCCCAAGGGAAGAACGGCCCTGTTGGATGCGATTTATCTGGGTGTCAGCAAGATGCGGCAGGCAAAATACCCCAAGAAGGCCCTGCTCATCATCTCCGATGGCGGCGATAACCATAGCCGCTATACCGAGGGCGAGATCAAGTCCCTGGTGAAAGAAGCGGATGTAATGATCTATGCCATTGGCCTTTATGACCATTACTTCCAGACCCAGGAGGAGCAGTTGGGCCCGGCCCTGTTGAGCGAGATCGCCGAATTGACTGGAGGGCGAGCCTTCACCATTGACAATCCCAATGATTTGGGTGACGTGGCCACAAAAATTGGGATTGAGCTGCGCAACCAATATGTGCTGGGATACCGTCCAATGAAGCCTGGACACGACGGCAAATGGCGTAAGATAAAGGTGAAATTAATTCCGCCAAAGGGACTGCCGCCGCTCAAGGTTTACGCTAAAACGGGATACTATGCGCCTACGGAATAGCCGTGTTCTTTTTCTCCTGCTTGCATTTCTTTTCATTCACATAATCGGTGGGGCACAGGAACCAACAGCAACTCCCGCTAGTCCTGCTCAACAAATACCGGCGGATGCAACTCAAGCGAGCCCTCCAGCAGGTCACCCACCCGCACAAACATCGCAGAACCCTTCGCAGCAACCGCCTCCGTCACCGGCCCAGGCCGGAACCGAAACTCCGATCGGAGCCCAGGCACAACCCGCACCTGCGCCAGTCGACGATAGCGGCGTTTTTGTTTTCAAGAAGCAGGTAGAGGAGGTTGTACTTCACGCGGTGGTGGTTGACAGCAAAATGCACCTGATCACGAATCTCGACAAAAGTGCATTCACCGTGTTCGAAAACGGTAAACCCCAGCCCATTACTTCATTCCGGCAAGAAGATGTTCCTGTGGACATGGGGATCGTGATTGACAACTCCGGCTCCATGCGGGAAAAGCGCGATCAAGTAAATAAGGCGGCGTTGAACCTGGTACGAGCCAGCAATGCCCAAGACCAGGTTTTTGTAGTGAACTTCAACGATGAGTTTTACCTCGACCAGGATTTCACCAGTGACATCAATAAGCTGCGCCAGGCACTGGAGAAAGTGGAATCCCGTGGAGGGACCGCTCTTTATGATGCGCTCGTCGCCTCCTGGGCCGATTATCTCAAGAAAGACGCAAAACTCCAGAAGAAGGTCCTGTTTGTTGTCACCGACGGGGAAGACAATGCCAGCCGTTCCACGCTGGAAGAGACAGTCAAGAATCTGTCGGAAGAGAATGGACCCACGGTTTATGCCATCGGATTATTGGGCGAGGAAAAAGAAAGGCGAGCACGACGGGCACTGCAAACCATCGCGGAACGGACCGGAGGAATTGCGTTCTTGCCCAAAACGCTCGGCGAAGTAGACGAAATCAGCAAAACGGTCGCCCACGACATTCGCAGCCAGTACACCATTGGCTACAAGCCCACTACTCCAAAAAGCGTGGGTGGTTATCGTACTATCCGTGTCGATGCCCAGAAAAAGGGTGATGGCAAACTTTCAGTCAGAACCCGCAGCGGCTACTACGCGGGCCAGAACTCCGTGCCAGGCGGCAAACCATAGCCTGTGGCAGCACTACGATAACCTCCCACCGGAAGGCGATTGACCATTCCTCGATTGCTTCCGTAGTCTGTAGGGTGCAAATCAAAACCATCGAGGGCACCCGCCTGCGCGTGGCCGACGACATCACCCAACTGGTTGGCGAAACCCCCGTCCTTCAATTGAAGCGGCTTGTTCCGGAGGGTTCGGCGGAGGTGTACGCCAAGCTGGAATATCTGAATCCCGGAGGAAGCGTAAAAGACCGGGCCGCGATCGGAATCATTCGGCAAGCCGAGGAACAAGGTCTCCTCAAGCCCGGCGGCACGATTGTTGAAGCCACCGCTGGAAACACCGGCATTGGTTTGGCCCTGATCGGGGTGAACCGCGGCTACAAAGTCGCGCTATTTGTCCCCGAGCGTTTTTCGGAAGAAAAAGTAATCATCATGCGCGCCCTGGGGGCGCAAGTGACGCGCACTCCTGACGCCGATGGGATGCAGGGAGCCATCAGCCGTGCGAAAGAACTTGTAGCGCGAGATCCCAACGCGTTCATGGCTGGGCAATTCGACAATCCCGCCAATCCCGATTATCACTACGCGACCACTGCCGAAGAAATCTTCGAGCAAATGGAAGGACGCATCGACGCCGTAATCATTGGCTCCGGCACAGCCGGTACATTCACGGGCGTGTCTCGCTACCTGAAGGAGCATTTGCCCAAGGTGCTCACCGTCGCGGTGACTACGCAGGGATCGGTGCTGGGCGGTGGCAACCCTGGGCCTCACAAGGTCGAAGGAATTGGGTCCAGTTTTATTCCGCGGAATTTTGATGCTTCAGTGTGCGACGAGATACTTGTGGCCACCGACCACGAAGCTTTCGGCATGGTGAAGGAATTGGCGGCCCGCGAAGGAGTGCTGGCGGGTTCAAGCGGCGGAGCGAATGTGTTCGTGTCTCTGCAAGTGGCGCGGCGTTTGGGTCCAGGCAAAAGAGTCGTGACCATCATTCCGGATTCCGCCGAGCGCTATTTGTCAAAGAAGATTTTCGAGGGCGGAATTTGAAACGCAGCACTTAGCATTTAGCACATGGCATTTGGCCTGGAGTTCCCTAGACGCCCAAGTGCTCAATGCTATCTGCCAAGTGGTAAATGCCAATCACACCAATTCTTATGAAGAAGAACAGCAAACCCAGCGGCTTTTCCACCCGCGCCATTCATGCCGGACAAGAGCCGGACCTCGAAACCGGCGCGGTGTCACCACCCATCTATCCGACTTCCACGTACGTCCAGCAAGCGATTGGCAAAAACAAGGGATACGAATACGCCCGCGTTTCGAATCCCACTCGCACCCGGCTGGAAAAGAATCTAGCTGCGCTGGAAGGCGGAATTGCCTCACGAGTGTTTGCCAGCGGCATGGCCGCGATCAATGCCATCACCACGATGTACAAATCCGGAGATCATGTGGTGTGCGGCAACAATCTTTATGGTGGCACGCCACGTCTATTCACCCAAGTGCTGGCAGGACACGGCATCGAATTTGCCTACGTCGATACCTCCGGCGTGGAGGGCGTGAAGAATGTGGAGCGCGCTCTTCGCAAGAACACCCGCATGGTATTCGTGGAAACACCCACCAATCCGCTGATGGCACTCAGCGACATTCAAGCGATCGCTCGCGTGTGCCATCGCCGCAGCACTGCCGAACTGGTTGTTGACAACACCTTTATGTCTCCGTACTTCCAGCAGCCCCTCGCCTTGGGTGCGGACATGGTAGTGCACTCAACCACGAAGTTTCTGAACGGCCACAGCGATGGGCTGGGTGGCGTTGTTGTGTGCACTAAGCCGGAACAGATCGAGCAGTTGAGCTTTGTGCAGAAAGCTGCGGGAGCGATACTTTCGCCTTTCGAATGCTGGCTGATCCTGCGCGGCGTCAAGACTCTTGCCGTACGCATGGAGCAGCATGATAGCAGCGGCCGAATCGTCGCGAAGTTTCTGGCCGGTCACAAGAAGGTAAAGAGAGTTTTCTATCCTGGATTGCCGGATCATCCGCAATATGCGCTGGCAAAGCGGCAAATGAGCGGTTTCGGTTCCATGATTTCGTTCGAGGCCGGCTCTCTTTCGAATGCCAACAAGATGCTGAAGAAAGTGCGGATTTGCTCGCTGGCCGAGTCTCTGGGCGGAGTGGAGACGCTCATCTCGCATCCCGCGACCATGACTCACGCCGCCGTTGGGAAAAAGGGAAGAAAAGAAATCGGAATCACTGACGGCATGGTGCGCATTTCGGTCGGCATCGAGAATGTGGAAGACATCATCGCCGATCTGGATCAGGCGTTGCACGCGATTTAGCTCACGGCGATGGAGGCGCGGACGTCCTCGCCCGCCTAATGGGTCAGGGCGATCGATACAGGATCGCTTCCTGTTACGGCCGTTCCAGCGGAAGTCAAGGTGCCATTGCGATTGATGCTGTAGATCGAAACTACGCCGACATTCTGATTCGCCACGTAGGCGAAGGTGCCGGCAGCATCCCCGACTATGGGGAACGGTTGGCCTCCTGTTGCGATGGTGGCTGGCGTCATCGGAGTCAGGCCCCCAGTGCAAGAATTGACGGTATACAGCGAGATCGTGGCGTCACGATAGTTCAACACGTAGGCAAATGTGGCCGGGGATGCAGGCGTACATCACGGTGGCGGTTTGAAAATTGAACGCTTCCGCCAAGAGCGGAGGTCAACACAGCCAATAAACCCAAAACAGCAGCTCGCAAACAGGTTGCTCGCATGTACTCCTCCGGGTGTTTACCTTATTGTTACGGGTGTTTCCGTTACTATGCCCCTGCGCGGGCCTGAACCGACTATATTCCCGCCGCGTGTTTAGGTGCCGTTTTAGGTCACCCCACCGACTCTTCAATCCACTTCAAGTATTCCGCACTCCCATCCTCAATCTCCAAGCAAATGCACTCTGGCAGCGCATACGAATGCAGGTCCTTGATCGTTTCCTCCACCCTCGGGAAAGCATCGCCCGTCGTCTTAATCACCAGCAGCCATTCCTGCGCCTCTTCCACCTTCTCTTTCCATCGATAAATTGACTGGACCTGCGGGATTATATTCACGCATGCCGCCAGCCTGCGCTCGACCAAAGCATGCGCAATCTTCCGCGCTTCTTCCAGCGCCCCCGTCGTCGTCAGAGCGATCTTCTTGTCTGTCATATAAAGTCTGGCTTCCGCACCGTCACTTTATCAGCGAAGCACAGCACAGGCGAGGCGTTTTTATGGCTTCCTGAGGTGTGAGCTGGTGGCGCGCCGGGGCAAGTCGGGGGCGCCAATTGCACGTTCCATTTGCCGAAGTTGGTTCCTTCCATCCCCGGCGCAAGAACTTCCGCTTGACGCAGAGGTCAAAGCGAAGTTCACTGGGAAGCGACAGCAAAACAATGGATCTTCAAGTAGGCTCACTCCCCAAAATTCGAGTTCTACCCCGGCCGGAAGAAAGCCTGCGAACCTTGGTGGAGCGCGCCCCGGAAGCGGAAGCCTTCGCCGATCGCCTGATGGAAAAGTTCCGCCCCGCCTTGACGTGGGCCTACGCCTTACGGCGCCGAACTGCCACGGCCGTCGTGATGGTGCTTACCATCTGGTTGTTTGTGCATGTAATGTTTGGGGCCAATGGCATGGTTGTCTACCGGCAGAAGCGCGCCGAATATAAGAGCTTGCAGGCTGAAATCGATGAACTGCAAAAGGAAAATGACAGCTACGACAAACAGATCAACTCATTGAAAACAGATCCTAAGACCATCGAAAAAGAAGCACGAGAAAAATTGCATTACACACGGCCCGGCGAAGTTGTTTACGTTGCCCCCACCCCCATGACTCCGCCACCCCCGCAGACCAAAGCCGCCCGCAAATAGGTTTCCGGCAGACCACTCCACCATCGTCCTTGTGGTATAGTTTCCTCGCTTCCAGCCAAGGAGCGCCTTCAGGCGCTACCGATCGTTCTTAAACCAAATCGGCGGCTTGGGCCGCTAAATTTCGAGGAGAAATTCGCCATGAAAAGAATTTTGCTGGTTTGTCTGGGTCTCTCGGTGTTGTTCTTCATGATCGTCAGTGTGTCCGCCGCAGCCGACAAAACTACGGTCAATGGCTGGGTCGCCGACTCCAAGTGCGGCGCCAAGGGAGCCAACGCGGGTGCTGAAGCTTGCACCAAGAAGTGCCTGGAGGCGGGCGCAAAGGTGGTGGTGGTGACGGATAGCGACCAGAAGGTCTTGAACGTGGACAACCCCGAAGCCTTGAAGGGGCATGAAGGACATCACATTGCCGTCACCGGAGTAGTCACTGGCGATTCCATCCACGTAGACAGCATGAAGATGCTCTGAAGATTGGCGACCAGACCTTAGGAAACAACACAGAATTCAGGGCGGCCCGCCAGCCGCCCTCTTTTTTGAAATCATCTTCGCAAATCTATTTGCACGATGCCTTCCAGCGGAGAACTCGCCGTCGCGTAAAGTTTCCTTGGCATTCGGCCGGCGAGGTAGGCTGCACGTCCCGCTATAACCCCATGCTTCATCGCTTCTGCCATGAGCACGGGATCTTGAGCATTGGCAATCCCCGTGTTCATCAGCACCGCGTCCACGCCCAACTCCATGGCAATCGTCGCGTCGGAGGCTGTCCCCACCCCTGCATCCAGGATCAGCGGCACGCCCGTGATCATTTCCCGCAAGATCCGAATATTGGCCGCGTTCTGAATTCCGAGGCCGCTCCCGATGGGCGCTCCCAGGGGCATAATGGCGCTCGCACCGGCATCAATCAGACGCTTGGCAAACACAATGTCGTCAGAGGTATACGGAAGAACGGTAAATCCTTCCTTCACCAATACGGCCGTCGCTTCCACCGTTCCCTGCACATCCGGATACAGGGTCGCCTGATCGCCGATGACTTCGATCTTCACCCAATCCGAAAGCCCGACTTCGCGTCCCAGCCGTGCCGCGCGGATGGCTTCATCGGCGGTATAACATCCGGCCGTATTGGGCAGCATGAAATATTTTTTCGGATCAATGTAATCGAGCAAAGACTCCTTGCTGCGATCCAGATTCACGCGCCGCACAGCGACAGTGACCATCTCTGCGCCGCTGGCTTCGAGGGCTCGTGCCGTCTCCTGAAACGACTTGTATTTTCCCGTGCCCACGATCAGGCGGGAGCGAAATTCGCGGCCGGCAATGATCAGAGTGTCCGTCATGGTTCCATTGTAATGAAAACCACGCCTCGATGGAGCGGCGGGCGCACGCACCCTACTCACTCTGCGCCACCGGCCCCGACGCCTCGGCCATCGCGTACATCGCGTCAATCTGAGGGCGATAGCGTTCTTCCACCACCCGGCGTCGCAACTTCATGCTGGCGGTGAGTGTGTCGTTCTCCGTGGAAAATTCGTCCGCGACCAACATCACTTTCTTCAATTTTTCGAAGCGCGCCATGTTTTGATTCAAATCATCCACGATCCCCTCGTACAGCGCATGCACTTTGCCCGCGGCCACCAGCTCAGAACGCGAGGAAAAAGGCACCCCGTTGTTCCGTGCCCATTCTTCCAGTAGCGGGAAATTGGGAGAAATCAAGACTGCGGGAAATTTGCGTTTATCGCCCAGCACCACCGCTTCTGCAATCAACGCATTGTGCTTGAGCGAGTTTTCAATCGGCTGGGGCGCAATAAATTTCCCTCCGGAAGTTTTAATCAAGTCTTTCTTCCGGTCCGTGACCGACAAAAATCCATCCTTATCCAGGTTGCCAATGTCGCCGGTCTTGAACCAGCCATCCACGAACGCGTTCTGCGTTTCTTCCGGCTTGTTCCAGTAGCCCTTAAAGACGGATGGCCCGCGCGTCAGGATTTCACCATCTTCGGCAATACGAACTTCGACGTTGGCCAGCGGTTTGCCCACCGTCCCCAGTTTGTGCGCTTTTGGATTGTTGACCGCAATCACGGGGGAGGTTTCAGTCAGTCCATAACCTTCATGAATGCAAATGCCGATGGTGGCATACCATTCGGCGAGCTCGCGTCCCAGGGGTGCTCCTCCGGAGATAAAGAGCTCCACTTTTCCGCCCATGCCCGCCCGCACCTTGGAATACAGGAGCCGGTTGGCAAGGTTCCACGCGAAAGATGTGGGCACCTTGTCCGCAAGAATTTCCGGCTGGTGAGTTCGTCCTACAGAAAGTGCCCAGTGATAGATCTGTTTCTTGGGGAAGCTCTTGGCTTTTTGATCTACTTGCGTATGCACTTTTTCGTACACACGGGGCACACCGACGAAAATGGTGGGACGCACTTCCAACAAAGCTCGTGGCAGCTGGTCCACGGACGGAACATAAGCCAGCGTGACGCCGTGATACAGCATGGCGAAATCCACGTGGCGCGCCGTCACATGCGACAGCGGAAGAAAGGAAATGCTGACTTCTCCAGGTTGAGTATCAAAACCCACGAGCGAGCACGAAATGTTGGACGCCATGTTGCCATGCGTTAACATCGCGCCCTTGGGAGTGCCAGTCGTGCCGGAGGTATAGATGATAGTGGCCAGATCGTTCGGGCCGATCGCGCGCGCGGTGGCTGTGAGCTCGGGGTCTTTTTCCTGTGAACAATCTGCCATCAGCATCTGCAGCGACACTGCGCTGCCGCTCTCGAGATTGGCGTTGTCCATTAGCACGATGTTTTCAATCTGCGCCTGGTCTTGAATGCTTAGAACTTTTTGCGCGTGCTTTTCGCTGGAGATAAAAATAATGCGTGCGCCTGAATCGCGCAGGATGTACGCGGTTTGTTCCGCAGTCAATGTCGTATAAACCGGTACGACCACCGCGCCCAGGAGCAGGGAAGCGAAGTCTGCGATGGCCCATTCCGGCCGGTTCTCACTGAGGATTGCCACACGGTCGCCCTTGGAAATGCCCCATTCCTGGAGCGCGCGGGCCAGGCCAAACACTTTGCCACAAAAATCCCGCGAAGAAAGGGGAATCCACCGGTCGAGTTGACGGTGCAACATCACCTGCGAGGTATCATGCTCGATGACGGTAAAAAAAACGTCGTTGAGGGTCTGCGGGCCCATTCGCGTGGCAAGGTCTCCGAAAAGAATGTACTGGTTCGCAGCAGGTTAGGCAACGCCAAGGTTCGGCAAGAATTCAGCTGAGCAACTGCGTCTAGGAAACGGCGAGATAGACGTAGCGCAGGATAAATAGCACGGTAAGGATCCAGACCAGCGCATTGATGTCGCGAATTTTCCCGGACGCAAGTTTCACTACTGTGTAAGAAATTAGCCCAAGGCTAAGACCGGTGGCGATGCTGAATGTCAGCGGTGTGGCCAGCATGGTGATGAAGGCGGGCACGGCTTCGCTGAAATCCCGCCAGTCAATGTGGGCGATCGATTGCGTCATTAGCGCGCCCACCAAAATCAGGGCAGGGGCCGTCGCATAGCCTGGAATCGCGGCCGCCAGTGGGGAGCAGAACATGGCCAGCAGGAAGAGTGCGGCGACCACGACGTTGCTCAGCCCGGTGCGCGCTCCCACCGCGATACCGGCAACGCTCTCAATGTAACTCGTGACCGTAGAAGTGCCTGCCAACGAGCCGAAAATGGTTCCCACGGCATCCGCCATCAACGCCCTTCCAGCGCGAGGAAGTTTGCCGTCTTTGATGAACCCGCCCTGCTCACATACGCCGACGAGAGTTCCGACATTGTCGAAAAGATCCACAAACAGGAATGCAAACAGAATTTCGAGGAGGCCGAGATGAATGGCACCACGAAGATCGAGTTGTAGAAAAGTAGAGGAAGGATGCGGCATTGCAACGATCGACGTTGGCCATGGCGAGATGCGGCGCATCATGCCAAGAAGCGTGGTCCCGAAGATACCAATTAAAATTGCGCCTTTGACTTTTCGCGCCATCAGGACGAGCGTCAGGGCGAGACCGAAACAGGCTGTTTGCACCTCATGATCAGCAAAACTTCCCAGGCCGACAAACGTGGCAGGATTGGCCACTACCAGTTTTGCATTTCTCAATCCAACAAACGCGATGAAAAATCCGATGCCCGTGGCGGTGGAATGCTTCAGGCAGTCGGGCATGCCGTTCACGATTTGCTCGCGCAGGCGCGTGACTGTGAGTGCCAGGAAAAAGATACCCGAGAAGAAAACTACACCGAGCGCAGTGCGCCACGGAACGTGCATGGTCAAGCAAACGTAATACGTGAAGTAGGCGTTGAGCGACATCCCCGGCGCCAGAGCAATGGGATAGTTGGCATATAGCCCCATCACAAGACAGCCAGCCGCGGCTGCGAGGCAGGTCGCAAACACCACGCCCTCCATGGGCATTCCCGCATCTGCGAGGATACGTGGGTTCACGACAACGATGTAAGCCATCGTCAGGAAAGTGGTGAGACCTCCCAGCACTTCCCGGCCTACCGTTGTCTGGTTTTCAGCGAGCCTAAAATAACGCTCGAGCAATCGGCACCCCTCGAATGTTTACGAATCGTTCCGCCCTATTCAATACGCCGTCCTTTTAGGCGTCTCTTCCCATGCGCGAAATGCTGCGAGCGCCTGGTCACGCATCATTTGGATCATCGGGATTCCGCGCTGAGAATGGGGCTGCGCGATCTCACGATAGATAAAGGAATCGTCAAATCCGATCTTGGCCGCGTCCGCGGCGACATTTCCAAAATAGACGCGAGAAAGGCGCGCCCAGTAAATTGCGCCGAGGCACATAGGGCACGGTTCGCAGGACGTATAAATCTGGCACTCTTTCAATTCGAAGAAGCCGAGTTTCTGGCATGCCTGGCGGATCGCGAGCACTTCAGCATGTGCGGTCGGGTCATTCGTCGAGGTCACTTGATTGACGCCTTCGGCGATGATGTGGTCGTTTTTGACAACAACTGCACCAAAAGGCCCACCGTGCCCGGAGCGGACATTCTCAATTGAGAGCTGAATGGCGCGGGCCATGAAAAGGTTGTCCATGTTCTTAGTTCTCATGACCTGTAATGTGTAATCGTCGACGCTGCACTGATGCGGCCAACGTCTGGATCTGCGCGCAAATCAATCGCATTGGACCCTCGCAGCCGCGCAGTTAGCCAGCAAGTATAAGCGGTGCGTAGAAATTCGTGAAACTTTTCTCTGCCTGATTTCTCGATAGCGCCGAGTTGAAAAAGTGAACTTCTCACGATAGGCTGGCCCTCAGATCGAATTTCTCAGGATGATGCTTGACCCATGACCATGCGGGCTTTCCTCTCTCAACGGGTGGTGACGCCGGAAGGTATCCGTCCCGCCGCCATTCTCATGGAAGGGGAACAGATTCGTGCGGTCGTTCCCCCCGACCAAGTGCCAGTTCGCGCGGAGATTCGCGATTTCGGCGAGGCGGCAATTTTACCGGGTCTCGTCGATTCGCATGTGCATATTAACGATCCCGGACGGACGGCGTGGGAAGGCTTCGAGACAGCGACGCGAGCTGCGGCGGCCGGAGGCTACACGCTGTTGGTGGACATGCCTCTGAACTGTCTTCCGGCGACGACCACCGTTGCCGCGCTCAAGGCGAAGCGTGAAGCGGCGCAAGGCCAGTGCCGGGTAGATTGGGCGGCTTGGGGCGGCGGCGTCAGCGATAACCAGGGGGACATAGAAGCGTTGGCGGCTGCGGGTGTGTTGGGGTTCAAATGTTTCCTTATTGATCCGGGGATCGATGGTTTCACGATGGTCACTGAGCAAGAGCTGCGTGCTGCTTTGCCTAACATTGCGCGGACAGGTCTGCCATTGCTGGTGCACGCGGAACTTCCCGGCCCAGTAGACGTGGCAACAGCTGCACTGGCCAATGCTGACTGGAGGCGTTACGCGACGTATTTGCAATCTCGCCCAGACGAAGCGGAACTTTCTGCGATCCGAATGCTGCTGGAATTGTGCCGCGAATACCACCTCCGATTGCATATTGTGCATCTCTCGACCAGCCAGGCGCTTCCGGATTTGGCCGCCGCTCGCTCGGAGGGGCTTGCGGTGAGCGTGGAGACCTGTCCGCATTACTTGCATCTGGCCGCCGAAACCATCGCGAATGGAGCGACGCTGTGCAAGTGCACACCGCCCATCCGGGACCGCGAGAACTGTGAAGAATTATGGCAGGGCCTTCGGGAAGGAGTTATCGATCTGGTGTCCACGGATCATTCTCCCTGCCCTCCAGCAATGAAGCGGCTCGATGAAGGAAACTTCAGGACTGCATGGGGCGGCATTTCGAGCCTTTCTTTGGCGCTGCCGGTGATGTGGACGGAAGCCAGCCGCCGGGGATTTATGCTGACGGACATTGTGCGTTGGATGGCAGAGGGCCCAACCCGGCTGGCTGGTTGCCACTCGCGCAAGGGTCGAATTGCCGCAGGATACGATGCCGACTTGGTCGTGTTCGATCCAGACGCCGAATTTTTGGTGACAGAAGAGCGGCTGCATCACCGGTACCCAGTTTCTCCGTACATGGGAGAAACGTTGCGCGGGGTGGTGAAGGCTACTTATCTGCGAGGAGAACCAGTATTTGAGGAAGGCAAGTTCGTAGGAGAGCCGAGCGGGCGGGAATGGCGGCGGTAGCCCGCGCACCTCGGTGCGATAATCAATTGCAATGAGAAGTGATCCGATCGTCGGCGTATCGGTTCCGCGCAAGGAAGGACGCGACAAGGTCACGGGACAGGCGCGGTACATCGATGACATGGTTCTGCCGGACATGCTCTTCGGTGCGACGGTGCGCAGTCAGATCCCCCGTGGCCGAATTAAGAAGATCACGTTTGGGCCGGGAATCACCTGGGACGAGTTTGTGGTCGTGTCGGCGAAAGACATCCCGGGGAAGAATTGCATCGCGCTGATCGTCGACGATCAACCCTGCTTGGCGGATGGGATCGTGAACCATCCTGAAGAACCGATTCTCTTGCTTGCCCATCCCGATCGGCACGTTCTCCCCAAAGCAGTTGCAGCAGTCTCGATCGAATACGACCCTCTTCCCGCCGTCTTCACCATCGAAGAGAGCGAGTGCCATTCCGAAATCATTTGGGGAGCAGACAACACTTTCAAAACCTACTTGGTCGAAAAGGGTGATGTCGATCAGGTCTGGGGAAAAGCCGACTACATCGTCGAAGGAGAGTACCAGACCGGGGCCCAAGAGCAGCTTTATATTGAAAACAACGGCGTGATCGCTGCTTTCGATCCGGAACAGGGCGTCACGCTGTGGGGTTCGCTGCAATGCCCCTACTACGTGCACAAAGCACTGATGACGCTTTGCGACTTGCCCGCGGACAAAGTTCGCGTGGTGCAAATGGAGACGGGAGGGGCTTTCGGCGGGAAGGAAGAATACCCGTCGATGATCGCAGGGCACGCGGCGCTTCTGGCAATCAAGTTTCGCAGGCCGGTGAAAATCGTTTATGACCGCATGGAAGACATGGCAGCCACGACCAAGCGGCATCCCTCGCGGACGCGCCACCGCACGGCCGTGAGCAGGGACGGCAAAATCCTGGGCGGCGAAATTGAACTCACGATTGATGGCGGCGCGTATTCAACCTTGTCAGCCGTGGTTCTTTCACGTGCTACCATCCACGCCGGCGGGCCCTATTGCTGGCCCAACATTCGTATTCGCGCGAAAGCGGTAGCCACAAATGCGCCGCCCCACGGGGCTTTCCGCGGCTTCGGAGCGCCGCAATCCATATTTGCGATGGAGCGGCACATGGACCGCATCGCGCGGATGCTCAATCTTTCCCCGATCGAGGTTCGTCGCAGGAATTTTCTGAAGCCGGGACAAATGACAACCACGGAACAGACCGTTCGCGAACCCATCAATCTGAATCAACTTCTCGACCGGGCCTTGGAACTCTCGGCCTATCGCTCCAAGAGAGAACGGTTCTCGAAGGAAAATGTTATCGGAACGACGAGGAAAGGAATGGGCGTCGCCGCCTTTCTACACGGCGCAGGATTCACCGGATCGGGCGAGCGATATCTGGCCTCCGTCGTTGGCGTGGAAGGATGCGCCGACGGCAGCGTACGTGTGCTGGTTTCGAGCACCGAATTTGGCCAGGGCACCAATACTGTTCTTTGCCAGATTGCGGCTGAAGCGCTGGGGTTGCCGTACGACAGTGTGCAGATTGCACAGCCGGATACGAACCAAGTGCCGAACAGTGGCCCTACGGTCGCTTCGCGCACCGCCATGGTAGTGGGGAAGTTGGTACAGTCGGCCGCGTTGGGAATTCAGCAGACGCTGACCGGCTGCGGGATGCTCGGCGATGCCTACGCGCCGGAAGAATTTCGCGCCGCATGTCAAAATTATGTTGCCGTACACGGTCCGTTCCGGTCCTGGGCGCGTTACGAGGCGCCGAGAGACGTCTTCTGGGATGACGAAAAGTATCGCGGAGAAGCATACGCCGCGTTTGCCTGGGCGGTTTACGTCGCGGAAGTCACGGTTGATCTGACGACCTATAGCGTATCGGTGAACGATTTCGTCGCACTCCAGGAAGTCGGCAAGGTTCTGCACCCCGTCCTGGCCACGGGTCAAATCGTAGGTGGCGTGGCTCAGGGGATCGGATTTGCCTTGTATGAGAAAGTGATCTGGCAAAATGGCCGCATGCAAAACAATCAGATGACGAACTACATCATGCCAACCTCCGCCGACCTGCCCTCGATTCGGGTGTTCTTCGAGGAGATGGGGAATGTTCATGGAGCGTTTGGTGCGAAGGGAATCGGCGAGCTTCCCATGGATGGTCCAGCCCCGGCAATCGTGAACGCAATCGAAGACGCGCTTGGGATCAGTTTCGATTCGATTCCACTCCTTCCCGAGGATATTTTCGAAGCCGTCTCTGCGAAATCCTTGCTCGAGCACAGGCCCCACCCCACGGGCGGAGTCCGATGATCACTCCTTCGGGGAATCGGGCAAAGTGTGAACTGTCAGTCACCGTGAACGGCGAACTGAAGACTGTGCGCGCCCATCCCATGGAAAGATTGTTGGACGTGCTGCGACAACAGCTCGGATTGACCGGAGCAAAAGAGGGCTGCGGAGAAGGGGAGTGCGGCTCGTGCTCCGTATTGATGGATGGTGCACTTGTGAATAGCTGCCTGATTCCCGTTCTTCAGGCAAGAGGCGCAAGCATCGTTACCATCGAGGGAGTGGCCGAGGGCCCACGTCTACATGAACTCCAGCAGACTTTTCTCGAATGCGGAGGCGCGCAGTGCGGTATTTGCACGCCTGGAATGATTCTTGCGGCTGCTCATCTGCTGTACAAGAGACCTGCACCGACGGTGGAAGAGATTCGGGAAGGACTTTCCGGAAACCTTTGCCGCTGTACCGGCTACATGCAGATCTTTGAGGCCGTGGCGGAAGCAGCGCGGCGAAATGCTACGACATGAGATCCGATCCCGCCGATTACGAACTTGTTGCGCCGCGTACCTTGCAAGCGGTCGTATCGCTGCTGGCTCACGAGCCTGGCGTGTGGCTCATCATCGCCGGAGGCACAGACGTGATGGTGCAGTACGCTGCGGGAAAGCTTCCAGCGCGAAACCTAGTCAGTATTTGGAATCTTCCTGAGCTGCGACGAGTGGAGATTTTTCCCGACGAAATCTCAATCGGTGCGGGATGCACCTATACCGATCTGCGCCAGCACGTAGTGATTGGACGCGACTTTCCTTTATTGGTGAGCGCCGCCAGTTGGACCGGCGGAATTGCAAACCAGAATCGAGGAACGCTGGGTGGAAACATCGTCAACGCGTCGCCAGCGGCGGACTCCTTGCCTGCCCTGTTGGCGTACGAGGCCGAACTGGTTTTGGTGTCAGTTCGCGGTGAGCGCCGCGTGGCTTACGGAAACTTTCATACTGATTACAAGAAGACGGAGCTGGCGTCCGACGAACTGATTCGTGCGATATGCTTGCCGAGACGATTTTCGGGGTATCTTTCCCATGCCCGCAAGGTGGGAGCGCGCAATGCCCAAGCCATTTCAAAGGTGTGCATGGCGGCATTGGGCCGGCTTGCTGGCGACGCGGTCGAAGATGTACGCATCGCTGTCGGAAGCGTAGCGCCATTCCCGCTTCGCTTGGCGGAAACGGAACGGATCGTCAAGGGAAAGCCGATCGAGCCATCGCTTGTGTTTCTGGCACGGAATACGGCCGCCGCAGAGGTCCGGCCGATTGATGATATTCGATCTACGGCGCGATATCGCTCGGCCGTGGTGGGCAATCTGGTGGCTGAATTCCTCGCCAGGCTGGGCGCTTACGAGAAGAAAGCATGAGTGACGTGCTGAGACGCTGGAATTCTCTTCCAAGCGAAGAAGCGGCGAATGAGATTTTGCCTTCCTGCGGTTCAAAGGCTTGGGCTAACGGGATGGCGACGCGAAGACCGCTCTCGAACGAAGCGTCTGTGCTGATTGCGTCCGACGAAACGTGGCGCGGCCTGGCTGAATCGGAGCGGATGGAAGCGTTCGGCAGTCATCCACGGATTGGCGAGTCGGGCGCAACCCGATCCGCAGCGGCCCAGTCTGCTGTTTGGTCGGCACAGGAGCAACGGCGTGTCGCGGCTGCGGGTGATATCGTTAAGAGCGCTCTGGCGGAGGCAAACCGGGAATACGAACAGCGGTTCAATCGTATCTTCATCGTGTGCGCTACCGGCAAATCGGCGACGGAGATTCTTGAGATTTTACGGCGCCGGATGCAGAATGACGACGCATCCGAACTTCACGAGGCAGCGGAACAGCAACGCCAGATCATACACATTCGGCTGAAGAAATGGCTTCGGGGATGAAACGAATTTCAACTCATATTCTGGACACCGCGCTCGGCAGGCCAGCGAAAGACGTGCCGGTCAAGTTGGAACGGCAGGAGCGGTCCGGCAATTGGCGGCTGCTGTCCTCCGCGCGTACGGATCATGACGGCCGTTGCGCTCAGTTGCTGCCAGAAGATGAAGCCCTGTCTTCAGGAATCTATCGTTTGGCTTTCGATACGGCGAGTCATTTTGCCGCACAGAAAACCGATGCATTATACCCAGTGGTGGAGATTACGTTTCAGGTACGGGACGGCGAATCGCATTTCCACATCCCACTACTGTTGAGCCCGAACGGGTATACAACGTACCGGGGAAGCTGAGACATGATCGCCTTGGGCGAAAACAAATATGGTAAGTCTCGTGTCCGCCTGGTGCAAGTAAAGCGGCGTTCGGATCAACACGACTTTCGCGAATGGACCGTGGAGGTTTTACTGCAGGGAGATTTCTTATCCTGCTTCAAAGATGGGGACAACGGTAAGATTCTTCCCACTGACACGATGAAGAACACGGTGTATTCTTTGGCGCGAAATTCATCGTCCGAGTGCATGGAAGAATTCGCCAAGGAGCTGATTGATTTTCTGCTCTCCCGCAATCCACAAGTCTCCGAGGCGGAAGTCGGAATATCGGAAAAAGCTTGGGAGCATCTCAATATGCGCGGAAAACCGCATCCCACCACTTTTGTGCAAGCAAGCGGCGAGTGCCAGACAACGAAGGTAACCCGAACTCAGGCTGGAAAGTTCTCGGTCATCTCAGGATTTGAAAACCTGGTCATTATGAAAACAGCGGGATCGGCGTTCGCGGGTTATATCAAGGATTCTCTGACGACCCTTCCCGAAATGACTGACCGTTTATTGGGCACAGTCGTTCGTGCCAATTGGAATTACACGACCTCCAGATCAGCCTTCGTTCCATTGCGGGCCAAGATCCGCGAGATCCTGCTCACCGTGTTTGCTGGTCACCACAGCAAGTCCGTGCAGCATACGCTATATGCCATGGGGGAAGCCGTCCTTGAACAAGCCGTCGAAATTGAGGACATTGAATTGACAATGCCGAACCGGCATTGCCTGCTGATTGACCTGTCACGTTTTGGACAAGACAATCCGAATGAGATTTTTGTTCCAACCGACGAGCCGCACGGCTATATCGAAGCGCGTATTCGTCGCCAAGGGTGAGTTCCAGTGCGGAAGAACGATGAGAGCGCGAAAGAAGTCATCGCTCGGTGCCAAAGATTGGCTGGTTTCAGTGAAGATCCAGGCAACACGCGCCGCACGTTTCTTTCTGCGCCCATGCGCGATTGTCACCGCGAAATCGCCGGTTGGATGGAACTGCTCGGAGCCGAGGTGAGAGTGGATGCCGCTGGAAATCTGCGGGGGCTCTATCCTGCCGTAGAAGCCAACGCGCCGCGCCTGATCTTCGGCTCGCACCTCGATACGGTTCCCAATGCCGGAGCCTACGACGGCGTTCTCGGAGTGGTTCTGGCGATCGCATTGTTGCAAGGCTTGGATGGGCGAAGGCTTCCCTTCGGGATCGAGGTTATCGGTTTTTCCGAGGAGGAGGGAGTTCGGTTCGGTCTACCTTTCGTCGGCAGTCGCGCTTTGGTGGGCAGGCTTGGCGAAGAATTGTTGAGCGTTCAGGATATGCAAGGGATTTCAGTGCGAAAGGCAATCGAGGACTTCGGGTTGAATCCGGAGAAGATGGGTGACGCTTTTTTGAAAGACGATACTCTGGGTTACATCGAATTTCACATCGAGCAAGGTCCAGTGCTCGAGAAACTTGGACGGCCACTCGGGGTTGTCGAGGCCATCGCAGGTCAGAGCAGGTTGGAGTTCACATTCCTTGGTCGCGCCAATCATGCAGGCACGACACCGATGCATCTGCGCCATGATGCTATCGCCGCTGCGGCGGAATGGATCACAACTGTAGAGCGATTGGCCCAAGGAGTTCCGGGTCTGGTGGCGACGGTAGGGAAAATTGAAGCAAAGCCTGGCGCGACCAACGTCATCGCCGGGGAAGTTCGGCTGACTCTTGATGGGCGTCACGCTTCGGACGATGTTCGAAACCGCTCAGTGGAAGATCTCATTCGCAAAGCGGAAGAAATCGCAAAGAGGCGCGGACTGTCGTTGCGGCTGAACACGCTGCTGAACCAACCCGCTGTGGCGATGGACCCGTTCCTCGTTGGTCAAATTGACGAGGCAATCCAAAAAGCAGGATGCGATCCCGTTCGGATGGTGAGCGGCGCTGGACACGATGCCATGATTCTCGCCGAGAAAGTTCCTGCCGCGATGATCTTTCTGCGAACTCCAGGGGGGATTAGCCACGACCCTGCGGAATCGGTCAAAATTGAAGATGTAGCGAAGGCAATCGAGGGTGGATCGCATCTGCTCGATCAGCTAGCTTTCTCGCCCGCATTTCACAAAAGGATGTGCCGTGCATAACCTCGGTCAAACGCGAAGCTCTCACCGACGCAACCACCTGCTGCTGACTGCCGACACCTTCGTGCACACCACGCTTCCCGGCATGAAAGGATGTTCCGCGATCGTGCATGTCGGCCCCGCCCTGGGCGCGAAATTCAGCGAGTACACTGCCGAGTTCGAAGCCAGTGGCGAACTGGGTAGCACCACCGCACAGCGCTTCGTTTTCGTGCTGGAAGGTGCTGTCAAGTTGGAAGTAGCGGGCAAGCAAAGTGAGCTAGGTCCGCACGGCTATGCTTATTTGCCTGAGGGCTTGCCGCATCGGGTGGTTGCCACAAAGATAAGCCGTGTCGCCGTGATCGAAAAGCCGTACCAGGCGCTCGACTCCGTCGAGCCTCCGCGTTGGATTGTGTCGAGTGAAGATACCGTACCTTCTCATCCACTAACAGATGATCCCTGCTTGCAGGTCAAATGTCTGCTCCCGGATGCAATGAGTTTTGATTTTGCGGTGAACACCATGGTGTATCAGCCGGGAGCCTCGCTCAGCATGGTCGAAATGCATGTCATGGAGCATGGACTCATCATGCTCGAAGGCGGCGGAATTTATCGCCTCGGTGATTCATGGTATCCGGTCACCGCCGGGGATTTCATTTGGATGGGGCCGTGGTGCCCGCAATGGTTCGGAGCGCTCGGCAAGATATCTGCGAAATACCTGATCTACAAAGATTCGAACCGACACCCCCTGGGCCATGCTCAACCATGAAACTCGAGATTGATAAGAGTCGAATGCTTTCCGAGATCGAAGCGCTGGCCTCCATTTCTGACGCCGAAGCTCCTGCCGTCACCAGAATCGTTTTCACTCCCACTGATCTTAAGGCCCGGGCCTGGCTGAAAGCGCGTTGTGAAGAAGCCGGACTCGCGGTGCGGCAGGATGCGGTTGGAAACACTTTCGCTCGTTGGACCGGTTCTGACCCAACGGCTCCCGCGATCGGCTCTGGATCACACATCGACGCCATTCCGAACGCAGGGAAATATGATGGCGTGGTTGGTGTGCTGGGAGGTCTCGAGGCGATACGAGCATTGCAGCGTGGAGGATTCCGTCCGAAACACTCGATTGAACTGCTGGTCTTTACCGCGGAAGAGCCTACTCGTTTTGGGATCGGATGTCTCGGCAGCCGGTTGCTCTCCGGAACTCTTTCTCCAGGTGCCGCCAGAAAGTTGACCGACAGCGATGGCCAATCGCTAGAGGACGTTCGCCGGAAGGTGGGGTTGCCAGGAGAGCTCGAAGAAGTAAGGCTGCCAGGTGACTATTACAAAGCATTTGTGGAACTGCACATCGAACAGGGTCCGGTGCTCGAGCAGCAGCAAATACCCCTCGGAGTAGTCACCAAAATTGCTGCCCCAGCGAGCTTCCGCGTTTCCATCGAAGGTGTGGGCGGACACGCCGGTGGAGTCCTGATGCCGGATCGCCGGGACGCCCTCTGCGCGGCTGCCGAATTGATCCTAGCCGTCGAGAATGCAGCCCGCACCAGCGGGGCCATCGACACCGTAGGAACGGTGGGCATTTGCGAGGTTTTTCCGGGAGCCGTCAATAGCATTCCCATCCGGGTTCGTCTTAGCGTGGACATTCGCGACACCGATCTCGAGAGGCGTGACACAGTGATACGGGAAATGGAGAACGCGGGTGATGCGATCTCAGCAAAGCGCCTGGTTTCCATTGAAACCGAGCTGCTGAACGTTGATGCGCCGGCCTATTGCGCGCCCTGGGTGGTTGAGGCTCTTTCTCAAGCCTGCGAAAACCACGGACTGAAGTTTCATGCCATGCCCAGCCGCGCCTATCATGACTCGCTTTTTATGGCGCGCATCGCGCCCGTCGCCATGTTGTTTATCCCTTGTCGCAATGGATACAGTCACCGGCCTGACGAATACGCGTCCCCCGAAGACATCGTCCGTGGAGCGCTTGTGCTTGCTGAAACCCTGGCAAAACTGTCGGCATGACCTTTCCAGATGTGAAGACTGCCCGACCACCCACCGAGTTGGTGCGGGAGAGTCTTTTCATAAAATCGGTAAGATTCGAGGGGCTTGCCAGAGGTCCCTGGCCTGCGTATTATGCAATGGCTATGGCTACCGTAAATGCTCTTCGCAAAACCAGCCTCCGCGAGAAGTCTCAACTGATGTCGGCGTCTGAAATTGAACGCACCCTCGTCCGCGTCGCCCACGAGATCGTGGAGAAGAACGGTGGCGTAAGCGGCCTGGGACTGGTTGGCGTCCGGCGCCGAGGAGTGCCGCTCGCGGAACGGCTCGCCAAGTTGATCGGACGCATAGAACATACGCCCGTTCCCGTGGGCACGCTGGATATCACGTTTTATCGCGATGACCTTTCCACTCTCGGGCCCAAGCCGGTGGTGCAGCAATCGGAAATCGGGTTCTCCATTCAGGACAAAAACATCGTCCTGGTGGATGATGTGCTTTTTACCGGCCGCACTGTCCGCGCTGCCCTGGATGCGCTGTTTTCGCACGGCCGGCCCAGCCGGGTGCAGTTGTGCGTACTGATCGACCGCGGCCACCGCGAGTTGCCCATTGAAGCCGCTTTTGTGGGTCGCACCGTGCAAACCGCGACGAACGAAGTGATCGAGGTCAAGTTGACCGAGATTGATGGCGCGGAAAAAGTTCTTCTCATGGAAAAGTAATCAACGATGGTCGAGAACAGCTCACTACTTTCCGCCCGAATCCTGGCGCAATTCCCGAATGATATTCACTCCGCTGCTCGTCCCTATGCGGTCTGCACCGGCCGCAATCATGGTTCTAAGCTCGGCGGCAGTTCGAATCCCTCCTGAAGCCTTCACGCCACAATTGGTTCCTACCGCACGGCGCATAAGCGCGATATCGGCGACCGTTGCGCCACCACCCAGAAAACCAGTGGACGTTTTCACAAAATCGGCACCCGCATCCACGCTGATCTGGCAGGCGGCCACTTTTTCATCGTCGGTAAGCAGGATAGTTTCGAGGATGACTTTCAGGAGAGCGTTTTGTTTGTGAGCAACCTCGGCTATAGCTCGAATGTCCGATGCAACTTGTTGCCGTTCGCCTGCTTTAAGTGCCCCAACATTCAGGACCATGTCGATTTCACGCGCGCCCAAGCGCAGGGCTTCGACGGCCTCGAATTGTTTCACGCTGGTGAATGTGGCTCCCAGGGGAAACCCAATCACAGCTCCCACGCTGACCTCAGTACCCCGCAAGTGTGCGCAAGCCAGCTCGACGTAACACCCATTCACCATCACCGCTCCAAAGCTAAACTCTCGCGCTTCCTCGCAGAGTCGCACGATTTGATCCGGCGTTGCTTCAGGGCGCAGGTTGGTATGGTCAATCATCCGTGCCGCAGATTGCCACGTGAGGGCTTCCGGGTTCGGTCTCTCGGGAACTTGAAATATGCGATCCTGCATAGAGCCTGAAGTTTACTATGTGCTCTCGAGGCAGGCTAGCGACCCCTTAGCGAGTCGGCGTCGAAAAACGTACCGGAAAGCTGAATTGAGGTTTAGAATCGGGCGCAATTCTTCCGAGGGAACCCGTTTGATGACCCGAGTAAGAAAAGATCTCTCCAGCAAGCAACGCGAGCGATTAGTTCGAGCGGCGCGCAAGTCCATGACAAATGCCCACGCGCCCTACTCGCACTTCAGAGTGGGAGCAGCGTTGTTGACTGCAAAGGGCGAGTTGTTCACCGGCTGCAATGTGGAGAACGCATCTTACGGTCTGTCGAACTGTGCCGAGCGCACCGCAATTTTCGTGGCCGTTGCGGAGTCCGGGCCAGAATTGAATATTCGCGCCATCGCGGTGGTAAATGATCAGGGCGTACCATGCTCCCCCTGCGGAGCTTGTCGCCAGGTGATTTACGAATTCGGGCCCGAGGCGATCGTCTTTTTCCAGAGTTCGAAAGGTTGGACGCAAAACCACATTACGGAACTCTTGCCGGAAGGATTCCGCCTCAAGTGAACCAGCCGCGCGCAAGTGAACCTTCCGTCCCGATCTCCGTTGTTGATGTCATTCGCAAGAAACGCGATGGGAGAGGCCTGTCGCGTGCTGAAATCGAGTACCTCGTTCACGCCTACACCATCGGCGAGATTCCCGACTACCAGGTGTCGGCGTGGCTGATGGCCGTGGTCCTGCGCGGAATGACGCGGAGCGAAACATCCGCGCTAACGGATGCCATGTTGCGTTCCGGCGAAGTGCTCGATCTTTCCGACCTTCCCGCAAGAAAAGTAGACAAGCACTCCACCGGTGGAGTGGGCGACAAAACGTCGCTCGTGCTGGCTCCGTTGGTGGCGGCAGGAGGCCTGTTCGTCCCGATGATCAGCGGGCGCGGGCTAGGGCACACCGGGGGAACTTTGGACAAACTGGAATCGATTCCGGGATTCAACGTAAACCTCTCCGTCCCTCAGTTTCGCGGCGTCCTTAACGCTTGTGGCTGCGCCATGATCGGCCAGACTTCACAAATTGCGCCAGCCGACCGAAAACTCTACGCGCTCCGCGATGTCACGGGAACCGTCGAAAGCCCCTATTTGATTTGTGCTTCCATCATGAGCAAGAAACTCGCGGAAGGAATCGATGCTCTGGTTCTCGATGTCAAGACCGGTTCCGGCGCTTTCATGAAACAAGAGCAGGACGCCGTCTTCCTGGCTGAATTGATGGTGGAAACCGGCGAGCGCATGGGCAAAACGGTGGTTGCATTGATTACCAACATGGACCAGCCACTGGGGTTAAAGGTAGGAAATTCCATTGAGGTGGAAGAGGCGATTGAAGTCTTGCGCGGCGACGGACCTGAGGATGTCAGAGAATTATGCCTTGAACTCGCGGGCTGGATGCTGCACCTAGGCGGGGCTGCAGACACAGTGCCGCACGGCAAGACCATCGCTGAGCAGCTTATAGTGTCCGGCAAAGCGTTGGAAAGGTTCCGGCAAATGGTTGCCCTGCACGGCGGCGATGTTCGCGTGATCGATAACCCTGACCTGCTGTCTCACTCAAAACATCAGTCAGATGTAGTCAGCGCGAAAGACGGCCACATCACGGCGATCAACTGCGAAGCCATCGGCACCGCTTGTGTCGCCCTCGGCGGAGGACGCGAAAAGAAAGAAGACAGCGTTGACCCTGCCGTGGGAATAGTTTTGCATCGCAGACTTGGCGATCCAGTCACTGCGGGAGAACCGCTTTGCACCATCCACCACAATTCCGAGACGCGGGCCACCCGGGCAACCAAGTTGCTTCTCGAGAGTTACCAAATCTCGGATTCGCCTGCGGTAGCGAAGAAGCCGCTGATTCATCGCGTCATTCGAGGAACAGGAGAAAAATAATATGGGCCGATTCACCGGCATTCTCGGTCTGCTGACCATGTTAGGGCTTGCGTTTGTATTTTCCACCGATCGGCGTGCCATTCGCCTGAAAACGGTGGCCTGGGGATTGAGCCTGCAATTGGCGCTTGGATTTTTCGTCCTGCGCGTCAAGTCC
>Ga0182024_10003150_pt1 | contig 39716 bp, 25 predicted proteins | sample P32metaG_FD_120480 | JGI IMG/M metagenome (GOLD analysis project Ga0182024, IMG submission 120480) | Permafrost microbial communities from Stordalen Mire, Sweden - P3-2 metaG (Illumina Assembly) | ecosystem: Environmental > Terrestrial > Soil > Wetlands > Permafrost | place: Sweden: Stordalen...
GTTCCATCTCCCCAATCAACAAAGGCGTAAGTGGACGACCCATCGGCATCGCGGCTCCTCCCACTTTATCCGATGCAGCCGCTTCTATAGTTATTCAAAGTATTTAAGACTCAAGACACTAGGTAATGTTCGAATAGACTACCCTTCCTTTACCGTGCCCGGAAGGGGTTATTGACGAATTGCCAGACATGATCTAGGCACAACCGCACTACCGGCGCGCCTCTCAAGCTTCGCCCGTGTCTGATGCAATGTCGTCTTACGGGCCACAACGCGCGGCCTACGGCTGGACGTTCGTCACGCCTTCTGCGCCGTGCTTCGGGAAATTCTTCTCGTACCATGCGATGGATCGATCGGTAGCGTCGATCTGGTGCTTAGTCTCGGAGAGGCCGTGACCTTCGCGCGGATAGCGAAGGAAGACCGTGTCGACGCCTACGTCCTTGAGGGCAACAAAGAGTTGTTCCGCCTCAGCGATGGGAACATCGTTGTCGTTCTCGCCGTGGATAATGAGCGTCGGCGTATGCGCCGCAGCGATATGCTTCAGCGCTGAGCGCTCCCATGCAACGTCCATCAGGTTTCCCTGATGCAGGAATTGTCCGAACTCCATCTCCTCGTACTGATTGTAGTAGGTCATATAGTTATAGCTGACCAGGTTCGCAATGCCCGCGGTAGGAATCGCCGCTTTGAACTCGTTGGTCTGCGTTATCAGCCAATCGGTGAGCTGCCCCCCGTAGCTCACCCCCTCGATCCCCATGCGCTCTCGATCGATCCACAAGTAGCGATGCGCCGCCGCGTTGACACCGTAGAGTACGTCCTGGCCTTCGTTGCCGTCCTGGTCGCCGAACACAGCGTCCGCAAACTTTTGGCCATAACCCGTTGAGCCGCGGTAGTTCACATTCAACACGGCATAACCGTGCGCGGCGTAGACCTGGTTCTTGAAGTTGAAGGCTGGGCCATTGGCTCCATGCGGTCCGCCATGAATCACCACGATCAGCGGATGTTTCGAAGTGGCGGTCATGCCGATGGGTTTGGTGAGAAACTCTTCCACTTCGAATCGATTGTCGTTGCTGACGAACGTAAACGATTCGACCTCGGCGATAGACTTATCTGCGAGAAGTTCCCGGTTAAGATCGGTGAGCTTGCGTGAAGCGGAAGCGCCGCCTTTGTAGAAGAGCTGCGGGGCGTCGCGCGGCGTGGTAAACGTGTAGGCGACCGCGCCGTTCCCGCCCACTGACCACCCTCCAACGCCGCCCGGCTCCTTGACCACGTATTCGGGCTGGCCGCCCGAGAGGGGCAGACGAACCAGGCGACTATTCCCTTGCTCCTGCACCGCGAAATAGATCGCGCTGCCATCCGGCGCCCACTGCGGCGCGCCCTGGCGATTGTCGATCGCGCTGCCGATCTCGCGGCGATTGCTGCCGTCCGCATTCATGATCCAGGCGTGCGTATCTTCCATGGTCGTTTCACGGTCGGTGAGACCCCGGCGCGTACCCCGGTACACGATGGATTTCCCATCCGGCGACCATCGCGGATCGTATGCGCACGCCTCGCTGGCAGTCAAGCGGCGAATACTGTTGTCAGCCAGTTGCAGCGTGAATAGGTCGTAGTGGAAGAACTCATCCTGGTTCGGGTCGCGGTTGGAAGCGAAGAGAAGTAGCTTTCCGTCCGGCGACCAGTCAATGGAGTGCTCATCGTAATTGCCTTGCGTGATCTGGCGAACTTGTTTCGAACCGATGTCCACAACGAAAATATGCAGGCGCTGGTTGTCATTGAAGCGCGTGAGCCCTTCGCCCGCGTCGGGTTTGTAGAGATACCGCGTAATCACCCTGGGATCGCCGCTCGCCTCGGCTGCTTCCTCGCCCGCGACAGAAGAGACGAAGGCGATCTGCTTTCCATCGGGCGACCATGCGATATCCTTCCCAGCTCCAGGCAGCGCTGAATTGGTGCCCGCCATCTCCGCCAGAAAGGCCGCGTCACTGCCGTCTGGATGCGCGACCAGGAGGCCATGCTTGTCGGCATCGGCGCCGTTGAATGCTATCCACTTGCTGTCGGCAGACCACACCGGGTTGGCGGCGGGCTTGTCGCCGCCCAGGCGTACACTCTTTTCCGTGCTCAGATCCATCACCCAGAGTTGGCCATAGGGCCGGCCGGGGCGATCACGCATACTTATCGTATAGGCGATGTCGTGGCCGTCGGGCGAGAGAGCTGCGCTGCCGATGGAGCGCAGGCGAGAAAGGTCACTGCTGGCCAGGAGCTGAGCGCATACCGGCATCGAAACAGCAAGCGGAAGCGCTGCACAGGTCAAGCAGACCAAGATGCGGAACATCAGAGCTTTTGAGCAACGACGCATTGGTTCCCCCAAATTCCGAGTGAGTGGCAAAGGAGCAACGTGATACTAGGTCAACGGCATTGGCCTGGTCAATTGTGTAGGACCGCCCAAAAATGCCATTCGCAAAGTGGAAGGGACACTTCGGAGCGCGTAGTCGGCAATCCGGACATCACCCTGATTTTCGAGTTCTGTCCGGTTTGCCGGCGATCCAGGAACAAGGAACAGCGGGCTTGGTACGTGATTCGCTTATGCGGCCGCAGGTACCAAATTCCCATTGCGCGTAACTGAGATGACGCTGATGTCGTCCTCCTGGCCGAAGCTCTCCGCAGCGCAGGCCACTTCTGAAGCACTCTTCGCATAGCGCAGCAACTCATGCACGCGCTCGAAGCCAAACAGGCGACCCTCAGAGTCCTTCGCTTCGGCAATGCCATCGGACATCAATACCAATTTGTCTTCATCGTTCAGTTTGAAATGCATGACGGAAAACTCGGCGCTCTCGATTATCCCCAGCGGCAGCGAACCCTCCATTGTCATCGGCTCTCCGTTGAGGTACGGCGGCATGTGTCCGGCATTGGCCAAGGTCACCTCACCGTCGCGAGCAATGGTGAGCGCAAGACATGTCGCTTGCGCGTCGCCACGGCCCAAAAGGCGTCGATTCAATGCTTGCAGAAGAAACAACGGATCGGGATTCGATTCCGCGCCCATTCGAACCGCTCCCACCAGCAATGCCACCAGCATTCCGGCCTTGAGGCCTTTACCGGTCACATCGCCCGCGACAATGAGAAGAGTGCCGTCGGTCTTGCCTGGAATGATCTGGAAGAAGTCGCCGCCCACCTCTAGTGCCGGCCGGTACTCGCTCTCAACCACCAACCCCGGAAACACCATGCGTGTCTCGGGCAGGATGACCTGCTGCACCTCCTGCGCCTGCTTGACGTCCAGCGCCATCCGCCGCTGTGAACGCACCGAGAGCACCAGCCGGCGCAGCAGCAGCACAGCAAGAACCGCCACCAGCAGCAGATCCGCGAGTTGGCGCGTGGTGATCTGTATGCCGAAAGGAAACCAGAAATTCAGGATGTGCAGAAAACTCAACTCCCTGTAGAACTCGGAGATGCCCGCCAGCACGACTGCGGGCAGGGCCGCCCAACCTTCCAACCCATGCTCGCGGATTCCCTGGAAGGCGGTGACCAGCATCAGGACCGTCAGCGCCACCCGAAGAGAAAGAGAGACCAGCACAAAGGCAGGGCTCAACCGCGGCGGGACGACTGTGAACCACAAATTCAGGGCCAGGAGATTCGACACCATCAGCAAAGGCACAAGCACGGCGAGAACCCATGGGATCCACGACGGACGCCGAAGCCGGAACCAGACCCGCCACACCATGACCCAACCGGCAAAAACCAGTGGGTACAAGAAGCCCTCCCGTATCACCAAAGGCGAGTTTCCGCCAATCCATTGCGTCCAGGTAGCGACGACGACGAGATAGGAACCCGCCGCAATCAACAGCAGCAGCGCCCCTATCCACAAGTAAACTGGGTCGGAGCGATCGAATAGCAGGAGGTTCAACGCCACGACGCCGAGGAGGCTGAAGACAAGACCCTCTATGAGCGCCCCGGCATACGCGCGTATTAATTCGTCCCAGCGCAACTGATGCTGGGCAGAAATTGCCCCCATCTGGCCCAGCAGCGGCGCCGTGTGGAGGCCGCCAACTTCGTCGCTCTCGGTCAGGGTGCTCGGCTCCATCCACACGCGGATCGCCAGCACCTGGGTGGATGCGCGCGCGCTTTCGCTCTCCGATGGAGGAAGCTGGAACATCATCGGCTCGGTAAAGTAGACCGTTGGAGGGTTGTTCGAAAAATCGCCAAAGCTGCCCACTAACTTGCCGTTGTCGAACGCCTGGTAAACGTCGTCCACATCGGACGGCCCGGCCAGGGCCAGTTTGTCATCCTGCCTGGCTTGCAGCTGAATGCGGATGCGGTACCATGCATAGCCCCAGTAGCCGTGGTGGCCCTTGGCTGCCCAGCCCGGCACATAGCCCGAAAGACCCGCGATCGGATCAATTGCCCCCCGCTTCGGCGTCAGGTCTACGGTTTCCCATTTCGAGTCGTCGAAGCCTGGTTCTGCCCACAGAGGTGTTCCGGTTGCGGGATCGATTGGCGAATCGCCGACTGTAAATCTCCACGGCCCGTAGAGCGGAATCACGGATTGACCGAGAGTGATGTGCAGGGCGCCATCGGACTGTGCCGACGAAGCCCGCGGGAGATCGGCCGGCAGGGCCGCAGCCAGAACAGCGCAGAAAGAAAGTACTAGCCACGCGAAAGAGGAGCGAAAGCGTCGTACCATTGCATTACCTCTTATAAGGGACCCTCTGGATGCACTATACAGAGTGAGTCGCGCAGATTAGAAGCCTCTATCGCAAGACCCCGACACAGGCCATCCAATTCGGTATTCTGGACTGCGAAGTGAAAACGCAACCAATGTTGGACCTGTTTCCGGTCGGACGCGGGAATTCTGGAAGTTGGGTATTAGTTGATGAGAGCAGTCCAAAGCGCTCATCCTATTCTCCGAGTTCCGACTTGATTGTCGCCAAACCGTCAGTTAGGAGTTTATCAATACTCGAAGGGCAACTGCCGGTCGGCCGGTGACTCGCCCGGAACTCAGAAAATGGCCTCGTGGGCGACAAACTGGCCTGCCCAGGGAAAGCCTCGACTCTTGATGACAACCAAGAATGTGGGTGGAGATAATCGCATTTGGTCGCAGGCACAGCACGCAACTGGACACATCCTGGTGTTGCAATTCGGAGCGAAGATGAGAACTCGAGATGGTTTGACGCCGCGTGTGCTATTGCCCGGGGTTGCCTTCGGTGTGACCGCGGGTGCTTCAGGATTTGACAATGGTTTCGGACAGCGGACGCCAACGCGCCACTCCCTTACCCGGCAAGGGGATAGAAACGGGTGCAAGAATCGTAACGGGCGCGGACAACTGGTGGTAAACTTGCTCGTCGCCGCAAAAGCGGAATGAAGATTCCACGCCGATTCGCTTTTCCGATATAGGTCTCGCGAGGTTGCAGAGTGAATCTCTGGAGGGCTAAGAAATGTCTGTGCAGCGACGTGATTTGTTGAAGTCGATCGCAGGATCGGGAATGCTGGCCCTGGCTCCGCGTTGTGTGGGAGCACAGGAGCAAGTTGCGCGCGCTACGCAGGGAACACCGGCGCCGCGCATCAAAGATATCAGCGTCATTGAATGCCAGCCTGCCGGTGTGCGCCTGACGGTGGTCAAGATCGTTACCGATCAGGCCGGGCTCTACGGCTATGGATGCGCCACATTTGCGCAACGAGCGGATCTGGTCAAGCCCGCGGTTGAGAAGTATCTCAAGCCCTTCCTGCTGAACAAGACAACCGACAGGATCGAAGATATCTGGCAGTCGTGCTATGACAGTTCCTATTGGAAAAACGGTCCGGTGCTGAACAATGCCCTAAGCGGCATCGATCAGGCGCTCTGGGATATCAAGGGCCGTCAGGCCGGCATGCCCGTTTATCAACTCGCTGGCGGGAAATGCAGGGAAGCCGTCGATTGCTACACGCACGCCAGCGGCGCTGAGTTTCAGGATGTGGTCGAAAGCGCGAAGAAAATCATCGAAAAAGGCTTCCGCAACGTGCGCGTTCAGGTGGAACTGCCCGGAATGGCGGGCTATGGCGCGGCGCACACCAGTGACAAACGCCCGAAGGCGCTGCATGATCAACCAGTCTTCGAACCGGCTTATGCGATGCGCCGCAATTTGAAGCTTCTTGAAGTCTGCCGCCGCGAGCTGGGCGATGAAATCGAATTGCTTCATGATATGCATGAACGGCTGACGCCCAACGAGGCGGTCCAGTTTTGCAAGGAAGCCGAGCAGTACAGAATGTTCTTCCTTGAAGATCCCCTCTCACCGGAAGATCTCAGTTACTTCCACCAGATCCGCCAGAATTGCGCCACCCCGATTGCCATGGGTGAACTCTTCAACAACCCGCATGAATGGCAGCCGCTGATTGAAGCACGATTGATCGACTACATCCGCGTGCATCTATCGCAGGTAGGGGGATTCAGTCCGGCGCACAAGATCGCGATCCTCGCCGAGCAATACGGCGTCAAAACGGCATGGCATGGTCCCGGCGATGTTTCGCCGGTCGGGCATATGGCCAACGTAACTTTGGATCTGGTCAGCTATAACTTCGGCATCCAGGAGTATTCGGCCTTCAATGAGCGGGCGCAGGCAATCTTTCAAGGCTGTCCTGAGATGAAAGACGGGTATCTGTGGGTAAGTGAGAAGCCAGGGTGGGGAATTGAGATTGACGAGAAAGAAGCAGCCAAATCGCCCTTTACGGCCAGCCCGCTCAATGGCGGCTGGGGTGAGTTACGGCAGCGGGACGGCACGGTGATCAAGCAGTGATATTCAGGAATGCCGGCAGGAGTGCGGCCCTCTGCCGCCCTGTGACTGTTCCGCAGAGCAGGTTCGGGCAGGAGTGCGCGGGAGAGAAGATTTGAATACGGTGAGCTCCATGAGAAATGCGATTGTATCCGTCCTGCTGGCTTGTTCCCTCCTGGGAGCATCCCCTGCAATGAGCCAGGTGAAGATGACACGCGACCAAATGCTCTTTTACACCTCGGACTGGAAGGGCGATCGATTCCCCGATGGACGCCCGAGATTGCCGGACGCACTGCTCAAACGAGCAGTGGACATGTCCATTGAAGACATTTGGGACTTTCTGCGCGCTGAGGGCTATCAGAATCAATTTGAGACTGGCTGGCAGGCTCTTCACATTGAAAAGCCCTTTGCCGGCCGCGCGCTCACGGCGCAATACATGCCGATCCGGCCGGATATGGCCAAGGCCATTACCGCCGAGGGAAAGGCGGAAGGGCGGCTCGGCGGAACCAATATGTGGCCCATCAATGAACTGCAACTTGGCGACGTCTACGTTGCCGACGGCTTTGGAAAGATCGTTGAAGGCACTTTGATCGGTTCCAATCTTGGCAACGGGATCGCCGCGCATACACATACGGGATTCGTGTTCGACGCCGGCATACGCGATCAGGAGGAGAACCGCGAGATTCCCGACTTCAACGGATTCTATCGCGGCTACGACCCGTCCGCGTGGGCCCAGATGGAGTTGACCTCGATCAACGCGCCGATTCGCATTGGACGGGCAGTCGTGTTGCCGGGGGACCTGGTGCTGGCCAAGACCGAAGGGGTTCTGTTCATTCCCGCCATCCTGGCCGAAGAGGCCATCGGTGCTGCGGAATTTACCGGTCTCAAGGACGACTACAACTTTGAACTGAACCGCGAGGGCAAGAACGGCGCTCAATTCGAAGGAGGATGGACCGCGAAAAAATATGACGGCTTTGCCAAGTGGATCGACGCTCATCCAGACAAGCTGAAAATGCCACGCGATGAATTCGACGCGATGTTGGCCAAGGCAAAGGCGCACGCGGAGCATTGAGCTTTGGATGCTGAATCCGCGCGCCGGACTTTCATGAGATCGGCGGCTCTCAAATTCCAAGTTACTTGTCTGGCCCCAGGGATTCACCCGGCTCTTTCCAGCACCAGGGCCGCCTGAAGCATGGCCTTCGCGTAGGCAATGTCGTAGAGGTCGCCGGCATAACCACCGCCCCCCGGATAACCGTGAATGGGCCCGTGTGCCCGGTCATAATCAAGGGCGCGCGGATGTTCCGGATAGAGCTCTCGCGAATACTTCAGCTTCACCAACTCCCGCATCACCGCGAACATGTTGATATCGCCTTCATCGATGAAGCCTTCGTCATATTTCAGGTAAGGCTTCAAGACGTGCGGGTTGCGGTAATGCATGTGGTTGATGCGATCCCTGGAGCCGAAGTAACGGCAGACTGCAACCGGATCCTCTCCCAACTCTTGCGTAACCCCGCAGTCGAAGGTGATGCCGTTCGCCGGGCTGTCGGCAATCTCGATCAGGTGCTTCCATCCCGCTAGAGTTGCCATGATCTGCTGGGACCCGCGGCTGAGAGGAAAGGGCGGGTCGTTGGGATGCAGCGCCAGCCGCACGTTGGCCTTCTCCGCGACTGGGATAACAGCCTTCAGAAAGTAAGAAATGTGAGCCCACATTTCGTCGAGGGTTTGCGCGCCTTCCTCGGGCAATGGCGGGAGGTCCTTCATCCGGTCGTAATCCACGCCTGTCAGTCCAGCGCCGCCTCTGCCAACCTCTTCGTAGTAGCCCTCCATCGCCCGGTGCGCATAGAAGTTGTATTCGACCACCGGAATGCCAGCCTGGCCCGCGGCCTGAATCGATTGCCTGATCTTCTCAATCTCCTCGTCCCGGCCAGGCCGGCCGTAGATCGTGTTGGGAAAGCCCCCGATCATCAGGTTGCCCAGCGTCACGCCACTCGCCTTGAGCTTGTCCACCATCGGCTGCAGATCGCTTACGCTCCACGGCAGCGCGGGGCCGCCGCTCAGCACGTGATAGACGCCCATCTGCACCACGCTGCGAATGGCCTCCTCGGCAATCCCATCGCGGAGGCTGATAGCACAGGCAATTTTGGGCGTACCGGCGCCTTCCTGCGGCATGCCGTCGCCCAGCCACCAGGGCTTCTGCTGTGTCTGCGCGTGACCCGGGACCGGCAACAGCGCGGGCGCCAGAGCTGTCGTTGCCATTCCCTTAATCAGATTCCTGCGTGAGATATCGGACTTCATCCTCAAATGCTCCCATGATTCGAAATGTTTTGCGGCCTAGAATTCTCCCACAATGCGATTTCCTCCGTCCACACAAGCTCGACGCGGAAGCGGGGATCAACTTCCGCATGGAGCGCAGAGCCCCAGTTGCTCAGCCTGTCCGGTGGCAATTCGACCCGCGAAGCGATTGACACATTCTGAAGCGGGAGTAGGATGGGACAGCAAGAGCTTTACCCGGAAAGGAAAGAGTCAACATGTCCGGCGACACCAGGCCCAACTTCAACCGTCGCAGCGTTCTAAAGTCCTCGATGGCCGTGCTGGCCGGCGGTGCTTTTGGCCGGCGAATCGAGGCCCAGGAGCCCGCGATCAGGAACGTGAACCTCGCCTCCAGCCCATCCACCTTGAAGATCACCGACATGCGCTATGCGGTCGTCGTCAAGCCGGGCCCGAGCCCCTGCGTCCTGATTCGCATTGACACCAACCAGGGCGTCTATGGCTTGGGGGAAGTGCGCGATGTTGCTGGTCCGCAGTACGCAATGGTGCTGAAGAGCCGCATCCTCGGCGAGAATCCTCTCAAGATCGACTATCTCTTCCAGAAGATCGCCCAGTTTGGTGGCGGCGCCCGCCAGGCTGGAGGTGTTTGCGCGGTCGAGATGGCGTTATGGGACATCGCGGGCAAGGTGTACAACATCCCTGTCTACCAGATGCTGGGCGGCAAGTGGCGCGACGGGATCCGCATCTACGCCGATACAACCGAGTCGGTGGACCCGGCGGAGTACGGGCGGCGAGCCAAAGAACGCAAGGCGATGGGCCTCACCTGGATGAAGATGGACCTGGGCATCGACGTGTTGAAGGGAATACCGGACACGGTGATGCAGCCTGCCGGACTGGACAAGTGGGAACAGCACGACCAGCCTCATCCTTTTATCGCCACCGAGGTCACCGACAAGGGTATCGACCGGCTCTGCGAGTATGTTGCCGCGGTGCGCGAGAACATCGGTTATGCAATGCCGTTGTCGATGGACCACCTGGGCCACATCGGCGTCAAGTCAGTGATTCGCCTGGGCAAAGCGTATGAAAAGTTCAACCTGGAGTGGATCGAGGACGTCATCCCCTGGTACTATACCGATCTGCTCAAGGAGATCACCCAGGCCAGTCCCACGCCCACCCTCACCGGCGAAGATATTTACCAGTTCACGGACTTCGAAACACTTTGCAAGGAACACGCGGTCGACAAGATTCATCCCGACCTCGCGACCTCCGGCGGCATTCTTCAAACGCACCGTATCGGCGACATGGCCTTTGGTTTTGGAGTACCGATGGCCATGCACTTTGCGGGAACACCGGTGGGATGCATGGCCTGTGTCCACTGCGCTGCGGCCACGCGCAACTTTCTCGCGCTGGAGAACCACTCGCTCGACGTGCCTTTCTGGCAGGACCTGGTGGCCGGAATCGAGAAACCGATCATCGACAAGGGCTACATCAAAGTCCCGGATACCCCAGGCCTGGGAGTTACGCTGAACGACGATGAGTTGAAGCGGCATCTGAAACCTGGAACGGGGTATTTCGAACCCACGCCGATGTGGGACGAAGCGCAGTCGTGGGACGACACACTCTTCAGCTAATGCTCTCGGGCATCTCTCAGACGGGCGCGTCGGCAAACCGTCCGATCCAGGGCATGTAGGGCTGAACCGTGCTTTTATACCTTGCGAAACTCGATCTTGCCTTTCGCGATGGGAAGCCCGAGCACCTCAATGCGCCTCAGGTCGCGCGTACCGATGCCCCGCTCCTCCGCCAGCTTCAGTGTGCTGTCACAGTTTTCAAACGGAGGTGTACCCCGATCGGCCATGGGATCGAAGCCCATCAGCGCCGCGCAAACGGCGTCGGTAGTGACGCAATTGGTGCCCGCGATCAGCAGCCCTGGAGGGACAGCCCGCATCTGTTTCACCCACGGGCCTTCGCCGCCCGCCACGGATTCAATGCCATCGATAATGCTCAGGTGAATCGGTCGCGCACCTGCCAGATCGACCGTCACCCGTGGGACGCGGTAGCCGGGGTCGCGCGGCGACTGAGGATCAAGTTCTGCCAGCGCGCTTTTAGGGGGCTGACGACTCCCATCGTGCAGCATGGAGCGCCCTCCCTGCGCCTCCAGGCTCGGTTCATCCAGACCAACACCTTCGCCGTAGATGGTTGTGGGGGTAATGCCAAAGGAGTTCTTCATGGCTCCAGTGAGGCCGGCGGTGCTGTGCTCTTTCAGTTTGGCAAGAGAGACGAAAACATCGCAGTCTTCATAGGACCGATTCAAATCGTAGGCTTTGAATAACAGTCCACCACCCGGAACCCAGAGCCGCGTGTACTTCTTTGAAGGACCCGCAAAGTTCGTGTTCTCCAGTTCCACGCCCGAAGCCGCGCTGGTCAAGTCGGTGACCCGCCAGCCCGCTTGCGAGATGAACTCCTCAAAAGTATGAACCTTGGATGCTGTCGGACTCTCGAGCAACCGTATGCGTCGCGCGCCTGCCTTGCCGAGCAAGTGAACCGTGGCGCACACAACCTGAGGATGCACCCAGTAGGTCTGCCCCTGCGTCATGCCCTTGTATCGCTCCGAGGAACTCCCCGTCACGTTGATCTTGATGGCCACGGTCTTGCCGCTCACCAGTCTCTGCAACCCGCCTAATTGGTCGAACATGGTGGCAAGGGTCGTGACCATTTCCGGGCCGTAGGTGGAACACTTCGCAACCGCTACAGGCGCCGTGGGCGCGGTCGCGCTCGCGAGCAGCCGGGTTGGCGCGAGGTATAAACCCACCGCCGCAGCGCTCAGGCCTTGAAGAAACTCTCTACGTCGAAGATCCATTTTCATAGTGCCCCTGCCTTTCGCGGATCCGATGCATGGTTCCGATGTTAATCCGATTATCGCCATTTGCGGAATAAGAATCGTAATTCTGTGAATTTGATAGGGTGAAATGGCGTAGTCGGGGGTGATGAATTGGCTGACCTGACCCAGGGCTCTGCTTAGGCGGCATTCAGAAAGTGCAGAGCAGTTCAAGCGAGGTGGGACCGATAAACGCTCCACGGTCGAGGAATGGGGTTGTGCCTGGACGTTCGCCAAACCGGAAGTAACCCCATTGTTGCCCAATCTCCGGTTCGGCGACCAACCGCCCGGAACTCAGAAACTGTTGATTCCTTGCCGTACAATTCAGTCGCAATCGCTTCTGCTATTCCGCCCTCAACGCCTCCATGGGATCGACGGCAGCGGCACGGCGTGTGGGAATCTACGCGGCGATGAGCGCGACGATCAGGATCGACGGTGGAACCAAGTTGAAGGTGACGGGGTCGATTGGGCTGATCTGGAAGAGAAAGCGGTATCGAACACGACTGAGCGCAACGGCACACTGAAGACCGAGGACGAAGCCGCCTGGGGCATTTCAGGAGACTCTGTCTAGTGGCGCGGGGGCCTTGCCGCTGAACGGGCTGGATCAACGGATCAATGATCGGAGACCGGAGACCGGATTGCCAGCCAGACTGGATTGTCCAGACTGGGGCACACAAGTAGTTCGCTCAGGCGCGCCGGATGATCCGCCACGCAGCGCAAATTGGGGGGAAAACGCTCCATGTGACCTGCGTCACAGCCCACCTGTACAATTCCGCCGCTAGGATTGCATATGAAGCGAGGGGTGCGGCATTCGCGTTGAGGAGACTATGCCGCGAATGAGGGCGGTTCGATTTCTGGCGGTGGGAGTTCCTATTTTGGGGACTGCGGCTCTTCTTGCGCCGTTCTTCCACGAGGTTGTGTTTTCGGGGGATCGCGGGCTGACGGTTCATGCCGCTGCCAGGGTGACGAGCGCAGCGGCGAAGGATGCGGCAGATACCGTCAAGGCCTCTATCACGGTGGATTATCCCCAGGATGCATCGATCTTTCCTCCCGATATCATCGCGCCCATCTTCCTCTGGCGCGATGGGGAGCCGTCGGCCCGATCATGGCGCATCGACGTGAGTTTTGCCGATCGTGCAAAACATCTGCGCATTATTTCCGCCGGTGAAGGCATGAAACTTGGCGAGATTGATCCGCGTTGTGTGTCCTCAGCCAACAAACTGCCGTTTCTTACGCCGGAGCAGGCAGCCGCGCATACGTGGAAGCCTGAAGCCGATGCCTGGGCGTTGATCAAGAAGCACTCCGTTGGCCGTCCGGCGACGGTCGAGTTCACCGGCTTTGATGAGGCCGACCGCCCGGTGAGCCGAGGCCGTGTAACCCTCACGACTTCAAATGACCCGGTCGGTGCGCCGATCTTTTATCGCGATGTGCCGCTCATGCCCTTTGAGGGAGCCAAGCATGTCGTGCAGCCGCTGGCGCCCAACAAGATAAGCCTGATCGCCTGGCGGCTTCGCGACATCGGCAAGCCTGAGAGCCGATTGCTGATGACCGGGCTTCACACCTGCACCAACTGCCATTCGTTCTCTGCCGAGGGCAAGACAATGGGCATGGATGTGGATGGCCCGGCCAACGATAAAGGCCTGTACGCGGTGGTTCCCGTCAAGCAGCACATGGCCATTCGCAGCGAGGACACCATCTCCTGGAACCAGGATATGCAAGTGGGGCAGTCGCGGGTGGGATTTATGTCGCAGGTTTCGCCGGACGGAAAGTATGTGTTGACGACGTTTGCCGGGCGCGACCAGTCGATTGGCAGTTCCTACTTTGTCACCAACTTCAAGGACTATCGCTTCCTGCAGGTCTTCTACCCAACTCGTGGCATTCTCACCTGGTACAGCCGCGAAACTGGTCGCAGGGAGCCACTGCCGGGTGCGGATGACCCGCGATATGTTCAGACAGACGGAGTCTGGAGTGCGGATGGAAAATACATTGTCTTCGTCCGCGCCGAGGCCAAGGAACCGCATCCCGAGGGTGTGCCGAAGCCGACCGAAGCCAACGATCCAAACGAAGTGCAGATCCAGTACAACCTGTACCGTGTGCCTTTCAACGACGGCAAGGGCGGGGTTGCGGTGCCGATTCTGGGCGCTTCGAACAATGGGATGAGCAACAGCTTCCCCAAGATTTCTCCCGACGGCCGCTGGATTGTCTTTGTCAAATGCCGCAATGCGCAACTGATGCGCCCGGATAGCGAGTTGTACATGGTGCCCGCAACCGGCGGAGTGGCGCGCCGGATGCGCTGCAATATGTCGCCGATGAACTCCTGGCACAGCTTTTCGCCAAACGGACGCTGGCTGGTGTTTTCCTCAAAGAGCCGCTCGCCTTACACGCAAATGTATCTGACCCACATTGATGCGGACGGAAACGACTCGCCGCCGATCTTGATTGATAACTCAACGGCAGCCAATCGCGCGGTGAACCTGCCCGAATTCGTAAATATCCCTCCGGACGGCATTCTGGATATCGCCTCACCGGCCTCCGACGTCTACCGCCTGATGGATGATGCGGCGGATTTGCAGACTAATGGAGACCAGGCTGGCGCAATCGATGCTTGGCGGAAAGCCATCGCCATGAGTCCGGAAGACGCGCGTGCGAACTTCGGCCTGGGGGGTGCTCTGACGACTGCGGGTAGATCGAAGGAAGCTATTTTGTATCTCAAGAAAGCCACGCAAGTGAATCCCGACTTCCTTGAGGCCTCCTACAGCCTGGGCGGCGCGCAGATGAAAGAGCGGAATATCGATGAAGCTATCGCAGCATGGAAGAACTCTGTTCGCATCTACCCCCGGTTCTTTCAGGCGCACGAGGGGCTGGGATTCGCTTTTTATATGCAGGGTAAGTACTCGGATTCTCTTGCCCATCTGCGCTTGGCGCTGGATGGAGAACCTGATCGGGTCTCAGTGCTTGTGCTGGCATCGAGCCTGATGGCTACCAGCGCCGATGCCGCAGTCCGCAATGGACCTGAGGCCGTGACACTGGCAGAGCGGGCTCTGGATTTGACCCATGCGAAGGATATCTCGGTGCTGGACACGCTCTCAGCGGCGTACGCCGAAACCGGACACTTTGACCGGGCCAAAGACACCGCGGATCAGGCCATTGCCCTGGCTGAAAAACAGGGAGACTCCAACCTGATCGCCAAACTGAAGGCTCACCGTGCAAAGTACCAAGCCTTCCAGCCGCTGCGCGCTCCGGAGGACCAGGGGACGCTGTAAACTGCAGACCGCGAACCTGCTTGGCGGAATGAAGCTACATCAACCGGCGCCGCACAAGGTCGAGGGCCCGTTGGGAGGGCCAAAGCCCAAAAGCGCCGCGCAACCGGAAACAATCCGAAGAGTCTTTAAATTCGGGGCAAGCAGGAATGATAGCTCCTCCTCGCCCGGAACCCCGGGAATTTGCCCTCCAGACGCTCGGTTTGCGCTTCAGCGATTTGCACTAAGCCAGGATTCGACTTGGCGACAACAGTTTCGTTTCGACGGATCCGTAGCGCGCACAGTCAATTTGCGGGTTCTGCGTGTCCCGGGTTGAGTCCGGGCGCTGTGAGCTCTCGCAGAGTTTGGCGATGCTCCACTCATTGACCTGGCATGAACTAGACCGGTTGATGAATGGCACTGCATTTCAACCTGGAATGAGCGAGACATGGACTGACGGGATTTCCGGATCGTTGGAATCTCTTCAGCTATAGCCTACCGAAATCGATGTGGCCGGAGGGCCAAGGATCATTTCCCCTCTGGGCAACGCTGACTTCCCAGGGGAAACTGGTTCGAAACCCGCTGTCAGCCTGCCGGACTTGAGGATGGCAGCTACCATGTCCTTCTGCAACGGCCGCGAGAAGAGATAGCCTTGGATGATGTCGCAGCCACACAGGTGCAGTGTGTCCAATTGTTCCGCGGTTTCCACACCCTCAGCCACCACGAGCAAGCCGAGCGTATGGGCCATCGAGACGACGGCCTCGACGATTGGACGAGTGCCTTCGGGTTCGTTCAATGTCTCCATAAATGACCGGTCGATCTTCAGTACGTCAATGGGCAGTCGATGCAGGTAGCTCAGAGAGGAGTAGCCTGTGCCAAAGTCGTCGATCGCGATGCGAACGCCGAGCCGCTTGAGGCGTTTCATCTGGCGGGCGGATTCATGAAAGTCGCGCATCACGGTGCTTTCAGTCAGCTCCAGCACCAAGCTTCTCCCAGGCATCCCGGTTTCGGTGAGGATCTCCGCCACGGTGTCGGCAAAATCCTCGCGGGCAAACTGCAGGGCGGAGATGTTCACGGCGATGGGCAACCCATGACCCCCGGCCTTCTGCCATTCCCGGCTCTGGCGGCAAACCTCGCGCAAGACCCACTCCCCGATGGGAACAATGAGCTTCCCCTCCTCGGCGACAGGGATAAAGTGGGAAGGGGGAACGTTTCCAAGGCGTGGCGAGCTGAAGCGGAGAAGTGCCTCGAGCCCGTCGAGGGCTCCATTGGGACGGCACATCGGCTGGTAGGCAATGGTGAAGCCTCCGAATTCGAGGGCATGCTTCAGTTCTGTTTCGAGCTCGCGCCGTTCCGCGGGGTCACGATCCATGTCCGGCGAGAACGAGCAAACCCCGTGACTGCCGTATTTGGCGGCATACATGGCCTGATCGGCGTGCTGGGCAAGGCTGTCCACCGTCTTGCCATCTTCCGGATAGAATGCAATTCCGATGCTGGCGCTAACGACAACCTGCAGCTCCGCAATCTGCATGGGGCTCGCAAGCACTTGAAGCAGATCGGAGGCCGTCTTTTCCCCTTCCGCCCGGCTCCGAACTCCCTCGACGACGGCCATGAACTCATCTCCCCCCATCCGTGCCAGCGTATCGCTGGCGCGCAGCCGAGCGGAGAGCCGTTGGGCGGCCTGCTGAAGCACGGCGTCGCCGACCGGGTGCCCATACCGGTCGTTGATCTCTTTGAACCGGTTGAGATCGATCCATACCACCGCGATTCGACTGCCTGCACGGTCGGCGTGGGCCGCGGCGGTAGAGAGTCGATCTCTGCCCAGCCGGCGGTTGGGAAGCCCGGTGAGGCTGTCGTGGTAAGCATGTTCGATCAATTGCGCCTGAAGGTGGCTGCGTTCCAATACCAGGGACGCCAGGTGGGAGGCCATCTCCAGCATCTGAATATCCGCATCCGAGGGCTCCCACTTCAACAGTGTGTAAATCGTAAGGGTCCCCAGTGCGCCGGCTTTAGGCGCAACAAAGGGGGCGGACCACGCCGACACCAGGCCATTGGCGCGCAGCAGTTCGCTCCACGGATTGCCCTCTAGGCCAAGATCGAGAATCCAATGCGGCTTCCCGGATGCGAAGGCCACGCTCTCAGGCGCACCGGTAAAACCCGTGGAAATGGATCGAAAATGTTGTGTCAGCTTATTGTTCAGGCCGGAGCTGGCAATCAGCTTGAGCGAACTTCCTTCGACGGAGTGAAATAGGCAAAGCCAGGTCGACCGGTATTCGGCCACGGTGTTGGCCAGGGCCTGAAGGATGTCCGAGGTGGGCTCGTTGCGAGCCAACATTTCCAGCGTGCGATTTCGGCCCCAGTTGAGGCGCTCCGCACGATTCCGCTCCTTTACTTCGGCCTCCAGTGCGGCGGTGCGGACTTGAACTCGCTCCTCCAGGGCGGTGCGTTCGGCGGCCAACTCCAATTCGATGCTGAAGCGGGCGAGCTGTTCCCTGCCAAAACGGCGATGAAGTTGCACGGCGTATCCGAAGGCGAACAGAATCAGCACCCAATCGAGCGTGATTAATACGACAACCAACCAGCGCGCCCGCTGAACCGCCTCAAAGCGGCTGAAGTCTTCATCGTCCAACCGGTCAACGCCGTCGCGCAATGCGTCCAACGCGTGCCAAAGGCGTCCGATTGCGGAGGGGACGCGTGTATCGCCGTTCCGGTCCTCGTGCTCCTGTTTGCCGCTTCGGGCCCCCTGCCATGCACTGTCAAATCCAGCAGCCGCCTGCTGCACGTCCACGATCTCGGCCGCAATGTCTTGCCCGATCCGCAGGTGAAAGTGATCGGGAAGGGCAGCGGGAATCATCACGCGGGTTAACAGTCTGCGTTGCTGGTCCTGGACCGGTGATCCGGGCGCAGACGGGTAAAGCTTTGTGAGCACCTTCGAGACCTCATCCAGCTGCTCCCGGCACTGAACCAGACGTACGTGGTCGTCGATAAAAGCGAGATTCACCGTCCTCACGAAGTGGGCCGTTGTCACCAGGAGGCTTACCACTAGCAATTGGACCCCTAGCAAACCGAGAAAACTGCGGCTTGCAGGCGGCGAAGACATCTTGTGCACATTGGGATTGAAGGTGTTCAGCAAGGGAGGGGGTCCGACTCCGTGTCTTTCCTATCGGATGCGCGGGGTCGATTTGGGTAGGCTTCGCTCAAGTTATCTCCCCTCTGGATCGATGATGCGCTTGACCAAATGCACGTTCAATACCACAACCGGGGGACAAGCTGGAAGTAACAGCGGAAAACGCCATTACCTCCTGGGTCACTCGCTTGCTGCCGCAGTGTGGGCACTCCACCCCGCCCTTTTCGATGTCCGCGATGTGGAGAGTCCGGGTGAACTCCTTTTTGTAATCCTGACAGACAAAAACGCATTGGGACATGGTCATTCTTCGGCCATATGATAGCGCTTCGGGACACTTTTGTGGGGCAATGCATCTTTCGGCGCAACTCCCGCTCGATCGGACAAGACGGTTCCTAGACAGCAAAAGGCGCTTTACAATGGAGAGGCTGGCTGTGGTGGACCCATGCGGTGTTTGAGACGTGCGGGCGGAGTCATTTTCCGGCTATTCTTCCTTGGTTGCATCGGTTCTGCCGCCGGGCAGACGGCGGCGGTCAATGCTCCAGCCCCAACGCTCCTCATGGTCGTGGACGAGAATGGTCTAGCAGTACCCGGCGCTCAGGTTGTCCTTCAGGAGCCTGAACATGCTGAGATTTCCCTGTCGACGGATTACGAGGGGCATGGCGCGTACGTCCTCCAGGGGAATGAGCCCTACCGCCTTCGTATCGGGAAGCCAGGGTTTTACGAAACGGTTCTGAATCACGCTGACCCGCAGGTGCACGAAGTGCGCGTCGTTCTGAGCCATGAACAGATGGTGCTGCAACAGGTCAGCGTAGCTGCCTCAGTCCCCGGCATCGATACGGATCAGACCTCTGACAAAAGCACCCTGAATTTGGAGGAGATCGTCAATGTGCCTTACGCGACCTCCCGCGACATCCGTAATCTGCTGCCGTTCTATCCCGGAGTGGTCCAGGACGCGACCGGCCAGGTGCATGTGGCCGGTTCGGAGACGTGGGCAACCCTGGATTTGCTGGATGGATTCGACATCCGTTCTCCAGTGAGCGGAATTCTTGCCATGCGGGTCAGCAGCGACGCCGTCCGCTCTATCGACGAAGAGGCGACGCGCTGCCCGGTGGAATTCGGCGGAAGCACGGGCGGCATCGTGGCGTTCTACACCGGGATGGGCGACAATACATTCCGCTTTAACGCCACAGACTTTTTTCCCTCCCTGGAAAACATCAACGGAATTCGCTTTGACAAATTTGTCCCCAGGGTCACTTTCTCCGGACCGCTGGTGCGCAACCGGGCATGGTTCTTCGACGGGCTGGAGGCGGAGTACGACGATATCTACATCCGGGAACTTCCTTCAGGGGCCGATACCAACCACCTGTTGCGGGGAAGCAACCTGATCAAATTCCAGGCGAATGTGTCGTCAGCCAACATTTTGTCGGGCGGCCTTCTGTTCAATGACTATCATTCCCCTTTCGACGGTATCTCGTCACTGGTTCCGCAACCGAGCACCACCAGGCGGAACACGATTGCGTGGCTGTCATATCTGCGAGATCAGCAGACCTTTCACGACGGGACGTTGCTGGATCTCGGGTTGGGCGTGGTGCGATTCAGAGACGGCTACGAGCCGCATGGAGACAGCCTTTTCCAAATCACTCCCGAGCTTTTTCTTGGCAGTTACTTTGAGAATATGACCAGCCGATCGCAGCGCATCGAAGGGAATGCGGCGCTGTTTTTGCCGCCCTGGCGCTGGGCTGGAATGCACAATCTGAAGGCCGGCATCGATCTGGACCACATCGGATTCGATGAAGCCATCACACGCGCTCCCGTCAGCTATCTGCGCGAGGACGGAACGGTGCTGCGCCAGAGCGTATTCCCGGCCAATGCCTCTTTCAGCCGTCATAATGCAGAGATCGGCGCATATTCGCAGGACCGCTGGACCCCCCATGCCGGCCTGCTTCTTGAACCTGGCTTGCGTTTCGACTGGGACGAGATCATTCGCAGGCCGCTCGTATCGCCGCGCCTGGCTGCTATCTACTTGCCCTCAGGAGCCGAGGGCAGGACAAAGGTATCCGCGGGCATCGGGCTTTATTACGAACACACGCAACTGGAGTACCTGACGCGAGCGCTGGCCGGCATCCGCTACGACACGTACTTTGCAGCCGACGGCGTGACCCCGGAGGGACCGCCGCAGGAGACAATATTTTCCGCCAGCGACGGAGCGCTCCGCGAGGCTCGGGCCCTCAACTGGAGCGCGGGAGTGGAAGAAAGGCTTCCCAGCTCTATCTATGTTCGAGCGAATTTTCTCAGGAAGATTGTGTCCAGTGAATTCTCCTACGTGAACGAGAGCGGTCCGGGTGCGCTCTCAGGCAACTACGCGCTGACCAATTCCAGGCAGGATCATGACAATTTGGCCGAGATCGACGCGCGCCGGACGTTTGCAGGCGGCTACACGCTCTTTGCTGCTTATACGCGCTCTTCCGCTCATACGAATGCTGCGATCGATTATGTACCCACGCTCTCGATGCTCGGCCCACAGCAGAGTGGACCGCTGGGTTGGGATTCGCCGAACCGCGTGCTCTCCTGGGGTTGGCTGCCCTTCCTGGTGCCCGGCTTCAAGAAGCGCTGGGATTTTGTTTACAGTCTCGATTGGCATTCGGGCTTTCCGTTTACGTCGGTCAACGCCGGCTACCAGGTGGCGGGCCAAGCGGGATCGCAGCGCTTTCCAGATTATCTAGCCTTCAGTCCTGGACTGGAATGGCGCTTTCACTTGCGCGGGTCGTATTTTGGCCTGCGGGGGATCATCGAAAACGTGACCAACCGCAGGAACCCTACAGTCGTGAACAACGATGTCGATTCGCCCCAGTATGGAGCTTTCAGCGAGTATGAGGGTAGGGCCTTGACGGCACGCATACGGTTAATCAGCTCGAAGAAGTAGCCTGGGGACGATGCAATCGCATGCGGGCCGATCAGTTCCCCTTCCGGACCTGCCGGACCTGGGATGCCGCTATTGCCTCAAACTGCCCGAGCCTGATACGACTGGGCTGAATATGACGCCTGACACAAGCCATAACCGGCCGCGATTCGCGGTCCGATCTGCAAACGCAGGTCACGCTTCGATCCAGTCAGCGCCGAGCGAGACCCGCGATTGCCAATCGGGATTTAACTTACTCAACTTTCTGGAATCCGGTATCCATGGTCACTCTGGTTCCGATGATTTTGCCCACCACGTGAGCCAGCAGATTGCCGTCCTCGTCGTACTGATCGATGCTGAATCTTCCCGAAGTTGCTTCTCCTTTGGGACCGAGGGTCAGCCATTGCTGAATACGGGCGGGGCCGACGAGGTTCTGGCCTGTGGAGTCGTACCCGATTCCAAAGTGATTCATCTGATAAGTCCGCACGCCGGTCTTTATCCATTCACCGAGGCAAACGTCGCCGGTCAGGGGAGCGCGCAGGCCGGAGATATTGATCTCAGTGCCGTCACTGTGCCACTGAGAGTAGCCAGCATCAACCTCGGTGCCGTCCGGGATTCCCTGACTGCCTTCGGAGATCCAATGCTCTTTCCAGGTTCCAACGATACTGGGTTCGGGCGTGTTGGCTTCATCGCCGTCGACGACGAGAGCCGCCGGTACAAGCCGCGCCGAGTCGATCTGGGGGTGCCAACTGGCGCCCTTTAGCAGTGGTTGATATTGGCCGCACCCGGCATGGGCGTAGGGAGCATACATGGTTGCGAGTGCCAACATGGCTATCGAAGCTGGTATTGCTAGAAACTTTCTGCTTTTCATGAGAATTCCTCCAGTTGTGGGATTGGCGCTTCCGCCCGCGGTTGCGCCGTTATTGAAGGCGATTCTGTGCCGTTATTTCCTCGGAGTAAATGAGGGGGAGATGAGTTACGTCTGAGTTTGACCGGAGTTGCGACTCATCAATAACTCAGCAAAGATCCCAAAAAACATGTGTTAGTCTCCCTGCATGGATGAATGGATCCAGAGGTACAACGATATGAATCTGCCAGCATTGCGCGCGAAGCTTCAGTGCCAGGTGCTTGTCAACGGAGATCCGGAATACGATGCCACCAGGCAAATCTGGAACGGCATGATCGATCGCAAACCGGCCTTGATTGTTCGCGCAACCAGCATTGCGGACATCATGCAGTCTGTGCGTATTGCCCGTGAACTGAAGCTTCCAGTCTGCGTGCGTGGAGGCGGTCACAGCGTCGCAGGCAAGTCGGTAGCCGACGATGCCATGATGATTGACCTCTCCCTCATGGATGGCATCCAGGTAAATCCAGGCGCCAAGTCTGCGGTTGCACAAGGCGGAGCCAAATGGGGAGAGTTCGACCGGGAGTGCGAACGATATCAGTTAGCCACAACAGGCGGCGTGATTTCCTCTACCGGGGTCTGCGGTCTGACCCTCGGCGGCGGTCTCGGCTGGCTGATGGGCAAGCATGGTTTGAGCTGCGACAACGTGATTTCAGCTGACCTTGTCAATGCCGACGGGGCGCACATTTCCGTCAGCGCGTCGCAGAATGAAGACTTGTTCTGGGCGATTCGAGGCGGAGGCGGTAACTTCGGCATCGTCACGGCGCTTGAGTTTCGTCTTCATTCGCTCCAATCCGTGCATGGCGGTCTTTTGCTCTATCCCCGAAGCAACGCTGTTGACCTGCTGCGCCGTTATCGCGATGTCACTGGCAACGTCCCCGATGAACTCACAGCCTATGCTGCACTGATGATCGGCCATGGACATCCCATGGTTGCCATCGCCATCTGTCATAGCGGATCGCACGCAGAAGGCGCCAGCGCTAGCAAGCAGTTCTATTTAACTGAACCGCCCGCTGCGGACCTGACTGGCGAAAAGAAGTACACCGAAATTCAGTCCATGCTCGATATCACGGCTCCGGCCGGAGTGCATTATTACTTCAAATGCCCCTTCCTCCGCGAGCTCACCGACGAAGCCATACGCGCCATCGTCGAGCATTGTGAGAGCCTGCCAACTGAACAGTCCCAGGTCATTCTCGAACACATGCACGGCGTGGCCAGCCGTGTTCCAGCCACCGAAACTGCCTTCGGTCTAAGACGCACTCACTACAGCATCAACATTGTGGCGGCGTGGAATGACCCCGCTCTGGCAGAGAAATGCATCGGCTGGGCGCGGGGACTTGCATCGGTACTGGAAGGTTTTGGCGCGTCGGACGGTTATGTAAACTATCTCGGCGATGAGGGAGCTGCTGCGGTGCGCGCTTCGTATGGGGCCAACTACGGGCGGCTGGCGGAACTCAAGAAGAAGTACGATCCCGACAACTTCTTCCAATTCAACCAGAACATCCTTCCCACCCCTTAGCTTTTGGCCCTATGCGACAAGCCAATCGAATCCAGAAAGGAATGGAACCGCGGATCTGACTCATACTTGCGAAAGCACTCGTTGAAAAAGACCATATAAATGGGTGTCGATTTCTTCTCAACCGCCTTCTGAAGCCAATTGAACATCTGCGAATCATCGCCCAGACTCGCGTAGATGCAGGCAACAAGGATGGCCGGCTCCGTTCTGCTTTCTGCTGCGACCACTAGCTCCAAGACCATAAGTGCGCCCGGCCGGTCGCCTGCGGCTGCCTTCGCCACGCCCGTGAATGCGAGCGCTTCTAGATTGTCTGGGTTGATGGAGAGCGCCTTCTTAAACTCCGCGATAGCATTTTGATAGCGGGCGGCACCGCTCAACGCCCATCCAAGAAACATGTAGGTCCGGTAGTTATGCGGGTCCAACTCGATGGTCTGGTTCAGCTGGCGAATTGCAAGATCGTACTGTCCGGCATTCGCCTGGGCCACGCCGAGGTAAATGTTGACGATTGAGGACAGCGGCTCCGAGTCTCTTGCCCGCTGCACCGAAGCGATGGCTTCCTGGTGCCGCCCCATCGCGCTCAGATACAGCGACTGCCAGAGCAGAGCGGTGACCTGACCAGGGTCCAGACTAATCGCTACCTTAAACTCCCGTTCCGCCCCAGCCCAGTCAAAATCGTACCAAATCTTGATCAATGCCGATGTGCAATGCGCTTCCGCCATCGTGTAGTCGAGGTCCATTGCGCGCTGCAGGTAGGTTCGCGCTTTCTTCAGCGCTTCAAAGGGCTTCAGCATGCCCAGCCTGACCGACCCCATCTGCGCGTAGCAATCGGCAAGTCCGGCGTAGGCGGGCGCGAATTCAGGATCGATGGCCAGCGCCTCGTTGAAATTTGCAATACTGCTGCGTGTCGCATCGGGCGTCATCTTATGCCAGAAGAACCGGCCTTTCAGGTAAGCGTCATACGCAGCGGAGGATCGCGCATACTTTCTCGATCCCACAGCCGCTCCCGGAAGCAGTTCCAACGCCAGAGACTGACTTACCCTTCTTGTCACTTCTTCCTGCACGCCGAGCAGGTCAGACGATTTGCGATCGTAGACTTCCGACCACAGCACGCTCTTGTCCTTGAGATCAAGCAGTTGAGCAGTGATGCGAATCGTTTCTGCGGAGCGCCGAACCGAACCGCGCAGCAGGTAATCGAGATCGAATTCCCGCTGCAGACGATCGAGTTCCTCTTTGGGTAGAACTCCGCCTGGCGAACGAGGACCAACTGTCACTCGCAGCCTCGCAGGATCGATGTGTGAAAGCGCAGAAATCATATCTTCAGTCAGTCCGATGGCGAAATAGTCTTCAGCCTGGCCTCCCAGATCCTCAATGGGCAGGACCCCTATCCGGATGCGATTACGACTTGTCTTTGGCGCGGAGTCACCCACCCGGTCAATTGGCCCGATAAAACGATAGCCGAGCTTCGGAAGAGTTTCAATAAACAGCGGCTCTTCAGCGTGGTCATTTAGGGTGATGCGAATCTGACGAATGCAAAAGTTGAGATTCTGCTCAAAATCCACGAATGTGTCGTGGCCCCAGATGGCCTCTTGAATTTGCTGGCGCGTGACGAGCTTGCCCTGATGGCTCAGCAGGAATGCGAGCACGCGGGCGGGTTGCTGTTGAACCCGGATCGGCGAGCCTTTCCTGCGCAGCTCGAAAGTCTGCTCGTCTAACTCGAATTCTCCAAATCGGATCGAGGGCATTTTGCGGGCCGAAGATATGGAACATGCTACCACGCGCTCGATCTTGCATTACCTTTATGACTTCTTGAGTTTTTGGACCGACGAGAGAGACCTCAAACATCATTCGCTGGCCCGCATCGCCGTTCCGGCAATCATATTTCGGTGTAGACATGTCGTCGGCCGCTTGCAGCGCAAGCACGCCCCCGTGGCCGAGATAGCTTTGTGACTGCGCTGGTCATTCAGACCGTTCCAACCATGCCCGGAAAACGGCGAATTGGGTTGTGCCTGGTCGACTAGCCCCGGGGAATTTCACCCCGAGGCCCTCACAGAACCGTGCGTGAACCTCTCGATTCACACGGCTCTTCATAGCCGTAGCTTGTTCTCATTCGAGAGCAAACCGTCTCGGGAGGAAAGGGCTCATCCTGAACATCCAGTTGGCCGAACCCTCCGTCGAGCTATGTCATCCTCTTCGCTCCCCGTCCATTACAGACGCTTCAACGCTACTGTAGGATGATCCGCCGACTTCAAGTGCATCGATATTTCGCTTTCGTGGATCGCACTTATAGGTTTTCTCTTCGCATCGCTTGAAGACTTCCCATGTTCCGCCTATCCGCCTCCTTGGCAAGCTCAGGCCACCTCTCATGCCGAATGCCGCTCCGCCCGTAAACAGGTTTCGTCGAAGCTTTGTCCCGCAGTAACAATCACGCCGCGGTTTTGACATCGTCTCATTGCTTTCGACACTTCAACAGTGGTTCCTTTGCGGTCCTCTTCTTGCCTGATACCTGACCCGGTCAATGTCGTGCCTTTTCCTTCCGCGCTCACGACCATGGCTTAGGGCCACAGCCGCCGAAAGGCGGTTTGGAACTCGCTCCTGCAAGCCGGTTCCGAGGGGCCTTCCCTCGTCGGATAAGCAGTTGCGCGCGATTCGGCCTCACGGCCTTTCGCACTCATGGCACACGATGGTCGCCAACTCATTTGGTAGTTCGGCTCCATGATTCTCGAAGGAAAAACCGCTGGTTCCGAGACACCTCTGAACAGAAGACAAGGCGTGACACATTGTCCGGATGGAATCCTGGCAAGGCACAGGCTCTTTTTGAGAACCTGTGCCAGCGATTCAACTCTGTGCCGTTGCATGAGTGCCTGCTTCCCATTGGGTGCGCGTATAGCCTGAGTGCGCCATCAGCTTACCCATGGGGCGGTATTCCTGCGGGTCTTCTGGCTGCCACGTGGCCAGGCCGTCCACGTAGCGATTGAACATCGAAAAAGCAGCCGCGATCAATACGGCGTCGTGAATTTCGCGATCCGATGCGCCTTGTGCACGGGCGGCGGCGACATCGTCTGCTGTCACGAGTTTGCCTCCCAGTTGCACCTTGCCTGCGATAGCGAGCAGCGCCTTGAGTTTTGGTGAAACATTCGCCGATTTGAAGTCGGCCTTCACCGATTCGATCAGTGCATAGTGAGCGTCCGCACCGCCCATGTGTTCCGCCGCCGCTGCGCTGTGCGAGAGTTGGCAAAATCTGCATTCGTTGCGCGACGACACAAAAGCAGCAATCGTCTCCCGTTCTGCGCTGCTGAGCGTATTGTCGCCGCGCAACAGAACCTCGGCGAGCTCGCGCAAGGGCTTTGTCGTTTCCGGCCGAAACATCATGGGACCAAGAATGCCGGGATACCTTCCTCAATTGCAATGTGAGCCATGGGTTCTCTCTCTTTTCTAAAAGTTGAATCGTAGCGAAATTTGCATTTGCCGCGCCGGGCTGGCAAACGTAGCTGAGCCAAAGCTTGGATTTGCTGGACTTGTAATATGGTCGCCAAACTGTCGCGGCACCGCGCCGAGAAAGTCCGGCGCGCCGTAAACCTGGTCGACATCCTGCACGTTGTCACGGTTGAACAGATTGAAGACCTCAAAACTCGCCTCGGTCGTCAACCGTTCCCAGGGACGAAACACGCGCTGCAAGCGCAGATCGCTGTTATAGTACGAGTCGCCGCGATAGAAGTTGCGGCCTGACGTGCCGACACGATCGTTGAAGGGGAAGCCGTCGCCGTTGACATTGAAGCCGGCGAGGATGGAGAAGTAGCGCGGAGTTTGCAGCGTGTTCAGCATGGACAGCTTGAAGTTGCGCAACAACAGAGGCCACTCGGCCGGGATGTCGCCGGTGAGCGAAAGCACAAAGCGATGACGGATGTCATTGTCTCCGATGGCGCGATCAAGGTTGGGGTCCAGATAGTCTGTGGGTGTGTCGGTAAGTTGTACATCGGTAGCAATGTCGATGGCCTTCGAGTAGGTGTAGTTTGCCAGGACACTATAATGATTCGCGAAGTTCTTCCGCAGGCTGAGCGTTCCGCCGTTGTAGATGGAATAGCCAGTCGGCGTGGCGATCAGCGCGAAGCCGAAGCGAGGGTCCGCGGGAACGAATGCCTGACGGCCATCGGGGAGGTTTCCGCTGGGCAGGCCATTGACGCTCAAATAGACGGGCATGTCGAGTCCGTGAACCCGCTGGTATCCGGCCGTAACCATCCAGCCCATCCCAATCTGGCTCTCAAATTCCAGGCTGGCGTGCTCAGCATACGGGTTGGGGAAATTGCGCTGAACATAGCCCAGCGGGAATTGTTGAAGCGATGCAGGAGCGGGATAGGCGCCCGTTGTCGCGAAACTTTTCAGGGCGGCCGTGGCCCCGAATGGTCCGGAGACGCCTACAATGCCCGATACGCCCAGGCCGACCAGATCATTGGTTGGATCGGTGAAGTCCGGAACGTACGGGTTGTTCATTTGTGTGAAGGCCGATGCGCCTTGCCAGCCAACCATCAGATCGCTGTAGTCCCAGGGGCCGGTGAACAATCCACCACCCAGGCGAATCACCTGCTTGCCTCCATTGAAGGCATAGGCGATGCCAACCCGCGGCTGCACATTGCCATAATTGGTCTGTTGCATTCTGCCGGTGACGCGCACGTCCTGCGCTGTGGGGAAGAGGTCGACATCGTAGCGCAAGCCAAAGGTCAACGTCAGATCGTGGGTAGCTTTCCACTGGTCCTGCGCGTATCCGTTGAAGAGCCGATGCCAGAATTTCAGGCTTGTGGCATTTTCAAATGACTGCGCGGATGAGCCGGAGTAGAGGCCGCCGGAAAATGGCAGCGACCGATTTGGAATCTGCTGACCAAAGTCGGAACTGGGCTGCAGGAAGAGGAATTGAACCGCAGTGCCCGGGCCGAATGGCGGTCCACTGAATTCGCCCGCACCGAAGAAACTCTGCGGCGTGAAGATGGCCGCGCCCGGGCTGAAGAACGTTGTGTCCGCAGCGATCCAGACGGGCTCAAAGCCGCCCCCAAATTTGAATGAATGCGCTCCATGAATGTACGTCAAGTTCTCTTGCGACTCGAAGTGAGGCTCGCTGTAGTAGCTGACACTTCCAGTGAAGCCGCCACTCACCACGGTGTCGGAGACATCGAGCGTCGGCTCAAAGCCCGCTCCCTTGGGCGTCAGGCGGTAGGCGCGATTGCCGTAGTCCACAACGCTCTCTGAAGTCCAGTGCGGACCCATGAGATGCAGATAGTTTGCGAACACAGTCTGGTCCCGCACCGGGTTGTCGCGGTAGGTGGATGGCAGTCCCTGTCCGGGAGCGGCGGTGGGCGCATTCAGTTTGCGGTCGTCATTGAACAGGTAACCTGCGTTGAGGATGCTGTTCGCGTTGAAGACATGGGTAATCTTTCCAATTGCTTTTTCGTAATTATCGATCTGAAGAATCGACCCAAGCTGCTCGGGTTGCAGGCCAAACAATTGCTTGACCTGGTTAATGCTTGGTGTTCCGGGGCCCATGCATCCGGCGTTGTCGATGCAGCCCAGTATGAAGCCCGAATAGGTGGGCGATGCAGCACGGCTCTGTCCTTCGAATCCTGTGAAATAGAAAGTCTTTGACCTGCGAATAGGGCCGCCAATCTCCACTCCGAACTGGTTGGCGCGCAATGTGTCGAAGCCGGGCGCCGACAAAGGATTGGTTGCGTCCAGCGCTCCGTTGCGGAAATATTCGTAGGCCGATCCGTGTACATCGTTGCTCCCCGACTTGGTGACGGTGTTGACCACGGAACCCAGATTGCGCCCGTTGTCGGCGGTGTAGGGTCCATCGACAACGCGAAACTCCTGTACCCAATCCAGCGAGGGGCTCATGCGCTGCACGCCCGAAAGGCTTACAGAGTAGTCCGTGCCGTCCAGACCGAAAAAGGAACTGTGTGATTCTCGAAGCCCGCCGAAGCTCAACTGCAGTACCGTTTCAAGAAACGGCGACTGAGCGGCGGTCGCAGTGCTGCGGCCCACGTTCGCCGTTGGCGTGAGCAGGACAAAGTCGATGAAATCGCGGCCCGCGGTAGGCAGATCGTCAATCTGATTGGGAGGGATCACCTGGCTCGATTCCGTCTTCTCCGTCTCGATGGAGGTTCTAACCTCGCTGACCGCAATGCTTTGTTTGACGGTGGCGAGACCGAGTTGTGCCGCGATGGAAGCGACCTGGCCCACCGTGACCGTGATCGGCCGCTCATACACGCTGAAGCCGTCGGTCCGCACGGTGAGCGAGTAGTCTCCGGCGGTGAGCGCGGTCAGCACTGCCTGCCCGCTTCGATCGGAAACCTGGCTGCGCGTGACGCCGGTCTCTTCGCTCTTTACTTCAACCCGCGCATTGGGTAATGCTCTTCCCGATGGATCGCTCACCGAGACGTTGAGGGTCGCCAGTTGCTGCCCCGAAAGAAGGCAGACGCCAAGCATGAGCAGGGCGCTTGCAGATAATTGGTAGATCGATTTCCTTGTCATAGTGGGCCTCGTAAAAGTTGTTTGTGCCGTATGTCGCGAGCCGTTCTGGCGGCTTCTGGAGGGATGTCAGGGGAATCGCTGCATAAGCGAAACCACTAGCTGCGCATGCCTGCCAGCCGGTTCTTCGGTTCGTAGCCGCTTAGCGCCAATCGCCTGCCGTGCTGCCGATGGACCTCGTCGGAGACCGGATGCACGCCTGATGTAGTGACCCAGCGGTTGTAGAAGTTGAAGAGAGAAACAACAAGAATTGTGTAGTAGATGGACTCGTCATCCCAGCCCACATCGCGAAGCGCGCGCACATCGTCTTCCGCCATTGCCGGCAGGTTCTTTGTAATCTTCCGGGCAAAGCGAAGCAGCGCCTTCTCCCGCTCGGGAAGCGGCGAAGTCTCGACGTCGTCGAGCACCTGCCGCACCAGTTCAGCACTGCCGATCATCTCCGCGGCAACCGCGGCATGAGACCTCCAACAGAATTGGCACTCATTTGTGTACGAAGTGTACGCGGCGATCAGTTCGCGGAGACCGGCGCTAATGGGGGCAGGAGCACGCATCACGCTTTCAGTAAAGCTGGCGAGGTGCGATGTAACTTCAGGCCGATACGCAAACAGGTTCCAAATCTGCCAGTGCTCTTTACCAGCTGACTTCGCCGCGGCAATCAGATCCGCGTAAGGACTCGGCTGCGGATTGGCTTCAACTTCAGGAAGATAAATCGGTGCTTGCTCAATGGCTTTCAAGGATAACTCCTTCTTCGGGAATGTTCAGCAAATCAGACTCTTGTCTCTTGAGGCGTTCACGTTGGACTGCGTTGTCTTCCGAGCCGCTGTACTTCGGCAGAGCGAGCATCGCAATTGCGGCAATCATCGTCAGGACGGAAAAGATAGAAAGCAGGCCGGTATAGGATCCCGTTGCGTCGAAGACATGGCCCAGCAGAAGCGGCGCAACTCCGCCCGCGACGCAAAACACGCAGTAGATGGAGCCATAGAGTGTCGAGAACGAGTGCAGGCCGTAGTAGCGTCGCAGGATGTACGGGATAAGGTCCAGCTCGCATCCCATGCCAAGCCCGGCCAGCAGCGCACCCAGGGCCGCCGAACGGAAATTGAAAGAATGCGCAAGCAGGTAGATGCCGGCTCCCGCAAACAGCAACGAGATTGCAGCAATGTGCGATCCTTCAAGATAGTCCAGGAGCCAACCCAGCAGCAGACGTCCCGCAAGGCCTGACCCGCCCAGAACCGACGTAACCAGGGCAGCATCTGCCAGCCTCAGGCCGCGGTCGCTCAGCATGGGCGCTAGGTGAGCTAGCGCGCCATTCTCGCTGAGCGACACGCAACAGACACCAATAGCGAGCAGCCAGAAGCCGCGTGACGCGAGCGCCTCACGAAAGGTGTTACCCGTCTCAGGTTGCCTGGGAGTGGAGCTGCTGCGATGTGATGTGCGGACAAAGCACCAGGTCAGCGGCGCCCCGAGCAGCAATGGCAGCAGCGCGAGGTACAAATAGGTGGCGCGCCACCCATAGAGCGAGATGGAGCCTTGCACCAAAGACGGAAGAACAATGGAGCCGATACTCGATCCCGCAACCACCACCGACAAAGCGCCGCCCAGCCTTCGCTGAAACCATGTGGCGATGACACGCGCATATCCAAGCTGATAGGTTCCGCTTCCAGTCACACCGACGAATGCCGCCGTAATGTAGAGCTGCCAAAGGCGAGGTGTTAGGCCTGCCATAGATGCAAGGCCAATTCCCAACCCGATCATGCAGGCCGTGATCAGTTTTCTGGGTTCAAAGCGATCGAGCAACTTACCGACAAAGGGCGAGCACATTGCGACGGACAGCGCAGCAATGGTGAAGCATCGTGAGATCTGCTCCCGATTCCATCCAAACTCGTGCTGCATGGGCTTCACCATCAATGTGAAGCTGTAGATGAATACAGCCGCAAACCCCACAAGCACGCAGATGTGACAAGCAAGCACAATACGCCAACCCGAATAGCGGAGACTATTCTCCGAGGGCTCTTCGACCTTGTGGATGATGGATTGTGTTTGCATGTCGGAGAAGATGCGTTGCTTTGTGCCGTCAACGACGACGCTTCGTATAGTCTGCCTGTCCGGACCGATACGCAAGCGCCCCAAGATTGGCTATTCTCTCCATCTTTGGGTTGAGGCATGCTCCTCTCGCGGGCGCGTACGATGGTCGCGCAGAGTGCCGTGGATTCCCGAACATCGCGCGGGGACATCGCATTCAATCACATGCAATCTAAAGTGGAGTGACCCGATGGCCCATATACAACTACCCGCAGCTCCCGAGTTGGGCAGAGAGTTTCCCGGGATCGTAGGTCTCATGACCTTTCGTCCGGAGACAGCTGCGCCCATCAATGAACTTGCCAACGTGCTTCTGCGCGGTGAGAGTACTCTTACCCGCGGAGAACGCGAATTGATCGCAACTCACGTTTCCTGGCGCAACGGCTGCTTCTTCTGCCAGACAATTCATGGCGCCGTGGCGGCGGCTCAGCTAGGGCACGATGAGCAGTTAGTCCACAAAGTCAAGACAGATTGGGAAAGTGCGGAGATCTCACCCAAGCTGAAGGCGCTGCTGAATATCGCGGGAAAGGTTCAACTCGGCGGAAAGAATGTGACCGCAGCGGATGTGGCCGCGGCACGCCGCCAGGGCGCCACCGACCTCGAAATCCACGATACCGTCCTGATTGCAGCAGTGTTCTGTATGTGCAATCGATATGTGGACGCATTGGACACCTGGGCGCCCGAAGATCCGGCGATTTACCGAATGAGGGCAGCCGAAATCGTTGAGCATGGCTACTCCGGGGTGACCGAAACGGCGGCCGCATCGGTACAACGCTGAGCCACGGAACAGAAACACCGCCCGGAGAGCGGCCAGGTCAAAGTGTCGCCGAGGCGAAGATGGCGCAGAACTCAATGCGTGACACAGCCAGCGCTGGAGCGCGGACAGCACTATGGACCGCAGTCTTCTTCACGTCAATAGCTGCGTTGTGCTTGATCGTCCCCATGTACGTCATTCGCCCCTTCCGCCCGCAGGGTGTGCGCGAACTTGACTTCGCCCTGGCAGTGCGTGGCGCCGGGCCTTGGCTCTCTGCGGTCTGCGTCCTTTTGGTTCTATGGGGTCTGTTCCGGGCATGGAATCGTCCGATCGCCCGGCTCTCGCGAATCGCCATGGTTGCTCTTTTCGTCGTTGCCCTTGTCTGTGCCATTCTGACTCACGTGAATATCTTCGAAATCATGTTCCACCCATATCCTTCACCGTTCTTTGGAGATATCAGTTCGGCGCAAGTCGACGCCGACGATAAGGTATTGGCAGTCAGAATCGGAACCGCGGCCCATGCCTATCCGATTCGCATCATGGGCTATCACCACATCGTGAACGATGTTGTCGGGGAGGTCCCAATTGCCGTCACCTATTGCACCCTCTGTCACACAGGCCTGGTCTGGAGTCGAGTGCTCGATGGTAGAACACTGTACTTCAAGTTATCCGGAATCAACAACGGGAACGCGCTGATGCGGGATGAAGAAACCGGCAGCATCTGGCAGCAGAGTACCGGACAGGCGATCTTCGGACAGCTGAAAGGAAGTCAACTTCACCTCATCCGGAGTGACGAGTTGACGTTTGGCCTGTGGCGAAAGGAACAGCCGCAGGGCCTGGTTCTCAAGCCCGATTCTCCATACGCATCCGACTACGAAACCAAGGATTGGGAGAAGCACATTGAGACAACGCACACGGTCATCGACACCCGGCAGTCCGGCATCTTGCCGCATGAATTGATGCTTGGTGTCACAGCAGCAGGCAGCAGCAAGGCTTATCCCGTGAAGTCAATCCTCGGTGCGAAGTTGATCCAGGATGAGATTGCCGGAGACTCTGTTTTGATCCTTGTCGGGCCGGATAAGGTCTCGATCCGCGTGTTTGAGGCGCGCCCTGGTGAAGATCTCACATTTGTTCCAGTGCAGGATGCTGGCCAGCCGGGCAAAGACGGGATAGTACAAGACGCTCAAACAGCGAGCATCTGGAATTTTCAGGGATGCGCAATTGAAGGCACGCTGGCCGGACATTGCCTCAAGCAACTCGATTCAAACAAGGACTATTGGTTTGATTGGTTGAATCATCATCCCGGCAGCGCTGTCTTTCGAAACTGACTGAAAATCAACTCCCTCCCGCTTTGATCGGTTGGCTTTGATCCTCAGTTGTTCGACGCACAGGGTCGATTCGGTGTCCATCTTTCGGTGGATGGATCTCAGTCATTGCCGCGATACACTGGCCACCATGACCATCCCGACCGAACCGATTGGCAGCATTCCTCGTCCGGCATCTCTGCTTCTTGCCGTCACGGCTTTTCAGGCAGGCGAAATCAATCAAGCAAAGCTCGAGGACGCCTACTCCGACGCGCTGCGCGACACGATCGCGCGGTTTGAAAAAACCGGTTCACCCGTTATCTCCGACGGCGAGCAGTCCAAATCCAGCTTCGCGACCTACCCTCTTTCCGGTCTCACCAATCTTGCGCCCGACGGAGTCATCATCCCCTTTGCGGACGGACATGTCCGCCAGTTGCCTCGGCTGACTGCGGGGCCCTTTCGCTACGGCATACATGCCGCCAGCTACCTTGAGGCCGCCCGCCGCTTGACTCAATCGCCTATTAAACAGGCTGTCATTTCAGCGTCCGCTCTGAGCTTGCTCTATCCAGCCGAAGAAATGCCCGACTATCCCCGCGAAGCTTTCCTGAAAGATCTCGTCGATGAAGCAGAGGCTGACATCCGAGGTCCGCTCGATGCAGGCGCAGCCAGTGTCCAGATTGATTTTACTGAGGCCAGGTTATCGCTCAAGCTGGACCCCTCAGGCGGTCTGTTGCGCAGCTTTGTTGCACTTAACAACCAGGTCTTGGATCGCTTTACGCCCGAGCAGCGCCGGCATATTGGAGTTCATGTCTGTCCCGGAGGTGATCGAGATTCCACCCACAGCGCAGACGTTGATTACGCCGGGTTGTTGCCAGATCTCTTTCAACTGAAGGCGGGCCGCTTTTATCTGCAGATGGCGAGCGAACCGGACAGAAAGCGCGCCCTAGGGATCGTGAGCCAACTCCTCGGACCGGACCACATCGTCTTCATCGGAGTCATCGACCCGATCAATCCATCGGTCGAAACGGCTGATCAGGTGCGTGATCGCGTTCTCGAAGCAGCGTCATTCGTACCCATCGCACAACTCGGAACGACAGACGATTGCGGTTTTGCCCCCTTTGCCGATGACACTTCCACCGCTCGCGAAGTCGCGTTCAGCAAGATCCAGGCAAGGGTTGAGGGCACGGAGCTGGCCGCTCGCGTTCTCGCCTTATGACGTAAACCAATCGGTGTGCGACCCATGTGCAGAGTCCTGCAAACAATGGCCAGGACCGACTTTCCCGGGGCCAGTGAGTCGCTGACCAGGTAGTCACCTGAATGGCATTTAATGACGCCACAGATCCACTCTCTGAATTAGTTCTGACTATTATTGATTCAGATCGCTGCCACGGCGGCGCCCTTTAACGTCGGGACTTCGGAACACGGCCGATTCGCGAATCGTGATGTAAGAGTAAATCGCAAGCATGCAAGGCTTCCTCCTCAAAGGTTGGACCGTCGCTGGGAATGACAAGCCAATGGGAGATTTGTTTGCCCAGCAATTCAATCGGCCGAAGCGAAGGAAACTCATTGCGGAGGGCTCTATCCGCGGGGTTGGCGGATTCTGACAAGACAAGCCAGAGCCCGTTGTCTTTCGGGGAATTAATGTGGTCTCGCAGCATACAGACAATCCGGTCACCAAGGTAGACGGCATATCCAGAAAACATGCGTCGGACCTCCGGTTCCAGGGGCGCCAGCGTTTCCAAGACAAAAGCATGGGGCGGCGCCTTTCGATTGGACTTCACGGGCTGATGTGGGCGGGCCATTCATATTCAGGATAGCAACGCCAGTTCCTCGAGGCCGACCTGAACGCTCCTTTCGGGCTGGCAAAACCTTTTGCGCTACACTGGTGGCGCGGTTGACTCGCTTATGCCCTCACTTGTCCTCTATGAAAACCACACCCGAAACGAGGTCCACGATCTCTTTGATCCAACTTCTGCATTCACTCCTCAGGCCGGCACCTGGGGCCTCCAGGGAATCGTCGAAATGGTTAGAACGCTTTTCGGGACGCTGTCCGATTAAAGGGCCACAAGCGCCATGCTCGTCACTCCTACTCTCCCGATGCACTTGCGATGCAACAGAAGCACAAATACCAGGTCAGTCTTAAGGAATATGCGGACGTTGCAGGCTGGATAACAAAATATGGCCTTCCCAGGTTGACTAACAAGGAACGATAATCAGAACTTTGTATGTGTTCCAGGTCACAGAGCCAGGTGATATAGCTTCTTCGAATTACTTATCTCTCTTACGTCGTTGCTTCAAGTGCGCTGTAACTGCCAGCTAAGTTCGTCTCGATTGTTACCTTAGTGTACTTTGCCTTCAACTGAGGACTAAGTATGCCTAGAGTCAAAGATGCATTTCAGATTAGCATAATGCCAGTTAGGCTGGTTCTTTGCTCGCTATTCCCTTGGGGTGGGCAGCGAGATGCGAAATTGTTTCAGTGAAGGCTGCCCAACATACCAGGATGAATCGACTTTCTTGAAAGTGGTCGCAAGATGGAGATCGAAGCGGTTCGCGCTGCAACATGGAGCAAGGCTCGGATGCCGAGTTGGGGCGGCGCATTCCTTAGCATTGTGTCCTATTTTGTGCGCCAGATTGTCTGCTCGCCGGTTCGACTTTTCCGCGTATTGTGGCGCATGTCGACGAATATCTCCGAACAATTCAGCGTAATGCAGTTACTCCGCAATCGCGCTGTTGCCTCTTATGTTTGCGCCAACCCGAAATTCCTCTTCAAGTATCTTCCTCCCAGATATTTAATTCGGAATATGTCTGCGCCAACGCGCACAACATGCTTTCTTCATCACTACAAGTATCTATTGTCGCAATTATCGGACAATTCTCTCCGTACAATTCTGCGCGAAGATGTCACTGTCTTTCAGCTCCAGGATGGCGAGCATCGATTCGAGATCACCATGGGCCGCTCGCGCGACATTAGGCACTCGCGCCACGTTGATCATGAAGGAGAATTGTCGCTCAACCTGCTGGTTGATCACTCGCACGTTTATGTTCTTTCCTTCACAATTGTTCCTGGTTGGGTGGTGGGCTCGCAAACTGTGGATGTACTCATGATCACCCGCATTCAAGGTGCGCTGGGTGTGTTTCCAAAAATCTCACAGGCTTCAAAGGCCATGCGCGGAATGCCAGCGGACATGATCCTTATGACTGCTCTACGCGGCGTTGCGGAAGCCTTCGGCATCCGTGAAATGGCAGGCGTGAGCGCTGCCCGGCATCTGTGCTACTGCGAAGACGACGATGCCATCTTCAAGAAGTCGTATGACGAATTTTTCCTTCGCGTGGGCGCGGCAAGAAACTCCGCCGACTTTTTTATTGCCTTGTTCCCATTGCCTGAGAAACCACTTTCCCAGGTCAAGCGGGGACAAAAGACGCGCGCCAGGGCTCGACGGGCCTTCAAAGAGCAAATGGCGATGGAAACGTTCGGATATTTTCGTCTCCACGGTTCGACAGCGGCGGAGAGATCTCTCTGCTACGCCTTTGATCTCCACGATCCTGAGGGCTCCGATGACGGAGATTCAAGAGTAGCGCGGGAATAGATCGCTTCACCGGATAGTGCCAATCTCAGAATTTTATCTGGAAATGGTTCTGCGCTGGCGGCTATTAGTCGCGCGGCGCCCTCGACGGCGGCGCCCTTGCGCTTGTCAAGGGTTCGCCGTTCCAGACTACGGGTGGCTGATCGGGAGCAACGGGAAGTATTTCATCACTTTGGGCACGCAATACGTCCACTCCAACGCTGTCGAATCCAATGGCGCGATCGGCAAGCAGGTGTCGGAGATCGATACCCAGGATTACGTCGGCTCCCAATGCGGCACAGGTACCGTGACCGATGGCGCCAATCTGGACCACGCCGGCCAGAATGTGTACGTGGAACTTCTCAATGACGGTGCGTGTACCGCGATCCAAACCTTCAACATCTGGAAAGACACGGGCAAACTGACCTTCAATGGCGAGGCGGTACCCGGCGCCAACGCGGGCGATTGGGTCTCTAATCTGCCTCAATCATCGGCAATGACACATATGCCAAAGCGGCAACCAACTTCAGCTGCAGCGGAGATCCTCCGTCGTGGTCCAGATTCCTGCGCGAGAGCGACGGCGCCATGAAGGACAGGGCCTTCAATCTGAGCGGTCCCGATAGCGGACTCGAACCCTACAGCTACATTTCTTTTCTTGTAACTGCCGATCAGACGGATCACGTAGCGGCCGTGGTGAGCTACAACCCGGGCGAAGGCGAATACGGCCCTCCAGCACTGGCGAGCTATGCTGTCGATAGCAAGGGAAACCACCACGCTTGGGTTAAGTTGCAAGGGAACTTTGGCATTAAGGTCAAGAGGCCTTAAGGCTAGTCTAGAACGCTTTCAGACAGTACAGAACCGTGACTCGCCGCTCCGTGCGACATGAAACAGGTCGAGAAGACCGAGGCAAAGTTCGCCCTCGGATTTGAGAATTTCAACCGCTCTGGCCATGCCCTCAACTAGCGCAGGGAGTGTGGATACAGCGCCACTGGCCCCTCATTTGCAGGCGTTTGAGAACTCTATCGGGGGACTCATTGCGACTGTGTGCCCAATCATCCGGTGCAGGTCTGCCGTCGCGAATGCTCGCTTTTGCAACGTACAGCCTTTCCGAAAACACTGAAGGGGACGCTTAAAGCGCCCCCTTCAGTGTTGCCTTGTTGGTTGATCCGCTACTTCTTTTTTGCGGCCTTCTTCGCTGGTGCCTTCTTCTTCGCTGGTGCCTTCTTGGTTGCCATTTGCTTATTCTCCCTTCCTGATGGTTTGCATTGATCCTGCAATATTTACATTGCAATCAAATGCCCGGTCCGTGTCAAGGGAAAAGCGGAGCGAGTGTGAAGGAATGTCGACAATGACTCAACTCGAAGTCGAGGATCGATTTGAGTGCTTGGATCGCGTTGCATGTCCGTTTCAATAACCGAACGATTCCTTCAGTGCCACATCGCGACAGCGTCAATATTCCTCCGGCAGCAAAAATCGTAGTCGTGCTGCGGGTCCGCCTCAGTGATGATCCAAATCGTTTCGCCGGTGCGTAGAGTATAGGCGGACAGCACTCGCAGGCCCTGCTTCAAAGCGTACTCGTTGGCCTTGCGGTCATGGTCATCGACCTCACCCCAGTCGCCATACGCGTGCCGGTTCAGGTAGCTGCCTAGGTCCTCCTCCAAGGCTCCCGCGAATGCCGCTAGAGCCCCAAAGGTGCCAAACACTTTTCCCAAACGCAGCGCCGTCACGCCCTCGCGGCCTTCCGGGAGCCTCTCGGTTCTCGGCGGGTATCGGCCACCGAAACCTCGGCGGGCGCTGGAGCGGGTGCCTGAGGCGCGGAGCCCACTACCTCGGCGGCCTTAGCCTTGGCTTAGCGCGCTTTGCGCAATCCCTCGGCTATCCGTTGCTTCGCATCGTCGGACATCGGCTTCTGCGTGGCGGACGGAACGAGCTCGCCCGAAAGAATTGCCA
>Ga0182024_10003151_pt1 | contig 39714 bp, 45 predicted proteins | sample P32metaG_FD_120480 | JGI IMG/M metagenome (GOLD analysis project Ga0182024, IMG submission 120480) | Permafrost microbial communities from Stordalen Mire, Sweden - P3-2 metaG (Illumina Assembly) | ecosystem: Environmental > Terrestrial > Soil > Wetlands > Permafrost | place: Sweden: Stordalen...
GATTCCTGAAAAATATGTGCTTTCGAGCGAATGCGAATCTGCTCGCGAAAATTAAATTTGGCAAATGGACAGTCTTAGCTGACCTTTAATCAGGTTCTCATGAGGTTAGTTGCGGAATCGCTGTCCTGGCGGCTTGTTGCCGGTGGGAAAGGCAGTTGGTGTTGACGGACAAGTATTGAAGCTTGGTTCAGTCAAGTTGGATAGCCTGGTGCTGGGCAAGCTTTCCGTACCGGATCCGGTTTTTACGGTCACCACTGGCGCCACCGGACTGTTCAACAACAAATCGATCGGTGTTCTGGGCACTCCATTTTGGAGCCGCTTTGTGGTCACTCTAGATTATAGTCACAGGCGCATCATCCTTGAGCGCCCGGAAGAAGGTTTGTACGGTGCTCTGGAGGAGAGTGCCCGGATTCGCCGGCAGTATCTCAAGTCGCATGACTTTAAAGATGCAGCAGACCAGCTCAGGAATTTGATGGACAAAACCAAGTCACCAGTGCTAAAGGTGATCTACAGAACAAGCCTGGCCAGCTGTTTGGGAGATCAGGCGCTGCGGACAAAAGAAAAGGAGGCAATCAAGCTGGCCCATGAGCAGTTTCTGTTAGCTATCAATGAAGCCGGGCAATGTCCAAACAAAACGGCTGAAGCTCGCGCAAAATCCAGATTCGCCTTATTTTCAGAACATGTCGATTCCGGAGCTCTCGCCCATATACAGGACCTCTTGCAATCGGCAAGACAAGCAGATCCCGTGCAGCCGGACCTTTGCGCTGGGCAAGCATGGAGTTTGTTGAAAACAGATCCTGCCGGCGCTCAGGCTCTTCTGGATCAAGCTCTTGTTCTTGAGCCGGATAATTGGGATGCCCTGTTGCTCAGACGGCAGCTTGCGCATGAACAGAACAAGCCGGAAGAAGAGGCTCTGGTCGTCGCTCAGATGCAGCGATACTACGGACCTACTGCAGAAGTGGAAAATATCAACAACAAATGAGAGCATCTAGCTCCTGGAGTTCCAGCCGTCAAGAGAGGAGTGAGTCGGCAGTTAAATGTATACTTCTTAGACTGACGCATAGGGGTAGCCTTGTTTGCGAAGGTCGGGTAAAAGGACCAGTCATGATTATCAACAAAAGAATCGTGAATTTGACGCTCGCAGCTGTTCTTGCGATGGGCTTTGGATTAGCTGGCTGCATCCGTGAGTCAAAAGCAGAAACGGAAAGTGGCGCCACTCCAGCATCCGGCGCTAAATATAAATCTCGGGTGAAGGAGATTCGAGTTCCCACCGAAACACCAATAAAAGCTCCCTGCGTTTCATGGCTGCCGCCGGCCGATGTTAAGCCTTCCGTGGCCATGCTTTGCATTCACGGTTTCAGCTTGCATAAAGGGTGCTTTGCGGACTTTGGTAAGGAGATGGCCAAGGATGGCATCGCCACCTACGCCATGGATTTGCGTGGATTCGGCGAGTTGAAAGATACGACACGACACACAGAGCTGGATTTCGACGGCTGCCTTGTCGACATCAAAGCGATGCTAGAGCAAATTCATAAGAATCATCCCGGTTTGCCCGTGATCATATTGGGCGAGTCGATGGGTGGCGCCATAGCGCTTCGAGCTGCTGCTCTCTATCCCAATCTCGTCTCAGGGCTCATCTCGGCTGTTCCGGCGCGCGATCGAACCGGCATCAGTGAAGGTGAAGCGAAAGTTGGAATCAAGGCCGGCTTGAGCACCATATTCGGTGGCTATCGCAAGCCGATCGATAACGCTGCTCTGTCCGCTGTGCAAAAGATTTCAGAGAAGGAAGAAGTTCGAAGTCAGTGGGCGAACGACCCGCTGATGCGAACTAGCTTTTCGCCAAAGGAGTTTGTGCAGTTCGACAAATTCATGGCTGAGAATCTGCCAGCTGCCGAACTGGTGAAGGACACCCCGGTTCTGTTTTTACAAGGGACAAACGATAAGCTGATCCGTCCTGAGGGAACCTGGAAGCTCTTTGAACGGCTTGCGACGCCGAATCGGCAATTGGTCTTGAGCAAGAACTCCGAGCACCTGATCTTCGAAGAAGGGCAATTCAGACCCGACGACTTGAGCTTCGTGACGACGTGGATCGATAGAAATGTCGCGCCTCTTGATGCCAAGGTTAGCAGTTCCATGGCCAAACTGCCTGTGGTGGCATCCAAGGCGGAATATTCGAGCAATGAAATAGCCAGCGCAGGTGATTCCGAAGGTGGAACAACTAAAGGCCCAGTGACGAAGAATGAGGTAGCGGTTCTTCCACCGATTCTGCCACCGATTGCTCCACCAACCGAATTCAAGCATCGTATCGCTTCGCAAAAATCTCCGCAAATCAATTTCTGGATTGAACTTTACCGAGGCGGCAAATTGTTCCGCTGCAACAATAAAATGGAATTCAAATCGGGTGATCTGATTCGCTTCCATTTGATTCCAGAAAGCGACGGCTATGCATATCTCGTCATGACCGCGGGAACAACCGGCAAAAGCGACGTTCTCTTTCCTAAACCCGAATACGGCACTCACAATTATCTGACCAAAGGTCAGGATTATCTGGTTCCGTCTACCAGGGAGTGGATGCAGTTTGACAAACATCCAGGTACCGAGCAATTGGGTCTGGTCTTCTCCAGTCAGAAGGTTGACGTTACGCCGCAGTCGCTTCAAGACCATACCCTGACCTGCTTTGTCTCTCCGGAAAGATCGGGCTCAAAAGACCTGTGCCCCACACGCATGAAGCTGTCTTGGGATGATCCGGAGCCCGTCATGCTTCCCGAAGACTTTTCGGCTGTTTCTCAGTTGCACAATTCCGGCGATAGCAGTTTGGTTCGCCTGTCGTCTACGGGGCCGGCGGGCATGGTTTCGGCGAGTATACAGCTCTTGCATGAACAGTAATTTGAGTGATTTGAGGTCAAATCGATGCGTCGTTTTAATTGGCTGTTCCTGTTGTTGACGATCACCACGTGCCTGCCTGCTTGGTGTCAGGCGGGCGGCGATGTGCCACCAGTTACGGTGCCACCGGCTGTAGTGCAACCGACTGCATTGCCACCGGATACGGTGCCTTTGGTGGCAGCGCCACCGGCTACGGTGCCATCCGCTACGGTGAATGGCGTTGAATTCACCAAGATTCAAGACTTGAATCCAAACGCGCGTGGTAACAGACCAATCAAACAAAAATGGGCGGTCGTTATCGGCGCATCCAAGTTTAAGGAAGGGCGCCTCACTCCTGTCGACGCGGGCGACATGGGGCAGTCTGCCAGCGAGTTCTGTGAGTATCTGGTAGATCCGCATGGTGGTCGGTTTGATCGCAATCACGTGAAATTATTGATCGACGCCGGCGCCGGGCGACAAAGCATCATCACCGCGCTGGGGCAATTCCTTGGTAACGCTGTCGGTCCCGACGATCTTGTGGTCGTATTCATTGCTACAAGCGCTTTTCCAACAACCGACGGCGATACCTATTTGTGCGCTTACGATTGCGCACTCGATAACATCTATGGCACATGCCTTTCAATGCAGACACTGATGAGCACTTTAAAGCATGACGTTCACTGCGATCGCATTGTACTTGTCTTGCAAGCGGCATATAGCGGCGCCGCGCAACTGGAATCAGGCGCCAAATCTTTGAGCCAGAGCTATAATCTCGATTTGGGCAAGGTTGTTTTAGGCAACGGCTTCATTATTCTTTCCTCCAGCCAACCCAACGAAATGACCTGGAGTGCCGCGTTTTCCAGGAATCTCACCAATGCTCTGCGCCAGGAAGATGGATTGATCTCTCTCAACAAAGCTTTCGCTGTCGCCAGGCAGAAAACCGAAGCTGAAACAGCTGCTCGTGATTGGAAGAAGAAGCAGGTTCCTGTCATGAAATCCTCATGGACAGGAGCGGATCTCGTTCTTGGGGCACCACCGGCGGAGCGTGTGGCCAATCTTCCTGCCTCGGTGAATTCATTTCTTTCCGCTGAGGGCGCCTATTTGAAAGCGAGTAATTTGATAGGGCAAGGAAAGACAGACGAAGCGCTGGAACAGTACAAACTGGCCATCGTCGCCGATCCCAAATATGCCGACGCGCTGGCAGACTGCGGTGCCGCCTTGACTCTCAAAGATGATTGGAAATCGGCAGCAGACATGTACAAAAAAGCAATTGCTCTCCATCCAAACGATGAGCTGTTCCACTTCGACTATGCGCGTATTTTGGACAAGCTCGGAGAAAAAGACGGCAGCTTGCAAGAGTTGAACACGGCATACAGACTAAATTCAAAAGACCTGTCGGTGCTCAAAGCGCTCTCCAACAAGTCTGCCGCAGCCGGTCAGACGCAGGCGGCTGTTCGTTACCTGGAAGAAGCGGTTGATCTGTATCCGGCCCGCTCCGAATTGCGAGAGCGGCTCTGCTACGCGCTTATGAAGAGTGGCGATGCCGATCAAGCGGCGGCCCAAGCCAAAGAAGCAGTGCGTCTTGATCCGAAGTCGGCTTCGGCGCGCAGCACATTGGGGTCGGTGTTTATGGTGCAGGGCTATGTGGTTCCGGCTGTGGATGCTTATAAAGAGGCGGTCAAGCTCGCGCCCCTTGATGCCAATGTGCACCTATTGTTGAGCCGGTCGCTTGAGCAAAGCGGCGAACGCGCGGGGGCAATTGCGGAATTGACTGTCTTTCTCAACGTTTGCGCCCCCTCCGATCCGCACCTGCTGAAAGCGCAAGAGCATCTGAAAGAACTGAAGGCGCGCTGAAGAATCACCTAGGCTTGATTCTCTCAAAAAGCGGGCGAAAGCAGTAGACGGTTCTCTGATCTTCCAACGCTAGTCATCGGCCTCGGGTTGCGAAATCAGCGAACCGTGAATCGTTCGGGCACAATCTAACGTGTGCCGTGTGAGCCCAAGACTGAGGATAAGGTAGGATTGCAATCATTTATTGCCACAAGCCTATCCGAACTTAGGCTAGGCATCGAAACTTTGCCAGCAGGCAAGCGGAAAGACGCACTCGGAGTTGATGTTAACGCGCTGGTAGCAAACTTCTTTGCCTCGCGGATATTGCCTTTTGACAAGGAAGCGGCTCTAGCCTATGGTGCGCTGGTGGCAGCCGCTCGGGCTGTAGGTCGTGCTGTATCTGTCACTGACGGACAAATTGGCGCTATTGCCGGCGTGCGCGGCTTCACCGTTGCGACCCGCGATACTGCGTCTTTTATCGCTCTTGGGGTGCGCACTATAAATCCATGGGATGGGCCTTGATGTGTGGAGCTGCCTGATTTTTCGGGCGCTACCCCGACAACATTGCCAGAGAATTAGCGTAAAGGTATTTTGGAGAAGCAGCGATAAATGCGCTCGCGCACAACTATCTGTTCAATGTGATTGTTGTCTTTCCAGCTTCTCGCACCACATATGGTGCGCCAACTAATTCCTTTCAAGGCGTATTGAATGTCGCGTTGCGGTCTAACTCACGCAGGACTCTGGCCCCTCTTGAGTCTGGTGGCTTTTGTTGGGCGCACTGCCGTCGCAGATTTCGACGTCAAGGCAGAGCGCCTGTCATCCCTGAGAAGTTCTGCAATTCGTTTGATACTGTCGAGACTAGCTGCAGCATAGCCAGTCTGTTCGTACTTCTGTATTTGCTGTTCAGCGACGCCGAGCTTTTGGGCGAGATTCTTCTGAGTCAAACCGCGAGCAATGCGCCACTTAATCAGAAGTTCTGGTATCTGATCTATTTGCTCGAGCGAGGGGAGTTTTAATTTTCCGGCGCGCAGCTTTTCGTATTCCTTCACTTGCTCTTGCAGCTCTTCAATCTGCATTGCCAAAGATTCTTCTTGCCCCGCTCTGACCCAAGTTCGAGTTGGATCCTTGGGAAGTTGCTTCAGGTCAAAAAGTCCATCCTCGAACTTCTTAATCCATGACTTTGTGATTCGATATTGTCGATCATTAGTGATCATTTCCCAGTCTCCAAATTGATTCTGATAATTCCTTTCAGTTCTCCTGTGCGGCTATCCTGTTGAAAAAACTGAAGGTGATCGATTCCCAGTTCGGGAATCCGATAGAAGATATCACCGCCGTATTTTTGCTTCCTTTCTCTTTTGAATTTTCTGATGTCTCTCAAGATAGGACTGATGGAGCTTGTCACGCCTTCCGTCTCCCAACATGCATCATAGTCGTCGGGCTCCTCCTTGTTGGTGATGTAGCTTCCGTTCAGATAGAGGGTCAGGCACCCCGCCATCCGCAAGTCTTTGACAAGCAGCTTCAGTTTTCTAAATAGCACCTGTCTGGGCTTGTTGTAGGCAAACCGCTTTTCAATTTCTGAAAGGTTTGACTCATAGATGCCCTGGGGCAGGTTACCTTGATCGTTGAAGTCTGGTATCATTAACACAATTATATCATTGTGTTAAATGATCGCCAAGTTAATGCCCAATTGCAGGCAACACTTCGAACCTCATAAACCCCCTCACCAAATTGATATCTCACTTTCCGACCTGAACAACATGTTCGCTGATCTCTGCGGGATGATCACAATATCCACGCGACGATTATGTTCTCGTCCAAGTTCGGTGGTGTTGGTGTCGATTGGGCGCTGATAGTCGTTTACCAAACTACTAATAGTCTTTTCGTTAGATTGCTAATAGCCTTTTCGTAACCATTGTGATAGCCTTTTAGTCTCAACTCCTTTTCCTGAATTTCGAGGGGTAAATGAAGGTTATTCCGCGGCACCTGGAAACAAGGATAGAGCGGGCCCTGGGTGTAAGCAGGGTCGTCAACATCGTTGGCCCACGGCAGGCCGGCAAGACGACGCTCGTCAGAGATTTGATTGCGACAGCTCACTATGTGACCCTTGATGATGATGGCATGCAGGCAGCGCTTGAAGCAGATCCGTATGGACAGCTGCAGCTTCTGAGCGAACAGGCGCGTAAGTCGGCACGTCCCATCGTGCTCGACGAGGTACAACGCTTGCCTGAGATTACCTTTGCCCTGAAACGAATTGTTGATGCAAATCGCCGACCGGGACAATTTGTGCTGACTGGTTCAGCAGACATCTTCACGGCAGGAACAGCCTATGACTCACTGGCTGGGCGAGTGATGACATTGACACTTCGCCCGCTCAGCACAGGCGAGATCGCGCAGCAAGCACCTTGCCGTTTGCTCGATATCGTGTGCGAACATCCTAAAGATTGCCTGAGGGCATTGCCGAAACCGCTGCCATTTACAAGACGGAAAGCCATTGACCTGATCGTGCGCGGCGGCTTCCCTGAAATCCGCAAACTCGATGATCAAGACCGTATTCACAGGTACATTAGCTATCTGGACAGCATCGTTGAACGTGATGTAGCTCCTATTGCCTCGGTTCGCAAGCCTGACACGTTGCGCCGGCTCATCGAACAGTTAGCGGTGCGAACCGCCGAGGAACTCAGCATTGCTGCGCTCTGCAACGCGCTTGTCGCCCGCAAGGAAACAGTGAATGATTACATAGACATTCTTTCCAGGCTTGGCATTGTGCACCGGCTTGGTGCCTGGACATCTTCGGGTGGGAAGCGCGAGATCAGGGCCTCGAAGCTTCATTTTTTGGATACTGGCTGTGCTACGGCACTGCGGGCGCAAGACAGTAGCAGCTTCGGAGTTGGCGCCGATCCCGTAGCGCTGGGGCATCTTTTGGAAAGCTTTGTCTTCATAGAATTGGAAAAGTCTTTGCCCCATCTCACAAAGCGCTGGCGTCTCTATCATTGGAGGCAAGACGCACGCGAAATCGATATCGTTGCAGAGGCACCCGGTAGAGTGCTTGCTCTCTTTGAGATGAAGGCCGCCGCTGGCGTAGGTGCTGACGACTTTCGCCATATCAACTGGTTCCTGAGCGAAGGCCCAGGAAAAAGCTACAAGGGCACCGGTTTCGTAGTTTATCTCGGTGATGATCTGCTCTCCTTCGGTGCCGGGAGGATCGCCTTGCCATTGTCCATGCTATGGTCATTCGTCTTATAGTCGCCTTGGGAATTGCCACCATCATAAATGTCACCAATTAAGGCTTCCAAGGAGTGAAGATGAGCGACATCAAACAAGTGATCGTCATGCGCACTGACCTCAACATGCGCAAAGGCAAAATGATTAGCCAGGGCGCACACGCAGCCATGATGTTTCTGACGAAAGAACTTGCCCGAGCCAGTAGGGAGTCATCCGCGGTGCCGACATGGTCGGCGGCTCAGTCCGCCTGGATGCTCGGCAACTTCAAGAAGATCACAGTTGGCATCGGTTCTGAAGTTGAGTTGATGGACATCTTCGAGAAGGCGCAGCAAGCAAAGCTTGATGTCCATCTTTGTGTGGACAATGGGCTGACTGAATTCAAAGGCGTGCCCACAAGAACCTGTCTGGCAATCGGTCCTGATCAGGCAGAGATAATCGATCAAATCACTGGAGCGTTGAAGTTGCTATGATTGAACTCGGTTATGATTTATCGATGCGGCGACAACATACATTGCGCGAAATTGAAGAGGCGTTCATCACCTTGTGCATGAGAGGCTCGTATCTTCGGACGTCAAAAGACATAGGCGACATCCACTCACCTGATCCGATTCTGCATTCTGAAATTTTCGGCATCCAGTTGATCAATCAATTGCACGAACTTAGCGTGTTTGTAGGTTGGAGGTCTGCATGCAGTTAGAAAAGCTCATCACTTTTTCAGGAGCGAACCACCAATTGCGCTTCACCCTGATGGAACGTTCGCTGCGGGCGGTAGGATGCTCGTTGCCAATCCATGTAATACCATATGACGATGCGCGCTTTGATTTACCAAAAAATGCCCAATGGTGGCTGAATGAGGAGATTGCTCGGTGGGTTGAAAGTGAAAGTGCAAATCCGAAAAAACGAAAATATCAGTGTTTGATTACAAACAACTATCAGTATGTTGATACAGATGTTTTGTTCCTGAGAAATCCAGAGGAAGTACTTTCTTCCATTTCTGGTTTTATAACGTCTTGCAATCACTGGGCATCTGCGGAATCGATGTGGGTTGTGACAAAAGAGTCCAGGCAGATAATGCAGTCGAAAAGCACATTGTGGCAAAAAAATGTGTTTTGCGCAGGGCAGTTTGCCTGCGACAGCATTTTGTACTCCGCGCCGGAGTTGATCAAGGTTGCCATGCATCCGGCCCATCAATCGACGTGTGTTAGACCGCCATACGGGGATCAGGAAGGACTGAATTTGCTGGTGTTTCTCTCGTCGATTGCGGTGACAAACTTGACTTTGCCACCATTTTGCATGGAGTCTACCTGGCCCGGCGATTACCCTGAAGATCCCTTTGTTTATTGGTGTGATGAGGGGAAAAAACCATATTTGTTGCACTGCTACAACTACACAGACAGGCTGAGCGAAGACCGCAAAATCAATTGGCTATTCCGTGAGTTACTGACTCAGAGAGAGCAAGAAGAGTGGAAAAAAGAGTCTGCGGTTTGGAGAAATAATCAACAGCGCTATACCGAAGGGAGAATAAAATTCCACCGTCAAGGTGTGCTGAAAAGATTGGCGGGACGATTGGAGAGGGCTGGCAAGGTTTTGTTGCGCGGATATTACTAGTAAAATGATGGCTGGAGATTCAATTTGCCCCGCGTCAGTGTAATTATCCCTGCATCTAATCCTGGACCGTATTTGAGAACGGCCCTGCAATCTGTGTGTGACCAGACATTTACCGATTGGGAAATCGTCGTCGTTGATGACGGTTCTAAGGAAGATCTTTCTCATTTAGAACATGAGTTTCCGCAAGTGAAATTCATTAAAAATGAGCGGCAAAGCGGGGCGGCTTTTTCCCGTAATGTTGGTATTGACAATACGAGCGGAGATCTGATCGCGTTTCTAGATTGTGATGATGTTTGGCGCACAACCAAACTGATGTCTCAAGTCGAGGCTATTGAGACTGACCAGGCGATCGCCCTTTGCTACACCGATTATGAGGTTATGGATCGCAGCGGATGCGTAGTCGGCAGCTCTCAACAGTCGGCTTCATTTGGAGTTATAAACACTTTTTGCGCTGGTCGGGACTCCTTTAGGGCACTGGCAAAGGTGCATATTGCCACCGCTTCTTGTGTCATGGTTCGCCGAAGCGCTGTACCTGAGCCCGGTTTGTTTGACGCTTCTCTTTCATGTTGCGAGGATTTTGATGCCTGGCTGAACCTGTGCACTAAATACAAATCTGTATATTTGAATTCGGTGGAAGTGGCTTATCGCACGCATCCTGGTCAAATGACTCGCTCCGAAAACTACATTTGGAGTTCAGATAATGAGAAAGTCTGGGGCAAATACATCGATCTGGCAAATGAGAACCAGGACCCCGAGCTGGCGCAAGCAGCGCGAACAATGCAATTGCGTGCTCGGCGCAACTACTGCGCCCTTGCTTATGAAAACGCCAGGGCGGCTTGGAAAGGTGGCGACTTTGCGGTGATGTGCAAATTTCTCAGTAGGTCACTGATGCTCGATCGCCAATTTGCTCTGGCGCAGATGCGGCTGTGGCTATCGGTTAGAGCGCCTGGACGGGTGCAAGCCGGTAATAAGTGAGCGAGATTGAGGGAGAGCGATTCAATACTTGAAACTGCTGGACGAAGAAGGTTTTGTGCCCATTTTGGAAGCCTGCATCATCGGCATGGTTGCCGGTGCTTCTGCTGTTGTCTTGAGCACGGGCGTAAGTTGGCTGGGTGCTTTGAGAGTGCATCTGGCGGATTTGTTCGGATCGCCCCTTGTCTTGCCTCTCTTTGGCCTCATCGGTGGGCTTATTTCAGGACTGCTTGTGCAGATGATGGCACCGGAGGCGTCTGGAAGCGGCATTCCACAGGTTCGGGCCAGGCTCGACCGCATGATCATGCCGTTAAATCTGCGCATTGCCGTCGTTAAGTTGATTGGTGGCACAATCGCCTTGGGTTCCGGGCTGTTCATGGGGCGGGAGGGACCGACAGTTCAGCTGGGAGCGGCACTGGCGGCGCCACTATCGCGTCTTTTGCCCACCACAGCTGAACGTAAAAGACAGTTGATTGCCGCCGGAGCAGGAGCCGGTTTGACAGCTGCTTTCAATGCACCACTAGCAGGCGTGACTTTTGTTCTAGAAGAGTTGCTGAAAGAGATCAAAGCCTCGACCATCGCTATCGCCGTGGTGGCATGTTCGATCTCCTGTCTGGTTTTGAACGTTTTAGCTCCTCCTGTCACTCATCCACTCTTCCCACCGCATGCTCATCCGGCAGTGCCGCTGGCGATCGAATTTGCTCCTATTGATGTGCCGTTCTATTTGGTGCTTGGCGTGTTGTGCGGTGTCGGCGGCGCCATCTTCAATGCTGCCGTTATTGGTTCTCTCAATTTCAACCGTCAAGTTCTGCGCATGCCTGTCGCTTTACGTGTTGGTCTGGCCGGGCTTATTTCGGGCGCTTTGATTAGCGTTTTACCAGACAATTTCCACGATTTCGCCGGTCTCAAGAGAACGATTATCACAGGAGATATAAGCTTCCTGACGGCAATGGTTGCATTTTTGGAATTCTATTTGTTGACGTTGGTCGCTTATGGCTCAGGCGCTCCTGGTGGGTTGTTCGCACCAACTCTGGTGCTGGGCTCAGCTTTGGGTTTAATGGTCGGTTGCATGGATCAGATAATCCTCGGATCAGGCTCCCTTAACACCTTTGCAATGATCGGCATGGGCGCCTTTTTTAGCGGTGTGGCGCGCACGCCGTTGACTGCCATAGTCATTACCTTCGAAATGTCCAGCAGCTTTGCTCTGCTTACCCCTTTGATGATCACCTGTGTGATCAGCTCCGCCATGGGAGACCTGATCTACAAAGGCGGGCTCTACGATCTATTGATGCGGTGGAACGGCATAAACTTGCGCGGTCCAGCTACAAGCGAGAACTTGCGCAGTATCAAAGCTGAGGAGGTCATGCAAAAAACGGTGGAGTCCCTGTCTAGCCAATCGTTGGTCAAAGATGTTTTGCATGTTTTCGGAAACTCAACACAACGAGGTTTTCCAGTGGTGGAGAAAGGCGAACTGGTTGGCGTCATTACTGAGACGGACCTGGCTAAATTAAAGCAAGCTGAATCTGCTGCGGATGCCACCATAGCCCATCTTATGACACCGCATCCAGTGGCGGTTAGCCCCGACGATTCGCTCGACGACATCTTGTTTTTGTTCAGCCGCTACAAGTTTACCTGGCTACCTGTAACGACTAAAGACGAGCTGGTAGGCATCATTTTGCAGAGAGATGTTCTAAAAGCGCTTTTAGTTGAGAAGACAAAAGAGGTTAGCGCCGAAACCGCTGTTGAGAAACCAAAGGAGGTCAACGCCGAAATCGCTGTTGAGAAAACAATAGCGGTTAGCGCCGAAACCGATGTTGAGAAAACAATAGAAACCAGCGCCGAAGTAGCTGCTGAGAACGGTGAGAAAAAGTCAGATGTGACGGAAACAAGCTAGACTGAGATTGATGCCAATTAGTATGTGTACGAGTTCAATGGAAATACCTGATCAATAAGTGAGATCTGACCATGCTCAGCGTTGAGTGCAATATGAGTTTATCAAAGTCAATGGCATTTGATATGATCCAATACATCTGCGATCGGAGGCTGTGACAGTGGAGTTTGGCGATTTTGAGCTGGCGATTGTGCGAGAGTGCATGTTCAAGCTAGATGGTGGCGCCGTCTTTGGTGTCGTGCCCAAGACCTTGTGGAACAAGGTTTCGCCGGCTGATGAATTTAACCGAATTCCCATGGCCTGTAATTTGTTGCTCATCGACACAGGCACGAAGAAAGTTTTGATTGAGACCGGCATGGGATCGCGATGGACCGACAAAGAACGCGAACGCTTTCAATTGAAGACGCTTGTCGATCCGCCCGCCATGCTCAAATCTGCTGGTGTCTTAAACGACCAGATCGACTCTGTAATAATTTCCCATTTGCATTTTGATCACGTCGGTGGTGCGACGCATCTTCTCGATGGAAAGGTGGTACCGACATTTCCAAAGGCAAAATATTATGTGCAAAAGGGTGAGTGGGAATGCGCCCACAAGTCTAATTCACGCGCCAAAGGCAGCTATCGAGCCCCAGACTTTGAGCCGCTGCTTGAGGCCGAGCAGATCGTTTTTATGCATGGAGATACTGAAGTGGTGCCTGGTGTGTGGGCTAGACTGACAGGCGGTCACACGAGCCATCATCAGATTGTCTACTTCGAATCAAGGCAAGCAAAGGGAGTTTTCTTCGCCGATATTGTTCCCACTAAAGGACACGTGTTGCCACCGTGGGTGATGGGCTACGATCATTATCCGTTGGATGTCTGTGACTTGAAAAATAAATGGCTGAGCCAAGCGGCAGATGAAAACTGGTTGGTAGTTTTCGATCACGAGCCTGGAGTTCCCTGGGGCCGTGTGAAAAAGACAGGAGATGGGAAATTCGAGTTTGTGCCACTGTCTGAAGAGACGCTTACTCCCGAAGCCAGGTTAGAACAGCTCTTTCCTGCGAAAGTCTAAGCTTCCAGTAGACCACTTCCACAAGCATCACCGGAGCTGGCATTCAATTGGCTATGTTTTATAGTGTCCACGCAGAGTACATAAAGGCGATTGATTGCTGGGAACGTGTGATTGCCTCGGATCAAAAGTTCCGTCGGCCGGACCGGAAAGCAAATCCATTGTACTTGGAAGCAGTTGCTAGACTTCAGGTGCTTGCAGGGTTGCTGCCTGAGGCTGTCAAAACATATGATCGCATTTTTGAATCTATCTCAAACCAAGATGTTGTCTTGGGCAGAAACTTGGTGTGGTTAGCGCAAGACATCAAGTTGCGTCAGCAGCTCGGTTTGGACACTGCCGAACGATAACCCCGGGCGTTGACAGAGGTCTTCACCCAAGATTCATGCTGCCCTGCCGTTTGCATAAAGTATCATTTGAAGATATTATTGGTAAACGGAACCGCATACAAAAGGTATCGCCAAGTGATATTTTTGGCAAATGAAAGCGCAAGCAAACTATGAACAGAGGATCGATCGCTAGGTATGTTGATGAGCTGCCAGCGAACGGCCGCTACACCTTCAATCGTGCAGAGCTGCAGCAGAAATTCCCTGTTTCCGATGCTGCGGTCAAACTTGCCTTGCAGCGCCTTCAGAAAAAAGGCAGAGTCGTTAGCCCGAGACGAGGATTCTATGTGGTGGTGCCGGAGGAATACAAACACACCGGATCGCCACCACCGGTCTGGTTCATTGATGCGCTCATGAAGGATTGGCAATCGGACTATTATGTCGGTCTGCTAAGCGCCGCTGAGATACACGGAGCCGCACATCAGCGTCCTCAAGAGCTTCAAGTAGTGTGCGACCGCGCGCATCGCACAATCGACATATCCCGCTATCGAATTCGCTTCTTCAAGAAGTGGAATGTCAGCGACGTTCCAGTCATGGATCATAAGACACCGACCGGGTTTATGAAAATATCTACCCCCGAAGCGACCGCCTTGGATCTTGTGAGGTACTATCAAGACGTTGGCTATTATGGGAACGTAGTTACCGTTCTCTCCGAACTAGCGAACAACATGAATGCGCAAAGACTTCTCGTTGCTGCGAAGTGTGGCGTGGAACTCGCAGTCGTCCAAAGACTGGGCTATTTTCTTGATTTAGTCAGAAAAACCAAACTTGCCGATTTTCTGCATAACTTCCTCTCTACAAAATCGCCTCGCGTGACCAGTCTGCGCACCGATTTGGATTCCAAAGATTCACTAATGAATCGACGATGGTCGCTCCACATAAATGAACAAGTGGAGGCAGACGAGTGATACCACGGACAGTACTGACAGTTTGGCGCACACACCATGCTCCCTGGCCTGGCGATGATCAGGTAGAGCAAGATCTTGTTATTTCCAGGGCGCTCATTGAATTGTATTCAGATGAATTGATCGCAAACAGTCTTGCGTTTCGAGGCGGAACCGCATTGAACAAGCTGTTTCTTCCGTCAATGTGCCGTTATTCAGAAGACATTGATCTGGTTAAGGTCCGCGAAGAGCCTATAGGCCAAGTGATGGGCAGAATCAAAGACATTCTTACGCCATGGCTCGGAAAACCGAAGTACAAGCAGACAGAGGCGATGGTCACATTCTATTTCTCTTACATGGCAGAACCGCCGATGGACAAGCCTATGAAGGTAAAACTGGAAATCAACACAAGAGAGAACTTTGCTGTTTATGGATATGAGAGCCGCCCGTTTGAGATCAAGTCCGACTGGTTTTCTGGAAAAGCTGACATCAGGACCTTCACATTGGATGAGCTGCTCGGAACCAAGCTCAGAGCTCTCTATCAGAGAAAGAAGGGTCGCGATTTATTTGATCCGTGGTTGTGCAAGTCCACTCTCACTGTCGATCCGGACAGAGTCGTGAGCAGTTTTCTTCAGTACATGAGCAAGAGCGGTGTGAAAGTCTCAAGGGCGGAGTTCGAAGAAAACCTCGTGAAGAAGCTGGAAGATGCTGCGTTCCGAGGTGACATACGTCCACTCCTCCGTCCCGGCATAACGTACGATGTCGATGTCGCTGCTAAATACATGCTGGATGAAATTGTGAGTCGATTGCCGGGAAAACCCTGGAAGCGTCCGGACGCATAGTCACTAAACCGCCACAGATCTTTGAGATGATCAGGTCCACAAGCCAGACTCCCCCTGGACATTGAGCTCGACGGTCTTGACAAATGGCGAAATTGTTATAAGCTAACTCAGTATCATTGTCCTCCTCCGCCCTTTGGCTGCGGCTTTTTCGTTCACTCCTTACCACGATACACACGCCGACTGCTTTCACCCCGAGCAGCTAATGCGCACGCACACTGCGCGTAGACATCAATGCTCGATGGTTAGTAGGATTTTTTATCTCCATGCTCCCAGCAGAACGCAATATTGAAGGCACCACGCCCGCGAGCCAATCAGCGGACTTGCCTCACATAGACAGGCTACAGATATTGAAGCAACTTTCGCAAGTCCAAGCAGGATCAAGCGCGGATCGTCACGACGGTGCAAGCACTGCGAGCCTGGACAATCTCAATACGGCTTCTCTCTACGCCAAGTCGACGGGTTCACCAGGTCTTCTCAAAGATGGGCGCCAATCCAAGCCCGCCACTGCGGGCGAGCGTCATGCGGCTGCAGGCGAGCGTCCCACTGCCGGCGAGCATCAAGCATCAGCAAGCGAGCATCATGCGGCTGCGGGCGAGCGTGTAGCAACTACCAGAAAAAACAATGGCAATGTCGTGCATGAATCGCAACACACAGTTGCGAAAGGCGAGACACTTGAGGGCATCTCTCGACGCGCGCTGGGTCCCAAAGCCAGCCCGGAGGAAGTGCAAAGATATGCCGCGGCAGTCGCCTATGCAAACAAAATTGACGACCCGAAAACAATGCAAGCAGGCCAGCAGATTAAACTGCCTGGTCACGACAAAAATGGCAACATCACTTATGCCAACCCCGATAATGCCAACGAACGTTGGTCGGTACATGCCGACGGCACCGCTGAGTTCCACAACAAAGCTGATGGCACCAGTGGTAAACAAAAACCACTAGACAACTTTGGAAGCTATCAACAACACAACAAAGGTCCCAAACCGGAAGACAATTTCGATACCACCTACATTAACAAGGATCACTACACGCTCACAACTCGTCAGGATGCTGACGGAAACACAGTAGCAACGGGCTCGGACGGCTTCAAAAAAGTGACCGACAAGAATGGCAATTGGGATTTGACCAATGCCCCTTCGGTTGACCCCGCCAGTGCCCATTACGACAAAGCCTCCGGCGTGACCACCCAGAACTTCCAGGACGGTTCGGTGATCAAGATTTTCGATAAAGACAACCACACCGAAGCGGTTGAACCAAACGGCACCAAAACAACCAAATGGGCAGATGGCAGCATTAAGGTCGAAAAGAAGGATGCGCAAGGACATGATATCGGCTCTTCACGGCATCCCGACGGTAAGGGCGGTTACAGTGAGCACGGCTGGGGACCTCAGTCCAAGGACAACTACGATGAGACTTACACGGCCAAGTCGGGCATCACTGCAAGAGTTGAAGGAAAAGGCACCGCCGATGAGAAGACGACAACCCGATGGGCCGATGGCACCGTAAGAGTTGAGGCAAAAGACGGCAAGAATTATCAGCGTAGCCCTGATGGCGCCGAGCACCACTGGGGCAAAGAAAATTACGACAAGCCGGCCTTCGATTACAAGAATGACGAGCAGCTCAAAAAGTCCAGAGAAACACTTACTAACGCAGTTCATGACCACATTCCAGCTGAGAAGCAAGCCGCCTTCCACAAGGACATGACTGATTTCGAAGCACGAGCCCGCAAAGACCATCTTTCTCCTGAGGAAGTGGCTAAAACCTACGATCAGATGTCCAGACTGCTCAATACACCTGAGCAAAATGCCGTGGTTTCAAGCGCCAACCGCGCCCTTTTGGCAGAAGGGCTTATACATCAAAGCGCAGATCCAACGGACACTCATCAGGGCAACCACAACACCTGCAACGTCACAGCAGAATTGAAGATCACGCTGGCTAAGAACCCCTCTAAGGCAGCTGAAATAGCTGCCACAACGGCAATTAGCGGACAATGGACGGCAGCGGACGGCCACGTGGCCAAGATCGATAGGCAAAGTCTGCAGCCACAAGCAGAAGAGAGTGTCTATCCTCCCGCTACATCTGGTGACCGCAGCTATGCCACACAAGTTCTGAACCTGGCAATGGTTAATGATGCGCTGCAACGCAGACCGAACCCAGAGAGCTATGTTCAGAGAACGCCTGACCGCTCAATTCCTGATGATACGGGCGAGCGCCGATTGGATGCGAAAGGTAGCGTAATCACAGCCAACCAGTACGATGCCAACAAAGACGTTTGGAATATGGCACCAGATGCTAGTCCCGGGCTATCTAATAGAGAAGTGGCACAGGTTGGTGCGCGGCTGAACGGCAGAGAATCTCACGTGATTGCACCTGCTGATCCCCAGGGCGGCGTGGACAGCGTCAGTAGCGAGAAGGATTTGGCAAACCAGTTGCACCAACTAAAGAACCAGGGAGGTTTTCCGGTGACTATTTATGTAGACGGGCACCACGTGCCGATTCAGGACCTCGGCAAGGAAAGTCCAAGTTATGGGGCGCATTTTGTCACCATTGATGGTTATGACGAAAAAACGGGCAGAGTGCATGTATCCAATCAGTGGGGAAAACCGAGCACTCGGTGGACGACGCTGAAGGATCTCTACGGCAACTCCAGTGGTAACATCTCCAGCTCACAAGATGGTGTAGATACGTCGGATTACCAGTAAGGTTTGTAGATCAGGAGTAGGCAGATGGGCGACAATCAGGCGGGCGATTACAAGTCAGGTGCGGTGCTCAACGTCACTGGTGAGGGCACAGCTTCTGGCTTTCACCAGGGGAATTTCATGGAGCACAACAAACCCGGTCTACAGAAAGCGAAAAATCTCGATGCCATAGAGCAGATGGAGTTGCCTGCGTCGTGGGCTCGCTTCGATCAGGTAGGGTCAAGGTCAAGCTCTGTTGTCTTTCGTCCTGCAGACAATCCATCAACAGAAATTGGCTTCCTCGAGCGTAATCGACCAGTCGACGATAAATCTGCTGCTCTCTTTGAAAATCTCGTCGGCTCTATCCTGCCCACACCTAGAGTTTTATACTCCGACAAGGATGGTGCTAATGCCCAGAACGAGCAGCTCTTCAAAACTCTAGCTAGTGCACTTGGCTCAAGTCTGGTAGGTGACAATCAATTGAGCTGCCCGCAAACTGGACCGGCATGTCGAAAGCCTGCCTTTCATTTGGACAGCGCTCGCGTAGAAACTATCAACGGCAAGAACGTGATCGCCGTTGACGGTTGGTTCACTCAGATGGATGAAAAAGCTCAACCGAAGATGGACCATGATGGACCAGCGAAACGTTATTACAGCGGCATCTTCTTTGACGCAGCCGGCAGCGGTGGCAGTGGTGGCAAGGTTGATGAGATGTATCTGACCGCTGATGACAAAGCGTCGTTCATGAGTAACAAAGCCGTTTATCGCTCTGCCACTCAATCAATCAAGTGGCGCTGAGACGATACCGTATATAGTGGCGAGCGTGAGAGGCATCAACAAATCGATTCCCCGGGAGCACAGGCGTCTCACCTGCTTCGTTGTCGCTAGCTCGATGGTCATCTTTTCTGCTGCAATTTTTCCATCTTATGCAACATTTGCGGCAGCTCCATCGGACGATGCAGACGAACACTCTACGATACACTTCTCGCCGAAACTGTGGCTCCAGGCTGTAAAAGCCGGCTCCAACGACTCCAATGATTGGTCTCGAACGGGCATGTTGAAAGAACTTCTGAGTAAAACAAAGCTGGAGGGACTGGAAAGAAGAAAGGTGATAGAACTTCTCGGTGAACCACAGCGGTCTGATGCGGTCATGCCCAGCAACGTGCATCGAACCATCGTAGACTTCTATAGACTCTCGCAGAAAAACGATCAACACTTTCGCGTTGAATACGACAGCTACCACAAGGCACTCAGCTCATATTTTGAGCCGACACCGCTGGTAGTGCCAAAATATATGGCACAAGGGAAGGCTGTGACGTTGTTGTCCATTTCCCAACTGAACACTTTTCTGTCCCGCAGAAGCGAAGAAGATGTCCGTAAGATGAAAGTGGAGGACATCGAACGTGAGCTCGGACAGCCTGCTAAGAACTGGAAAGACTCCTCACTCTCTGGCGGACGGCAACGGCATTGGCTCACTTATATGTATTTTCTTTCCCCGGATGAACGAGAGGCTTTTATCGTCACCTTCGATGGCGACGCAAATCATGTATATGAGTATCGTTCGGTTAAGCTTATCTAGCGACTACTGGATGGCTTGCTGTCCACATCGCAGTCCACATCGCAGTCTAATGGTGCCTGACTCTTGACGCCGAGTGTGAGGCTGGGTGCGAAGTCGATTGTGAGTCGCTCATGCCTTTTTGCAGTCCAGGGCTGAGTGCCATCCCACCTGCACCTATGAGTAACGAGGCAAGAGATCCGAGAAACGGTTTGCTAGCTCTGTTCCAATCTACAAAAATATAAACAATCGATGCGAATGGTAGAAAGATGTAAAGTAAACCCCAAACTATGCTGCGCTGAAATGAACATACCAGCAGCCATATATTACAGATTACGAAACCTATGATGCCAATTACGCCAACAATACTTCCAAGTATCTCCATGGACGGTCCTCCATCCAATGTTTCTCGTTCAGGTTTTACCCGCTTTCAATTCGTTTCCAACTTCCCAAGAGAATAGTGGGCTTTGTCATCACCTTTGATACCGACGCAACTACGCAAATCATGTGTATGACTATCGATCGGTTAAGCTTATCTAGCGACCTCAGGACGCACACCAGTCAAGAACATTTTCCAGCAGGTTTACATGAGAATATTATTGTCACTAGATGGGTCTTGTCATTCCGATAACGCTGTGGACTTGTTCTTAGGGCAGGCATGGCCACCCGATTCGGAGGTACGAATCGTCACTGTTAGCCCCGATTTCACCAAAGTGAGCAGTCTAGGCGGCGCCATCAATACGATGGCTAGCACTGCCTTCCAGGCGCTTGAGTCAGACATTAGCAATTCGCTGAATAATACTCGCCAGAAGGTAGCGAAAAAATTTGGTGAAACCAAAGTCAGTGTAAATTTCCAGGAAAAAAGTCAACAACACGTTGCTGAGATCATCGTGCGCGAAGCAATCGACTGGCAGGCGCAACTGATCGTCATGGGAGCCCACGGCGAATCGGGCGGCTATAATCAAGACAGCCCGCTCGCCGCTGTCGAGCAGATGTTGAACCCGGCGCCAGGAACGTTCGACGCAGGCAACATCGGTAGCGTCGCAGCCGGAGTACTAAATCACGCCCCTTGCTCCGTTCAAATCATCAATTTCATCACCTCTGCCGCGACTCAGATGGACGACCGCAAGCATTTGCCGTCGCAAGACGATACTCGATTTTTGCTGGCGGTCAACGACTCACCCAGCGCCAGAGCCGTAATTGATGAAGTGGTGGCACGCCCCTGGCTACCGACAAGTGTTTTTCAAGTAATCGCGGTCGTGGAAGAACCGAAGTCGCTTGTTCACTCGAAGCTCTGGAAAGAGCCGGAGATCGACGCAGCCCATAAGCAGATGTACGCCTCACAGAAAGCCAAGCTCGAAAAGCTGACCGAGAGTTATGCCGCTGAGATAAAGCAGAAACTCGGCAAAGCAGCCGTACAGCACCACGTTCTGGAAGGAAACGTGCGCAGCTGCATTATGCAAATTGCGCAAGATTGGGGAGCCGACATGATTATGTTAGGTGCTCACGACCGCGATAAGAGCCTGTGGGAACACTTCCTTGGCAGCGTTGCCCGAGCAATAGTGGACAACGCCGACTGCTCAGTTGAAGTAGTCCGCCGCCGAAAATAAGCCACGAGCTGACGACAATCAGAGGTCGTGGGGCTGTTGTCAATCCGCGGTAATCCGCGGTGTGTTAGCAATGACGATTTCATCTACCAGGGCTTGAATTGTCGAGCGCAACTGATCGGCGAGAAGATGACGCACGCAATGAGGATTAGCCATATAATCCGGAATGAATTTTGCCAGATCAACTGGTTCACCGATACGCACCCAAACATTGCGGGCAGCCCGCCTACTCAATAACTGCATGTGACACCACTTGCGATGGCAACTCGACGTGACGATAATCTTCCAACTCGCTGGCGATTTCATTGGCGTCAGTGTATCTGTTTGCTTGAGATTTTGCGGTTGCGCGAGCAATTAGTGCCTGGATAAAGTCACTGGCGCCGGGCATATGTGCCTGCACATTTGATGCTGTTATGGGCTCAGGCTCCTTGCCTGTGAGCAGAAAGAAAAGCGTGCAGCCCATGCCATAAATATCACTCTTTGTTGTCGCCCGCCTCTGAAACTGCTCGATCGGAATGTAGCAGTGCCGCCCAACCGCTGTCATCGTGCTGGAATCGGATTCCAGTCGTTTGGCCACGTTGAAATCGATCAGCACCAGGTTACCTTCATTGGTCAAGATCAAATTGTCTGGCGTGAAATCTCTATGCACCACAGATGGTTCTCTTCCGTGCAAGTAGGAAAGTATCCCACACATCTGTTGTGCCAGTCTCAGAACTTCATCTTCATCAAGTGATCCCTGACTCTCCACAAGAGAACGCAAGGTCCGGCCCTCGATCAAATTCATCACCAAATATGCCCGCCTGCCCGATACAAAGAAATCGCTGCAACGAACAATTTGTGGATGATCGAGCGCCTTGATCAATTCATATTCTTTTCTTATGTGGTCAATGGCTTGTTCGGTAATTTCCAAGCCACCGCCGGTGGGGAGAAAAAACTCCTTCAAGATCACGCTTGCACCACTTTGTGACTGCGACTGTTGTCCCTCGCTCTGCCCGTCGCTGGATTCGACCTGAGCCTTATATGTAAGGGCCTGACCGCCCGATCCTACGCGCATGTCTATCTTGTATTTTCGTTTCGGCCCGGACAATGTTGTTCCTGGGCTGAGCGGCTTCAAATCGCTAGTCGATCGCTCACGTTCAAACTGGTCCAGCCAAAGCGTCGTGTATTGAGGCACAGTCTCAGTCGTTTCCAGTGCCAGTAACTCTGGACTGAGGTGATCGGGAGCGTATTTTAGGCATGCTGAAATCAATGCGCTTTTGTCTTCCGGCAAGAGTACGTCAACAAAAACAGTCAATGGGCAGGTCTTGTCGGGTGCTTTTAGAAACCTGCCCACGACGCCGGCCATCCCCGTGAACCATGATGGGGCAAACTGCCCAATCGAATAGGTTAGCGTCAACGCCGTTCGAGGTCGGGTCACTTCTTGAAGCCGAAGGCGAAGTGGTCCGCCTCCCATCTGCTGTGATACCAGGCTACTTTGAATATACGACGGCGCAGCACGATCTGAAACAGTTATGCTGCCCACTGCCTGCCAGGGAATCCACGGCGATGACCAACACCTTAAACTCAACCAGTGAAGCCTGAAGCCACGACCGGAAATCTGCACATAATTGGGAAGCTTAAACATCTCCACAAGCATCACAAATGGAACTACCGTGCACAGAATTGCGTACAGAACAAGCATCGGCAGCATCCGCAATGTCCCAACATGTCCATACGATGTTGTACCAACAGAAGCGACAGCAACGTTAAGGCTGCCTGGATGCGACAATCCTGCCACCAGGGCAGCAGCTGCAAATGCCGCAAGCAAAAGAGATAGTGGAATGAAATAAATCATCGCTTGCATGGCTTGGGCGCTCTCTCGATTGACGAAATAGGCAATCATCTGCTCATCTGGTCCAAGTTCTGGCAGTTTAGGTTTCGCTCTAAAGTAGTCCATTACTTTCACTCGTTAGCTTGTGTCTGCCCCTAGCTTGTCTTGTGTCCATAGCTCATTTCTTTGAAGTTGACGGTTCGGTGTGGCATCTGTCCATGAAGTCTGCAGCGGTAGCGACTCTATCTTCGACTTCAAGCTCGGTGCAGGCGGCTACAAGTGCATCAGTTTCGGTTGATAAAAGCGGCAAAGCTTCTCTGGGATGAGAACATGACAATGGAATCGGATCGTTTCCAGTGAGGAGAAAATAAATCGTGGCGCCGAGTCCGTAAATATCGCTGGCAGGCTCATATCGCCCTCTCAACTGTTCAGGAGGAATGTACGCCTGCTTTCCTACCATCGTTCCTGTTGCCGCACCAAGATATTCGTTGGCTGCGCCAAAATCGATGAGCACCAGTATGCCGTCGTCTCGCAGCAAAATGTTGTCCGGAGTGACGTCTCGATGCACCACAGGCGGTATCTGTTCATGCAAGTAAGAGAGTATCCCCGCTATTTCTCTGGACCAATGCAATACTTGCTGCTCCGGCTGTTGACCGCCTTTTGCTATAAGTTGCCTGAGGGTTTTTCCAGGAATAAATTCCGTCACCAGATAATCTCGACCTTCCTCAACAAATTGATCGAGAACCTTTGCGATCTGTGGATGGTTTAGCTTCATCAAAAGCGTAGCTTCGCGGGCAAACATTTCTCGCGCTTTATCCCTCGCTAAATCCGGCATATCCAGCGGTAGTACGGATTCCTTTAAGATTACCTTCCTGCCTGCCTCTTCCTGTGCCAGGTAGACAGCGGAGAGTCCGCCGGTGCCAAGCTCAGACAAAATCTTGTAGCGTCCTTGGGCAACGTTTGCACCGGTTAAAAGTGGCGCAAAGTGCGTCGAACCATGTCGCATTTCCAGGTCCTGAGCCCACAATTCGGTATAGCTTATGTTCTCGGATTCACAAAGCAAGGCCTCTTTCAATTTGACAACATCCGCAGACAACACCTTTGCCTGCGAACAGGAGCTGATGGTACTCAATAATAATGTCGCCTGGGAGCGGGTCAACAAGGGAAGTTTGATGTGGGCTGAGCCGCCCGATTGGAAGAGGATTTGCAGTTGAGGCGTGGCGCCGGCATAGTTCAAGGAATTCCATTTGATCTTGTTGAGAAATCTGGTGCCGACGAAGCCAACCAGATACATGGCCCGAACATCGCTCCAGTCGCGCGACAATCGGTTTTGCGTCTCTGATGACCAAACCGAGGAGAACTGAACTCCTGATTTGGATAATTTGAGCCAGACAGGAGGATTAGCAAACAGCCCAATGAAAATCGCTCTAAACAGGCAGACGGCAATGCACACCCAGGGAAATATCATGAACAGAGGTTCAACATTCATCTCTAATGAGATGCAGTAGAGGCCTGCAACCATTCCCACAAACAGCAGTGCCTAAAAGCACCATATGTAGAACCAAAGTCGTCGCGATGATTCATAACGGATCTCGACCTCGGTCATCTCAGCGCTAGCCCCGGTCTCGAACGCGGTTGGGCCCGAGAGCGCAGTCGAGATCTCGCCTGCATCGATAGCGATTGCGCCCGGCAGCGAAAGCGTCTCGCCTGCATCGATAGTGGTGGCAGGCTCTCGTGTGGTAGAAGCGAGTTGAGCGGCTTCTTCGACTGGAGCAGAAAGCTGAACGGCAGACTCCTTAAGTTGGAGATCCTCTACCAGCTCTTGTGCCAACTTATCTTGCATCAAACCTGCACCTCGGCAACTGTATACCACTGCCAGAGGAAAAAGAATCGCTTGGGCCGGCCAATGAACCGCAACGGAACCATTTTGTACCACACTGCGTTGGAGGATATTCTTGAAGCATTCGGCAATCATGATGAGACACTATATTCGGTGCGGCGGACGCAGCTCCAATTTGCCCCATCCATCGCCCAGAGCGATCGAACCAATATTCCTAATTTTGCGCATCGATGAGAAAACAAACAGTGATGGAAGTGTTTCTTCTCGGTATCAGTCACTTCGTCATTCATGTAGAGTGGCCATCGGGACCAAGCGCGTATTGGAAACAGCTCTAGTCCGGTCCTCGGTCTACAACAGGTCCAGCAATGTCTCAATCTGTGAATGGGCAGAAATACTGCCACACCTTAGGCTTTTCCACGCTGATGATAGCAATCCTCTATATCGGTGCAGTAGCATGGTTTTGCTATGGGGTGTCAACTCATCCTCAGTTTCAACCCAAACGAGTTCCACGTCATGTAAATGGCGTGCGATTCTCTGATGCCCAGGGCTACATTGATCCGGTCATAGAAGATCCCACAGATGGTCTAAAGCAGCTGTTTTATGGAGCTGCTTTTGTTCTTTGGATGCCTTTACCACACCCATCTTATACTCCAATCGACCATTTGCTTTCCGCCGGCGAGCGCCAGAATATGCAGTTTGTCTGGATTCCATGTTCTGTCGCGGTCCTTGATGGGTCTGACCAACGGATTTTTGACGACCCGGGGCTGTTTTGGGCTGCTTTCGATGTCACTCTTAGATGTTCAGACAACGGATATCTAATACAATCGCTGAGGAGGAATTATCCGAGAATCAAGTATCTGAGGATAGCCCAGCATCAACCATTGACACCCGCAGATCTCAGCGAATTGGCAAAGTATGATGGACTTGAGCTCTTATATTTAGACTGCCCAATCGCCGAGAAATGTCAGCTGATCCAGAGCGTTCCTAACAGCCTGCAGCATCTTTCTATGCGTGCACCGCTCTTGTTACCGGCGATGCCGAAATTAGAGAATCTCTCAATTGAGAATACCGTGGTGACGGCAAAATTCATGCGGAGTCTGAAAGCTCCGCGTTTAAGAGACTTGAGTTTAGTTAACGACACTATTGAAAAAGACGCGCTTGCTTCGCTCAAAGATTTTCAAGATCTGCGCTCCCTTTCGTTGTACGGATCTTCATTCGACAAGGATAATTTCGACTATGCGCTTCGCCTGCCTTACCTAACCATAGCTGTCCCAGAATGCATGAAGCGTGGCAAATTTGACATGCCACAACCCGCACTGTCTCGTTGCCCACACTCCTCAAACATGACGAAGTAATTCATGGCGAAGCATCGCCGGTACTTCAACTTTAAAGACAGCTCTGACCCGTTCATTTTGCTCAAGCATTAGAGAAAGAAAGGGGCACTCCGCTTGGGTTGCCAGGCAGAGTGCTGGTGACTCAGCATAGTCGCAATAATCACAACGCATGCATGCGTGCCAAGGATGATTGTCTTCTCGATTAGTGAAATCCAGTCCGAGAGTAAGCAACAACTCAGCCCTTGATACAGCAACGCCATAGTGGAGATAGTCGGTTCTTGCCACAATGTTGATCGCTTCAGATAAACGCATTTTGTCGACTCTGAACAAAGAAATTCCGGAGTCAGGTCTCTCGCCTTCAATACGGCGCACAAAATCTTGCGGCAACAGCTGGTTCTTATGGTCTTCTTTTCGCTTGCGTTTAAAGATCCGAGCTAGCTGTTCATGTGGCTCAACAACTATGCGCGCCATTACCCGTTTGCAAAGCCTGCCACTAAATCGACGACGCCATCAGGATGGCATGATTTCTTGATCAAGTCACCTATCTTCAAGAAACCACTGATGTCGCCCTTGTAGAACACCACGTGCAAGCTGCCGAAATCGCCAAGCCAGTTTAGAAAAACTTCCCCATTAGGGCCCGCTCCGATATTTGGGACTTTGACGACCGATAAGACATCGAGGGGAATTCGTCTGAAGAATTCCGCCGCCTTTGAATATAGAACACTGTCAGGCGCTATGGAATCCGGATCAGGATACCTAGCCATCTCTTCCTGAGCCTCGCACAGAGCCTCCCATGCGACACTGTACCAATCGACAGCTCCTGCTTCTATTTGTTTTTTTGCTAGGCTCATAATGTGCTTGGCTAGGCTAAACTTAAGACTTCACCATATGAATATACCCTGAAAGCGCGTCAACAGAGATTTTGAATGTCAAAATTCAGGGCGATCGACATAGTGTACAATTGAATCTGTACAACTACAGGTGGCAGCATGAAGTTGAAGAAAGTAGGGAAATCCTTGGCTCGGGAGCGATTCCTCCCATTGATTAATGAGCTCGAAAACCAATCCGGTGCTATTGAGATAACTGATCGTGGCAGATCCATTGCTGTTCTCATGAGTTACCGCACCTATCAGCAAATCATCCAAAAGGCAAAAGTTCCAAACAAGCCGGCATTTAAGTTATCCGGTTCTATGACACTGCTAGGCGATCTTGAGCAAGGAAGCAAAGAAATCGCCGAAGACTTTTTAAGAGCAATCGATCGGAGCGCTGCGGAATTGTGAGCCGCGTTTACGTAACAGACACTCATCCCTTGATTTGGTTTTCTACCAACAAACATAAGCAGATCAGTCGCCGGGTCCTTGATCTATTTGAAGCATGCAGCAGCGGTGCAAGCGCGATTCACGTACCAGTTGTAGTGCTCTGGGAAACTTCATTGTTGCTCAAAAAAGGAAAGATCCGCATAAACATGACTTTTGATGATTGGCGAGGGAATCTCTTTTCGCTTCCTGGATTCCATTGCCTTGCGCTCGAAGACAGCGATGTGGGAATCGCGCATGATTTGACATTTACGACCGATCCATTCGATGCAATGATTGTAGCCACTGCACTGAGAATGGGTTCCCCGCTAATCACCAATGACGGTCTGATACATGAAGCCGTGCCATGCGAGCTTTTCTGGTGACTATCGCTTAACCTCAAGAATGTGTAGGCGTTCCCTCGGTGTCGTTATCGTGGTCCAAATTTGACCCAAACGTGACCCGGATTTGTTGAATTTCAGAGTTAATCTGAAAACATCGCAGCAATCCAATGAGGAGCTTATCCATGTTTACTAACCCTGTTTCCAACGCATCGTCATACGGCCCCAACGCATCGTCATACGGCCCCAGCGCCTATCCGTCCAGCGCAGTGAGCAACAAGAATCAGTTGTGGAAATACGACGACCTCAATCGCATCGTTAGTCAAACGACCTCTACGGGGAGCCAGCAGATCGGCTACATTGGCGAATCCAATGCGATCGCTTTCATCAAATTCATGGACCACAATGGCAAAAATCATTCATCCTTTGTAGCCACGAATGGTTTGTACATCCTTTGCCTTCAGAGCACCAAATTCTGCAAAAAATCCAACCAGCCTTCCGTCATTGATTGTTACCGAACGATCGAGATCGATGACAGCGGCTCGCTTACATTCAATAATTTGGACGGCAGCAAGCAGATAAAACGACCGGATGGTCGAGTGCTGCAATTCAGCAAGACCAGAGAGTTCAAGGGCGAATATCGTCCCTCCTAGAAATCTTCTTTCACTTCCGCGAACGCTGATAAAACTCAGATTTCAGCTCAATAGACTCTTCAACAATCGGCCGATGCACACAATTCTCGATAAAGAAACGGAGTCGGCGAACTGCCGACTCCGTCGAGGTCCGGTGCTATAGCTTCATGGCCTGGTAGCACTCTAATGGAGATAGAATCGCAAAAGCTACCGTTGCTACGCTTTCGCTCCTACTTTTTGCTTCTGCGCTTCAGCGGCGCGCTTGCCCAGCTCTTCTTGCGAGACGTCTTCGATGTGAGTGGCGATGTACCACTTGTGACCGAATGGATCTGTGATGCCACCAGTTCTGTCTCCATAGAACTGATCGGCGACCGGGCGCACCAGTTTGGCGCCGGCAGAGACTGCCTGCTCAACCAACTTATCGACATTCTCAACATAAAGCATGATCGTTATCGGTGAACCACCGATGGTGGCGGGGCTGAGAGCATCCATCTCTTTGCACTCATCAGCCAACATGATAGGCGATGTACCGATTCTTATTTCGGCATGATGGATCTTAGTGCCGTCGCCCATACGCATGAGCTCTGTGGCGTTGAATGCCTTCTTGTAAAATTCGATTGCCTTGGCTGCATCGTTGACAATCAAGTACGGGGTTGCTGTGTGATAACCATCTGGAATTGGTTTAACTGCCATTTCAATTTCCTCAACTAAGTCTGGGATGAGAAATGATAGCAGCACTGCCAAACTAAAACATTTCATCCATTTTTCGTATTTTTACTGCTGACTTAGTGAGAGAAGACAGGTATTTTTAGATTGCCCTTCTTGTCTCTAGCTATGAGCACCATGTCATTTCCCCCAGAGAACGGCGATTGCCTTATATCTACACCCGGTTCAACCTGTCAGACAAGCGGGAACCTGTTCAAAGCTGCCTATCCGACACAAACGGCGGCTGCGCCGGAGTTACCTGTAGCAACTGCGACCACGTTGCCAGAGTCTTTGCCTGCTTGCACAATTGACCACAATAATGCGCAGCAGGCGTCCAACTCTCTGAACGCGGTGGATAGGGTCCTCTATCCTAAACAGAGCGCTCCTGACCAAAGCCACGGAGTTTTGGCTCTGGCTAGTTTCAGAAGCTTCTACACAGCCCCCCTGGAAGCAGGCAAGGATATTGTCAGCGGAGATTTTGGCGCTGTTGGTAACGATTTGAGCGCTCCCTTCAGGGATAAATATGACGCCCTTAAAGATTTGCTTTAGCGGCAATGCACGGCCAATTTCTCCCTGACTTTGTCAAAAAACCAGGAAATTTGGATATTCTTGATAGTTGCCCAATTTAGTATCAAGCGCTGACAATAATGTCGATTTTTCCAGAAGGCGATCACATACATCGCATCCACTTTACCCAAACCCTCGATTCCGCCCTGCACACAGGCAGCATCCTCTTCCACTCGGCTTATACGAACACCCTGGCGCTGGAGCATACAATGGCAAACCGAGCCAGTGCGCTGGAGCACACAATGGCAAGCAGAGCCCGCGCACTGGCGCATCTGCCCTCGTTGACGATCGACCACCATATTTTTGACCATGCCACTTCATCTTTGGATAAGAAGAAAAAAGAGCTTTACCGCGAGCCCGGAAGCCAACCTGAGGGCCTACTTGCGGTCACCAGCTTAAGAGACTTCTACATCACAATGCCGTGCAAAGCAGTATCCGATCTTTGCAGTGGAAATTTCTCCGCCCTTGGAGACGATCTTGCCGCTCCCTTCAAGACGAAATACGCGGAATTAGCAAAAGCATTTAAGAAGATAAAAGATTGGCTTTAAGCGCCGCCGGAATCTGAAACCAGAATGTGCTTCCCTGCCCGGGCTTCGACCGCACTCCTATTTTGCCGCCGTGGCGCTCAACGATTGCTTTGCAGATTGCCAGACCCAATCCGGTGCCGCCCTTCTTGGTTTCGTCGCTGCGCTCGACCTGCTTGAACTTCTCAAAAATCGCCTCTTGCAGATTCTCAGGAACTCCGCGCCCTTCATCCTTTACGGCAAACTCTACCATGGTGCCGACGACTTCAGCTTCCACTTGAATCGAATCGCCTTTATTGGAGAACTTGATCGCGTTGGAGAGAAGATTGACGACGACTTGCACCAATCTCTCCTCATCTCCAAGAATGCGCAAATCTGGGCTGACTGAAGACTTCACAGTGATGCCCTTATTTTCCGCCGTAGCAAAAACAGAAGAGAGCGACGACTGAACAACTTGACTGACGGAGATATCCTCAATTTGCACGTTAATGGTTCCGGACTCCAATTTCTCGATGTCCAGAAGGTTGTTCACCAGTCGAATCAACCGTTCAGTAGATTCCTGAGCCATCTGCAAACTGTGCTGACCTTCTGCCGAGATCACTCCGTAGGCGTTTGCTTCGAAAAGCGAGTGCACCATTTGTATGGTCGTCAGAGGTGTTTTCAAATCATGACTGACCATGGCGACGAAATCTTGCTTCAGCTGCTCGATGCGCTTGCGTTCCGTGATGTCGTGAACGACACAGAATAGCGCTTCCTCTTTCTCAGCCCAGCGCACCGACCAGATGGTATCGGCGATGGTGCCGTTGTGCCTTTTCACTCGAGTTTCAACAAAGGCAACTTCATTTGATCTAGCAGCATCGCGCAGTTGCTCGAGGGTGCGCTGAGAATCATCAGCAATGAGAATATCCACTACTCGCTTACCAATCAGATCGGCAGGCAGGAAGCCCCAATTCACCTGGCAGGCGGCATTTACATCGACAAATTTGCCTTGCTTGTCGATGCTGCAAATCACCTCCACAGCCTGTTCTGTATTGGCGCGCTCGCGCTCTCGCATATCCACCAGAATTTTGCCCACTTCCCTGAAAATCCGGTCGGCTTCGGCGATTTCATCGCTGCCCTTGACTGGCTCGTTGAACGGCTGCTGGCTGACCAATCGCATGGCGTTGTCTGTCACCACCTGCAACCGAGAGGTAATGCCTTTGAGCAGATAGAGAGTCAAGGCTGTGGCAGTCAAAAGACTGGCGGCCGCTCCCAGCCAGGTGATCAATTCGACGCTGTGCCTTTGGTCGTCCAGTGCCTGCTGAGCACGGTCACGAATGATCTCTTCTTGCCTGAACAGCTCATCAATGCTTTTGAACACGTCTTCAAGCTCAGTGCGCAGCTTTTTGTAGGCGATGACGGCTTTGGTCGGTTCTCCATCGGTAATGAACTGTTGCGCCTCCGCCATCGTTGCAACAGTGCCATCACACTGCTTGTCGATATCGGAGAAGGCACGAGCTTCGACTGGTCTGTCGGCGACCAGGCCCCTGATACCGGCAATCTCCTGACGGATGCCAATGCGGGCTCGATGGAAACGTTCGCGAAAGGCGTTATCGCTGGCCAGGTGCCAGATGGCGCTGGATGCCCCGCGCTCGAGCATGAGACGCAATAAACTGTTCAAATGGGCCGAAACGGCGCGGGCGTGAGCATCTTCCTTGGCTGCCACATCGGCTTTCTGCAAAACAGACGCCAGCACACCCAGGAACAGCAGCTCGCTGATCAGAGGAACAGCTACCAGCAGAAACAACTTGTGTGAGAGGGTGAATTTCACGGCGGGCAGGGCACAGTGGGTCGTGTATACAAGGGGGGTGACGCGTTCATGCCTATCATGCCACACGAGTGTGAGAGTATTGGGCTTGCCAAGGTCAGCAAAATTCACGACAATGGTAGAGAGCTTTTACGTTCTAACAGGTGAGTTGGTTATGAATACCTCCATGAAATACCGAATTGTTGCGGTGCTGGCCGCCTCTGCGGCGATTGGGACGACCATTCAATGTGCGGCAGAGGAGACTGAGAAAAGCGTCTGCGAGAAGAAGGTCCTGGGGCGCAAGGGGTGCGAGGTCGGCGATTTCGATCGCGAAAAAGCGATGGACTCTAAGTTCAACATCCGGGGCAATAAAATCAGGAATGACTTTGAGACCAGCGATGACAAACCATCATCAGGTCAGGCTGAACAAAAGCACTCCAAGCATCCCCAGTCTCACAAACAAGACAAGAGTTTGCTCAAGCAAAAGCCGCAATAGAAGAATAAGCGGTCGGGCGCGCTAAGGATTTACACTGCTGACCGAAGTTCGCCAAAATTTTGACCGCTAACCGCCAACGCAAATCCATATCATTCTCTCAACCCAGACGCCCAACGAGGAAGAGAATATGTGGATTAAGAGATTGGCTATCTACACACTTACTACCGCTATTGCTTTAACCGTTGGCTCAAGCAACGCCCTGGCGCAATCGACCGCCGGAAAGGTAAGGAATGGCTTGCCCCCCTGCACGATGGACAGCTTTGTGCATGAAGCATATGAGCATGCCGAGCACATCTACGGCGACGAAGGCACCACCGGACCGCCGCCCTACATGGGCTTCGACGTAGTGCACCGCATCAACACCGGCATCATGGATCAAAGAGATCGCGGATTGACCACCGGTCACGGCAGCTGGATGCCAGATGCAGTGGGTCGCGATGAGTTTCTCGGTCAGGAATGGTCGCAGTCAGGACCAGACGGCGCCAAGAGCGATGCCAACGGTGTCGGACCCGGCGGACCAGAAGGCGATGGTGGCAGTAACGGTAGCGGCGACGGTGGCAATGGCAGCCTGGCGGGATTGCCTCCCTCACCCGGACCTGGGTATCAACCGATGTATCAGCACGGTGTTGCAGTCGGCTGGTGGAGCCCGGCAGAAATCGCGCTGTCACAAACAGATTTTCCGGCGGCGCTACGCAGCATCGTCAACAGCGATCGCTACTACGGCGGTGAATCGGGCAAAGATTCAATTCTCTATGAAATCGGCGATATCAGCAGCCCGTTCGGCGACAGTTAATGGTAATGGCTAGATGGCTAGCGACGACGATTAGCGGCGCGAAGGTTAGAGGCGACGGTTAGGAAGAACAGTCCAAGTTTTGGGAAGGCTGGCGTAAAGCAGAGAAAGCATGATGGCACCGTAGTGAGGACGGCGCCATTTTTGCCGTTGAGCGGTACAATCTAAGCCGTCGCTCAAAGGGGGAATCTACCATGTCTTTGCGTCCTGAACTTTACGGCTTCGATCAGAAAAAGATGTTCTCCCTGTTCGGGAGCAAAAACCAAAAGGCAGTTGCCGATATGACCGCAACATTGCAAGAGGCACTCAGCGATGACGACGAAGAGCAGCGCAGCTTCATGGATGGCGCTATTAAACAGATTCAGTCTGCCGTCTTCGAAGGTGTACCCACTGCCAATCTGGTATCAGAAACGGTGCCTCAAATCTGGGCGGCCAAACTGCTTGCCGAATATGGGCAGGAGATGGTGGACACGGAATCGAACTTCTATAAAATGCGGGGCATCTTTGATTTTGTCGATGAATTCGAAAAGCGCTTTGAGCCGCAGACCAAAAACTTGATGAACTACCTGATCAACGGGCGCCCATTGTTTGGCCAAGATATCCAGACCGACTGGAGCTACTACGCTTACATGAGTCTGGATGACGTCAAAGCTCTACGCAGCGGCATCGATAAACACTTGAAGTGGGCCATCGATTTAACAGATAAGGGATATTTGAACGAGATCGACTTTTCCGATTGGACTATCGAGTTGATGGAAGAGATGGTCGGGTGGTTCGATCTCTTGATTGAGAACAAGCGCGACCTCTGGTTCTGGGCTGAGTGATTATTGCACTGTGCGGAGATCGAACCGTGTTTATCCGCTCGCCTGATAGTAATTGCCACGGAAAAGAACAAACTATATGTGGTGGCAAACAAAAAACAATTCGAGAGACTCAAATATTCACTTTGAGCTGCATTTCCTTGACGCAATGCGCCGCCTTCTCAGACCAGAGCCTGAGTTGATGCTTGACGTCAAGCGTCTCTCGTGAGAGGCTGGTGATGATGGGTAATGATGAACAACATGACAGCCCACCCAAATACCGAGACAAGCGCACTGAGCGTTTCGCCATCGGTGAACCCGTGAAGGAGTTTAAGCCATTCAAGAACCAAGCCGAAAGACGCCTAGATATCCTGGAGGCAGCGGTTAGCCGAAACGACTTGATGAAGCTGCCCAGTAACCGCTTCGAGGCGCTAGGCGGCAACCGTAAGGGAGAATTCAGCATCCGAATAAACCAGCAATGGCGCATATGCTTCGAGTGGCCGGACGATCAGCCCAGACCGTTCAACATCGAAATCACAGACTATCATTGAGGAGGTAAAGAGAAAAATGGGACGCGCTCCAATCCACCCTGGCAAATTCGTCGCTGACGAACTCGCCGCCCTTAACATGACTCCTGCCGAGCTGGCGAGGGCATTGCACGTTCCGCCTAACCGCATTTATCAGATCATAAAGGGCACCCGAGCGATGACCGCCGACACTGCTTTGCGCTTGAGCCAATGGTTAGGTACGTCAGCCGAAATGTGGATGAATTTGCAAAAGCTGTATGAGTTGCGCCTTGCCGAGCAGCAGACGGGCGAGGAGATAAAGCGCACCATTGACCGCTGGCAGCCGCCGCAAATTGCAAGCTAGGATTCCACCAATTAGTTATCCGATGTGCTTCATTTCCGTTAACGTCGATTTTTTTATTCACTTTTATGCAAGCGGCAGCTTCGCGGTTTTATCAACGATACACTGAAGATGGGCAATCAACTAAGATAGCTGAGAAAAAGTAAGTCCTGACACGATCGCTATCCTCCAGTAATATTGATCTGTGACGACTCTGCAGATGAAAACCTATCGTATCTCATTGCTTTTCGCGCTGTCAGTACTGATATCTGTGCGCGCCACGAATGCCCAGGATGACATTGACGCCGCATTGATTCTTGAGTCGAAAGGCCAATGGCAAAGTGCAGCTCAGACCTTGTTGAAGTGTATACAGGCTAGACCTGATTTAGAAACTGCATGGATAGAACTTGGTCGATGCTATATGAAGGTCAAAGATTTTGATAGTGCGGAGAAGACATTGATGCAAGCTCAAAAACGTTTTGCTGGCTCGCCAACCAAACAGAAGTCCATCCTACTAATGTTAATGCGGTTTCAGGCTGAAGCAGGACAACTCGAGGCTCTTCAACAATCCCGCAGAACTTATCTCACAGAGTTTCCCACTGCTGAAGATGCAAAAGTAGTTCGTGAAGAAATCGAATATTACGAAAAGGATTATGCCGACACACGTCGACGCGAATCAGGACGCCCCGAGCCACCGTTGGACACGATGCCATCAATGCCAATCAAGGTCTACACTGCCCCTGATAAGGTTATCGCGTCCGGAAACACAATCTATACCAAGGCTGTCTCAGTGAGGTACGCTGCGCTCGCCAAGAAAGCACTCAATGAATGGGCATCAGCTACCGATCAATTGTCATTCGTCGTGGTTGACAGCCCAACATATGCAAACGTGGACTGCGAATGGACAACAGATTTGACAAAACGAGAAAACTCATTCGCAAGTGGTGAAGCGAACTCTATTCCTCATGAAGCAACAGGAACAATTTCTGCTACTGCCCTGATATTTCTTGACGCAAAGAACATGATGAGCGATTCCGAGTTTTACGATGTCTGCTTACACGAGTTGGGACATGCTTTAGGTCTTAAACATTCATCGCACCCTGAGGACATCATGTACTGGACAACCTCTGCGGGCCCTGATCATGGACGAAACTTGCGACATCTATCGAAAGGAGACATTAGCCGTATAAGAATGTTCTACAGTGATCGATTCCAAGCCAGAAAGATCGCTCTGGACTTCGCACAAGCCGCATACGTCAAAAGAGAATACGAAAAGGCATATGATTTTCTGTCTCCGGCGGAGCGGGCAAAGATCTCTGTAATTCAGTTTCAGCAACAGATCGAGAAGGACCATCCCGCCTCACGTCCGTTGTCTTTGCAGGTCATCCATGAAACGCTTCTGCCGGATCTTGTGGAATTTAAGCTGCTCGGCACCAATGGAGAAGAGATGTTCTACTATGACGTGGCAGTGCATGCCGATGGTGGCGCGTTCCAAGTAGATCAGTCACGTCGAGTAGCGGGCACAAAATTGAGAATCAGAGAGCATCGTGGTCAAAAAATCGAGTTGGAAGAACTATGATCTGACGGCTTCAGATTTTCGCTTCAGTCGAATCCGTCTCCCGTGCCACCTTGCCTGTTGCTGATCTATAAACTGAAAGCACAGAGATGTGAGAATAGCTCTGCTTCGAGCCCTGTGGAACTATCTCGATCGAGATGCTGCCTGGCAAGTGCTGGAGCGATACTCAAACTCGAGTGAGTCAAGCATTGCCCTGCATCTGTTGAATAAGCACGCCGGCCCAGCAAGCGGCGAATAGTTAAAAGGCTAAATACACTGCCCACTGGCCTTTCAGAACAAGTTCAGGATCTCGTTCTGTGACACTTGGGCGGATATTAGTAGGCAGGCAACAAGTGCTTAACAAAATGGTTCCTTTGTTTAGCCAAGAGGATGATCAAAGACAAATCCTGCACCACATCCGGTGCTCCACTTGCTTGTAACCTTGCAGTTTTGAAAGGCCTGCGCACCCACGTCCGAACTTGCCTTCTGTTGCTGATCTCTTTTGATAAGTATATATACAAGAATCATCGAAATGTCCATTGTGGAAACTCAGCTCAAATCATAAAGAGAATGTCCAGTCTCCTGAATTATTGCACCAATTATTAGTCTCACAATCAAGGGCGGGGTTGGCTGATGAGAACGCAAAAAGTACCTCGAGTGAATACGCCCTAGCGGTAAGATTGCGCAATTCTGCCAACAACCTGCTGTTTGGAAAAGAATAATCGTGTGAGTGATACCAAACTGACCATTAAATACTTGCTATGTTTGCGCTGATGACCCTTCCGGTACGCTTGTTAAATATCAAATGAGTTGCTAAAAGAGCTTGATTATTCCATGAACCAGTGTTAACATACTTTTGTATGGTAGCACTGAGAATCAAGGCTGCGGTTACAATTAGCGTATTGCGTCTGGTGCGTTGCTGGAGGAAACATGGAGCATAAGCTCACAGTTTTAAAACTGTTTTTGGATGCTCTTGGTATTGAATGCAATATCAAAGATGTAAACGATAGAAAAGCTATGCAGAAAGCTGTTTATATTGGACAGCAGCTATCCGGTATTGACCTTGGTTACCGCTACGGCTGGTACAAGCTAGGACCGTACTGTCCTTCGCTTACCGACGACTATTACAACCTTGTCCGGGCGCTTAGAGTAGAAAAAGATGCAATTGCAGATAAGCAGCTGCCAACGCAAATTTCACAAAAACTGACTAAGTTGAAAACCATCATGAGTCCGCCCAGAGGGTGGCATCTTGCCAAAGAAGACTGGCTTGAACTGGTTGCTTCGTATCACTATTTGCTGCATGTGCGAAGAAAAAATCACAAAGAAGCTGTTGAGATATTGCAGGCTGAAAAATCGCGCTTAGCTTCGAAGGTTGATCTGGTGCTAACCGCTTTGAACACATACTCTACTTAAATGGTAGAGCCTCACAAGAGAATAGCGGATCCAGTCCATGGAACAATATCGCTAAGCAGATTCGAATCTCAAATAATCGAGACTCGAGCTTTTCAGCGTTTACGAAATGTAAAACAGCTTGGACTGGCATACTTGGTCTATCCAGGCGCTGATTATTCGAGATTCTCGCACAGTTTGGGAGCATGCCACATTGCAGCGGAAATTCTAGACAGGCTGGACAGAAAACTTCAGCTCCAGTTTTGGGGCACGAGTGAGAAGATCAAGAACATGCGACTTTTGCGAATCGCCGCTCTGTTGCACGATGTCGGCCACTATCCGTTTTCTCACACCATGGAGCACGCCATAGAACAGTATTACTATGAGGCGTGGACACATGGTGGCAACAGCGACATTTCGACTTTCAAAAAACCGCTAGATCATGAACTTGTTGGCAAGAGAATCATTGAACATGATCCAGAAATCTCTACATTATTGAACAACGAAGGGATCGATGCCAAAGAACTTTCGGCCATCTTTCGAAAAGAGGAAGGACGAGAAGCCAAACTAACCAATCTTGTCAGCGCGGATCTCGACGTAGATAGGTTGGATTATCTCCAACGCACTGCGCATCATACGAGTCTCCCATATGGAAATGTGGACACGCGCTATCTGTTGAGTCAGGTGCGGATCGACAATGAATTTAGAATGGCGATTAGCAGTAAGGCTCTGAGAACCGCAGAACATCTACTTCTTGGACGCTACTTCGATTATATGCAAGTAAGTTTTCACAAGACTGTTGCGGCGATTGAATGGTTGCTATCTGATGTGATTCACGGACTTCTAGCTGAAAACCTTACAAAATGTTCCCAGCAGGATGTGATCAGTTTGATCGAATCTGGTGAGTGGTCTCAATTTGATGATACGCAGTTGCTGAACACAATCCGTATCTATGAGCAGAGCACAGCAGATCCAATCGGAAAACACAAAGCACATTGTTTGCTGAACCGAAAAATTCCCTGTCTTATAGCTGAGTTAGAAATTGTCGAGAATAGAGGTTATGAGGATCAGTTCGATGACTTCAAGAGTACCGTCGAGAAGAGAGTGGCACACTGGGCGAATGAGGCCGGTATCGATATCAAATATTGGCATGTTTGGCATAAGAAAAGATCGCTTACTGGAGTCGGCAGTAACACAAAAGACGATCCCGAGTTTGAAGAAAAGGCAGAGAAAGCCGTAAGAATAATGGACTCTGAATCTCAGGTATCCTTTCCAATAACCGATTACCGCCCATCGCTCATGAGAATTTTAGGAAACTATGAACTCTTTGCGCTCAGAGTCTACGTATTGATCGACGAACTTGATGATCTCAAGAGGCAAATTCGAAAAGAATTAAAAAGAAAAATCTACGAAGACTTTGAGGACGCCGCGTGGAAATAATAGTTTATGGCGTGTCGCTTTAGTATTTTGCCATGCTTTGATGATGCAATCGGAGTAGCAAGATACAGAAGGAGCTGCAAGAGAGCCAATAGCGCGGACCGATTTGAGAAGAGTTCGCGATGCAGTAAACTTGCCACTGTTTCTTTCGCCGAATCAGGCACCGAAACCGGTGCTTAACAAAA
>Ga0182024_10003152_pt1 | contig 39701 bp, 36 predicted proteins | sample P32metaG_FD_120480 | JGI IMG/M metagenome (GOLD analysis project Ga0182024, IMG submission 120480) | Permafrost microbial communities from Stordalen Mire, Sweden - P3-2 metaG (Illumina Assembly) | ecosystem: Environmental > Terrestrial > Soil > Wetlands > Permafrost | place: Sweden: Stordalen...
CGCGCACGTGGGGCCGGGCGTGATTCTGGGCGGGCAGGCGGGCGTCTTCAGTGGTGCGACAGTGACCAATGAAGGCCTGAAACCGGGGACAGTGCATTGGGGCACGCCTGCGCGGCCGCTGCGAGATGTGCTCAGGGAACAGGCGACGCTGGCGCGGTTGGCGAAGAAGAAGAAGACGGCTTCTAGCTCCTAGCCTCTAGCTCTCGCGGAGCTGAACCATCGGTTTTTCACTTGCGCCAGAAATGCGGAGCGGCTTGTAGATCAAGTCAAGGATTCGGGCGATGGCGGTGATTGTCGTTGGCGGGGGCGGACGCGGCGCTGGGAAGACGGCGCTGGTTTGCGGCCTCATGCGCGCGTTGACGGAGATTTCCTGGACAGCGGTTAAGATCACGACGCATGAGCACGGGCTCGGCGAGACGACTCCGATTTGGGAAGAGACTGCGCCGGGACACGGGACCGATACTGCGCGCTATCTGGCTGCGGGAGCGAGGCGCGCGCTGCTGGTAACGGCGGGCGATGATACGCTGGGGCCGATTGTGGAGCAGATTCTTCAGGAACATTCGCCAGCGCCTGGCTCGATCAATGTGAGAGCGAAAAGGGTTGGCGCGAAAGACGCCGGGGCGATCAGGGCCGGCATCATCATCGAATCGAATAGCGTGCTGCGCCATCTTCGTCCCGACGTTTGCCTTTGCGCAGCGACCAGTCCGTGGGCTGGGCAAAAGGCCTCGTTCGATCTGCTGATGGAGCACGTCGATGCAACGGTCGAGCTGGCCGGGCACGATCACATTATTGAAGCCGAGAAGATTACTTTTCGCCTCGCTTCGCTGGAGCGTGTGTCGCCGACGATGTTGGACTGGCTGCAGGAGCGGCTCGGGGAACGCAGGGAATAGTCACCCCTTCGAGCAGAGACCGCTCAATGGGGGCCCCGGCAGGGAATAGCCAATAAGGAATAGGAACCGAGCGCTGTGAAACCACGCTCATTATTTTTCTGTCCAGAAACGCACGCTTGAGCATCGGGGCCTGAAGGCCTGATGGATCCGCGGGCCCACAGGTGTGACCGCCTCGCTTGACTTCCTTGGCACGCGGCGATACCGTGAGCCAACATTCCCTGGAACTGCGCTTGTGTTCTATAGAGAGACAGGCGGAGTGTGCGAATTTTGGACACTGCATCAATATCGAACAGCGCAAATTCGGACAACAGCGCAGATTCAGGTGGTGCGGCTGCCATAACGGCAGAGCTGACAAGTCCCGGGCCGACGGGGGCGTCGAGCTCCGAATCGGTTCGCCCGCCGCAACTCGATGAGGATCGCCTCGCTTGGCTGGCCCTGACGCTGGCTCCGGGATTGGGGCCCAAGCGGATTATTGACGCCGTGAAGCAACTCAAGTCCGCCAGCCAGATCTTTACTCTGCCACTGACGGCTCTCGAAGGACTCCGATTTCCCGCGGCCGCGGCGCAGTTTCTGTTTGACGGCAAGGGGCGGTGCGCTGCTGAAGAAGAGTGGGAACGTGTGGCTGCGCAAGGCGCAACGCTAGTGAGCTACTCGTGCTCGAATTATCCGGAGCGTCTGCGCGAGATTTATGATCCACCACCGATTCTGTGGGTGCGGGGCGACGCGAAGCTGTTGAGCCGGCCCGCGATCGCGGTGGTAGGAACGCGGCATCCGACGCCATACGGGACGGGCATTGCCGAGATGCTGTCGCGGGACCTCGCTGCGCGCCGGTTATTAATTGTCAGTGGCATGGCGCGCGGCATCGACTCTTGCGCGCACAAGGGAGCGCTGGCTGCGCGTATGCCCACGGTTGCAGTGTGGGGAACGGGGATTGACGTGGTTTATCCGAAGGAGAATAGGAAACTGGCCGAGGAGATCCTCGCGCTTGGCGGAGCCATCGTGAGCGAGTTGCCTCTGGGAACCTTTCCGGCACCGCAGAATTTTCCCAGGCGCAATCGGATTTTAAGCGGCCTGTGCATTGCGGTTCTGGTGGTTGAGGCCGGAGAAAACTCGGGAACGCGGGTCACCGCTCGGTGCGCCGCGGAGCAGAATCGGGACCTGTTCGCCGTTCCGGGCAATGTGACCAACAAAGGCTCATGGACCCCTAACACATTGATAAAACAGGGGGCTAAGCTCGTAGCGACCTGGGAAGACGTTTGGGAGGAGCTGCCCTCGGCGGTGCGGTTGGAGCTTGAGGCGGAATCGCCTTCTGCATCCAAACCGGAAGCTGGAGCATCTCTACTGCCTGACCCAGTGCTGCGGCCCCAGGAGGCTATTGTGCTGGAGGTTCTACGCGCCGATGAGAGTCTGCAGATCGACGAGATCCTTGACCGGTTAGAGACTCAACTCACTTCATCAGAGGTATTTACAGCGCTTTTTGAGCTGGAGATGGCGGGCCGGGTGAGGCAGCTGCCGGGGAAGAACTACGTGCGGACGATGTAAGGGCAGGCGATAGGGATTAGCCCGTACGGAGTAACACCCGGCGACTTTCCCATTTTGCAAGAATGCCCGGTTCAAATGCCCGACTGCCGAAATATGGAAGTTACTTTTCGGATTCGCCTCTATTAATAGATGCAAAGAGATGGATTCGCGGCGGTTTGCGGGCCGCTGAGGGCGGTTCCCATATAGGTAATTGGGATAGGATTGCGCGAAAAATCGTATGCGCAGGTGGAAATGGTGGGGTATTCCGTGCTACGGTGCAAGCCTTGCGGCCATTTTCTGCCGGAGCCGGCGAGCAGACGCTTTCAGGGCGGGCTCGCTGACGCAGAACTTGGCGCAGAAGCGGCCGATGGAACGGAACGGCTGTGAGAGAGTCAAACAGTGAGCTAATTAAGGGAAGCGGGCAAGGGAACGAGCACGCGAGCAGTATCGAGAGGAAATCGGGTTAAGGGATGGCAACAACAAAATCATTGGTGATCGTTGAGTCGCCGGCCAAAGCGAAGACGATCGAAAAATATCTGGGCAAGGGATTCGATGTGAAGGCCTCGGTGGGGCACATCATGGACCTGCCCAAGAACGAACTTGGCGTGGAGCTGAAGAACCGCACCTTCGAGCCCGAGCTGATTGTGTCTCCGGGCAAAGAAAAGGTTGTGGAGCAGTTGAAGAAAGCGGCCGCGAAGGCCGACGAGATCTATCTGGCGCCTGACCCCGATCGAGAGGGCGAGGCGATTGCTTACCACCTTGCAATCCAACTGGGGACGAACGCCAAAGAGAGAAAAAAGATTCACCGCGTAACCTTCAACGAGATTACGAAGAAGGCCGTGCAGGAAGCATTCAAGCACGCACGCGACATCGATCAGAATCTGGTGGCTGCGCAGCAGACGCGGCGCGTGCTCGATCGCCTGGTGGGCTACCAGATTTCGCCACTGCTTTGGGACAAGGTGCGGCGCGGGCTTTCAGCGGGGCGCGTGCAGACTGTCGCACTGCGGCTGATTGTGGAGCGGGAACGCGAGATTCGCGCGTTTCAGCCGGTGGAGTACTGGACGCTTGAGGCGCTGCTCCATCCTGAAAAGCAGAGCGACCAGAAATTCAAAGCGAAATTTATCGGCATCGACGGTGAGCCTGTCCGCGTGCCGAACGGTGCGGACAAGGACGGCAAAGAGCAGTTCATCGCGAGCGCGCTGCCCGACAAAAATCAGATGGATGAGGTGTTGGCCGCGCTCGAAAAGGCTGACTGGTCGATTACCGGCGTGCAGGCGCGCGAACAGCAGCGCCGGCCGCTGGCCCCTTTCATTACCAGCCAATTGCAGCGCGATGCCGCGAACAAGCTGGGCTTTAATGTGCGGCGCACCATGGGCGTGGCACAGCGGCTTTATGAAGGCGTTGATCTGGGCGATGAGGGCACAACAGGCCTCATCACTTACATGCGTACCGATTCGCCGCGAGTGTCGCCTGAAGCAATAACAGGCGCGCGTGAGTGGATTGGGAAAGAACTCGGCGGCCAGTATCTGCCGGAGGCGCCCAACACGTACAAGGGAAAGAAGGACGCGCAGGACGCGCACGAGGCCATCCGGCCGACGGATGCTGCGCGCACACCGGAGTCGATTGCGCGGTATTTGAGTGACGAGCAACTGAAGCTCTACACGCTAATATGGCGACGCTTCGTTGCTTCGCAGATGGTTCCTGCGGTCTATGACGTGACGACGGCAACTATTGCCGCAGTCTCGCGCACGACGCGCAAGACATACGATTTCCGCGTGAGCGGCTCCGTGATGCGTTTCGACGGATTCCTGAAGGTCTACGAAGTTTCAGAAGACAAGAAGGACGACAACGATGAGAGCGCCAACCGGCTGCCGAACCTCGATGGCGTAAAGGCGCTGGGGCTTGACGAGTTGCTGCCGGAAGATCATTTCACGCAGCCGCCGCCGCGTTACAACGAATCTTCGCTGGTGAAGGAGCTGGAAGAGCGGGGCATCGGCAGGCCTTCGACCTATGCGTCGATTATTAGCACCATTCAGGACCGGGAATATGTGGTCAAGCATGGCGGCTCGCGTGGACGTTTTTACCCGACAGAGATCGGCGTGGTGGTATGCGACCTGCTCGTCGAAAACTTCCCGTACATCTTCGACACCACTTACACGGCCAAGCTGGAAACGGAACTGGATGACATTGAAGAAGGCACCGAGAAGTGGACCGATCTGCTGAACGGCTTCTACGACCACTTTGAAGGCGAATTGAAAGACGCCGGGAAGAAGATGCGGAACATCAAGCGCATGGAGGAAGTGACGGGCGAGAAGTGCGAACTGTGCGGCTCTCCTCTGGTTTTGAAGTGGGGTAAATTTGGCACTTTCTTTGCTTGTTCTGCCTACAACAAGAAAGATCCGACGAGCTGCACGTTCACCAAGGAGAACATCGCATCGAAGCCCGACCTGAATACGCCTGAGGCGCAGGAAGCCGGCGATACCGAGGAGTACTGCGAGAACTGCGGCAAGGTGATGGTGATGCGGCGCGGCATCTTCGGGCCGTTCATGGCCTGTCCGGACTATAATGGCGATCCGCCGTGCAAGACCTTCCGCAAGCTGAGCCAGAAGCAGCAGCAGAAGCCGCCCGAGCCTACCGGCGAACCTTGCCCAGTGTGCGGCAAGCCGCTGGTGCTGCGCCAGGGCGCGTACGGCGAATTCGTCTCGTGCTCCGGGTATCCGAAGTGCAAGTATGTGAAGCAGAATCTGATCGAGGGGATGAAGTGTCCCAAATGCGGCGATGGCGACTTGGCTGAGCGCCGAGCGCGCAGAGGCAACGTCTTCTGGGGCTGCACCAACTATCCCAAGTGCGACTTCACGTCGAACCTGAAGCCGGTAGCGAAGAAGTGTCCGAAGTGCGACAGTCCTTATCTGCTCGAAAAGACACTCAAGTCGGGAGTGTTTTTGGTTTGCCCGAATTTGAAGAAGTCCGCAGAGGAAGAGGCGGCGACCAAGAGGCGCGGGAAGAAAGCGCCTGCTGCTGACCAAGAGAAAGGCGAAGCGAAAAAGGTGGTGTGCGAATATTCGAAGCGTATCGGCGACGCTCCGCCGCCGCCCACAGCCGAAACCCACGGCCCGGTCGCCGAGAAGAAGAAAGAAGAGAACGAAGAGCTGCAGCCGGCGTAAAAGCGGCAGGGACCGAGAGAACGAGGGTCCGAGAACGCGACAGTCAAAGAGCAGTCAATAGGGGAGAAGGGCGCGCCGATATGGTGCGCCGTTCTTGTTTGTGCGAAATGGCACTCCATGCCCTCGGTCGAATCCTGTACCATTGGCAGCGGAGACCCCCGATGCAACGAATGCTGGCCACTGCGGCCGATGCCGAAATTATTTTAAAACTTTACGAGTTGCGCACCGAGGCGGTGATGCGCCAGGCGCGTGCCTGGGTTGGCGGCGAATTCTGGCCGCAGACCGTGGACGAGTTCTACGCTGTATACGAAAACCCGCGCGATCCGCACAATCCTTGGCTTCGCCAGGTTCTCACGTACTGGGAGATGGGGGCGGCGATGGTTCTGCACGGCGCGGTCTCGGCGGAATTGTTTGTGGACTGCAACGGCGAAGGCTTTTTCCTGATGGCCAAATTCGCGCATCTATTGGAAGCAATCCGCGAGAAGAATCCGACTTTTTTCAGCAAAACGACCGAGTTGATTGACCGCTTCTCGGCGGCGTCGCAGCGTTATGAAGCGACCCTGAAGCGCGTTGAGGCTACGCGAAGCGCCCGCGCCACAAAGTGACGGCGGCAGGCGGCCACCGGTCGCCAAGTAACGATCGCCCTTGTCGATGGCCGGTCCCCCAGAGCATGATAGGTAGAGATTCAGTGCGATCGATCTCCGGGAGGTTTCAATGAAGCGTAACTTTTTCATGCTGGCAGCCGTTTTCGCAACGGTCGCCGCGACGGCGATGGCCGCCGATTCAACCAAGAGCACAGGATGGATTTCAGATTCAATGTGCGGCGCAAAGCACGCCGGCACCGGCGCCGACTGCGTGAAGCAGTGCATCAAAGGCGGACTGAAGCCGGTGTTTGTTGACGCGAGCAAGCAGGTCTGGAGCATCGACAACCCGGACACGGTGAAGGATTTCTATGGCGATCAAGTAACCGTGACAGCGACGGAGGATGCAGCGAACAAGAGCATCCACGTCGACTCGATTGTGGCAGCCAAGTAGGCTGCCAAGTATTTCGGCTGGTGAGGCGAACCTGTTTGGTACTCGCCACGCCGCGCAAACTCTGCTAATGTCTTATCGGTTCCTTTCGTCCGGCGATGAGGCAGTCTCTCTCCGGGGCGAGGGAATGGATTGACCGAAAGCAACCGGACAAACATGGCGCGAGCAACATGGAACGGCAGAGTGATTGCCGAGAGCGATCGAACCCAAGAGATGGACGGCGATGTCTATTTCCCCGAATCCAGCCTCAAGCGCGAGTACTTTCGGTCCAGTTCGACCACTTCAACTCATCCATCGAAGGGCCAGGCGCGATTTATGACCGTCGTGATGGACGGACAGGATAATCAGGACGCGGCTTGGTACTATCCCGATCCGAAGCCGGCTGCCCGCAAAATCAAGGGGTACGTGGCGTTCTGGCGGGGAGTGGAAATTGAAAAATAGCCGCCGCTTTCAATACGCCTGAAGTTGATCGAGGGGCAGGCGGACGCGGAAGCAGGTTGACCCCGGCTCCGACTTCACGCTCAGATGGCCGCGGTGCTTGCGCACAATGCGCATGGCGTTGTCGAGGCCGAGACCAAGCCCTTTGCCGGGCGCCTTGGTGGTGAAGAACGGCTCGAAGATGCGCTCCTGCAGTTCAGGGAGAATGCCGGGGCCGTTATCCCAAATCTCCACGAGCAGCATATCGGCCTCAAGCCTGCAAACCACACGAAGGCGACCTTTGTCGCCCATTGCGTCCAGTGCATTTTCAATGAGCGCGGTCCACACCTGGTTCAACTCGCCACTATAGGCGCTGATCCGTGGCAGGTCCGGTTGGTACTCGCGTTCAACTTCAACGTTCGTCATTCGCGAGCGAAACATCTGCAACGTTGCGTCGATGCCCGCAGGCACGTCGACCTCGAGGATCGGTGAGCGGTCCATATTGGAGTAGTCCTTGACCGCTCCGATGAGATCGAAGATGCGCGCTGTAGAGTTGACGATGGTCTCGGCCGCACGCGCTGAACGCAGATAGCGAGCGAAATACTGCAGTGGAACGCAACATTCAGACGGGCTGAGAAACCCACGAAGCTCGTCGAGATCAGCCGTGGTCACGCGCTGCTCGGCCAGTTGCGCCGCCACTTCCCAAACGTCACCGCATTCAGCATCGGTGAGCCATGCGCGAAGCGATTCTTCGCGGCGGATGAATCCCAGCGCATCGGTTTCGGAAGGCGGATCGAGAGTTTCACCCGAGCGGCAGAAGATATTCTCCTCCCATGCCTCGATTTTCCCCATCTTTTCCTCAGTTAAACCAAGACTGATGAGCTTGATGCGAGCGCTTCGGTTGGCGCGAAAGGCAGCGAGCAGGGTTGCAGCGGCGCGTTGCGCGGCCGATGCGGGGTTGTTGAGCTCGTGCGCCAGATTTCCGGCCAGTTGACCGAGAGCCGCGAGTTTCTCAGCCTGTTGCTCGATGCGGGTGACCTCGCGCACGCGATCGAGCAAAGTAGTGACTACGCGCTGCGCCATGGACGGGATGGCTGCCAACATCTCAGGAAAGACCGAGCGATGAATGATCAGCGCCCACACGGGCGAAATGGCGAAACCCTGTCCGCCGTAAGTCTTCATGCGCGAGAAGGGCATTACGCCGGTCATCTGCCCGGTGCGGCCGATGAAGAGCGCCATCGGCCCGCCATGCTGGCGGCGAACGTGAATCTCGCCCTTTAGGATAAGCACCATATGCTCGGCTGCTGCGCCTTCCTCGTAAAGCACGTCGCCCGGATTGGCCGTCATTTCCTGGCCGTGTCGCGCCAGCCACAGGCGATCCTCAAGAGGCAGGCCATGCAAAGGGCCGATGCGATCGAGGGCTTCGGCGATCTCTTCGACTGGTGTAGCTGTGACGGGCGGGACGACAGCGGAAGAAAGCATTAGGGGACCTCCAGGGCAGTTCCTGATAAGAAAGGATAGCCGATGGGCACGACGGGGAGATGAACGTTAGCGTCGTTCCGGCGCGGTGGATTTGTGCTCGTATTCAGTTGACCGATCGGACGCCTGTGTCTTGGATCGGGGCGAGACGTTCCAAGCGTCCGCAACGATGTAGAGCGGACGCCCTTTGCTCTCCTCGAAGATCTTGCCAACATACTCTCCCAAAATGCCGACGGTAATCAGCAGGGCTGCGTTGCTCATGCAGAGCACGATCATGAGCGAGGTCCAGCCTGGGACCGTTCGACCTGAGAAATGCGAAACGATTGCCCTTACCGCTTCCTCAACCGCAAGCAGCGCCATCAATCCGCCCGCGAAAAAGCTCATGCGCAAGGGCAATGGAGAAAAGGAAACGGCTGCATACCACGCCAGTCGGATCATGCGGCTGAGCGGATACTTGGTGGTTCCGGCCACGCGCGCCTGCCGCTCATAGCGCACGCAGATTTGCGGATAGCCAACCCAGGCGACCATGCCGCGCAGAAAGCGGTGCAATTCGCGCATGGAGCGAAGACTGTCAACGCAGCGGCGCGACATCAGCCGAAAGTCGCCGACGTCGTGCGGCAACGATTTGAGGAAAAAGATCTGCATCAGGCGGTAAAAAAACCATGCGGTGGCGCGCTTGAAGACGTTCTCGCCCTTGCGAACCGTTCGCTGACCGCAAACGACGTCGTAGCCATTGCGATACTGCGCGACCATTTCGTGAATCACATCGAGCGGATCCTGCAAATCGGCATCGATAAGAACTACTGCGTCGCCGGCGGCATAGTCCACTCCGGCGGTTGCCGCCAATTGGTGGCCGAAGTTGCGCGAGAGGCTCAGGACCTTAATGCGCCGGTCGCGAGCGCTCCAGTCGGCAAGGAACTCGAGGGTGCGGTCGCTGCTGCCGTCATTCACCAGAACAACTTCACAGGGATATGGCGAGTCATTGATGAGACGGGTCATCTCGGCGGCAAACAACGGAAGGCTGTGCTCCTCGTTGTAGCAGGGAACGACGAGCGACAAGAGAGCAGGGTCGGGCCGGGTTTGCAGATAGCCGGTAGGCATTGTCAGCGGTCCGTCAACGTTAGAGCCGTGGTTTCAGGAGCGAAGCCATCGACCATGATGGTATCGCCTGCGACCGCTCTATGGCCACGGCGCGAGGTTTATCTGGCTTCAGAGGCGAGGTCGCGGTTGGCGGCTTCTGCTGGTTTTCGCGGTTCGCCGCGCCGCAACGAGAGAGCCCCGGCGACTCCGAGGACAACGACTGCAGGTTCAAGCGGCTGCCGGTAGTCCATCATGGGATGCGTGAGATAGTAGGTGACGGGAAAAATGAGGATGATCAACAGATATGGCATGACCGCAGTGCGATTCGTGCGCCACAGGCTGCGAATGCCCAGCAGCATGAACAGCGTGACCGTGGAGACATAGAAGACCATCTCCGGCGTGAATGGCTGATCGCGGAGTTCCTGAGGAGAAAAACTCCAATAACCGGTCCAGTAATAGACGATGCGCCGCAGCGTCTTGACGACCAGAAATGCGTAATGAGGGTGATTCCTGAGGTCATCGAGGGACATAACCTTCTTTTGCGCAAGATAAGGGATCTCGCCCACGGTGAGATATTTCTGCAGCTCCGCAGGGCTGTCGGCCGGATATCCGCGATCGCCGGCCGTTGGCGGCGAGGTGTGGTCGTTGGGTGCGTTGCCAAAGTCATCGGCATAGAGCTCAAGCCAGATATTGTCGCGGATGGGTACGATGACACCGAGCTCGCGGTAGTTGCGGATGGTCCACGGTGTGAGCACGGCGAAGAACGTGATCAGGGTAAGCGCGCCGTTGAGCACCCAGCGATTGCCCGCCTTGTGCGCTTGCCAAAGAGCGAAGCCGAGCAAGAACGGCAGTGTGGACATGATGGAGGCGTTGGAGTGCGCGGTAATTCCGTAAAGGGCGCCAAAGCCGATCCACGCTAGCGGTTTGGCAGACTGGTGAATGCGCTGCGCGACGCAGAAACAGGTTGTGAATAGCAGACTGGTGAGCGAGTATTCCCATACTCGACCTGCCGAGAAATAAATTGCGAAGGGATAGAGCGCCCATGCCCATGCTGCAATTTTGGCGCCACGAAGCCCGAGTGAGTATTTGGCGCTGAAATAAACGGGAATGCAGGTGAGCGTGGAGAGAACGCTGTTGATGGTGAGAATGACGAATGCCGAGGCGAGGGAGTAGACGCCAAAGATGTGAAAGACCAGCGAGAGCAACCCGGGATAGAGCGGAGACATGATGGCGGTGGGCCCGCTCAACGGATAGTAGGGCGAAGAGAAGCCGTGCCCGGTGGCGAGTGCGCGCGCAATCCAACCCATCTCCCAGCCGAATGCTTCATAGTGCTTGTCCGCGTCGGGCAGGTCGCGATAGGTAAAGAAGACGACGACCATCCGAATGGCCAGTGCGACCAGGAGCGCAGGAAAAATCTGCCGCAGCCAGCCGGCCGGCTCTGCAGGCGCGACAGGGTTTTCTTGTGGACCTCGGAAAATTGAGTTGTTCGTCATGGAAACGGTTCGTTCAATTGTTTCATAAGCAGATCGTCGCCTGACCTCGCCAGGACCTTGGTGATAAAGACGATTCTCGCGGGACGCCGGACGGAGAACGTCATCGAGGTCTTTTGCGCATCTGATCGCGTCGCATCAGATCGCGCGCGAACGCCGCGTAGTAGACTGGGCCTTGATTTTTATCGCCGGAGCACGCACGATGCAAATTACATTTGCCGCCTCGGAGGCCACTCCCTTTGCCAAGAGTGGAGGGCTAGCCGATGTTGTAGGCGCGCTGCCTCGCGAATTGGTGAAGCTTGGGCACAAAGTAACGGTCTTCCTGCCGTTTTATGCGCGCGTTCGGCAGCACATCGAAAGTGACGGGGGGAGTGAGCCGCGCTATGCGATCCGCTCGTTGACGATCCCCTTCAACAACAACAACCGATTTGCCGGGGTGGTTGACAGCGGTGTTCGCGACGGGGTGCAGCATTACTTTATTGATTGTCCGGAATTGTTTGATCGCAAAGAGCTTTATGGTCCAAGCGGCGCGGAATATTCCGACAATGCGGAACGTTTTGGCCTGTTTTGCCGCGCGGTTATCGAGGCCACAAAGCAGCTTGGCGTGCCCGACGTCTTTCACGTTCATGATTGGCAGGCCGCGCTGATTCCGGTTTACCTGCGGACGACCTACCTGGCCGACCCCGACCTGCTCCGCGCGGCCACGGTGCTCACCATCCACAACGCCGCTTTTCAAGGATTGTTCCCGCCGAGCACGACTGAACAATTGCTCTTTCCGTGGGATGTATTCACCATGGACAAGCTGGAATATTACGACCGCTTCAATTTCCTCAAGGGCGGAGTAGTGTTTGCCGATTTGCTGACCACCGTAAGCAAAAAATATGCAGAGGAAATTCAAACCCCCGAGTTCGGAGAGCATCTCGAAGGAGTTCTTCACAAGCGCGCGGGCGACCTGCGCGGAATTCTGAACGGCGTGGACTATGCGCTTTGGAATCCGGCGACGGACGGTCATCTCGCCGCGCACTTCACGCCTGAAAATCTTGAAGGCAAGCATGCCTGCCGCGCCGACCTGCTGCATGCCTTTGGCCTGGACAGTGTGGCGGAAACGAGTCCGGTCATCGGCATCGTCTCGCGATTTGCCAAGCAGAAAGGCTTCGACATATTGGCCGAGATTACCGAAGAGATTGCCGAGCGCGATGTTGCAGTGGTGGCACTGGGAACCCATGACCCCTACTATGAAAATCTGTTTCGCGAGTGGGCCTTCCGCCATCCGGCGAACATTGCGGTGCAGATTCGCTACGACGAGACGCTTGCTCACAAGATCGAGGCCGGCGCCGACATGTTTCTGATGCCATCGCGCTATGAGCCCTGCGGCCTGAACCAGATTTACTCGCTCAAATACGGAACGGTGCCCATTGTGCGCGCCACCGGCGGTCTAGACGACACGATCGAAGAGTGGGATGCGAAAAAGGGAACAGGAACGGGTTTCAAGTTTGCAGGCTTCGATTCCAAAGACTTGCTCGCCGAAATCGACCGCGCGATGGAGGCGTTCCAAGACAAAAAAAGCTGGACGCGCCTGATGCGTAACGGCATGGCGCGCGACTACAGCTGGTCAGGACCAGCGAAGGAATATGCGCGGGTTTACGAGGAGGCTGCGCGGGGCAGGTGAGCGCAGGCTCCCGCCTCTTCCTGCTAGCCTGTGAGCTCTTGTAGAACAACTTTTTCTGGAGGATTGCGATGCAAATTCGTTGGATGGTTGTCTGTTGCTTGTTGGGAGCGGGTTCGCTTGCGGCAGTGGCGCAGGCGGGTGACACAGCAAGTGGACCGCCTGCGGGGACGATTATTACCCCGGCCGTTGCGCTCGATTGGCAGTTAACAATCATTGAAAACGAGATGATGGGCGCGGTGAAGGCCATGCCCGCCGACAAGTTTGATTTCGCTCCGAGCCAGGCGATCTTCGTGCCGGGCCAAAAGACCGAATTTGCCACGGTGAGGACTTTTGCGCAACAAGCCACCCATGTGGCACAGGCCAACTACTTTTTCTACAGTTCAGTGAGCGGGCTTAAGCCGGACGTGGATATGGAGGGACTGCCGAAGTTGACGAAGAAGGACGACGTTGTAGCCGCACTGGCAGGCTCGTTTGCGTTCGCTCACAAGGCCATCGCCTCGCTTACGCCGGCCAACGCGTTTGAAGTGATCAAAACGCCGGAACCGTTCATCGCGACGCGCGCAACGCTCGCGTCTTTTGGGGTTTCCCACGCGTTCGACCACTATGGCCAGATGGTGGAATATTTACGCATGAACGGGATCGTACCGCCGGCCAGCGCAAAATAGTGCAGCACGATGAAGACACTGGCCAACGCACAGGACAGGGCTGAAATCATTCGGCGCCTTGCGTCGATCGGTCCAGCGAGCCGACGAAGATGGGGCGTGATGAATATTAGCCAGATGATCTGTCATTTAAGCGATGCGTTTCGCGTAGCGCTTGACGATAAGCCAGCAAAGGCTGTCAAGAATCGGTACAACGGACCGTTGATGAGGTGGTTGGCTCTATGGCTCCCGCTTCCATGGCCACACGGCGTGCCCACCGTCCCGGAGTGCGATGCCAAAATCGGAGGAACTCCGCCGGCGGAGTTGGAGCGAGACAAAGGCGAACTTTTCGCATTGCTCGATCGATTCGCAGCCCATCCAAACGAGGTTGCGCAGCACGCGCATCCGTTTTTTGGATTAATGACCGGGAAGGAATGGATGCGCTGGGGGTATCTGCACCTGAATCATCATCTGCGTCAATTCGGCGCCTAGGCGCGAGCGCCGATCCTGATCTTGAGCACATCTTCGATAATGTCCGCGGCGCGCTCGGGGCCGTCGATCTGCGCCATTGCGGATTGCAGCCGACGCGCCGCATTGCGATACGATTCGTCCTCGAGAACTGCGCGCACGGCCGAACGCAGGCGCTCGGCATTGGCCTTGCGCGGAGGAACCACGATGCCTGCTCCGTGTGTTGCAACGCGCGACGCGACTCCCGGCTGGTCGTTTCCCAGGGGTATGCACACAAGTGGCACGCCTTCTGCCAGCGACTCCAGCACTGTGTTCAATCCTGCGTGCGTGACTACGAGCGATGCGCGCTTTACCAACTCCAACTGCGGCGCGAATCTCACCACCAGCGGATCGTCACTCAGATCGCGAAGGCGATCTGGTTCCAGGCCGCCACCAAGCGAGATCACCAGTTGGACATTCAGGCCAGCGCATGCCTCGGCGATTTTGCGGAAAATGCCAAGTGATCGATTCTGCAGCGTGCCAAGCGACGCGTACACCAGCGGCCGGCCGTCGAGCCGCTCCCAGGCGAAGTCCACCGCAGGCCGCAGCGCCGCGTCTACAAAAGGCCCCGTGTAATAGAGATGCGGAGGCGGAGGCTCGATATCGAACTCGAGCGCCCGCGGCAACTGCGTGATCTGCGCCAGGTTTGATAATCCGTCGCCGGGACGCCTGCCCACTTTCAGTCCCCAGGCGGAGCGCCGCTCATTGACGGCCGCAAAAATCGGCGCCGCCAGACGAATCAGGACATGGATAGCGATCTCATTGCGCAGGCGGCTCCACCATTTCTGGCTTCCCGACCAGCCAAAGTAAAACGGAGGATATCGATTGTCTTGCACCATCGGCGGAATGAGCGCGAGCGATACGAACGGCAGGCCAAGATATTCGGCAATGTTGTTGGCCATGTCCGCTTCGTCGACCAGTAACGCGTCCAAGTTGGCTTTGCGAACCGCCTCGAGCCCGTCGCGGAGCACCATGCGCGCGGTGTTACTGACTCTCTCCATCGTGAACCGGATGATCTGGAGACCCTTCATTTCGCCCAGTTGCCGATCGAGTTGTTCGAGCGTTCCCAGAGGGTAGTCGCTTTGGCCAATCAGGCAGAACTCGATTCCTGCGGCCTTTACGCGGGCTTCGATATCGGGGATTCCGAAGATGACGATTGAGTGCCCGCGCTGCTGCAAGCGGCGAGCCAGCGCGGTCAATGGGTTCAGGTGACCTGTGCCTGGAAAACAGAATGCGCCGAGCCTTGCCATGCCTCACCATGCTACAAGAATCCCGCGACGAGAATCGCGGAATTCCAATTGCGCCTTGTCGCAGGATTTCTGCTGCCAGGGCTAGTTATGCTTGCCCTTCCACTCTTCGTAGGGGCCCTGGAAATCCTCAATGCCGTTGTCGTTGAAGATCCACAAACGCGTTGCGACTTCGTCGATCAGGTCGTGATCGTGGGTGACGAGTAGCACCGTGCCCTCGTAACGTTGAAGCGCAATGTTGAGCGCGTTGATGGCTTCGAGGTCGAGGTGGTTGGTCGGCTCGTCAAAGATGAGAATGTTTGGCTTGGTGAGGATCAGCTTGCAAAATGCAAGACGCGCCTGCTCGCCGCCCGAGAGCGCCTTCGTCGGCTTGGAGCCTTCTTCGCCGGAGAAAAGCATTTGGCCCAGGATGCCGCGGATGTCTTCAATGTGCGCGGCGGGGTTCCACTGGTGCAGCCAATCGGCCACGGTTAGGCCGTGCGAGATGGTTGCGCCAACGTCCTGCGGAAAATAGCCCACCTGCGCCTCGTGGCCCCAGAAGACTGAGCCAGAATCGAGCGTAAAATCCTTCTCCGCGAGGCCCGGATAGTTGGCCAGCAGGCTCTTCAGCAGAGTGGTTTTGCCAGCGCCGTTCCGGCCCATGAGGCAAATCCGTTCGCCGCGAAGGACATTTGCGGTAAAGCCATCAATAACTTTCAGATCGTCGTAATATTTCGTCAAATGCTTCAACTCAAGAACGTGTTTTCCGCTAGGCCGAACCTGATCGAATTTAATGAACGGCCGCTGGATGTTGGAGCGCGCCAGTTCGTTGGTCTGCAGGCGCTCTACTTCTTTGCGCCGGCTGGTGACCTGGCTGGAGCGTGTGCCCGCGGCAAACCGGGCGATGAACTCGTTGAGCTGAGCGATTTTTTTCTCGCGCTGCGCGATCTGCGATTCGAGCGTGGAGCGAATCTGCGTCTTGGCCATCACCATGTCATCGTAGCCACCGGTATAGGTGATGATGGTCTGGTAGTCGATGTCGGCGGTATGCGTGGTGACGGAGTTGAGGAAGTGCCGATCGTGCGAAATAGCGATCATGGTTCCGTCGTAACTGGTGAGGAAATCCTGCAGCCAGTGGATCGAATCAAGATCGAGATAGTTGGTCGGTTCGTCCAGCAGCAGCGCCGGCGGCTTGCCAAAAAGCGCCTGCGCCAGTAGCACACGTACCTTTTGCCCGCCCTGCAGCTCGCCCATTTTGCGGTCGTGTATTGACTCTGAAATGTCCAGGCCGTCAAGCAGCACCGCGGCGTCGCTCTCGGCCGTGTAGCCGTCTTCATCGCCGATGGTGCCTTCGAGCTCGCCCAGGCGCATACCGTCTTCGTTCGACATTTCAGGCTTGGCGTAGATGCGGTCGCGCTCTTCAAGCGCCGCCCACAGCGGCTTGTTGCCCATGATGACCGTGTCAATCACGCGATAAGAATCGAAAGCGAATTGATCCTGGCGCAACACGCCAAGTTTGCGTGGGCGCACAACCGTGCCCTTCTGGGGGTCAAGCTCGCCCGAGAGAACTTTCATGAAGGTCGACTTGCCGGAGCCGTTTGGCCCGGTAAGTCCGTAGCGACGGCCCGGCGTAAAGGCGGTGCTGACGTCCTCAAAGAGGAGCTTTGAGCCGTATCGCATGGTCAAATTGCTGACACTAATCATTGTGGATTCTTGTTTCCTATATGCGGGCCGCGCGCGGTCTGTTGCACCGCTGGGCCGGATCGAGCCGTGTTGATTTGTGGTTTACGAGAAGCGCAGGCAAGCTGCTACTCAGGAAGACTTCGGCTCTCTTATTTTCTCACGAGCAAACCGAGGGCGCATTCAAGCGCACGCCCAGTACGGATCAGCGCCGACGAACTCGGCATCGGCGTCGAGCGGTGTGGGCCAGGAATTCGCCGCGCCTGAAACAAACCCGCCTACTGCGCGGGTGGTGCGGCATACTTGCCGGATTTGGCGTAGAGCCAGTCCCAGCCATCGTCTGGATTGGTGGGATCTTTGGCAACGAAATAGAGGTTGGTGACTGGGCCGAAACACTGGCGGTAGACGAGACCGACGTCGCCGCCGCGGTTAGGCGTGGGAAAGTAGACGCCGAGCATGAAGTAGGCGGGCGGATTGTCGATGCTGAAAACGCCGTTGTGAACCTGATCGGTGATCTCGTGGACGCCGCCGCCGGAAAACGAAGTAGTGCCGTCTGTTGCTACGCCGAATTCGTAGTGGGGCGGGTTGCTCTGGTCGTAGGTGGTGTCGATAGCGGCCTGGTAATGGCGATTGAGAGGCGCCATGGTCTTGGAGGCAACAGCGTGGACAACGATGGTGCACGCGTTCGTTGAGCCGGGGCCGTAGATCCCGTTGACCCAGTTGGCGGCGTCATCTCCAGTTTCGGCTGCAATGAGTTCATCCGCGGTTGGCGGCGGCTTAACGCCGGCGCATGCAGCAGGCAGAACAAAGCGAGACGCGGGTGGCGTGGTGAAAGAGACTTTAGTGATGTCGACCAGCACCATCGGAGGAGTGTTCGGCGCAGCGGCCTGAGCGCGGATCACCAGGCCGTCTTTTTGGTCAAGCCATACTTTTTCCGTCTCCTGCGGCGATGAGCCGGTATAAATCTGCGTTGCAATACCGTTGATCGTCTCGGTGCCCGCGGGCTTGATGTCGCCGCTCGCAATGTCTTTGGTGACCTCAGCGATCATGGCAAAAGGATCACCCCAATCGCCGGAAAAATGGGCCGCACTGCATTGAATGGGGCTGCCACTGGGGTCCCAGGTGATATTGGTTCCGGCTGAGAGGTCATAAAGGCTCAAGGACCGGGATGCGGGTGTGCCGGGCTGCGCCGGCATGGTGAAGTCGACGAGAACCTTTGAGCCGCTGCGGTAAATAGTCGAAGTCGCGCCGGGCACGCCACCTCCCACAGACTGAGTGATGATGTACGCCGTAGGCGGCGTTTGTGCATTCATGACGGCGGCAGAAGCTAGAGCGCAAAGACAGACTGGAACGCAAAAGCAAAAAGGAACGCGTGGAGTCGACATTTAGAAACTCCTTTTGGGGCTGATGAATGGATCCGGAAACGGCAATCAAGATCGAACGATGGGAGCCTGAAAAACGGTTAGCCGATGATATTTGCCGGAGTGGCGGCCGTCAAGACTCGCGATTGTGCCGGAAGCTGCCGTGGGTTGGCTTAGAAGACCTCGCGGATCTTGACGAATGCGTCCAGCTCGATGAGGTGCTGACCGCCAACCCCGTCTAATCGACAGTTTCATAGGAAGACATGGGGTAAGTGTCATTTTTCTTTGGATTCTTCCGCAGGTAAATCACGCGGATACTCGATCCGGATTTATATTCGTCGGAATCCTCATTCGCCCCATCGAACTGCGCATGGTTATCGTCGTAAAATTCGTAGTCGACTCGAAAACTTTTGCCTTTCGGCGCACAGGCGATGACTTCTCCCTCAGTGACCCATCCAATGCGCGCCAATCTTCGTTCTCGATACGAAAAAACCACTATTTTCGCGAACGCGCCGAAAGAAACCAGCAAAACAGTAACATAGACAAAATCCGGCCACATCCACAAGTCCCAAGGGGTTGGATGATTCACGGACGGATCAGAGGGGAGAAACCGGATTGGAATATTCTCTCCCACATGGGCATCCCAGATCATGTCTTCCGAGTTAACCTCGCCTTGATAAACCGCGCCTTCGAAACGAAAACTATAGTAGACCGAGCTCCCGTGACGGCTCGGAAGGACTTTCGTGACCAGGGCAGGCGCGTCCAGGCCCACTCTACTCACTGCCTCAATGTGGCGCGCTTCCTGGACCTTGGAATAGACGTACCACACCGTCAAAAACATAAAAATGCCAAAAACGAATAGAGCGAACGTAAGAGCCGTCTTCGTGTCCGCAGACTGACGCACTTTTCGCGGTATCTCGGCATTAATCTCGCGAAGGCTCAATTCTCTTGGGCTGATAATCTGGTCATCTGAGGCTCCAAACATCCCGTTCTCCTTATGCTCCATCGCTGCCGTTTAGGAGCGGGCACGCGGCCTCTTCCAGCATGAATTAAGAAGACTCAAAAGAGATCAACGAGTTTGGAGAAGGCATCAAGCTCGATGAGGTGCTGACCTTCGGGCGCGGCGTCCACAGTGGCGTGCTCCAGCACCCATGTGTCTTTGTGAAAGAGAAACACCGCATGCAGCCCGGCGGCGAGCGCAGGGTTAACGTCGCTTTTGGGGCTATTGCCAATCATCCAGGTACTCCGCGCGCTAATGCTGTGGCGAAGGACTACTTCACGGTAAGCTGCCGGATCCTTTTCGGCGACAATCTCCACGGCGGCAAAGTAGGTAGCCAGCCCGGAGCGCGCCAGTTTATCGGCCTGCTCCGCGTGGTCGCCCTTTGTCATAAGGATGAGTTTGTGACGAGTCGCGACATCGGCGAGCGTCTCGGCCACTCCGGGCAATAGCTCAATCTCCTGTTCGGCGATCGCCGACGCAAATCCACGAATGCGCTCGCGCTTCTCTTCTGTCACCGGCGACGGACTCAGGCGCTCAAAGCAATCCACCAGCGACCGCTTGAAGCTCGACAAGCCGTAGCCGTGCGCGAGGATGGTTTCGCGCTCGACCGCGTTGAGAGTCTGCCGCACTTCCGCGGGTGAGTGCTCGTGATGATCGAGGAAGCTGATAAATGCGGCGATTGCCCGCTCAAAGTAGATATTGTTTTCCCAAAGCGTATCGTCGGCATCAATAAGCAGCGTCTGGCCGGCAGGGAAGCGGGGCATGGGTCGAGGATACAAGCTGGCGGCGCGCTGAATCCAGACGTCGGAAGTCGATCAGGCGCCGAGCTCGTTGCGGATCGCAGCCGCAATTGCGTCGGCGTGACGCTGCATTGCGTCTTCGTTCTCTGCTTCGATCATCACCCGCGCCAGAGCTTCGGTCCCGGAGTAACGAATGACCACGCGGCCGGTGTCTTTGAGTTCTGTTTCGGCGGCGCGGATGGCGTTGCCGACCGATGGGATTGAATCGAGCGGCTTCTTCTCGCGCACCTTCACGTTGACAATTACTTGAGGAAACACTTTCAAGTCCGCGGTCAGTTCGGCGATCGATTTGCCGGTGCGCGCCACCAGATCGAGCACAACCAGCGCAGTCAGCAGGCCGTCGCCTGTGGTGGCAAGGTGCGGAAAAAGAATGTGGCCGGACTGTTCTCCGCCCAGCGCCGCATCTTCTTTCTGCATCATTTCGAGCACGTAACGGTCGCCGACGGGGGCGCGCAACATGCGAATGCCGCTGCGCTTGAGCGCGGCTTCAAGCCCCATGTTCGACATGGTCGTAGCCACGACAACGTCGCCGGTTAACAGGCCGCGGACCTTCAGATCGCGCGCGGCCACGAACAGAATCGCATCGCCGTTGATGACGTTGCCGCTTGCGTCGGCCAGCATGCAACGGTCGGCATCGCCATCAAAGGTGACGCCGAGGTCAGCTCTACGCGCCTTAACCTCGCGCGCTACGAATTCGGGATGCAGCGCGCCACAGTTGGCATTGATGTTGCGGCCGTCGGGCGTGGTGTTCAGGAGAGTAATACCCGGTGGTTGGCCGCCACTCAGCCGGCTCAGAAGCTCGGGTGCGATGGCGGCGGCCGCGCCGTTAGCGCAATCGGCCACGATTTTCAAGCCGGATAGCGACAGCCCATGCACACAGTCGATGAGGAACTGAATGTAATCGTTCTGGAAAGCAGGATTATCTACGACGGGTGCGAAGCGGTCAGAATCTGAAATCTTCACCTGCGAAGCGTGATGCAGAATCTCATCTTCCATGGCTAGCTCAACCGCATCAGGAAATTTGAATCCGTCGCCGCCGAAAAGCTTGATGCCGTTATCCTGCCATGGATTGTGGGAGGCGGAGATGACGACGCCGGCCTGGAAGCCATGCGTTCGAGCGAGGAACGCGATTGCGGGTGTGGTGATGACGCCTGCGCTCTCGACAGTTGCCCCGGCTTGGCGTAGCCCTTCAGCCAGAGTGGCGGCGATCCAGGGGCCGGATTCGCGCGTGTCGCGCCCTAAAATCACTTTCGGTTGCGTGGCGAGTTTATGCAACGAGTGCCCGAGCGCCAGGCCTACGCTATAGATTGTCGTTGGATCAAGTGGGGACTCTCCCGCAACGGCGCGAATACCGTCGGTCCCAAAAAGTTTGCGTGTTCCGTTCGAGGTCATTTTGTCGATCTCTTGCCTTGTTTGCGGGATTTGGGCGCGCCAGATGCGCCGGATGTGACAGTCTCAACGCGGCTCCGGAACGAGCCGTCGGCCAAGCGTGTTGTGAGCTGGTTGCCGGAGTTGATCTGTGTTGTTGAACGAATGAGCGCGCCTTGCGGTGAAAGAACCAGCGCATAGCCGCGATCGAGCACGGCCAAAGGCGAGAGCGACTGAAGGCGAGCGTCGAACGAGCCGAGGCGCGCGGATGAAGACTCGACGAGACGCTCCAGGCAGCGGATGAGGCGCGCGCGTAAGTCGGCCAGATGCTCGTACGCATGCGCCAGTTTCTGGCGAGGGTCGTAATGAAGCACTCCTGCCGCGAGCGCGGCGATGCGGTTCTGGCGCGTACGGAGTTGTTGCTGGACCGCAGAATCCAGGCGCTCGAGCGCGTCATCGAGCCGCTGCTCGAGCCTGTGCAGCAGTGTGGTCAAGCGCGATTCTGCGTGGCCAATGGGAAGATGCGTCAGCCGCTGGTGGGCTTGCAGAAGCTGGAAGCGAGTGGCTCGTTCCAGACGATGCGATTGCGTTGCAAGACGCTCGCCGATTTTGTGCTGGGCCTCGGTGATGAGCTCTGCGGCGGCCGAAGGCGTTGGCGCGCGCAGGTCGGCGGCAAAGTCCGCGATGGTGAAGTCAGTTTCGTGCCCGATGGCAGAAACGACGGGCAACCGGGACGCCGCAATGGCGCGTGCCACCAGCTCGCTATTGAAGGCGGCGAGATCTTCGAGAGAACCACCACCGCGCGCCACAACAATAAGATCGACGAGATTTGAGGCGTTCAGCTCGGCCAGCGCGGCTTCAATCTCGGCCGCGGCAGATTCGCCCTGCACGGATACCGGAGACAGAAGTACATTCAGGCCCGAGTGGCGGCGGTTGACGATGTTCAGGAAGTCGCGAATTACGGCGCCTGTGGGAGAAGTGATAATGCCCACACTTCGCGGGAACATGGGCAGCGGCCTCTTGCGTTCGCTGTCGAACAAACCCTCGGCCCTGAGCCGTTCTTTCAATTGCTCGAAGGCAAGCTGCAGAGAGCCGGCGCCGACCGGCTCCATGGTTTCTGCGACGAATTGCAACTGACCGCGCTGCTCGTAGACGCTCACGCTGCCCCGCACCAGCACGTGTAAACCATCCTCAGGCCGGAAGCGGAGAAGCATTGCCTGACGGCGGAACAGAACGATGGGCAATTGTGCCTCGGCGTCTTTGAGCGTGAAGTAAATGTGTCCCGAAGGAGCAGGACGGAGATTGGAAATCTCGCCCTCAACCCAAATGTCGCCGAATTGGCGTTCAACCAGCTCGCGCGCCTGCGCTACCAATGCGCTCACCGGCCAAATACGGCGCGCCGGGCGCGGCTCATCGAAGTGAAATCCCAATTGGGATGTCTCATCTTGTTTTAACGCGAATGGATCGTGCGGAGTCACTGATGATGAGTGTAATGGTTCCGACATCAACTGCTCGATGCGGGGCTTTCAGTCCCAGCGTGGCGGCTCTCGATCATGATCCGCAGTTCCGAAGTCTGGGAGGCCAGATTTGTGCCGGATGCGGTGGCCAGCGCAGATTCACTTGAATATGCAAGTTCCAATTCGCGAGCCAGATCCGTTCCGCGATTCAGGTTGAACATTCCCAAGGTGCCGGCCAGCTTGTGCGCGGCGGCTTGCGCAGCTTCGCGCTTGGCTTCAGTGAGGGTTTTCGCGGTGACGGCCGAGGCCGCACCTTCAAGAATGGCTACGCGCTCAAGAATCTGGGACCGATGGCGCGCCCACATGTATTCCAAGGCCTTGGAAATTGTTGCGTCGGTCTCTGGGCCGGATTGAGCGGTTTGGGCGTATTGGTCTGAATTTCCCATTGCGTGTCGCGGTCACTTCCAGCCGAGCGCGCGCGAAATCTGCGCGGGAAGCGTGAGGGGATCGAAGGGTTTGAAGAGCACGGCCTCCACGCCCAGGTCGGCGAATCGCCGCTGGTCCGTGCCCTGAACCTTGGCAGTTAGCAGCAAAACTGGAATGCCGGCGGTGGCCGGATTCTTACGCAGCTCTCGAAAGGTCGCGGGACCATCCATTCCCGGCATCATCACGTCCAGAAGAATCGCATCGGGATGTTGCTCGGCGGCGCGGGAAATGCCCTGCGCTCCCGAGCTGGCCTTGATTACTTCCCAACCGGCCACGGTCTCGAGGCTCAGCGAGGCTACTTCGCGGATGTCGTCTTCATCGTCGATGATCAGAATCTTGCGTCCCACTGGGAATCTTCCTTCCGTTCTATTTTCAAATTATCGGTTGCGCTTCCGATTAAGGTCAGCCGGCGAGGCAGTTCATGCATTCGGTACTGCCGATTCCGGCAGTGCGACTTCTTCTGCCACGCGCGAAGAGCGCAGCATCGTCAGCACCAGCGCCTCCAGTTGCTGCGGCTGCACGCGCGTTTTGGCGAGGAAGTAGGTGGGGCCCAGGGTCAATTGGCTACGCTCCTCCTGCGTGAGGTCGCGGCCGGAGTAAACCACCAGCGGCAATCGAGCAAGGCTGTTGTGCTGGCGCAGCCAATCGGCCACGTTGAAGCCGTCGCCGTCTGGCAGCCCGATATCGAGCAACATCAAGTGCGGCTGAAAGGTCGAGCAGGCTTTGATTGTCTCCTTGAGTGAATGCGCCGTTTGCACGGTGATGCCGTCACGGGCGAAAACTTCGCCGATGATATTCGCGAGGTCATGATCGTCCTCGACGATGAGAATGCGCGCCTTTTCCCCCGTCCCGCAAAGGACGCGAGCCAGCTCGGTGAGCAATGCATCTTCCTGAAGAGGTTTGGAAACCCACCCGTCAGCGCCGGCGGGCAACTGCTTAGGATTTTCCGGATCTTCAACGCTCAGGAGCAAAACAGGCGTTCGCGCCGATGAATCCATTCTGCGCAGGAGGGGCAAAATCTCCCAGCCATTCATGCCGTCGAGCGCAGTGTCGAGAAGAATGGCCTGAGGATCTTTGCGGGCGGCGGACAATGTCTGCTCGACCGTGGCAGTCTGCACCACGGCGTAGCCGTGCCGCGCAAGTTGGGCCGCGATCTTGGGACGGGACTCGGCGTTGGCATGGGCCAACACAACGGTGCCGTGGCCTTCTTCCGGCTCCAGTCCGCCACCCGCGACTGCCATGGGTGCAGGGTGATATGGAAGAAAGATGCGGAAGGTCGATCCGCGCACCGGGTTGCGTTCGGCCCAGATGCGGCCCGAGTGCTGCAAAACGATGGTGCGGCAGATGGCCAGTCCCAGACCGGTTCCGCCTTTCTGCCGCGAATCTGAGGCGTCCACTTGCTGGAAGCGGCCGAAGATCGTCTCCAGTTTGTCGGCAGGAATTCCGCGCCCGTGATCGATCACGGAAAGAATCACGCCGGTCACTCCCGGGCGCAGCATCACGCTCACCGGGGAATTTGGCGGCGAAAACTTTACGGCATTGGAGAGTAGGTTGGTAACAACCTGCAGCAGGCGGTCGGGTTCGCCGGAAATCTCCACCTTTGTGGAGTCGTGGATCAGCTGCACGCCCGCGGCATCGGCCATGGGCTGCATGTCTTCGATTGCCTGTTTTACGACGTCGGCCAACTGCACGCCGCGGAAGGCAAGCGGTTCGCGCCCGCTCTGGATCCGCTCCAGATCGAGGATGTCGTTAATAAGGCGAACCAACCGGTCAGAATTGGTGAGCGCGATGCGAAGCAGGTTGGTGGCCTTTTCGTTGGCCTCGCCGAGAATTCCGGAACTGAGCAATCCCAGCGCTCCGCGGATGGAGGTAAGCGGAGTGCGCAGTTCGTGGCTGACCGTAGAGATGAATTCATCCTTCATCCGGTCGAGAGCGTAGCGCTGGCTGATGTCGCGGAAGCTGAGAACCGAGCCTGGAAAACGCCCCTGCGCTCGAATGGGCGTAAGAGCGTACTCGGCAGGGAAGCTACTACCATCGGCACGGAAAACATTGGCCTCGCCGGCCGCGCCACCGATTTGCGCCGCGGCGCTGCGCAGCGGGCAGTCTTTGCCACATTCGTGATCCGCATCTGCTGCTCCGTGCAAAAGCTCATGCACGGGCTTATCAATCAGCGCATCCACAGGCGCGCCCAGCAGCCGAGCAGCTGCGGGATTGGCAAAAGTCACTTTGCCCTGGCGATCGAGTCCGCAAATCCCGTCGGCAACAGCATCAAGCAGAATCTCCTGCTGGCGGCTCAGCTCTTCTGCCCGCCCATGTTCCTGTGTTCGCGCCAGCAACTGCCCCAGAGAAGCTGCCGCGGTTTCTATCGCGGCCATCGCCTCACGATCTTCGCGCAGACGGTAGTGGCAATAGAATTCCAGCACCGCCAGCACCTTGCTGCCTACTCGTACCGGCACAGCCCAGCCTGAGATCATGCCCTGGCTCATTGCGGCAGTCGCTCGATCGGTAATCGGCGCCCCATCCAGATCGGTGACCCAAACCGTTCGCCCCTCTATCCACGCACGGCCCGGCAACTCTAGCGCGCCCGACAGCTTGAGTCCCATGCTGCGCTGGATCAGCGTTTCCGCATGGCGGCCAGGCACTCCCCAAGCGGTTCCAAATTCCAGATGTTTCTGCTCGGCGCCGACCACCCACTCGATGGCCACATCCCATCCCTGCGAGATGCACAGCGCCTCCAGAACGCGCATGCCAGCTGACTCGCCCGATGCGTTTTCTCCTACGATCTGGCTCACGGCTAATTGCAGAGCCAGCCGATTTTCGCGATGCTTCTGCTGGGTCACATCCCGCATCAGGCATCGCACCGCCAGAGGAACTCCCGTCTTCTGTCGCCGGCTAAGGCTCAATTCCAGTTCGAGCACGCGTCCTTCCGGGGTATGGTGGCTTAGCGGTATGCGCTCCACCATTTCGCCATCGAGCGCGCGACGAAAGAGCGCGGCCACTTCGTTCTTGACGCCGTATGAGAACAGATCCTCAAAGGAACGGAGATCGAGCAGCGCGGTTTGCTCCAATCCAAAGCACCGCTTCCACGCCGGATTGGCATAGAGAAACTGTCCCGCGGGGCTCAACGTCGCGATCATCTCGCTGGAGTGTTCAAACAAGTCGCGATACCGCTCTTGCGACTCGCGTTGCGCGTGATCGCGGTGCGCGTTCTCGCTCTGGTCGACGGCCACGGCCACCATGCCTGTCAGCTCGCCCTCCGCGTCGCGAAGGGCAGAGACATGCAGCATCACCGGGATATGCACGCCATCTTTGCGGCGCACCTTGGCGTCAAAGCTTGGCACCATACTGGGGGACAGACTGCGAACGCAATCCATATAGGCTGCCCTGCGTTCATCCCGCGTGGTTGCCGGCGGCCCAACAACCCGGCATAGCTTCTGCATCTCCGCGACCAGGCGCTCTAATTCGCCTGGCGCGAGAAGCTCAATGGTTTCCCATTGCTCAGCCAACTCGACGGCACGGTAGCCCAGCATGCGTTCAGCCGCGGGATTGCAATAGATCAGCCTGCCGCCCAAATCGAACGCCACCACACCCGGACCGGCAGAGTCCAGTAGTTGCCGCAGTCCTTCGCCGATCGGCTCCGCACCCGGAACGGACCCAGCGCGGAGCAATCTCCGGTTTAGCAGCAGAGCGAAAAGCGCCGTGGCCAATATCGCTGCAACCACCGGAAGCGATTCCCAATGAAAACGAGGAAACTGGCGAGCGAGGGCGGCTCCAACCGAAATAGCCAAAATGGAAAACGGCAGAATCAGCCAGAGCAGCGAAAGCCCACCGGCCACCGCTGGCGCGGGCTGCGGTTGCTCGCTCATCCCCTCTGGCCGTTCGCTCATCGGCGCTCGCTCCCCTGGCAACGCCCGACTCGACATTGCACGATACCAATTCCGGCGCCGGTGCTGCGGGCGCCCTGCATCTCATCCCGGGGCATAGTCAAATTTCCGCGGTGTTTCCCCTGTATCGTATTTGCCGCAGCGTACCGGCCATGCGAACGGCCTTTCGCAGTGCGCAACGCGATGTGCAGGTAGTATATGCGTTTGATTTCAGACTCTCTATGCAAATCCACCCGTTGGTAACGGGGGCGAAGCATTCCAGTTACCAGCCTTGCAAAGTCCTCAGTTTCCACGTTTCAATTTCGATTTCGATTTCGATCTCGGTATCGGGATGGGTCGAGTTGCGGCAGGTGCTTCAACAGCGCTCACCTGCATCCTTCTGTCACGGCGCGCTTTATACTGGCTGAATGTTGCATCTCCCTTGCTTTCCCCGCCTGCTTCGTTTCGCCTCTCCCGCAGTTGGATTGTTTTGTCTGATGGTTGCAACCCCGCCCGCCCGCGCGTGGGAGCACGAAGGCCATACCATGATCAACCGGCTGGCGGCTTCCACGCTGCCGGCCGATGTACCGGCGTTTCTACGAACGCCGGCAGCGATCGACGAAATCGAATACCTCGGCCCCGAGCCCGACCGCTGGCGTTCCCCCGCTGAGCCCGAATTGGTTGCTGCGCAGGCGCCGGAGCACTTCATCGACCTCGAACTTGCCGATGCCCTCGGACCGCTGCCTCACAAGCGCTTCGACTTCGAGGCCATGGTCTTTGCGGCCGGCCAGCGGCCAGAGAAAATCGGCCTTCAGCCCTGGGAGACCGATGAAGTGTGGGAACGTCTGAAGGCGGCCATGCGCCAGTATCGTCACCTTGGGGCAATCGGGCAGGACACCAAAGGGGTGGAAGCGGCAATCATTTTTTATGCCGGTTGGCTCGGTCATTATGTCGGCGACGGCTCGCAGCCGCTCCACGTCACCGTACAGTACAACGGCTGGGTTGGGCCCAATCCTCATGGCTACACGACGGACCATCAGATCCACCACCAGTTTGAGGGGCCTTTTGTTGCCGCCAACATGCACGCGCCCGATGTGCAGGCCAAAATGACGTCGCCTGTGGTGATTCAGGGCGATATGTTCGACGCGTACCTGGCCTATCTGCGCCACACGGCTATTTATGTAGAGCAGGTGTATCAGTTTGATAAGGCGGGAGCCTTTATTGGAGCCGGCACACCCGAGTCGCGCGACTTTACCGCCGCGCGGCTAGCCGCCGGCGCAAGCATGTTTCGCGACATGATCTACACAGCATGGATTGACAGCGCGCAGACGGTGGTCGACCCATACGCGGGGAAGTAGCGCAGCCTGCGTGAGGGCGCGAAAAGACGAGGCCGCGACGCAGACCCAGAAATGCGGAAGCCCTACCGGGTCATCATCCCGATAGGGCTTCGATATTGCTACTGGTACGCCGCCTGGGAAACTGGCACAACTATAGCGAAGTATTCGCTCCGAATTTGCAAGATCAGGAAGGGAACGACCGTTTCAGTCACCCGCTTCAGCGGCTTTCAGGACGGGAATGCGGCGCAGCATCAGGTTGAAGGCTACCGTCATCAACAAGACTGCCGGAATGGCGGCTACGAGCCACGCCAGCAACGCCAGGCCGGCCATTCCGCTGATGCGGGAGGCGAGGTTGATAGCCGAGAAGTGCTCGAGCGCGCGAGGAACCAGCAAGCTCGCCGATTTGGCGGAGACGGGCGACGACGTGATCCAGCCGCCGAACCGGACAAAGGGAACGATGAGGGCCAACTGCAGCGGCATGGCGGCATAATTTGCAGCTTGAATTGCCGGTTGATTTAGACGCAGGGCGAGAGCCAGGCCGGCGCACAGAACCGTGGGAATCCCGATCACCGGAATGCAGCCTATTGCGAACCCGAGCGCGAGAGTCAACGCCAACCGCCGGGGCGAAATGCCGAGGCTGAGCCAAAGAACCGCTTTGCGCTTTGCCGCTGCCGGAATCCTGCCCATCGCTGCCCTCCGAGCGAGCAAATCTGTTTCTCTAAAATATCGACACTTCAAACGACGTTTAGTTTCCCTGCGATGAAACTTTTGTAAACGAACCAAAGTTGCTATGAGAATTGGATGCCGAAGCTCTGGAATCGTTACTTAGTTTTCCGATGGCACAAACGTGTTAGCCGCATTGTGCGGCGATCGAAGAGTTCCCCGAAGCTTATCGGTATATCCAACTAATACTTGAGGTGCGCTCTGCGGTACACTTGGACCCGATGCGGGTTTTCGGGATCGATTGCGGCACCGAAGTCACGGGATTCGGCGTGGTGGACTCGGGCGATGGTCCGCGAGACGAGGCCCTCCAGTTCCGGGCGATGGGTGCCATTCGCCTGACGAAGACCCAAGCCCTGCCGGTGCGCCTTGATCAGGTATTCCGCGAGCTGACGGTCGAGTTGGAGCGCTGGCGGCCGGACACCGTTGCTATCGAAGAAGTCTTCTACTCCGTCAATGCCAAATCGGCGCTGAAATTGGGGCAGGTGCGCGGCGTGGCGCTGCTCGCGGCAGCGCGGCTGGGACTTCCACTTGCGGAGTACGCTCCTTTGAAGATCAAATCCAGCGTGGTCGGCTATGGGCTGGCGAAAAAGGAGCAGGTGCAGTTCATGGTGGCACGGTTGCTGAGTCTGGCCGAGTTGCCGGAGCCGCCGGATGCGGCAGATGCGCTGGCGATTGCCATCTGTCACATTCACACTGCGCAGACGCTCGCCCGCCGCGGCGGGCAGGGGGCCAGACAATGAGGGACTTCTTGATTCTGGCGATAGCACTTGCGGTGGGTGCGCAAATCCAGGTCGCGCGACTCCAGGCCGCGCCAGCGGCAGATCCCGTCGTTCAAGTCGACTTTTCCAATCCAGGACTGTCGCCGCCGCAATGGACGCTCGTTCTGCACGCCGATGGAAGCGGCCATTTCCGCTCCCAGGCGAATAAGACTCCCAATGCCGGCATGAAGGTGATTGAAACTCCCAGCGTCGATCGTGATGTTGCGCTGAGCAAGGATTTCGCCGGACGCATCTTTGATGCAGCGGAGCATCACAATTGGTTTAATGTGCCTTGCGAAAGCCATTTAAAGGTCGCTTTCGAAGGCTGGAAGACCCTCACTTACACTGGGCCCACAGGACAGGGGTCGTGCACTTTCAACTATTCGCGCGACAAGGTAATCCAGACGCTCGGCGAGTCCATGCAGGCGGTGGCTGAGACAATTCTCGAGGGCGCTCGCTTTGAAGTGCTGCTGCAACATGACCGGCTGGGGCTGGACCAGGAGATGGAATACTTTACCCAGGCCGTTGAGGATGGCCGTGCTCAGGAGGTCTACGCCATCCGCGACATTCTGGAGCGGCTTGCGCAGGACGATGCGGTCCTGGAACGGGTGAGAAAACAGGCCAGAGACTTGCTGGCTCACGCGGCAACGTAAGAGTTGAAGGTAAATGTTCGGGGTAAAGCGACTTTTCGGGTTCGGGAAGTGTCCAATTAATGCTAGGCTCCCGATATTTGGGGTGTCGCCGAAGGGCGACAGGAAGGGCGGGGCGCCATGAATCTCAAGAGGAATTCCAGATGTGCAACAGGGCTGATGGCGATAGCCCTTGGAGTGGTTTCTTTCGGCTCAGTGTTGCGGGCGCAAGATCAAGCGCCAGGGGCGGGACCTGATTCCGGACAAGGATCGGGACAAGGAACGGGGCAGCCGGCACGCGCCGTGCGATTGAGTTATGTAGATGGCCAGGTGACGCTAGCGCAAGGCGGTCAAGTGCTGGCCCAGCAGGCTGTGGCCAACGCGCCGCTGCTCGAAGGAATGCAACTGACAACGGCGGACAGCGGAAAGGCCGAAATTCAATTTGAAGATGGCAGCGTGGTAAGGCTTTCCCCGGACAGCACCGTGACGCTGCAGGTTCTGCAAGGAGCGGGAATGACGGCGAATGCTGTGCTCGCGCTCAACAGCGGCCTGGCTTACTTCGAGTTCCAGGGCGGAGGGCAGGCGGGCCAGATGAGCGTGCAATTCGGTGACTCGCAAGTCACCACGAGCGGCTTTACATTGCTTCGCGTCAGCATGGACAATCCTCCCGGCCAGGTTGCCGTGTTTTCGGGGAACGCGCATCTGGAATCCGCCGGCGGAAACGTCTCGACTGACCTGCATGGCGGCGAAAGCATTGCGCTGAACGGCTCCAGCCCGGCCAACTTTCAGCTTGCTGAATCGATCGAGCCGGATTCGTGGGACGCGTGGAACTCTGACCGCGACCAGGCGATGACCGCCGAGGCCGCGAATCAATCTCCGGCCTCAGCCAACCTGGGCGAAAGCCAGAACCCTGCGTGGAACGATCTGGACGCCAGCGGCAACTGGTACGACGTACCGGGCCAGGGCTACATCTGGTCGCCTTACGAGGCAGCGAGCGCGGCATTTGACCCTTACGGCTATGGGAACTGGATGTGGACTCCGGGTTACGGCTACCTTTGGGTGTCGGGATACCCGTGGGGCTATATGCCGTTCCAGTGCGGAGCGTGGAACTACTTTGACGGATTCGGATGGGGATGGGCTCCAGGTCCCGGCGGCTGTTCGCCGTGGTGGGGATTGGGTTTTTACGGCGGCCCGAGGTTTGGCGCTCGCCCTCCCGGCTACCGAGTGATTCCGCGGCCGATCTTGCCGCATCGTCCTGTCGGCGGCAGGCCGGTTGCAATGATCGCTGTCAACCACAGCCCGGTGGTTGCCGGGTCCCCGCTTCCCGCGCGAAACAGGAACACGCCGGTGACCATTGGAGGAAGTACTGTAGTGGCGCTGCGTCCGTTGCCATCGCGACCGGTCCCTGTGCATGGTCCTACAATGCCGAGCAGAAATGAGCCGCAGCCGGAAAATCATGGGGCAATGCAAAACAACAGGCCAGTGACTCCCAGCCGGCCCGGTTACAACTTCAGCCGTCCCGTTCCGCAGGAGCCCACGGAGCCAAGCCGGCCCAGCTACAACTTGAACCGTCCCGCGATGCAGCAACCGGGTGAGCCGAATCGGCCTGAACAACCGCAGCCGGGAGAGATGAATCGTCCGGCACAGCAGCCGCCCGCGACGAATCGTCCAACGCCGGAGCCGACGTACAGGCCCGCGCCACCTGCGAACCAGAGCCAGCCGCAACCAAGTCATAACCCGCCTCCGGCTCCGCCGAGCAACCCGGGCGGCGGATCAGGGAACCGTCCTTTGGGTGGTGGAGGTGGTGGAGGCGGCGGAGGTGGATCGCATAGCAGTGGCGGTGGCGGAGGCGGAGGCGGAGGTGGTGGTGGCTCCCACGGCGGTGGTGGTGGCGGAGGCAGCGGTCATCACTAGAGTCTTGTTTGCACTCTTCCCGAGCAGTCTTCGCGGCAGTGTCTCGTGATCGGTCTCTTCGGCGCGGTGTTTCCGGATCTGGTCGCGGCGGCTTTGCGAGCCGCTTCTCGTGGTTGCTGCAGAGGTGACGAGTCAGCGACTCGACGTGCGAGTGAGAGACGATTCCACGATCGAGCGTTGATAGTCTAAGAGATGTGAAGCCCGAGCAGGACACGCGTTTGCGAGTCGCGGCGATTGGATTTCTCAATCCCGCGCCGCTGATGTGGGACTTTGAACATCCGCCGCTCGATGAGGCGCTGCGAAAACGCTACATCGTCGACCGCATGACTCCGGCCGAGTGCGCGGCGCGGCTGGCCGATGGGCGCGCCGACATCGGGCTGATTCCGATTGCTTCTCTGGCAACGACGCCGGGGCTGCGGATTCTGCCGGGATGCACGATCGCTTCAAAGGGCAAGGTGCGGTCGCTGATCCTGGTGCATCGCGCCAGTATGTCGCCGAACAAGCTGCGCTCGGTGGCGGCGGACGCGGCCAGCCGGACGACGCTGATTTACGCGCGGATGCTGTTTCACAAATGGGGCAATGCTGAGGTTCCGTTCTTGCCCATGGTGGCCGATCTGGACGGAATGCTGGAGCGCGCAGATGCGGCCATTCTGATTGGCGATCCGGCGCTGCTGGCGCTTGAAGAACGCAACAATCAATTTGAACGGACCGGCGAGGAACTTGTTTATCTCGACCTTGCCGAGGAGTGGCGGAAACTGACAGGGCTTGCGTTTGTTTCGGCTGTCTGGGCGGTTGCGCCGACTGGAATCATCGTTGCAGGCGGCAGCGTTTTGGACGAGAGGGTTGTGCAGGATTTCATTTTGTCACGCGATCATGGACTGGCGAATATCGATGCGCTGGTGAGCGAGTGGTCGACGCGGTTTCCTATTCCCGAGCAGACGATTCGAATGTATCTGACGGCCAACATCCACTACCTGCTCGACGAGGAGTGCGTGGAAGGAATGCGCGGGTTCTTCCGCATGGCGGCGGAGTACGGAATTCTGCCGGCGTATGAAATGAAGATAGCCGATAGCCAATAACCAGTAGCCAATAGCTAAAAGCCATCGCTGTTTACTTCTTCGACAAAGCCGGCCCGCCACTCCCTCCGGTATGACATACGTCCATATTTGGCAACGAAGAACCTGCGGGATGACCTCATACCATTTCCATACCTCCGCCGTACGTATGCATACCTTCCATACTTTGCCCGGCTTTTTAGCTCTGGGCTCTCGGAATCTTAGTCAAATTGCGGACGACGAGACTAGAACCCCGAAAAAACAAAAACGTCCAAAACGGTCCTCAGCTCTCAGCTATCAGCTTCCCGTTCAATTCGTTACGAGTAAGATGCGAGAAAAAAACGACGATTGCGGGAACAAGAAAAGATCAAAAACGATCCTGTGAAACTGTGAAGGCGCTGTCTGCATGGCCCTGATTCGACATGAGTTCCAGAACGCTCACAGTTTCACAGTTTCTGTGTTTCTGTGAGGTCGCGGCGAGGTGCGCGTAGCCGCTTGATTTGGTTGAGGTTCGCGGCGGAGACGGTTTGATAGTTTCACAGCACGTTTTTTCGGCAAAGGGGGAGGGGGGTAGGTAGATGCAGGTAGTAGCCAACAGGGAATAGGGGGTAGAAAGGCGGGACCAAGCCATCCCAGCAACGTCGACCTGTCGCTGGGGACCCCGGCGGGGAGCGATTGTGGTCTGCGTGTCGGTCAATATTTGTTTGCTACTCATGGAGTGAGTATGCGCTGAAGCGGGGTAATTATCGGCAAAGTTCAAGAAGAGAATATTGGCAATGGAATCCGGGAGATGCCTGGGTTCGGGCGGACTGGTGCTCTTGACAGCGGTGGAGGGTGTGGCGAGATTGGGCGCCAAGGAAGAAGTTGGTTGAATAATGCCCGCTTCCGCCAGACAATTGTGGAATCGAAACCACCGAAACCTGTTTCTTTGCGCTCCTCAAAATTTGAGCTCCGGCAAAGCTCCGGCAAAGCTGATAGGCGTGCGTCACGAATTACCCCGGACATTTGTCTCTTTGCTCACGTGCTATATCATGGTACGCTCACGAGATGGAGGGCAAAATGTTCAAGAGACGAATTGGAGCTCATCCCCACATTGACGAAGGTGGTGGCGCCGTCGACACACACGGCAAAGTTGGATGCCCCGATGTCTGGGAGTTGGAGTCTGGCGATTTTGCCGTTATAGGAATCGACAAAACCCTGGAACTAATGCCTCATTTACCGCAGGACGCTTCGTGTGGGCCTGACGAGAGGATCGTACTGGTCGATCGTAGGATCCTCGTTGGCGCGAAAGGGAACCTCCCCTAGCGAGTAAGGTCTCCGGTCCGCAGTTTAAAATCGCAAGGTAGGTCGCTCTCGGCACGATGATTACGTGCAGTGGGATTTTGTGGGCCCGTGACCAACGGTGCACTGGAGTTGCATATTGAGCGTTCAGCCACCTCCACCTGGGTCATCTGACTACCTAACTGTGAAAGCGTTTTACGATGCCTTCGGCGAATTTTCAGGAAAGGTCAATCGCCGGATTTTCATGCTCGAGAGACTCCAAGTCTATGTTGAGGATAACGAGAGCTGGCGCGAGTTCCAGAAAGGCAATGTTTCTCTGTCCCTCGAGTTGATGCGCAAAATACGTGTTTCGGAGGCACAGTTCGACGTTGATTTCTTCCGTCGCGGCCTTCAATTTTTTCGTGTGCGAGCTATTGAGCTGCCCCTTTCGCCATATATTCAATGGGAACTCCAATTTCATATCCTTAGCGCCCAATACGGGGAGACAATTTTGGTCGCAGATCTCACCAACGCAAAAGATGATCACCTTCTTTGGGATTCAAGAGACTTTCTACTATTCGATGAATTCGCGGTTCTAATACATGACTACGACTCTAGTGGAGTCTTGCTTGGCGGCTGGGTTTGCAAAGACGAACAATTAGTAAAACGTTACTCAAACCTAGCAGAAAAGATGACGCTTGTATCCCTTCCATTAGCCGTCTTCATGAATGACCATCCGTCCAGGCTTGGTGCATGATCCCTGCCTCTCTTCCGTTGATAGAGCCGGCACTCAACGTTTCCCATCGTTCATGGGAGATATACCCGGAGATTTGATGGGACATGGAACCGAAATCGACCTCTCTATGATTACGGGTTTAGGTGCCTCTGGAGGTTTGAAGGTCAATACTAATACAGCCGCTGAAACGAACAGGGACGCGGCACCGATCCAAAGCAAAAGTAGGTTTGTTCTCCGGCCTTCCTCGATGATTCGCTCTTGTCCAAGGGCGGTTACTCGCTCACGCAAACGCTCAAAATCGTCATCGATACACTCCACTTTCTTCAGCGCATCGAAGTCCAATCGATATACCGGCAGAAGATCAAAATCGAAGTACTCTTCGATATCAACTAAGAACTCCTTGAGAAACTCCTGGGCACCTGTAGCCGTTGACCTACGTTCCATTTCGTGATGAAAGGCCCCGAGCATCTCCAGTAATGCCGAAATCCCAGTCATAAGTAAGATATGCCAACCCGCTGTCCAGAGGATTGACGTATATTGAGATTCGAGATCAGCAGCGCTTGGCGTGAATGCTAACCGCCGGGGTCCAAAAGAGAAGTAAAAGGTGGGAATTGCAGGTTCGGCTCCTCGGCCGTGTTCCAATCGGAAGGATTGTGGTTCAGCGATTGCCCATTCGTGCATGGTTAACTGGCCTAATAGACGGGAAAATTCATGATTCAGTTTTCTTCCTATGCTTTCCTTTCCGAATGGGTCCCCTTGCCACTGTCGTAGCTCTGAAACAGTAATGTTCGGCATGACTGAACAATAACCGCCGCAAACGGACGCCTGCACCGCACGCACCACGAGATCTCGCATCCGATCCCGAAGTGACTCAACGTCCTTTGTGTTGTCGACAATTAAGGACCTTTCGACTATAGCGAACAGTAAGTCCTGTACGAGTTCACGCAAGCATGAAGCTCTCTCGCCCTTCTTATTCCAAGCCGATGAGTATGTTGCCATTACTGTTCGTAGGTCGCCTGGCAGGATGACATAGGTTGCTACGTCAGGTTCGGGGATAAGCGTCCAGCCGGACTGGAGCGATTTAGGTTCATTCACGTCTAGGCAGCGAGGAGTGCTCCCTTCCTTGGAGACCGGAATTATCACAAGACTGAGCGAGAGTGTCCTTCGAAAGCAGCTCGAATTCGAGAGTCGAATACATGACAACACAGGGATCAGAATGTAGTATCGCGCCTGATTCTCTTTTTCGTACATCATCGCAGCAGGTAAGAAGAGATTGTAGGTCCGCTCTGCAAGGCCCTGCGCTAGCATGTGGGATCGCCGATCCGCTAGCATCGCCGCAACATTGAAGAGCGCGGTGTCGAGGGAGCTTGTGTATTCGTCTCGCAAAGGTGATGACGGTTGCATTAGAAAATCGTTGAAGAATGCGGCGTCGCCGAGATTCCTAAACGTGAAGGCCGTTCGTGTTAGGGCTGAAAGCCAGTTGAACGGTGCATCTGTCAGAAGCGAGACATTTTGGCGCGAGAAAGTAGGAGAAATTCGCTCGACTGAGAGAGGATCGTTGTGGATCGGCTTAAAGGTAACTTCGCCGTCGGCCGCAAAAGCAGTGCGCAATCGCCCTTCCGCCTCCGTCAACCGACGGAATAGGGGATCGTCATGCCTTGTGTTATTTTCTGGGCTCATCCTCGACTGGTGCGCTATCTTCGCGCGTGTGCGCCTCGGTAAGTCATCGCTGCTCAACACCGACTGCGTTGATGCGGGAAGGTTAAACGCCGCCGTGAGCTGCCAGATACCAAATCCGGATTGAACCTTTGGATCCGCCGGGCAGTCCAAGCTGGCGGAAGGAAGCTCGCCAACATCTTCTCGTGAAACATTACTGCTGCCCAGATCCGGATCAAGCATTGTGTCCTCCTACAGGAGCCGGCGCTAGAAGTGACCTACCCTCGATTTCTCGACCCCTTATAGCTTGAGCTTTCCAAGTTGTCTTGACTCTGAGATTATCTCGCACCGGTCCGCGAGGTTGTGAGGATGGAAGGAGGAATTTCTAGTCCTGCGTGCGAGGCAAGGTTAAGGCTGGCTAGGCGAAGTGCTTCGCCCAGACAGTGACCCATCCCAGAGTGAGTTGCTGCCAGGGCTTCCAGAAGTAGAGGGCTGCGGCGAGATACTCGGCGGCGAGCAGGCCGGTGGCGCCGACGACGAATGAGCGGATGAGGCGGCCGCGGTACCAATCCCAGGCGGCCATGAGGACGACGAGCAGCACGTTGCCGTAGAAGACGTTGAAGAACCACAGGCCGACCGTGTGCGGCTCGGCTGGAATCAAGAACCCCGAGAAGCGTGCGAACCCTGGGTCGGCGAGCGAGACGGATGAGAGGATCATCATTCGCTTGTGCGCGGCGGGATTTTTGCGGAGCGCGATTCCCCAGGCGAGCAAAACGAGAAAGCCGCCGATGTCAACGAAGTTCACGGAGAGGAACTGCGGGGGCAGGCCGTTCCCGGAGATTAGAACTGCCGCATCCGATGCGAAGGCCGCCCATGGCCCCAGGACTGCCATGAGGCACGCCCATCCCGCAAGAAACCAGCCAAACTTCCGGTGGAATTCCACGCGCTGGCGCAGCACCAGCAGGACCTGCGCGGTGAGCAGCAGCATCCAGATGGTGAAGACGGTCGCGTGCACATAGAGGACTTTTGGCGGCGGAGGATTCTCATGCGCGAACCGGGAAAGATCCGTGCCGAAACCGGCAATCATGCCGGCCCAAAGAATGGCGAGCCAGACGGCGGAGGGGATGCGGTCTTCGCGCGCGGGCCATGTGCCGCGGGTATGCAGCGTGGTTCTTGAGGTGCGGACTCCGGATGCTGTGGCCACGCCTGCCCCCCCTGGTTTTTGGTATGAAGGAAGATTGCAGGACGCGCAGGCGCGGTGTCAATGAAAAGGTTGGGTGGGAGACCCTCGGAAAGATTGGACGACGTGGGGGGAGCGCGGGTTTAGCGAGGCGGTTGTTGGCTGTTTTTGTTGTCGGTGAGCTTCCAGTTGCGCGCCCAGATGACGAACCAGACCATGAGGCCGAGAGCCACGGCCCAGGCGACTCCATAGACGGGCCAAAAATAGCGGCTAGTCATGTCCATGAAAATGACGGGAGCCGAGATGATGGCGCAGATGATTGCCATGAAGCAGAGGGTGAGAATGAATTTGGACCATCTCCATGTGCCGGCGCGCTGCGCTTTGCGCATGCCGACGACAGCCATCCAGAGGATTAAGACGACGAAGCCGAGCCAGAACATATGCGCTTCGCTTTCTTGATGCGGATAAAATTGCGGGTTAGCCGGCTGACGCGGAACGTTCGCCAGAATTATTGTCCGGACTGACTACTTTGCGCTGAGGCTTGCGCGGCGGCGGCTTGTGCGGCAGCGCGGTGCTTGATCCACCATTTGATTTCATAAACGAACATCGCAATGGTCAGGGCTGCGTCAAACACAAGGGTGGCGATGAGTACCCATTTGTACTGCGGATGATTTTGATAGAGAACGGCGGCGGAGACTCCCGTGGCGTAAAGGAAGATTACGTATCCGATGGCGACGACATAATCGCCGGCGGACAGTGACATACCCTGGCGCTTGTAATGGCGAATTGTGAAAAGATCCCAGCCAACTTTGAGAAGCTCGCCCATTCTTGTGACTCCTGAAATAGTTATGTGGCTCTCGATTGCGCCGTGCGGCTCGGTTTTTGTTGCGCAAATGTCGATTGACGGGATTCTATCGTGCGGGCGAGGGGTTGCGACAGAAGAAAAGGACTTGCACCTAGGAAGTTTGGTCAAAGGGCCGGCGAGCGCAGACGTCGGCAGGGAACGGGGCGGGGCGAGGATTTGGGTGATTGAGGAATTCAATACCGGGTGCTTGCCTAGAAACGGCAAACATGACAACCTTGATAAAAGTGGGCAAGTTTTGAGAAGAAGGAGTCCATAGATCCCCATGCCTATTCAAACGACGGAAAAGATTTGGCGCAACGGAAACTTGATTGCCTGGAATGACGCGAAGATTCATGTGATGAGTCACGTGATTCACTACGGTTCGAGCGTGTTCGAGGGAGTGCGCTGCTACGGGCAGCCGCAAGGGTCGGCGGTGTTCAGGCTGCCGGAGCACATGCAGCGGCTGCTGGACTCGGCC